>BNJV01000202.1_pt1 | contig 106135 bp, 163 predicted proteins | sample 8540591 | NCBI WGS metagenome assembly BNJV01 (sample SAMD00202457, study PRJDB9452) | human saliva metagenome | host: Homo sapiens
TTTTGATGCTGATCAACATCAATGACGAGAATCGCTTATCGAAATCGCCGCGTCGCTTCGCTTTGAGGTACTCGGTGAATACTCTCGAAGGATCTTTGCCGATAGGTTTGATCGAAAAAGTTGCATGGCGGGGACGCAGGTGTTGACGCAGTAGCTCAAGGTACCGACGTTCAGTGACCAAGCCCTCCGTGAATAGCGCATAACGTATCTTGAGTTGTTTTACGTTGCAGTGATTTACGTGTATTGCGTCGTCCCATCGACTCTCACCTCTCACCGGTACGAGGATTGAGGAGTTGAATGAGCGAAGGAACGGTGTAAGGCGCTCCGCCGAATCGTCCCTCAAGGTACTGTTTGACGATGTTGCTGCCCTCTGAAGAGGGAAATCTGCGAGATTGAAGAGTTCGCGGACGCCGTCGCTATCTTTCTCCACGAACCACACCTGCTCACGTTTTCCCCGTCGCCGCGGCCAGCGTCGAGCAGCCATGTCGTGGCCTGTGAAAATGAGTTGAGCTCCGCTTGTATTCACCGAAGGGTCCCCAAACCAGTCGATGATGAGGTGAGAAAGCTCAGGGTGAAGGCTTGAACCCAGTTCGTCGACGACGAGAACGCGACCGTTCCTAAGTGCGCTCACGACGGCTGTTCCCAGTGCAAGCCACGCCATGGTGCCTGTGGACTCGTCGGAGTGCCTGAGCCTTCCGCTATTCGTACCGTGTCGGAAAAGAGATTGCGTGCGATGAAGTTGCTCAGGTCTCTTTCCTCCGGAGGACTGATCCGGCTGTTCGTCCTGCACATCGTCGGCTGTGGTGTCAGCATGCGTGATGAGCCGGGCAAGCTGTGGTGGAATTGCATGTCCCTCCACCTCAACGTTGGTGATACCGGTGTCTGCGATTTTGCGCGAGGTGACGAGGTCAATGAGACGTAGACTCCGTTCTTGGAGCTGCCGTGCGATGCGACTAAGGCGGGCGTTGACCTCGTCATCGCCCACGTGATAGAGGTCAAATCCGCGCATGAGAGCTTCCCAGATGGGCATCACGGTTTCGTGGTTGAATTGGGCGGCGCGGGAAAGAGCAAGTTCACGTCGGGCAACGCGGGTATCCTTTTCAGGCCCTTGACTCGCCCGTCAGCATTGCGCACGAACACTCTCTTTCCACCGAGTGCTGACGACATGCAGGGACTCTTCGGCGACGCCGTCGCCATCCGTCGCAAATCGATAGGCGTAGCGTTGGCCGGAGACAACGAACTCGAGTTCAAAGGTAGCGGAGCCGTCATCTGTCCCGGGATAAGCGCAAAGGGGGCCTCGAGGGAATCTGTGGTTTTTCGAGCCCGATGATGTCCGAGGAACCGATGGCTCCGAGCATGTAATGGAGGGCATCGAACGTTAGTCTTGCGTGCGTTCGCCCCGTGATGCCGTCCACGTGGTGGATGTGGTCACTCCACTGTGTGCCCGTGGGAGGGCGGAGCGTCTTGAGTGTGGGACGCGCCAGGTCGAGGGTTGCCTCATCGCGGAACGATCGGTGGTTCTCAAACGTGAATCGTAGGAGCTGCATGCGGATAGTCCATATTATCGATCTTACAACGATAAAATTATCGAAAACTCTGGCGTTCCTGATCTAACTTGCCTGTTGATCGCCCTCATTTGCAGAGTAGCAGCCACTCGCCCATGATCGCGAAGGCGCGGTCCAGGTCCGATCTGGCAGTGCTGCGCCACGTCCGGGTCCTCGGCCTCGGGAAAGGCGCGCACGTCCAGCTCTGCCAGCCGCGTTCGCGAGCGCCCGGCGCACGTCTCCTAGCTGCTCGAAGGGCATGCACTGGTCAGCGTCCCCGGCCAGCACCAGGCACGGCTGGCGAATCGCCCCTCAGGGGTGCCATCGTGTAGTCGCCGAACGCCCGCGGCACCTCGCTGGGCTTGCTCAGACCCGTCAGGTGCCGCGCCTGCTGGAGCTTCCACGCCAGGTCCGCGCTGAAGCGCGGCTGCGACGCCCAAAGCGGCGTCGATGAGCCACGCGGGCCTCGGGTTCGCGACGACCGCATCCGCAATGGGACGCGGGGACGAGCAGTGGCACCGTCAGGCCGATCCAGGAGCCGGTACATCATGTCGAAGGCGATGATGATGCGTGATGCGCGGGCAGTGGGCGGCCGCCCGCATGACCAGGTACCCTCCGAAGGACACGCCGAGGGCGGCCGCGCTCTCCACGCCGAAGTAGTCCAACACCGCGTCCGTGGGGCGCCCCACTCGGGCTCGAGGGCGTGCCGGCCAGGCCGTGTGCTGGCCGGGCCCGTCGGAAGTGATGACGTCGAAGGGACGGGTCAGGGAGTGGGACGCGAAGTCGATGATCTCCTCCGCATGGCTGTCGAGATCCGTTCATCATGACGAGCGTGTGCGGCGTGCCCGCGGGGGCCAGCTCCCGGTGAACCAGGTCCGCCTCCCATCGCATCGCGGTCGGCTCCCCACCGCGATAGGGAACCGCGTGCCGGGCGAGCGCGAGGCCCTTGTGGGCCTCGTCGAAGGCGGCTGACATGGCGTCGATGAAGCGCCCCTTGCGCGGGTCGCCGGCGCCCAGGTAGAAGGCCGCGAGCTCGTAGAGACGCCACGCGGCATCCGCGTCCCCCTCGGCATCGAAGCGAGCCGCCATGCGTTAAAGGGCAAACTGCGTCAACTGGGAAGTGGAACGGATGCGGGAAAGGGTGCTCGTCGTCAACCGATCCATTCCAGGCCGGTCCAGAATCGGTCCGAGGTAACGGTTGATCTGCAGGTCAAATTGGCGGTTGCCGGTGTATTCGGTGAACATGCATCGACTGTATCGCCTGTTGACGTGCGGTGGACCATACAATAACGAATGGGATGTTAGATACCGGACGGAGCGGCCGCTATGGGTAGGATAAGCCTATTGATAGCGGGAAAAATGATCGGAGACATGTTCCTGCGCAATGCAGATACAGCACGGTCGCGAGGCCGAAAAGAACCTGACCTGCGCATCCGCAAGACGCGTCCAAGGGCGATCCGTTCCGGCTCTCGTCAAGGCGTGCCAGGCCAAGCCCTATGCGCACGTGAGCGTCACAGACATCTGCTCCGCGTCGATGGTCTCGCGCACGACCTTCTACGACCACTACACCGACAAGGACGCCCTCCTCGCCGAGGTCGTGTCTTTCCTCCTCGAAGAGATCACCCCGCCCTCGAGGGCCTGTGGTTCGGCGAGGGCGCGACGCCCGCGCCGTCGCCCGCCACCTCGCCGACGTATACGCGCACAACGGCAATGCCCTCGACAGCTGCTCGCCATCCGAGTTGGGGGAGAGGGCGACCTGCACGAGCAGCTTTATCGCACGTGCTGTTCGGTATTTACCGATTGGGCGCGTGGCCGCGTCGACGACGAGGTGCTGCCGCTCGCTGCGGACGTGTATGCCTCCGTGGTGCTCACGTTCATCCAGCGCAGCGCCACGAAGCCGCTGACGGACAAGGAGCTGGCAGCGATCGACCGTGCGCGTGAGCTCTTCATCGCGGGCTTTGGCGCGGCTCCGGTGGGGCAGTGAGCGCCGTTGCCGCCCAGGCGATGGGCGTGAGTGGGGTGAGACGACGCCCCGACGTCACGCCGACGGAGTCGACAGGAGTTCGGGAAGGCTCCCAGCAGAAGGTTACGGTGCCGTGTGCTCCCGGACCGCTGGCAGGCATCACGTCGAGGAGGGTGGCCCTGCCCGCGTGCGGCAGCTCCAGTGTTTCTCCGACGGTGACATCGACGGCGTTCGACGTAACCGTCCGGGTACTCCGTCGCGTCGTAGCCTCCGACGACGGTTGCGGTCATGACGCCGTCTACGATGCGAAACCCGGTCCACACGTAGGAAGGCTCCGGCTTATCCGGGTGCGGCCGGAAAACTGCGACTTCGTCGACCGATACTACTTTCTCCTGCGCATGGCGCCATGGTTCTATCGCTTCGTGGGCGTGAGTGTGGGTGTGGGAAGAGGGATGCCATTCCCGTGGCGGTGGGCGTTGGCGAGGCCGTGGTTGGGCTGGCCGTTGGAGTCGGGTAGGGAACAACCGGGGTGCAGCTGGCAAGGGCGAATGCCGCTACGACGGGCAGATAATGCTTCATGATGTTCGGCCAATTGTGGTGGCACCAAAGTACCGTTCGTAATCCTCCCACGACATTGTAAAGGTGGCGGGTTGGCTTTCCCCCTGTGTTCCGGGATTCGTCCCGTGCGGATTGCACAGGGTGATACCGTTCTCGTCGGAAGCGGTAACGGTATACGCGTGTGACTGGTAGAGCCTGATGTCAGCGGTCGTTCCGTTGCTCGTGGTCACGGTTACCGTCGCCATTCGCTGGTTGTCGTACTGTTCGAGGCTCGTGGCTGATTCAGCGATGATGGGGAGGTGCTGGCTACTCGCCGCTTGGATGCGGGCGCGCTCGCTGGGCGTGTAATCAGGTGATCCCTCATCGGAACGAAGGTGTATCCGGTGTGCTGTGTCAGCGTGTGGAGAGCCTTTTCGCTCCAGCCTCCGGACATGCCGTAATGCGGTTGTCCTGAGTCGTTCGCACCTCCGCCATGAGCTTGCCCATAGGCTGCTTCCATGAGCGAATAGACCGTGACTTGGCCGTTCTGCGTGACGCCATTGAGGTAGTAGTCGTGGACGAGGACCCGTTGTGTGCCAGAGCGGGTTGGATCGGCGGGATCGTTAAAGATAGTGACGTAGTAGCCGTCAACGTGTGTTTTAGACGCATCGTAGTGGGGTTCGATCAGTGACGCGAGGAGTTCCTGTCCCTCGGGTGATTGAGCAAGTCCCATCAGTGAGTGAGAGGTAGTAGCAATCACCGATATTGCCTTGCTTCATTCCTGAGAAGTCGAAGGAACCGTTGAGTAGGTCGTTAAGATCGGCATTGATCTGGTCAATCTGCGTGTCAGTGAAATGCGCGCGCTGACCGGTCTCGGTTGGATTTCCGGACCGATCGACAGTGATGGGTCTCATCGTGGAACGTCTGAGCGAGTTCCTCGGCCGTGCTGCTCGGTCGCCCTGTTTGACCTCGATAATCTTAGCGTAGGCGGCGAAGGCGAGGGCAGCTGCCTGCACGCACAGCTCCTGGTAGACGAGGGGCCGGAGTGCGGCAGGGGTCTTGGCGAACTCTTGGTCAAGTTTCTCGGCGTGGTAGCGGAGCTGTTCGATATAGCGCTGCCCTGAGTCTACTGTCCAGCCTTTGCTTCTCGAGGACGGAAGCGCTGTCGATGATGCCCTTCTCCCAGGTTCAGATACCGTGATAGCTGCGCTGAGGATGACCTATGAAAGCTGGCCCTCGCGAATCCGACCCATGAGGAGAGTGCGTCATCAACGGCGTAAATATCGTCGGCGGCTGAAGCGATCTGCTGTCCTACCTGCTTCCAGGCGGCTGCCGCAGCAAAAAGCGCTCCTGACTGACCGGGCACATCGTTGATCCACGACACAAAGTTAGTCATTGGGGTCCCGCTGTCACAGGGATTGCGATGTCGCGTCTAAACGCTGACGCCCAGGCGGCGTCCTGATCGACGCTGTGTCGACTCGTGTCATTGAGTGCTTCTGAGGTCATGGCGTGCCATTGCCGGATGCGTTCGCGTCGAACATCCACGCCTCGCTCAAATCGGGCATTCCCGGCGCTCATGGCTAGGCCTCCGAGTGCGCTGGGGCTGGGAGTTGGCGGCACTTGGATGCCGTCGGTGGCCTCGCCGATCGCGTCCAGGTCGTTCGCAGCCTTCGTGATGTCGTCGGGGCTGATCCGAAGGTCCGTGGACATATTTTCCCTATCATCGCGTGCCGTTGTGGCTGTGTTCGGAAGGCTATCACGCGGTGCGAGTCGCTTTCAAGCTCAGGGTTGAAGCCTTGGCGATAGCAGGGCGCCCGCACGCATACTGATGGACATGCTGTTCGGTATTTACCGATTGGGCGCGCGGTCGCGTGGATGACGATGTGCTGCCGCTCGCCGCCGACGTCTACGCCTCCGTCGTCCTGACCTCCATCGAGCGCAGCGCCACCAAGCCGCTCACCGACAAGGAACTGGCTACCATCGACCGCTGCCCGCGAGCTCGTCGTCGCGAGCTTCGGCGCTCAGTAGCTCAGCGGTAGATCTCGAGACCCTATGATCGATGTTGATGGCGAGGATCAGTAACTCATCGTCTTCGATGGACACAATGATCCGATGAGCTGCCGACACGGTATCGCCACAATCCCGTGAGGTTGCCGGTCAGTCCCTTGCCTCGCGAGCGGGGGATCCTCGCCACTCGAGATGTCGCGGAGATACTCGATGATGCGTCTTGCGGTCGGCTTATCGAGCTTGCGGAGCTGTTTCAGTGCGCGTGGTGACAGCTCAGCCCCTCCAGGCCAAGGATCTTCACCGCCCTCGTCGAGGCTCACCGATGCGACTCGCCCGGCGCGGATGTCCTCGAGCTCAGCCTGCAGTGAGTAGGCCAGCTCGATGTCCTCAAGCGCTGACTCGATGGCGCGATTCATGTAAAACGATTTCGTTCGTCCCGTCCGCTGCGCAAGGGCCGTGAGCCGGGCATCGATCTCGGGATCGAGCTTGACGGAGCGTGCAACACGTGCCGTAGAACATGCGTCCTCCAACAGTGACTACGCGTAGTCTATACCCCTGAAACGTCAGTTGAAGGGCGAATTGAAGAGGAAGATGGGTGAGTGGGAGCACCAGGGCTGATGGGACAATAGCGCCGTGAATAAGGCGCGAATTCGCATATATCGTGCAAAGTGTTCGATAAAGGGTCGCCGGTCCCTCGTCGGAGCGTGTGCGAAAAGTGTTACCGTTAGCGCATTCCAGGCCCCGGCCTCGTCAATGAAGACCCAAGGAGCACCCATGCGCACCGACCCCCGCGCCGCCATCGCCGCCGCCGACACCGCTCGGCATCGAGATTCGGTTCGACCCGCATCAAGGCCGTCCTCATCGGCCCCGACCACGAGGTGCTCGCCACCGGCGGCCACGGCTGGGAGAACCACCTGGAGGGCGGCCTGTGGTCCCACGGCCTCGACGAGGTTCTCGCCGGCCTGCAAAGCGCCTACGCCTCCCTGGTCGCCGACGTGCGTGAGCGCTACGACGTCACCCCCGTGTCCTACGGCTCGATCGGCATCTCGGGCATGATGCACGGCTACCTCGCCTTCGGCGCGGACGATAGCCTGCTCGCTCCCTTCCGCACGTGGCGCAACACGAACACGGGACGCGCGGCCGACGAGCTGACCCGACTTTTCGGCTTCAACATTCCCCTGCGCTGGTCGATCGCCCACCTGCACCAGGCGGTCCTCGACGCCGAGGAACACGCGCCGCGCGTCGCGTGCCCTGACGACGCTGGCCGGATGGGTGCACGAGCAGCTGACGGGACGGCACGTCCTCGGTATTGGCGATGCCTCGGGCATGTTCCCGATCGACTCGACCACAGGCACTTATGTGGAGTCCTACCTCGATCAGTACGAGGCCATGGTCGAGGGCCTGGTCCCGTGGCGTCTGCGCGACGTCCTCCCGACCGTGCTGAGCGCCGGCCAGGACGCGGGCACGCTCACCCCGAAGGAGCCGCGCTCATCGACCCGACCGGCACGCTGCGGCCCGGCATCGCGCTCTGCCCGCCCGAGGGCGACGCGGGGACGGGCATGATTGCGACGAGTGCGATCGCGCAGCGCACCGGAAACATCTCGTGCGGCACGTCGGTCTTCCTGATGGCGGTCCTCGAGCGCTCCCTCACCGAGCTGCACACCGAAATCGACATGGTGACCACCCCGACGGCTCGCCCGTCGCGATGGTCCACTCGAACAACGGCGCGTCCGAGATCGACGCGTGGGTGGGTTGGTTCGCGGACTTCGCGCGCGTCGTCGGCGCCGACGTGAGCGTCCCCGCGATCTACGACGCGCTGTACAACCACGCGCTGACCGGCGAGGCCGACGCCGGCGGCGTCATGGCCTCACAACACGCTCGTCCGCCGAGCCACTCGTCGGTCAAGAGGCCGCGCAGCCCGTGTTCACGCACACCGCCGAGGCGCGCGTGACCCTCGCGAATGCCGTGCGCGCCCAGCTCATGAGCGTCTTTGCGGCCGTGCGCATCGGCGTCGACATCCTGCGCGAGGAGGGGGTGCGCCTCGACTCGCTCTTCGCCCACGGCGGCCTCTTCAAGACCCCGGGCGTCGCCCAGCAGATCCTCGCCGACTCGCTGAACATCCCCGGTCTCCGTTGGCGATACCGCGGGCGAGGGCGGCGCGTGGGGCATCGCGGTACTCGCGCGCTACCGTGCGCTCCTCGCGGGGGGCGAGGCTGGCCTCGCGCTACCGGAGTACCTCTCCGAGCGCGTCTTCGCGGGCGCCTCGGTCTCGACTCTGGAGCCCACCGCCGAGGGCGTGGCCGGGTACGAGCGTTTTCTCGACGCCTACCGCGCGGCCCTGCCCGGCGTGGAGGTTATCGCCCGGGGCCGCTGACGAGGCCCGCGCCCGAGTTCCCGTGCCCCGCGCCCGCGCTGCCCGGTTGCCGCCTCATCCTATGTTTACCCAAAAGTGTCGCACGTAATTCCTTCTGAGCTATTTCAAACATTGAAATCAGATCGTTGGAATTCCGCGCAATTCTCGATACCTAATAAAAGATAGGTGGACCAAATTACGTGCGACATTTGGGGAGGGCGGGACGGAGTGAGGGGACGAAGTGTGGGAGGGCGGGCGGAGTGAGGGGTCGGCTCGCCCAGCCCCGGCCTCGTCGATTGGTGAAACCCGGTACGATGACTCCCATGGGTAAAGCTAGTCGCCGTAAGAAGGTCACCGATCCCGCCAAGCTCAAGGCGTAGTCGCCCGCCGATCCCCTTTCGTTGCGCGCCCCTACGAGGGCCTGCCGAAGGAGATCGAGCTGTCGCCATGCGCGAGCTCATCCCGGCGGCGACGCTGACCGCACGCACCAACGCCGACCACGGTGCCGTCGAATTCGACTTCGTCACCCTCCTGCCAGAGGGGCAGCCCGCGATGGTGCGCCCTGACGGGCGCATCCTTGTCGCGCTACAGACCCGCTCGAACTCCGCGGACCTGAGTCACGACGCGGGCGCCGCGCTGCTTCGCGGCGATCGCCGCGAAGGAAGCGGGCGACGAGGGCGTCATCTCGATCGACGTGCGCGAGCCGTCCGAGCGCCTCCAGGACATCTCGACCTTGACAGCTTCACGGACATGAAGCTTGAGGAGGACTCTCCTTCTGGTTCGACCCCGCCGAGGAGATCGACGACCAGACGCGCCGCGCGCTCGAGCAGAACCGCGATGAGATCATCCCGACCGAACCCGTGCCCGGCGTCCCCGGCGCGTACTGGTGCGAGATGAACCGTAACTTCGTGCGTTTCCTGACGGACAACGACGAGACCAAGCTCTTCGATGCGCTGGCTCGCCTGGCCGCGCGCGGCGAGGCCAACGTCGGCGAGGGCTCGCGCTACGTGGGCTCCCTTCCGGGCGTGCGGCCTCATCGTCCCGGTCTTCGAGCTGCCCTGAGCGCGCCAGCGCGGCCGACGTCGCGCCCGGCACGCAGGCTCGCCGAGGCCCTCGCCGAGGCCCCTGACCGTCACCGAGCGTCTGGATGACAAGGAGCGCCGCGCGCGCCAGGGCCTCGTGTCCCGCGCCGTGACGATCCGCTGACGAGTTTTTACCTGCCGTTTAGGGCAGACTTGTCGCTCACATTATGGCGGCGGGGCGCGCGAGTGCCCCGCCGCCCGTAGACTGTTAGTCGTGAACTATCCCAGCGGATCCCGAGGTTCCCACCCGCAGCGCGTCGCCGCCGTCATCGCTGCACACAATGTCGGCCGCGCCGTCGCCGCCACCGTGCGTGCGTGCCGCGCCTACCCGGCGTTGACCTTCTCATTGTCGTCGACGATGGGTCCACCGACGACACCGGGCGGGCCGCCAGAGCCGCGGGCGCCGTCGTCGTGCGCCACCCGTCGAGCGTGGGCGCCTCGGCCATCGAGACCGGCGTGGTGGCCGCCATGCGCGACCGCCCCGACGGGCCGCCCCGCCACCTCCTTCTCCTCTCGCCCGACCTGGGCGAATCCGCCGTCGAGGCCACCGCCCTGGTCGAGGCCGTCTCGCCCGACAGGTCGACATGGCGATCGCCGTCCCGGCCACCGGCCGCGAGTACTCGGGCTACGGCCCCGCCGTGGTGCGCCGACTCATCCGCCGCAAGACCGGCTGGTACCGCCACTACCCCCTGAGCTACCAGCGGTGCCTGACGCGCGAGGCCATCGACGCGGCCATGCCCTTCGCGGGACGCTACGCGCTCGAGGCTGCGATGACGATCAGCGTCCTGCGCGCAGGATTGTCCGTCATGGAGGTCTCCCTGCAACTTCACGCACTCGGGCGCGGACCGATCGCTGGGCTCCCTGAACCGCCCGGCGCGCATGTTCGACGCGGTGCGAGCCACCGTCAGCCAGGTGTTCCACTCCGATGCCCGATCGAAGCGCCGAGCCGACCACGAGCAGGGGATTGGCGTGCCCTCACCCGGCCCCGGCCTCGTCGCGCGATGAGGCGGAAGCGGCCGACTCTCCCGGGGCGCGCCGGACGGAGATGGTCGGGTGAAGTGCCCGGATCGATTAGCCGTCGGGCGCGTCGTCGCGACCTGGTGGCTGCCCACCGTCATTGCGTGCGCCGTCGGCGCGCTCTACGTCTTCATTCTGTGGCCCAGTGGCGCGCGCTCGTCGTGCCCTCCTGGGACCTGGGGATCTTCGCCGAGGCCGTCCAGGCCTACTCGCGCTTCGAGGCGCCCATCGTCCCCATCAAGGCCGGGCCACAACCTGTTGGGCGATCATTTCCATCCGATCCTGGCGCTGCTGGGGCCGGTGTATCGCTCTTCCCCTCGGCGCTCACGCTTCTCGTCGTCCAGGACGTGCTGATCGCCGCGTCGGTCGTGCCGGTCGCGCGCCTCGCGCAGCGCCTGCTCGGTCGGGGCGGTGCGCCCTCGTCGGGCTGGTCTACGGGCTGGGCTGGGGGCTGCAGGGCGCAGTCGGCGCGCAGTTTCACGAGGTCTGCGTGGCGGTTCCGCTGCTGGCGCTCGGGGCGTCGCCTTCGTGGAGCGGCGGTGGGCGCGCATGGCGTGGCTGGCTCCGCTGGTCCTCGTCAAGGAGGACTTGGGGCTCACGGTCTTCATGGCTGGTCTGGCGATCGCATGGCGTGGGCGCGGCGAGGGCGGCCCGCGGTCCTGCGTGGCCTGGCTTACGCGCTGTTCGGTATCGTCGCGTTTGTGGTGACGGTGAAGGTGTTGCTGCCCGCCATGAATCCCGCGGGCACGTGGGCCTACTCCCTCGACGGGTCCGCGACCGGGGCGGGCTCGCCGATGGGCGGTTCGACCGCCGCGCGCGAGGTCCCTCTCTCTGGGATATCCTGACGACCCCTTCTGTCAAGCTTTGCGACGCCTCGTTCTTCTCGCGGGGGCCGGCTTCGTCGGTGCGAGCTCGCCCTGGTTCGCGCTCGTCCTGCCGACGCTCGCCTGGCGATTCGCGGGCTCCGTCGAGGCCTACTACGTGTGGGACTCGTGGCACTACAACGCCGTGCTGGTTCCTATCGCCGCGTGTTCGTTGCTTGACGTGATCAACCGGTGGTGTGAGCCGGAGCGCGCCTCTCGTTCGGCGTCCGCCCTCGGCGCTGGCGGAGGCTGAGGAGAGGATGCGCTCAACGATCTGCGCACCGATCACGTTGCCACGGCCTCGGCGACGCGACGCCGGCGCGCGGCCGCGTGGGCGGTGGCCTGCGTGCCCGCGCTGTCTCTGGCGATCACTGCCTCGGCGCTGCCCCCTGTGGCAGCTGCCCACTCACGGAGGACCCGCGCATGGCGGCCGCCCAGGCGCGCTCGACGCCGTCCCCGTGGGGGCGAGCGTCGAAACCGACACGACGCTGCTGGCCCGGCTGGTGCCCGGGCGCGAGGTCTACTGCGGGCACGACGGGAAGATGGAGACCCCTCCGGAGTATGTCGTCATCGACGTGCGCTCCCTACGCCTGGGGTGGCCACCAGGTTGACGCCGAGTCGTGGGCGTCCGCCGCGCACCCCGGCCACACCTACGAGACGGTCTACGCCAAGGCGGGCTTCCGCGTCGCGCGGCGCACCTCGTAATGCGGCAGGTGCCGCGCGGCGGTGAAGCTCGGCGTCAGCCATGTGGATCGACAGAACTCCACGCGTGTGGAGCTCATGGATGTCTCCGGGGCCTCGTCCAGTTTGTTTCGACTCAGTTGCTCAGACCCACGATCCTTCTCAGTTCCCCGAGGCAATCACGATCATCCATTGCTCGGTCAGCAACATGCCAATTGCCGTGGCGATCTTTGCTGGTGAAGGTGCTGTGTGTGGCTGGGACTAGAGAGTGATAGTCAGACCCATAGTGGCAGGTGTTCAAGGTGAGGGCGGCAGGTGTGCCGATGCGGAATCAGGTGGGCAGTGCGCCTCCGAGAAAATGCTTGTTGCGTTGGGCGCTGCACCCGATCTGTAGGCATTGCACCTCTTCTGATCGGGTGTAGCGCCCCACATCGGGTGCAGCGCCCCACATCGGGTGCAGCGCCCCACATCGGGTGTAGCGCCCCACATCGGGTGTAGCGCCCCGTAACGGGTGTAGCGCTTGTGGGGAGTGGTGGTGTGCTCGTCGGCTGATGATTGGTGTGATTGCACGTCCGCGAAAATGCTTGTTGAAAGTGGCGCTGCACCCGATCCGTAGGCATTGCACCTCTTCTGATCGGGTGTAGCGCCCCACATCGGGTGTAGCGCCCCGTAACGGGTGCAGCGCGTACTGAGAACAAGACGCGGTTGCTCTGTCGGCTTCATCAGTCTGTCGAACACGTCGCGCAGGCGAAATACAGTGCGTGCAACGTGCGTGACGTGTCGGGTCGGAGGCCAGCCGGCGCTCGTGCTCGTTGAGAGTTTCCCATTGCTGCATCCGGCCAAGGGCGGCAGCAGCAATGGGGTCGAATCTCGTGGGCGTGATCGCCCCTACTTTCGCCGTGCGCAGGCGCAGCGAGTTGAGGACAACGAACACGGACGAGCACGCCATCGCGGCGCTGGCCAGCATGGGGAGAGCAGCCCCGCGATCGCGAGCGGCACCATCAACACGTTGTAGAAGAACGCCCAGAACAGGTTCTCCTTGATGATGCGCAGCGTCCGGCGCGACACGCGGATCGCGGTCGCCGCCGAGGTCAGTGACGAGTTCATGAGCGTCACGTCCGCGACCTCGATCGCCACGTCCGTGCCCGAGCCCATCGCGATGCCCAGGCTCTTCGTGCTCGCCTGCGCGAGGGCGGCCGCGTCGTTGACGCCGTCGCCCACCATCGCGACCGTGCGGCCCTCGGCCTGCAGGTCTGCGACGGTGTCGCGTTTACCATCGGGCAGGACGCCCGCGATGACGCGCTCGATCCCGACCTCATCCGCCACGTGGCGGGCCGCGGCCTCGTTGTCGCCCGTCAGGAGGATCGGCTCGATGCCGAGCTCGCGCAGCTGAGCAATCGCATCAGCCGACGACTCCTTGACCGTGTCACGCACGACGAGAGCGGCGATCGCGCGACCCTCGACGCGCTCGGGAATCACCAGGGACGAGGCCGTGGCCCCTCCCTGCTCGCCGGCGCCCGGAGATGGTACCGGGCTGGGTGGGGGTACCGGTATCCCCGGTCGCGCTGTCGCCGGAGGTGGGTGCAGCGTCGGCGGTCGCGGCCTCAGAGCGGGAGGTGACGGTGCCGGTGTAGCTGGCGGCATTCACGACGGCCTCGAGCTCTTCGTCGCTGTGAGGGGCGGTGAGCGTGATGCGCGCGGATTCCGTGGCGAGGTTGACCTCGGCTTTGACGCCGTCGAGTTTGCCGAGCTTGCGTTCGACGCGGCGCACGCAGGACGCGCAGGTCATGCCGCCCACGCTCATGGTGAGGGTCGCGAGGGGCAGGTCCGCGTCGGGGCCGGGAAGTGCGACGGGTGCGGGTGCCTCGGATGTTGCTGCAACTGCCGCCGGGGAGGAGGATGCTGCGGAACCCAGGTTCGGCGCGAGGGCCGCGACGACGGCGGAGGCGCCTGAGGCCTCGGCCTCGCGGACGGCGTCGAGGAGAGAAGCGGGCACGTCGACGCCCAGGGATGCGAGCCACGACGGGCGGCCGACGAGCACGCCGCCGCGGGCGGTGAGGCCGACGACGCCGAGTCCGGGCTGGTTCGCGAACGCGGTCACGGGGACGAGGGGGACGTTTCGAGAGGACGCGCCCGACGTGATCGCGCGGGCGACGGGGTGCTCGGAGAGGGACTCGACGGAGGCGGCCAGGGACAGGGCCGAGGCCTCGTCCGCCCTCAGGGGAGCCAGCCCGTGCCGGGAGCGACCGCGACGGATCTCGAGGGACATGACGCCCGTGGTGACTGTGCCCGTCTTGTCGAGGAGCATGGTGTCGATCGAGCGCGTCTGCTCGAGGATTTCCGCGTTCTTGATGAGGATGCCGAGCTGCGAGGCGCGTCCCGATCCGACGAGGATCGCGGTGGGCGTGGCCAGGCCGAGCGCGCACGGGCACGCGACGACCAGGACGGCGACGGCCGCCGTGAATGCGGCCTCGCACGCCGCCGCCCGCGAGCAGCCAGCCCCCGAGCGTCAGCAGGGAAACGACGATGACGATCGGCACGAACACGCCGGAGATCTGGTCCGCGAGGCGCTGGACGGGGGCCTTGCCGGCCTGGGCCTCGGCGACCATGCGCCCGATCTGCGCGAGCGTCGTGTCGGATCCGACGCGGGTGGCGCGCACCAGCAGGGAACCCCACGTGTTGACGGTCGCGCCCGTCACGGTGTCGCCGGGGCGGCGTCCACGGGCACGGATTCGCCCGTGAGGAGCGAGGTGTCCAGGGCGGAGGAGCCCTCGATGATGATGCCGTCGGTCGCCACCTTCTCGCCCGGGTGCACCGCAAAGAGGTCCCCGACCCTGCAGGGACGAGGCGGGCACGACCTGTTCGCTGCGCTCGCCGGTGGCGGGGTCGACGGTCACGAGCGTCGCCTCCTGGCGCCCATGCGCAGCAGTGACCGCAGCGCGTCGCCCGCGCGGTAGCGTGCGCGTGCCTCCAGGTAGCGGCCCGTCAGCAGGAACACGACGATCATGCATGCGCCCTCGAAGTAGATCTCCGCGTGGCCGGCGTGCGCCGCGCGCGGGATCAGGCTCATCTGCATGCGCATCCCGAGCATTCCGGCGCCGCCCCACAGGAGGGCCCACCAGCTCCACAGCGTGAGGAAATGACGCCGAGGGAGACCAGCGTGTCCATCGTCGTCGACCCGTGGCGCCCGGCCGCGAAGGCTGCCCGGTGGAAGGGCCACGCCCCCACGTGACCACCGGGATCGAGGCCGCCGCGACGACCCACTGCCACCCCGTGAACTGCCACGCGGGCACCATCGACAGGAGCATCGCGAGGATGCCGAGGGGCGCGGAGACGATGAGGCGGCGGCGCAGGTCGGCGGCGTGGGCGCGAGTGCCCTCGCCCACCTGGGGGTGGGGGGCCGAGGCCGGGGATGCCCCGTGCGAAGAGGCGGTAGCTGTGTGGTCGTGCGTCACGGAATCAGTGGACATGGGTACCTCCGGGGTATGTATCGGGCGAAAGGAAACGAGGCCGGGGAAGGTGCCCCGGCCTCGTCGGTGAGGCGTGGAAGTCCTCAGAAGTCGCGCGAGATGCCGGTCAGTGTGAAGCCGGCCTCGGACACCGCGTCGCTCAGCGCCGCGTCGTCCAGGGGGTGTCAGTGAGGACGGTCACCCTGGAGGTGGCGCCCGAGTTGAGGATGACGTCGACGTTCTTGACGCCGGGGATCTCGCCCAGCTCTTCCTTGACGCTCATCACGCAGTGGCCGCAGGTCATGCCGTCGACGGACAGCTCGATGGTGCGATCGATCTCGGTGGTCATGATTTCTCCTTGTTATTAGGACTTGATGAGACGCGCGATGGCCGCGGCCGCCTCGTCGACTTTGGCCTGCGCGGCCTCGTCTGATTCGCGCGCCGCCGTGACGACGCAGTGGTTCATGTGGTCTTTGAGCAGGTTAACCGCGACGGAATCGAGCGCGGACTGGACGGCCGAGACCTGCGTGAGGATGTCGATGCAGTAATCGCCCTGCGAGATCATGCGCTGCAGGCCGCGGACCTGGCCCTCGATGCGGCGCAGGCGCGCGAGGTGATTCTCGGTGTTGCCGTGGTAGCCGTGCTCGGTGCTCATGCAATGAGAGTACCCCTAGGGGGTATGGGTGTCAAGGGTGCGGCACGTTCATCGGATCACCTCCCCTCGCGCCACACGCAAATACCCCTCGTAGGGTGGAGCCAACACGGAACGCAAGGAGGGGACATGAAGCGACGCCCGCGTCGGCGCTACCGCGCGATTCGCCGCGTCCCCCAGGCCTACCCCGGCCTCTACCTGCGCCTCAAAGTCGCCCCCATCGTCCCCGCCCTCGCGGCCACGGTCGCCGTCGGCGCCCCTCGCCGAAATCCCCGCGCTGCCCGAGGATGTGCGTGCTCGCGCGCGTTCCCTCTCCGACGACATGGGCACCGTGATCAGCGAACAATCGCAGCGCATCTTCTTCGATACCCCGGGCCTCGACACGCTCCTCATTCGCTCCCTCTCACACGTCGCGCGGCGCACCGCGACCGTGGGACGCGCATGGGCGCGAGCGGTCGTCGCCATCGGCGCGGATAGGGACGGGCGCATGGCCCGCATGCTGCCCCTCATCCCCAGGCGCGGGTACGACGCCCCTCATGACCGGAATGCTGACGATCGGCACCGCCGTGGGTGCCCCTGCGCGGCGGCGCGGTCCACGTCGCCCTCCTGCGCGACTCCGATGCCGACCCGGCCTTCCAGGACCCGCTGCCGGGCCATCCCGAGGCGCAGATCCGCCGCGTCGACGCGCCCGCGGTCCTGTCCGACATGTGCGCCGACATCGACGAGCTCTCACTGGTCGCGCACGATCGGCCCCGCCGTCAAGATCACCCGCGTTGGCGAAGGCGAGGCGCGCCGCTGGCTCCTCTCCCTGGTCGGCACCCAGTCCATGACCTGGCGCTCCACGAACAACCCCGCCGACGTGGAGACGAACATTCGCCTCATGCTCGGCCTGGAGGCCTCGATGAGCGTCGGCGTCGTGCGCGCGATCCACGCCGCCATGGAACGTGACGGAGTGCCCGCCGACCGGTGGGCGCGCGAGCCCGTCCTCATCTGCGGCCACTCCCAGGGCGGCATCGTCGCCGCAGCCCTCGCCTCGGTCCCACCGCACGAGGCCGGGGTGAACGTCGCGGGCATCCTGTCCACGGGCGGCCCGAATCGCCGCATCCGCGTGCGCCCCGACGTCGTGACCGTGGCCGTCTACCACGACCAGGACGTCATGCCGAGCCTCGACGGCTCGCCCGACCGCGCCCCCGACCGGCGCGTCACCGTCGGGCGGAGCCTCGTGAGGCCTCGTACCCGCCCCTCTACTACGCGCACCCTCCTCGACGTATACGGAGACTGTGCGCTCCTCGAGCGCAAGGTGCGCGTGTCCCCGTGGGGGCGGCTGGCCTCGTCGATGGCGGCCCTGCAGGATTTCCTGCCCACCCCGGGCGAGGACACCCGCGTCATGCACTACGAGATTTGGCAGGACATCCTGACCCCTCCGCCGAGGGCACGTGGGACACGGTCGCCGCGCTCGAACGCGCCAGCGCCTCACGAGCCCGCTACCTACCCCATCGACTACGCGGCCGAGGTGCCCAGGCTTCCTCGCGTCGCACGCCCCAGCGCCGCCGCCCGTCGGTGCTCGGCGCCCCGTCAGCGCTCGTTCCCTTCAGAAAGGACAGGTCATGAACGACCCACACGCCCCCTGCGCGAGGTGCGCCGCTGGATGCGCGTCTCGACCCCCGTCAACAAGGCGGCCTCCTCGGCCTGCGCGGCCGTCTCCCGCAGATCGCCGGGCCGCTCATGATCGGCGCGCTCGGCGTGGGTGCCCTGGGCGCCGGGATCGCGTGGCGTGCCCCTGTCCTCGACGCGCGGCACCGGACGCACCCAGCGCTTCGTCGAGCTCGCTACCGCTGCGCTCGACGCGCGCTTCCCGGAGGAGGCCACGAACGAGGCCGGGGCCGGCGGCGATGATGCCAGTTCCGGTCAGCGCCGCGTCGTCAACGTGGAGGTCGGCGAGGGATTCGGGCGACCCTCCTCGTGTCCATCGACGTGGTCCTGCCCGCCCAGGATGCGCTGACCGACCCCGCGGCGGCGACGTCGGCGCTCGACGAGATCACCCGCGCGACCTGGAACAATCCCGAAATGGCTCCCGTGAGCGTGCGCGCCCGCATCCTCGTCGCGCGCACGGACGGCGGCGACGGGATTCCTGGCGGCGCCCGGCGCTCAGACCGACGCGGTCGTCGACATGACCGCGCTCGGCTTCGAGGACGAGATCGCCCGCCCCGACGAGCTTTACATCCGCTACGGCGCGCCCGAAGGCGACCCCGCGTGGAGGCCGTGACCGGGCAGTGAGTCCGGGCCTCGTTCTTGTGACGAGGCGTGGCGTCCCACCCCTTGGGGGCGCTCTTGTTCGCTCTGTGACCGTTTGATAGTGTCTCGGCTTAACGGCACCGAAGTGACGTCGAAGGAGCATCATGGCTGGCGATCTTGTCATCGAAGAGGGGGACCTCGAAGTCCTGCGCGATCGAACGAGAGATCTGTCCAGCAGACTGCAGTCGGTGACCGTCGCGACGGCGGGCGACTACATCTCCTCTGCAGTCGGGGGAAGCCCGCTCGCAGGACAGGGGCGCAGTGCGGGCGAAACGATTGACGAGGCAGTCATTGCACTGACGCGCGACCTGGACGATTTCTCCCAGTCCGTGAACGACTCGATCAACGCCTACAACGCGAATGAGCATGCCGCGACAGTGAGCTTCCAGCACACCGACCACGGCGGCCCGGCGATGACGATGGATGACCTGCTGCGCATGAGGGAGGAACAGTAATGGCAACCTGGGCGGACATCCAGAGCTGGCAGCTCAGCTACGTGGAGGAGGCCGAGGACCCTCATCGAGGCCGAGGTGCGCGAGGCGCGCGAGATCATCGCCGACCTCGAGCACGCCGCGAACGACATCCGATCTCAGGGCGAGGCGCCCGACCGGATGCGTCAGCGGCTCACCGAGATCCAGGACAAGCTGGACTCGCGCCTCAACGAACTCACTGAATACGCGCTGGCAACCGCAGAGCTGCACGGGTACGTGAGCCGGGTTGCGGCAAAGCGGAAGTCCGCGTGGGAGGTTGCGGCAGAAGTTGGCATGACATTCCGGAGAGTGGTGTTGTTCAACCGTCAGCGCCTGAAACGAGGTTTGAGCCGGTAGCGAGTAAGTTTGCTGAGCTACGCGATTGTGTTGACGATGCAGTGCGAATTGCGACGGAAGCCGAGGAAACGGTGGGGTCACGCTATCAGGCGTTGGCCGACGGCCAGTATGTCCTGGCCGAGGGGCGCCACTCGGAGTCCGCGGGCCTGGCAAACGACGCCGACCCCTCGTGGAGCCCTGAGGAGGTCTCCGTGTGGTGGGCGCTCCTGTCGGAGTCCGAGCGCGAGGCGCTCATCAACAAGGATCCCGAAAAGTACGGCAATCTCAACGGTATCGACATGGCCTCGCGAGCAAAGGCGAACGATCTCGTGTTGAACGGGCGCATTGACGCCGCGGGACATCGTATCCCGGGACGGGCCTGCTTGAGAAAGCCCAGAAGGAGTACGACGAAGCGAAAGCTGCATATGAGAGGGATAAGGATTCATTCTGGGGTAGGCAGTACAGTGATGATGAAGCACTTGAACGCTATCGCAACGCAGAAAATAAACTGAATGATCTCTTAGCCATCAAAAAGCCCTTGATGGTAATTCAGATATCTCACTTATTGCTCTTTGAGTTTGGTGAACGTGGAGATAACGTGCGTGCGGCACTCGCTATTGGAGATGTCGATAACGCGAAGCATGTGACAACACTTGTCCCGGGTATGACTACGAGTTGTCGTAGGAGCACAGACCTCAACTTGGGGTATGCGCGTAACATGATCGAAGCAGCGGAGGATGCGGGCGGGCAGAAAAAGGAAGTGTCGCAGCGGTTGCGTGGATGGGGCTACGAAGCGCCTCGCATCCCTGAAGAATTGGACTTTTCTGTTGCATCGACACAAAGCGGAGGTGGGAGGTCAGAAGCTGAACGGCTTCCTGACTGGAATCCACTCGTGGCGCTCAGAGCGGGGCATGGACGTGCATCAAAGCGCGATTACGCATTCCTACGGGTCCACGACAGGAGGCTTCGCGATGCGTGATATCGGAGAAGGCGTCGTCGATGACTTCGTGTACACGGGTTCCCCGGGATCAGCGGTGCATTCTGTCGGGACGCTGGGGGTAGACCCCGACCATACGTGGGTCTCGGCGATTCCGTTACACGATGATGTACAGGAATGGGGCCCGATTGGACCTTCGGCCGTGACCCCAAGGAGCTGGAAGGGATCGGGCATCTCTCGGGTGACGCGACTGGGGGAGACGGATATAACTCAGATCCAAACGCCGGCACATTTGCGAACCACTCCGCTTATTTCTATAGGGCGAAAGAGGGGCAGCATAACTACTCCCTTGAAGACATCGGTAAGGTCATCGCGGATACGAAGGAGAGGTAATGAATCGGAAACAGCTGGCCGCGCTGATGAGTTCTGCCTGCGTCTCTCTGGTTCTGGCGGCGTGTATTCCGAGCCCACCGGATGATGCTGAACTGTATTTTTGGACGCGGCAGCGGAGCATACCTATCTCCGAGGGACAGACGACGGAGGTTCACATCAGGGATACCCTGCCCCGGTATCTTGGTATCATCGAGGAGGTCGTCGTCGAGTCCGGTGGTGTGCTAGGAGTCGGCGGCAAGAACCGAGTCGACGGTTGCTTGACGACGGACACGACCGATATAGATATCCATTGGGATTCGATGGTTATTCCTGCGATCGACTATGAGGATTTGCGTCGGATGGTTGTCGAGGGGGCACAGCGTAACGGCTTCGGCTATTCGTGGGATCCGGTACGCAGAGATAAACTCAACTCTCGCACTGTTGCTGTCGGGGATGGCTACGGGAATAGTCTGATTTTTCTATCATCACGAGGCTCAGAACCGCATTGTCATTAGTTTGTATTCGGGGTGTATGCTCCCGTCGCCGCCTCTCGATCCGGACGTCCCACTCTCGTCCTATCCGCTGCCTAGCCCCGAAGAGATGTTTCCGAATCTGACAATCGTGCAGGCCTTTGACGATAACGGCGGTGAGAATCCTGAGTTACGATCGCAGTCGGGGGTTCAGTCCGGAGTGCAGACGGGGGAATGAACATGACAAAGAAATGGACCCCAGTACGCGTGGGTGCGTGGTGCGTCGCGGTGGTGGCCGTGTTGGGTGGGTGTCATGCAGCAAAGTCGCGCGATGCTGAGCTCGTTCCCTTTCCTCAGCGTGTGAGCATTGAGGAGTACACGAGCCGTCAGCTGCTGGAGATATCGAGTATGGCTGTGCAGGTGGCCGCCGAGACCGGTGGTGAGCTGACGGTGATGGGCTTGCCGTATGTACAGGTGTGTGGCAGTGGTGATACCCAGGGGTATCGCCTGGTTGGCTACACCACGGTGGCTCCGTCGATGTCCTTTGAGCGGCTCGAGAAACTGGTGACAGAAAACAAGCCCGATTGGGCGGTGACCGTGCAGGTTGACAAGCAAATCGATAGGGATGCTACTCGGGGTATTCAGCTGATCGACAACTATGGTGGCATGGCCGAGTTCAAGTTTTCGGAGGACTCTATTGCCGTGAGGTCGCGTTCTGCGTGTTTGCCGACGGATAAGCCCCTGGATGATCCCGGTCAGTTCGTTCTGCCGTCGGTTGAGGAGGCGTTCCCGGGCGTGCACGTGACGGTCAGCGACAACACGGATCCCGGACCTGCATCCCCTGCCCACGCTCACCCCGGGTGCTTATGCCACCCCCAGTCCGGCGCCCAGAGCGGTGCCCAGTCGGGCCTCGTAACCCCGCCCCGGCCTCGTCGAGGGAGGCGAAGAAACGGGAAGGGCGGCGAGGCGCGAAACCCGCGCACCCGCCGCCCCAACCGCTAGAGCTCAGGCCTCCCAGCGCGCCAGGCGCTCGGACAGGCCGACGTAGGTCGCGGGGGTCAGCGCCAGGAGGCGCTCCTCCACCTCGGAGGGCAGACCCAGGCCCGCGATGAACTCACGCATGTCGCGCTCGCCCACCTCGTGGCCGCGCGTCAGCTCCTGAGACGCTCGTACGGATTCGCCATGCCGGTCGCACCCGCGATCGCGGCGGCGCGCATCGCCCTGCTGGACGGCCTCGCCGAGCACCGCCCAATTCGCATCCAAATCGCGGGCCATGCGAGCCGCGTTAATCTCGATGCCATCCAGGCCACGCACCAGGTTGTCGTAGGCCAGCACCGCGTGACCAAACGCGACGCCCACGTTGCGCTGCGTCGTCGAATCCGTCAGGTCGCGCTGCATGCGGCTGGTCACCAGCGTCGACGCCAGCGAATCCAACAGCGCGTTCGACACCTCCAGGTTCGCCTCCGCGTTCTCGAAGCGGATCGGGTTCACCTTGTGCGGCATCGTCGACGAACCCGTCGAGCCCTGCGCCGCCAGATTCTGGTGGAAGTAATCCATCAGAAATGTAAGTCCACGCGTCCGTCGCCAGGTTGTGGGCGATGCGACCCGCGCGCGCCACGTCCGAGTACAGCTCCGCCTGCCAGTCGTGCGACTCAATCTGCGTCGTCAGCGGGTTCCACGTCAGGCCCAGGCCCTCCACGAACAGAGCGAGCCAACGTCGGCCAATCCGCGCCCGGCACCGACACGACGTGCGCGGCCCACGTGCCCGTCGCGCCGTTGATCTTGCCCAGGTACTCAGTGGCCTCGACGCGCTGATCTGGCGGGACAGGCGGTGCGCGAACACCGCCATCTCCTGCCGATCGTCACCGGCGTCGCCGGCTGTCCGTGCGTGTGCGCCAACATCGGAACGTCCGCCCCGGCCTCGGCGAGCCGCGCAGCCGATCCAGGAGTGCGCGGATCGACGGCAGCCACACCTGCTCGGTCGCCGCCTTAATCGTCAGCGCGTACGCCAGGTTGTTGATGTCCTCGGAAGTACAGAAAATATGGACGACCTCGCGCAGGGACGGCAGCGTCGTCCCCTCGCCCAGACTTGCCGGCCGCGGCCTCCAGATACTCGCCGATCAGGTACTCGACGGCCTTGACGTCGTGGCGGGTGACGGCCTCGAACTCGCCCAGGCGCCTGATGTGGTCGGCGCCGAAATCGCGGGGCAGCGCGCGCAGGTAGTCGCGCTCGGCATCGGTCAGCGTCGGCGCGCCCGGCAGGACCGAGTTGTCGAGCAGGAAAATCAGCCACTCGATCTCGACGTGCACGCGCGCGCGATTCAGGCCCGCCTCGGACAGGTAGTTCGCCAGCGGGCGCGGCGACCGCGCGGTAGCGGCCGTCCAGCGGGCTGAGCGGCTCACCCCCGCCCGCCAGATCCGAATAGCCGTGGGCAGTGGAGAACAGTGTCATCGTGTCGCTCATACCCCTATCTTCCCAGAACGGTGGGCCTTCGGGACGCTGAGTCCGCGCGGCGGTTCGTGGCGTGGGTAACGCACGAGGCCGGGGCCGGGTCATGCGGTACTCCCTCGCGGGGCCTTCCCGCGGGGTACCCGCCCGCCGTCCACAGGGCAGCGCGGATCGATCGGCTATCCACAGGGGAGCGTGAATGAGGCGCCCATCCACAGGGGAGCGCCCAGTCGGCGTCCATTCACAGGTGCGCGTCGGCGGGTAGCGACCCGCCTCGCCGCGAGCGTAGCGTCTTCAGTGTCACGACAACGCTTCCAACGAAGGGAGTCCCCATGCTCATCGATGCGCTCGGGCCCGCCGGGCCCCTCCACTCCGCCCACGGCCTCGTCGACGACCTGCGCAGTGCTCGCGGATGCCTCGTGCCCCCAGTGGACGGGGACCGCAGGAGAAGGATACCGGGCCAGGCGCGACGAGGCCGTCGCCCAGGCCCACACGGTCCTCGAGGAGATCTCGCAGGCCCTGGCCCTGGTCCCCTCATTCGAAGCGGAATGCGCCAAGACGCTGGCCGCCGCACGGCGTGCCATGTCGACCTCATGCAAGGTCGGCATCGGCATGGCCCTGTCGGGGAGATGGTGACCATGCCCTTCGATCCCCATCGCGACGTCTCTGTCGTCTCCGGCCCCTTCAGCGTCGACGTCAACGAGCTGTGCGCCGAACACACGATACCGACATACAAAAAGCTGTTCATCATCGAACCCGCCCGGGGTGCCCTCACCACGGCCCTATGGGAGGCGAGGCGGCCACTCCGCCAACCCGCTGGCCGGCACCGCCCTCGTCGACGCGATCCGCAGGGCGCTGGCCGCGCTGGACGCTCTCGAATCCCACATCGACGAGCTGCTGTGGAAGCTCCAGGACGCATCCCCTGACCTACGGGGACGCCGAGGCGGGCGCGTCGCTGTGGGAGGTCATCCCCGGCAGCCCGATGGGACCGCAACTCACCCCGCTCGGCGTGGCCAGGTTCTATGCCACGGGAGGCCTCGCGGGCGCCGTGTCGAGCGCCCTCTTTCACGGTCAGCAGGACGTGGCACATGACCTGGGGCTTCCCTGGCTGCCGACGGTACTCAACCCTTTCCGCGGCATCGTTTGTGGGAAACAAGGGATCTGATCAACAGCTGGAATCGACGGCCTCCCTGTTTCTACGTGCACAAGGATGACATGTCGGGCGCGCAGCTTCCAGCGTGACCTCGGCCGATTTCGCGCTGGACGTCAACTCGGTACCCGTGTTCAGGGAACGTTGCACGTCGCCTCGTCATTCGTCGGCTTCGGCGTCAGCCAGGACCTCAACTCCACGTCAACGGCCCCGGCCTCAGGGCATGGCGGCACTCGCCGCCGCGTGGTGAGACCGGTTGTCGGACCCGGAAGAACGGCGCGAGCTACGGGGTTGTGGTCAAGTCAGCCGAGCGGAGACATGCGCATCCACTACGGCGGAATCGGCCTGAAGAAATGGCCAGGCGAGCTTTCGACGAGCGAACGACCGCGACGCTGGCGTCGATGCCGGACGCTGCGCCCGACACCCACTACGAGGGCGCTGCCACCAGCGCCGACCTCATCGAACACATCATCGACATGCACGGCGGCGACGCCGACAACGGCGAGATCGTCATCGAGGAGCACGTCACGATGGGGGAGGACGGGACGCAGACGCGCTCGTGGACCGTCGACATCCGCGGCACGCAGTCCTTCACAGTGGGCACGGATGGGCCCGCAGGACATGCTCACCAACCTCCAGGGCGTGGGCGGCATGGCTTCCGACCAGCTCTACGCCATCCAGGAGGCGATGGAAAGACGCCGGGCATCGCGCCGGGCGAAGCCGTCGAATTCGCCGGGCACTCCCAAGGCGGCATCATGGCCGCCCAACTGGCCGCCGACCCGGACGTGCGCTCCCGCTACAACGTCGTCTCCGTCGTCACCGCCGGATCCCCGACAGCCACCATCGCCCCGACCGACGTCCCCGTTCTCTCCTACGAGAACTCTGGAGACAGCGTCCCAGGCCTCGACGGGTACGCCACGCACGGAGAGAACGTCACGACCGTCATGTTCCACGACTACGAGGCCACGTGCGACGGGACCGACCCCGTGCCCCTGCTCACACTCCGCCCTCCCGTCTACGTGGACGAGATCCGCAGCTCCTGAACGCCGCCAGGCCTCGACCGACCCGGGCCTCGGGCGCTCGCGGTCGCCGAGGCCCGCCGCACCCACGCGCTCGGGCTGACCGAACGCACACAAACCACCGTCCACCACTACCAAACGAGGCGCATCACCGACAAGTGATGCGCCCTCGAGAAGGGAGGTCCGACCTCAGTCGCGCTCGTCCTTTCTTGTCGCGCAGCACTCCCGACACGACGGGAGGCAACCAGCGACGTGATAACCGCGCCCGCCAGGCAGGACAGGAATCCGCCCGTCGTCATGGGAATGCCCAGCGACGTGGACAGCCAGCCCGTCAGCGCGAAGAGCAGCGAGTTCGTCACCAGGGCAAACAGGCCGAAGGTCAGGAGGTACAGGGGAAGGCCAGCGTCTTGACGACGGGCTTAATGATCGAGTTGACCAGCGTGAACACGAAGAGCGATGACGGCGAGGGCAATCACGGTTTCCGAGGCCGTCGTCGACGTAACGGAGATCGACGGAACAAGGAGGGTCGTGACCCACAGTCCGGCCATCATGGCAACTAATCGAGCAATGAAATCCATTTGTTCATTCTTGCGCAGTGGGACGTTGCTTGCATGGCGCACCCCCATGGGATAGGACTACACGCATGACCAACTTGCGCTTTCGACCTGCCGTTTTGTCCCTGCCACGCTACAAGCCCAGCAAGTCGGCGCCCGACGCCGTCAAAATCTCCTCCAACGAAATGCCGACCCCGCCCAGCCCCGCCGTCCTGGAGGCGATCGCCCGCGAACTTCAGACGATCAACCGCTACCCCGACCTGACCGCTGCGCCCCTGCGCCAGGCCCTCGGGAGCCGCTTCGGCGTCGGCGCCGACCAGGTGTGCGTCGGCACCGGCTCCTCGGCGATCCTCGTGGCCGCACTGTCCGCCGTCTGCCAGCCCGGCACCCAGGTCGTCTACCCGTGGCGTTCCTTCGAGTCCCTACCCGATCGCCGTTCCAACCGTGGGGCGCCGACCCCGTGCCCGTGGAGCTCCTCCCAGACGGCAGCCACGACCTCGTCGCGATGCGCGAAGCGATCACGCATGACACCGTCGCGCTCATCCTCTGTTCTCCCGAACAACCCGACCGGCCCGGCCCTCACCTACCAGGAGATCGCCTGCCTTCGTGGCGGAGGCACCCGACGACGTCACGATCATCGTCGACGAGGCCCTACATCGACTTCGCGACCAAAGCCCGGCGTGCGCAGCGCGGTCCCCCGCTCATCGAGACCCACCCCAACGTCGTCGTCATGCGCACCTTCTCCAAGGCCCACGCCCTGGCCGGCGTGCGCGTCGGCTACGCCATCGCAGACGCCCGAGGTGATCGGCGCCATTCAGTCCCTCCTCGTGCCCTTTGGCGTCAACTCCCTCGCGCTGGCCGCGGCCCTCGCCTCCTCGCGGACGCCGAGGGCCGTCCAGCGCGCGGTCGCCGAGATCGTCGCCGAACGCGAGCGCATCGTCCCCGCCCTACGCGAGCTCGGATACGACATCCCCGGACACCCAGTCGAACTTCTACCTGCTGCGCGGGAGCGTCTACGGCCTCGTCGATGCCTGCGCCCGCGTCGGCCTCATCGTGCGCCCCTTCCGCGAAGGCGTGCGCGTGTCCGTGGGCTCGCGCGAACAAAACGACCTGTTCTATTCGGTGGCCGCCGACTTCGCGCGCGCCGAGGGCATCGCCCAGTAGCAGGGGCGGCGCGCGGGCGGCTTGCGTGGCGGCGGAGTGCGCGGACGGCGGCCTGCAGGGAGCGGCACCCGGGGAGGTGAGCCTACAGGGACCAACAGGGAAGCGATGAGGAGAGTGACCAGCCGAGCTCGCTGAATCCGATGAGCTTGGGCGAGAGCGGACGCGCCCGCCTCCGACTGATCGTCGGCATCACCCACGCGCGAACCGTCAGGAACGCCCACATGATGACAGGCCAGATCGCCAGCGCGCCGAACCACCACGCCACGGCCGCGCCGAGCGTGAACGCCGCGTGCAGCAGTGTAGAGCCCACCGCCCAGCGCGGGTCCTTCCGGCCTCGGATCATCGAGCGCACCAGCGGAACCGTAGCGATGTAGTGCAGGCCGAACGCGACGCACGTCGCCCACGCGTGGGGTGTCACTGACGCCGGCGAGCCCTCCGCGGTCGCCAGCGAAAAAGCGACGGGACCCATGATGGAGCCCGCCAGGATCGAGGCGGCTCGGGCGCCCAGAGAACGCTCACGCCCCTGCCACACCAGGTAGATCGCGGACGAGGCCAGCGGCGCGAAGGCGATGGCCCACCACAGCAGCTGGGGACGCATCACGAGCAGCGTGATGCCGGGAACGGCCGCGAGAACGCCGTAGGTGATGATCGCGGGCACGATGCGGCTGCGGCGCTTCGCGGGGGTCTTGACCCACAGGCACACGGCCGAGAACATCTGGAAAGCCATCGCCCACGCGAGGAGCATGAGGACGACCAGCCACGAGAAGGTGAAGGATAGCGCCCAGCCGAGCAGCGGAGGGAAGGCCATCATCGTCCACGCGCCGTGCTGGTCGGAGAGCCAGCCGTTGCGCGCAAGCTCGCGCATGCGGGGGTTCTTATGGTGACGAGGCTTCGGGCGCCCCTGAGGTCGCCCCGGTGCGCGGTCGGGGGCGCCACCCGTGGGGCGTGTGGGTCCGCCACCCGTGGGGCGTTGGGAGGCGTTCAGAGTCTGCGGCGCTGCACTGTGCATAGCCTTAGCTTAGTGAAGTAGTCCTGTGAGGGCTCAATACTGAGCTGATCACAACGTGAGATGCGGAAGGGAAAAATTTCAACGATCGGTGAAATATGGGGGCATGTCCACATCAGACGCAGTTACAACTCAATCTCCGACTCTGTCCTCAGAGGATCGCAGCGCTCGCATCGCCGTTACGGTTTTTCCGCTGCTGATTCTGGCGGCCTTCGCCATCGCGATGGTCACGCCCGCGACCTTTAAGCCGCTGGCCCCGGCGTCAACTGGGCCCTCGGCGTCATCATGTTCGGCATGGGCCTGACCCTGACGCTGCCCGACTTTGGGCTCATCGTGAAGCGTCCTCTGCCCGTGCTCGTGGGTGTTGTCGCCCAGTACCTGATCATGCCCCTCGTCGGCTGGGCCCTGTGCTACGTGTTCCGCCTCCCCGATGCAGTCGCCGTCGGCGTCATCCTCGTCGGCTGCGCACCCGGTGGCACGGCCTCGAACGTGATCTCCTATCTGGCAAAGGCGGACGTCGCCCTGTCGGTCACCATGACCTCGATCTCGACGCTGCTCGCGCCCCTCATGACGCCGCTGCTCACCGCCTGGCTGGCGGGTTCGCGCATGCCGGTTGATGGCGCGGCCATGGCCAAGAACATCCTGCTGATGGTCCTCGCCCCCGTCCTGGGCGGCTTCATCGTCCGCTTCCTCGCCGGCACGTTCGTGGAGAAGATCCTCCCGCTTCTGCCCTGGATCTCCGTGCTGGGTATCTGCTACGTGCTGGTCGTCGTCGTGTCGGGCTCGGTCGACAAGATCCTCACGTCGGGCGCCCTCATCATCGCGGTGGTCATCTGTCACAACCTGCTGGGCTACCTGTTCGGCTACCTGGCCGGGCGCGTGGGGCGCGGTTCCGACAAGGCCGCGCGCACGACCGCGATCGAGGTTGGCATGCAGAACTCGGCGCTCGCGGCGACCCTCGCGAAGACCCACTTCGCCGCCACCCCTGAGACCGCGCTCCCGGCAGCCGTGTTCTCGGTGTGGCACAACCTGTCCGGCGCGCTCCTGGCGGTGTTCTTCCGCCGCTGGAAGAACGGCGGCCGCGCCTGACGTCACGAGGCCATGGCCGACTCGGGTGAGTCTGCATCCGCACCGTCGGGGCCACTCGCGGCGTGACACATCGTGGCGTGACACAGGGAGGGACGACCCATCGGGTCGTCCCTCCCACTGCGAGCTGACGGTGTCAGCGCTGGCTCACTTGCCGCCGTTGGGGAGACCGCACGTCGCCAGGAGCGCGTTCTGGTGCGTGTTCAGGTCATCAGCGATCTGCGTGAATTCGGCAGTCTTAGCGGGGTCCATCGAGGTGAGGGCGTCAGCGTGGTCGGCGAGGTTGCGCCAATCCGCAGCGACCTGATCGACGGCGGGCTTGATCTCCGTGTTGGTGATCTTCTTGGAGGCGGCCTCGTAGGCTTCGGCGAGGGTAACGTAGGTGTCCTTGCTGGTGGGGTCCTGGCTGACAGACAGCAGGGCGCTGCTGGACTCGCTCATTGCGCTCTTGAGTTGGTTGCAGGCGTCGGCCTTGGACTGGGCGCCACAGGCGGCCATGCCGAGGGGAGAAGGGCGACGAGGGCGACTGCGGCGATGCGGCGCTTCATGGGGTACTCCTAGACGGTAGGTAATGGGTACTCGGTGAGTCTATCGTCTTTAGAACGTGAGCGGGAGGACATGGGTGATTCCACACACCGAAGGCTCACTGTCGCGCGAAGCGCCGGGGCGGCATGCGCGTTGGCGTTATGCGTGGAGGTTTATGCGCGGCTCTTCGTGCGAGCGGGCGCCGGTCGGGTGTCGAGCATCGGCCGGGTGCCGAGCGACCCGGGTGGTTTGGAGTTCGGAACCCGATGGAGACGCCGACGATGCCGGTCCTGCGGCCGATTCTGTTCATGCCGCCGATTCTGTTCCTGCCGCCGCGCCGCGTCGGGGAATCGGCGGCCCGCGGTGGCGGTATGCCTGCGGGTGAATGGGGGTTTTGCACCATTAGAAGCATTCTGTCGGCGTGTCGCCGGCGTGTCGTGGCTCTAATGGTGCAATTCCCCGCGTGGCGCCCCGAGTGACGGATTCTCGCGGCTCAGTGGCCCGCGGCGGGATTCGGCGGCCCGCCGCGGCAGATTCTCGGGGTGTAGTGGCCCGCGCAAGCGTGTACGGCGGGCCGCGTGGGTGTGTCGGGCCTTGGCGTGGGTGTGGCGTCCACGGTGCAGGCCGCCTCGACGAAAAATGGCTGGCACGGGCGTGATGGGTGAGATGGGCAGCGATGCGGGAGACTCTGGGACGCTGTTCGCCCCTGCGACCCCTCCGCGCCCGGGGCTGGATGGGGTTTTGCACCATTAGAAGCCTTGCCACGGCGTGTCGCCGGCGTGTCGCGCCTCTAATGCTGCAATTTCCCCCGTTTGGTGGCGCCCTCGATGTGGGGTGAGCTCGACCGCGCGCCTCTCACGGTGACCGCACCCATATCAAACGGGCCGACCACCACACGGTTACACCACTATGCGGGACACTACTGGCGTGGCGGCCCGTGCCAGCGGTACGGCGGCGGGCGGTATGGGTGTGGAGCCCACAAGTGCAGGCTGCCTCGACGAATAATGGCTGGCATGGGCGTGATGGGTGAGATGTTCTGTGATGCGGGCAACTCCGGGGCGCTGACCAGCGCCATGGGCGGCGGAGCGGTGTGCCAAGCGACCGTTGATAGGCGGATGCTTCAGGGCGCGACCGGAGCAATGTCGCATGCAATTCGATTGACTGAACGTTCAACCATATCCAGAAACGTTGCAATTCCAAGGATGTGAATCCGGGGCGCGCTCGCACCTCGGGGGAATTGCATGCGAAATTTAGGCCGCCAGCCCGCATGCTGTGCACAAGTGCTGAAGGAATGACGAAAACGCGGAAGACTGGCCCCGCGCCACCCCCGGCCGTGTACTCGCGCCAGCCCGCACGCCGGGCATGCGGGGTATTCATGCCCCCACGATAAAACAACGACCTTCAATGTTGATTTTCCCTGCACCAGCAAGCCGGAAGGTCGCTACAAAACCAACACGTTTTGTCCATCTTTCACGTTGGCTCCCACCAACTTCAATAGCGATTTTTTCCGCACTAACGAGCCGACAAGTCGCTACAAAACCAACACGTTTTTGGCCTTTAACTCACCTTCTGCGTGTCGGCGGTCGTCTCGCAGATTCCGCGTTTGTTCTTGGATTGGGGGCGCTGCACCCGATCCGTAGGCAGTGCACCCCTTCTGATCGGGTGCAGCGGCTCATAACGGGTGCAGCGGCTCATAACGGGTGCAGCGCCCCGTAACGGGTGCAGTGGCCCTTGCGCTGTTACTTCAGCCGTCGCTAGGTCCGCCCGCCGTGCGCCCCGCGGCCCGGCATCCCCGCGGCCCGGCACCCGGCCCGCCGAGCACGCCCGCAGCACCGGCACCCTTGCAGCACCGGCGCCCCGCGCCACCGGCAGCCCGCCGAGAGGCGGTGCGGCACGGGATGACAAAAGTCGCCGGGACCAAACGGTCCCGGCGACTCACCGTCGGGGTGGCGGGATTTGAACCCACGGCCTCTTCGTCCCGAACGAAGCGCGCTACCAAGCTGCGCCACACCCCGGTGCCGTTCGAGTATAGCCTTACCTCGTCGATAATCCCAAACCGAGACGAACCGACCCTGCCGAAGTGTGGGCCACGCCCCAATAACCGCACCGCAATAACCATGCCGTGTGGGGCTGGCTACGCCGGGTGGACGTGAATGATCGACGCCTCCGGCCGTGTCGCGATACGAATCTTCGCGTAGGGGACGTGCCCAGACCGGCGGACACATGCAACCAAGACTGGGAGCCGTCGGGGCCTCCCAGCGATTCAAACCCTTCGCGTAGCGGCGCGCGATGTCGCAGTTCGTGATGATCGCGCCGCCGCCCGGGATGCCGATCTGACCGCCGTGCGTATGGCCCGCCAGGATCAGGGTCCGAGCCAGCCGAGGCGAGCGCCGACACGACGCGCGTGTACGGCGCGTGCGTGACGCCCAGGTGCAAGACGCCGGCCTGCCCCCACGACGCGGCCGGAGCCCCCAGGCGGTCACGGTGAATATGCGCGTCGTCGGTTCCCAGCAGTGACACCGTCCCACCGGGAACGGAGAGGGTCCCGGCGGCGTTAGACAGATCCAGCCACCCCGCGCGAACCAACTCGCGCACCATCGGCAGGTACGGCAGGTCAGGGAACGACGCGAGCGGGTGCGGCTTGAACGCGACAGGTAGCGGCTCCAGCGCTTGGGGATGGGAGAGTAGTAGTCGTTCGAACCCAGAACGAACGCGCCCGGATACGACAGGAAGGGCCGATAGGGCGTCCATCACCATGTCGAGGGCCTGGGTCGAGCCGAAATTATCCCCCGTGGCCACGACCATGTCGAAACGCTCGGAGGAAGCGACATCGGAGAGGAAACGGAGCAGGAACTCCTGCCCCGCGAACAGGTGTAGGTCCGCGATCTGGAGGATCGTCACCTCGGGAACGCGAGCACGAACCGGAACCTCGTAGCGGCGCAGCACCGGCATCGTGCGCTCGACTGACCCCCAGGCCAGCGCGGCCCCGCCCGCAGCGACTCCGGCGAGCCCCAGCCCCCGACCAGCGCGCCCGCAGTGCGCAGGAGGCCACGGCCTCGTCGGCGGGACGAGGCGCGGCCTCCATGAGCGTCGACGCCAGTGTCAGTGCCCGCTGCTGGTGGGAGACGGCGTAGGAGTCGAGGTGCGCGGAGTGCTCGCCCCGATGTTCGCGTTCGAGACGGCCTCGACGGGGTGCCCGCCAGGACCTGCGTCATGTAAGGCGCCCAGATGTTCTGACCGACGAAGGTTTCACCGTAAATCTCGCCGTAGTAGTGCCCGTTGATGGTCACGGCGCCGACTTCCTGGGAGGAATTCTCGCCGTGGCCCACCCACGCGGAGGTCACGATGGAGGGGGTGAAGCCTGTCAGCCACGTGTTGGCGTGGCCGTCGGTGGTGCCCGACTTCGCGGCGAAGGGCGCCCGTCGCCCAGGCGCGTGGACGTGTAGTACTGGCCTGCGGACGCGGTCAGCAGGGCCGCTGTCTTGTTGGCGACGTCGGGGAGATGACCTCCTTGCAGTCCGCGGAAAAACTCCTTGAGGACGTTCTCGTCGCGGTCAGTCACGGACTCGATGGACTGCGGCGTGCACTGCTGGCCGGAGTTTGCGATCGCCGCGAACACGGACGCCATCTGGAGCGGTGAGGCGGACACGGAGCCGAGGATGTTGGCCGGGTAGGGGAGGGAACCTCGCCGTCCTCGGTGATGCCCAAGTCGTAGGCCGTGTCGAAGATCGAGCAGAAGTCGACGCGGGACGCCATGTTCACGAAGGCCTGGTTGACGGACTGGCCGGTGGCGCGCACGACGTTCATGGTGCCGGTCTTACCCGCGAGGTCGTTGACCTGGTAGCCCTCGGTCGTGATGGAACGGCCGTCGCACTTGAAGGCGCCGTTCGGGTAGAAGGTGTTCGCCGAACCGACCGTCTCGTAGGCGGAGTGGCCCTCCTTGAACCACTCGAGCAGGGTGAAGACCTTGAAGGTCGAGCCGACCTGGAAGTTGCCGTCGGCCGAGTAGTTCGACATCGTCTCGCCCGCCTCGATGCCGTAGGTCGTGTTCTGAGCCATCGACAGGACGCGACCCGAGCGCGGGTCCAGGGAGACCAGGGCGTCGTTCAGGCCGGAGGCGTCGCCCACGGGGATCGTGTTCGTCAACGAGAGTAGGCGGCGTCCTGCATCGCGGGATCCATCGTGGTGCGGATCGTGATGCCCCTGGGTCTTGAGCAGGCGCTCGCGCTCGACGCGCGTGGCACCAAACGTCGGGTCTTCCAGGAACTGGGCGAGGACGTAGTCGCAGAAATACGCCTTGGAGGACTCGGCGCCGGAGCAGCCCTCGGAGGACACGGTCAGGGTGCAGCATCGAGTCGACCGACGTCGCGATACCTTTGTCGTACTCTTCCTGCGTGATGACGCCCTGCTCCAGCATGGTCGCCAGGACCGTGTCTCGGCGTTCCTGGGCGGCTTCGGGGTGGGTGAGCGGGTCGTACTGGACGGGAGACTGAACGAGGCCGGCGAGGAGCGCGGCCTCAGGTAGTCCAGTTCGAGGCCGACTTCGAGAAGTAGCGCTGAGGAGGCGGCCTCGACGCCGTAGGTGATGGGGCCGAAGGGGGCAATGTTCAGGTAGCCCGTAAGGATCTCGTCCTTCGAGAGGGTCTTCTCCAGGGCCATCGCGTACTTGATCTCGCGGGAGCTTACGCTCGGTCGTCTGCTCGGTGGCGGCGCTGACCTGGTCGGCATCGCCTTCGAGGTAGCCGCGCTCGGCCAGAGAGTTACGCACGTACCGCTGGGTGATCGTCGAGGCGCCCCTGGCGGCCCGAATCGCCCAGGTTTGTCACGAACGCTCGCGCGATGCCGGTAGCATCCACGCCGTTGTGCTCGTAGAAGCGCTTGTCCTCGATCGCGATGATCGCCTTCTTCATGACGTCGGCGATATTCGCGCTGGGAACGACGATGCGCTGCTTTGTCGTAGAAGTGCGCGATCACGCCGCCGGAGGAGTCGAAGCTGTGATTCCTCGGCGGGTGCCACCGTCTGAAGGTCGCCGGGCAGCTCGTTAAACACGGAGGGGACCGACTTCGCGACCAGCGCGGTGGGTCCGGCGATGGGGACGAGCATGCCCGCCCCGACGACGCCCATGAGCGAGGAGACGCTCAGGAACGCCAGCAGGAGGGCGAACAGCTGGGTCGGCCGGACGGCGCGTGAATGAGAGTGCGACATGGTTCTAGCTTACGTGCCGCCGGGGACATCTGAGTCTGGCAACGCGTGAGAATTGCCTGATCGGTCACCCGTCGTCGCCTCATACGAGGTCGCACCGTTTGCGCCCACAAAGCAATGTGTGTATCGTCACATGATAGGGCTCGTAGTACAGTGAAGTGGAGATCCACGATGTCAACCCACGGCGACGACCAGAGTTGGGTCGCGCGCGCTTTGTGCGCGTCCATCGAACCGGACGCGCTCTTCGTTCAGGGTGCATCCCAGCGTCAGATTCGCCTGCGCTGCTACGAGTGCGAGGTGCGCCTCGAATGCCTCGCCGATGCCCTGGAGTCCGAAGCGAACTACGGCGTGTGGGGCGGCCTGACCGAACGGGAGCGGCGCGCGATTTTGCGCCACTATCCCCACGCGGAGGATTGGCTGGAGTGGCTGCGTTCTTCGGATGACCCGTTGGCCCGGGAGCTGCGCAGTGCCCACGTTCCGAAGGTGTTGCCCTTTGTGCGCCCCCAGATGGCGGGTAGGATGGGCTCATGACTAAATGGGAATACTCCACGATTCCGCTGCTCACGCACGCGACGAAAGCAATCCTCGACCAGTGGGGCGCCGACGGGTGGGAACTCGTCCAGGTGATCCCGGGCCCCACGGGCTCCGAGAACCTGGTGGCCTACCTCAAGCGTCCGATTGAGGAAGCTTCCGCCGTTCAGAACTGACGCGTAGTACCCGCGCTCAGAAAACCGCATCAACGAGGCCGTGGCCGGCGCGTGCGCTCACCGCACGAGGGGCCACGGCCTCGTTCGCGTCAGGAAACAAAGAGTTGGGCCCGACACCGCGTGGTGTCGGGCCCAACCTGTGAGCTGAGGTCAGCGGGCGCGGCGCGCCAGGCGATCAACGTCGAGGAGGGTCACGGCGCGACCCTCCAGGCGGATCCAGCCGCGCGACACGAAGTCGGCGAGCGACTTGTTAACGGTCTCGCGCGAGGCGCCCACCAGCTGGGCCAGTTCTTCCTGCGTGAGGTCGTGGGGGACGTGGACGCCCTTGTCGGTCGCGGTGCCGAAGCGGTCGGCGAGGTCCAGGAGGGCCTTGGCGACGCGGCCGGGGACGTCGGAGAAGACGAGGTCGGAGAGGGATTCGTTGGTGCGGCGCAGGCGCTGTGCGAGGGCGCGCAGCATGTGCTTCGCCAGCGTGGGGTTCGTGTCGAGCACGTGCATGAGGTCCTCGTGCTCGAGGTAGAGGAGCGACGCCGGGGAGACGGCGGTCGCAGTGGTCGAACGCGGGCCCGGATCGAAAAGCGTGAGCTCGCCGATGATCTCGCCGGGGCCGAGGACGGCGAGGAGGGACTCGCGGCCGTCGCTCGACGTGTGGCCGAGCTTGACTTTGCCCTCGGTCACGATGTAGAGGCGATCGCCGAGATCGCCCTCGTCGAAGAGGGTCTCACCGCGACGCAGGGTCGTATGACCCATCTTCTGCTGGAGGGACACCTGCTGTGCATCATCAAGGCCACCGAACAGCGGCACCTGGCTGATGAAGTTTCCGTCACCGATCATGGTGCGGAGCTCCTTCCGCTCGTGCCCGAGTTGCTCGGGCGTTCCGATTTGGACTGCGCGGCGAGTCCCATGCGTTACACCGCTCACTAGGAGGTACCGCGTATCACACCATTATGCCCTATCTATCAGGTGAAACATGTTTCATTCACCGATTTGTGTGATCTGTCTAATGAAAATGGGCTACTGGGCGTGCGTTCCAACGTGCTGCGCCAGGGCCTGCGCGACCGCCGCGGGGGCCTCCTCGGGCAGGAAGTGCCCGGCCTCGCGAATGACAATCTGGGTCAGGGGAGCGTCGACGAACTGCGCGTCGGCGGCGTGATCGAGTGCGGACCATGCGCCGTCGTCTCGGCCGACAAGCGACAGGACGGGCACCTGCGGCGGCTCCGACAGAGTGCGGCGAACCTCGCGAGACAGCGACCGGGTCGCGTGGAGCCCCCGCAGGGCCGTGTGCGCGGCGAAGGGGCGGCGCAGGGCCGCCCGGTAGGTGCCCGACTGTGACACGAGGCTGTCCACGTTAGCGGGAGACGCCCACGCGCGTACACGGTCGTCACGAGCGACCCGGAACGCAGGGCGCGCTCGCGTCCCGTGGGCAGCGCGCGACAGCCCCTGAAGGACGCGGCCACCCGCCCAGGGGCGCGCCCGATGACGGGCTGGATGCCCAGCGGATGCGGCGCTGACAGGGACGGCGACCGAGCGCAGCTCGAGCGGCGCGAGCGCGCCGATCATCCACGCGACGGTCCCCCGACGCCGAGGCCGGCCACGGAGAACGAGGCGACGCCGAGCGCGCGCACGACCCCGATGACGTCGGTGGCCAGCTGGGTCACGTCGCAGTCCCCGCGCGTCAGGTCGGAGGTCCCAAAGCCTCGCAAATCGAGGGCAAACACGCGCGAGGTCGACTCGGCCAGGAGGGGCAGGACCTCACGCCAGGACCACCAGTGCTCGGGGAAACCGTGCAGGAGTACCAGCGCATGGTCCATGTCCTGGCCCATGTCGGCGACGTGGAATGTAGCGCCGCCAGCGCTCACGTGCCGATGGGTCCACGGACCTTCGAGCTCGATCGCGCTGGCGGGAATCAGGGTCTTCACTTGCTGTTCAGGTCCTTCGCTGCCTTCTTGCGTGCGCGCTTGGAATAGAAGGCGCCGGCCGGGTTGACGGCCTCAATCGAGGTGCGCAGGGCCTCCTCGGCGCGGCCGGTGCGGCGCGCGGAGTGGGAGAGGTAGCCCACGCCCATGAGGACGATGCCCAGGATCGCGAAACGACCGGAGTAGCCGGACGCCTGCAGGTGGTGCGAGAGATTCGCGCCGAGGGAGCTGGAGGCGCTCAGGGCGTTCAGCGAAGCCAGCAGGGTCGAGGCTCGTGATGCCGGGGGCGAGCACCCACGGCAGGCCGACGATCAGGGTGGCCACGCCCATGATCCACGCTCCCAGGGAGGAGCGGCGCGCTGTGGCGAACAGGATCACGGCGACGACGATCGCTCCGAGGAGTTCGCCGAGCGCCAGGATCGAGGCGACGCCCGTGTACATGGGGGCGGCGTCGGCGAGCGTCATGCGTGCGCCGGCGTCGGAAGCCAGGTACCAGCCGAGCGGCGTGAGGACGAGGAAGAGCAGGAGGGACAGGAAGTGGGCTCCTCGGCGCGAGGGGCATCTCGGTGACGACCGGCGCGGCGGAGAAGAGCTCGTCGTCCAGCCCGGCGGGCTCCTTCGTGTTCTCGGAGCGGTCGCGGTTGGCGGAGGCGATCGCAGCCAGGGTGGCGGCGTCGCGCTCGTCATCGTCGGCGTTGAGCAGGGAGCGGCGGCGCGGGCGTTCGGCCTCGGCCTGGTCCTGATCCGCGAAGGAGTACGAGGTCGCCCGTGTGGGCAGCTGCTTGGTGGGGCCGTCGACAAGGGCGGTCACTGAGTCCTGGTCGTGTCCTCGTCCGAGGCCGTGTCGCGCTCGGTGGGTTCCTGGGCGCTCGACGCGCCAGCCTGCTGCTGGTGGGGCTCAGCGCGGGGATCGAGGGAGACGGGTTCCTCGTCGCCGAAGATCATGGAGCGGCGCGACGCCAGGGTGTGGGTCGCTTCCGCCGCGGCGCCGCCGACCGCGGAGACAGGCTCCTCGTTGTCCTTCGAGGCCTCGGCGCCCTCCGCTGTCGTCGCCTCGTCCGCGTGCTCCTCGGCGTTGTCGACGGGCGTTTCCTCGACGTCGTCGGTGGGAGCATCCTGCGCGGCATCGGCCGGTTCTTTGGTGTCCTCTTCGCGGTGCTCGCGCACGGAATCGAGTTCAGTCCCAGGGCGGCCGCGGCCTGCGCAGGGCGTCATGACGAGGGGAGCGGGCGGGCTCGTGCTCCTCGGCGGGTGCGGAGGCCGCGGGTTCGTCGTTTGCCCTCGTCGGTGGTGGGCTCGGCGGCCTGCTCGGGCGCGTCGTTCGTCGCGTCCTCGCCCCGCGCGGCGGATTCTTCGGCCGGAGCTTCTTCGGCGGGGGCTTCTTCGGCGGGGGGCTTCTTCGGCCACGGGGCGCTCGGCTCGTCGGACTCCGCCTCGGCGGCGTCCTCGCTCGGTGCGGCCTCGGCGCGCTCGGTCGACGAGGTCTCGGCGGGTTCGTCGCTGGGGGCTTCCTGTGCGGGAGCCTCGGTGCCCTGCTCGACCGGGGTCTCCTTGGTCGCATCGCCTGCGGCGGCGGCCTCGTCCGAGGAAGCGATGTCGGCCTCGGCCTCGGAGGCCAGCAGCCTCGCTCTCGGAGGCCTCGCCCTCGCGCTGCGCGGAGCCATCCGCCTCCGGGGGCGTCGGAGGACGCATCCGCGGGCGCGTCCTCGGCCCCGGAGGCCACCCCGGCCTCGTCCGTGGAGGAGACGGCCGGGAGGTCACCCGCAGGGAGCGGAGACGATGGGCAGCTCACCCGTGAAATCTTGTCCTCGATGGCGGGCTTCAGGGGCGCCGTGGCGGGCACGCGGGCCTTCAGGGAACCGATCGCGACGGACTCGATCTCGCCCGTGTGGATGGGCTCGCTGGACTCGCCGATGATGGCCGAGGCGTCGGAGCCTTCGCCCGGCAGCTCGATCTCCTCACCGGTCAACACCACGTTGTCGCGCTCGTCCTCGGCGCGGTCGCGCTCGACGTCAATCTCGTTCTCGGACATGCTTCCTCCTTATATCTGCCCACATATTACGTTTCATGCGCCCGAACGCGCTCATTAGTCCTCGGCAGGCCCCTCATTGTGAGTCGCCTCCTCGTTGGCCTCCAGCGTCTTGAGCGCCCGCACGCGCGCCCACAGGACGCCCATCGACGCGCATCCCGTCGCCATGCCCAGCGCCGCCAGGGCCGGACAGGCGAGCGAGACCTTCGTCAACAGGGACGAACCCGGCACGATGACGTTCCCCGTCAGCGACGCCCACACCGGAACCGCGACGAAGGCGGGCAGGACCAGGATGAGCCACGTCGCCAGCTGCGTGCCGGTGATCGACCAGCGGGCGCCCACCACCAGCAGCGCCAGCGCGAGCGCGGCCCCCAAGGCCAGGCCGTGCCCCATCAAGTGCCCCTCCAACACCCCCTTCCAGGCCCATCGCCGCCACGTTCGTCGTGTCCGAGGGGGCGGCCCCCACCATCAACACACCCACCGCGATGGCCGCCGGGACCGCGACCGTCGTACCGAAGGCGTGGCGGTGCACCCGGGCGAGCGGCATACGCGTGTCCTGACCGGCGCGCATCCGCACCGACTTGATCGTCAGCGCACACGCGCCCAGCATCAACGACATGCACAGGGGGTAGAGCCCCCACACGACGCCCGCGGCCATATCGCGCGGCTCCACTGAGGACTTCATCAGGAAGGGGATGCGTGCAATGCCCATGAACTGGGTAACTCCCACCGCGAGCGACCACACGAAGGTCACGACCATGCCCGCGCTGGATTCCTCGCAGTTCAGGGCGATCAGGGCCAGCAGCAGCGACGCGAGCGCCATGCCGATGAGGCCTTCGACCGAGGCCAGCGGCTGCCCGACGGCGGCGAGCGCCTGCACGTCGACCATCGACGATCCCAGGAACACCAGCGCGATGGGCGCAAAATGAACGCGAACAGGCCGGAGCGCAGGCGCGCGGAGAAGTTTCGATGCTGCACAAGCGTCATGCCCCTAGTGTAGAGGCGTGAGTATCGAAGCCCTCGTCGACCCCGCCCCCGCCGTGCTGCGCGCCGCCTGTGCGCGCCCCGACGTCGCCTCCACCATGGACGAGGCTCACGCCGCCCTGGCCGAGCTGCGTTTCTGTGAGGGCTGCGTCGCGGATGGGAGGAGGCCCGCGCGAGGCCGCCGTGCGCGAGGCGGCTGCCCTGGCCATCGTCGAGGGCGCGCACCACCGTCGACGACGTGCGCGCCCCTGTCGATGGCGGACGAGGGAGGGACGGCCTCGGACCCCGGAGCAGCCCTGGCGCTGGGGATCTGGCGCTCCCAATGGAGGCTGGCCTCAGGGATTCCCCCGCCCTCAACACGCGCTCCCAGGGGGTGCGCGTCGCGCCCACGCCCCTGCCCGCCCTCATCGCCGGGCTGCACAGGGACGCCTGCTCCGGCCTGCTCGCCGCCGGCCTCACCGCGCCCGGCCAGGTGGCCACCCGACGGACCCCACCCTGCTGGCCCCGGCCCTCGAGTACGCGCGCTGCGACGCGCCCGCCCTGGCTGTCGCCGCCGCCCTGACCGCCCACTTCCGTTTCCGGCGCGTCTTTTCCCCGGCCTCGTCGGTCGTGGGCGCGGGCCTGGCCCGCTGGATCCTCGTCACGCGCGGCGTCGACCCGACCGGCGTGTGCGTGCCCGGGCGCCTACGATGCGCTCGATCCGGCGCGCGCGGGGCGCTCCCTCGCGGGGTGGGTGAGCGCCGACGAGGCCGGCCTGGCCCGGTGGATCACCCACTACTGCCGGGGCGTCGTCTACGGCGCACAGGTCGGGCGGGACGTGGCCCGCCACGTGCAGGCGGGCAGGCTCTCCTAGCCGGTCAGCGGCGCAGGAGTGCGCACGCCGCCGCGCCCACCGCGACGCCGACCACGAAGGGAACGGCGACCTTCGCGGGCGTGGGCACTCGGCGGGGCAGCACGCGAACGGTCGACGAGAAGGTCAGCGTCGGCCAGCCCTCGCGCTCGGCCATCTCGCGCAGCGCCCGGTCCGATTGACCGCGTAGGGGTGGCCGACCAGGCGCAGGAGTGGGGCGTCCGACACCGAGTCCGAGTACGCCGAGCACTGCGACAGATCCCAGCCGCGCGTGCGAGCCAACTGCTCGCACGCATCCGCCTTGCCCTGCGCCTGGTTGAAGTGGGTGACCTCCCCCGTGAAACACCCGTCGTCGTCCACGGCCGCCTGGGACGCCAGGACCTCGTCCGCGCCCAGCATCGTCGCGATCGGACGCACCACCTGCTCCACCGACGCCGACGCGATCACGACGACGTCGCCGATGCTCTGTGGTAGGCGATGCGCTGGAGGGCTTGGGCGTAACACACCGGCTCGATCGTGCGCTCCAGCGCGTCCTCGACCGTCGCCTCCAGGAACGCCGCGTTCCAGCCGCGCCCCATGCGCCCCATCGCCTCGGCCATCTGCTCCATGCGCGACTCGTCCGCGCCCGCCAGCAGGTAGGGGCAGCTGAACCAGCACGGAGGCGATCGCGGTGCGCCGAGTCATCAGGCCGGCCTCGATGAAGGGCCCCGACAGCGCCACGTTCGACGAGGTGTCGAGGATCGTCTTATCCAAGTCAAAAAGGCCGCACGTGCCATCGCGTTCACTCCAGCGTCGGGATTATCCACAGGGGCCCGCCGTCGGGCCCTCCCTGTGCCAGGTGTCATTTCGCATCTGCGTTGTCCACAGGGGCGCGCGTGCGGGTAGACGAGCGTGCCGCCAGCGCGCACCGTGGAGGAATGAACCCTCACGCCGCACCCGGCCCGGGCCTCGTCGCCCTCGTGGGCCTGACCTCGCCTGACGCCGACTACGCGCGCGACGCCGTCACAGTGGCGGGAGCGCGCCTGTGCGAGGACCCCTCACTCGCCCACCTCGTCCTCGCGCGCCCGGAGCTCCCGTTCCCGCGCTCGTGCCCTGCGTGCGCGTGGGCGGCGGAGGGCAGGTGAGCCTGCCCGGGGACAGCGCGCGCTCGTCGTCCCTCATCGCCGAGGCCTCCTGGCGCCAGCGTCGGGACGGCGCCGTGTGGGTGGTGGCCGGGATCGCCCGGAGGGCTGGGAACGACGCGCGTCGTGCGCTCTCGCGCGTTCCGCGCGGGAGCGGAGGTGGCGCGCTCTCCTCGCTGAGTGATCCCTCGGCCTCGCTCCAGCCCGGGAACGATGCGGCAGCAGAGCCGATCGCGTGAGCCGGTGGTCGTGGACGCCTCCGGGTCGGTGCCCGGCTTCGCACGCGCGAGCGATCACAGCCTGCCGGGGAGTGCGGTGGGCGGACCTGGACGCCTCGGAGGACTCCTACCTGCCCGCCCTGCGCGACCACCTGCCCCGGATTGACGGCGTGAGCGCCCTCGTCGGGGACGGGCGAGAGGCGCCAGAGCGGACGACCCGCGCGTGGTCGCGGCGTGCCGGAGCCTCAGGGCTCCCTCATCGTCGACGCCGGCCGGTGGGACGAACGCTCCGCACGCCTCGCCCAGGTCATCCGCGCCGACGCCCTCGTCCTCCTCACCCACGCCGACCTGGAAGGGGCCGCCGCGATGGCCGCCTCCTGAGCTCCGCTCCTCCACCGGTCCCCGCGCTCACCCTCGTCGCCTCGCACAGCACGGCCCGAAGCCCCGGCCTGAGCGCGTGCGCACCCGCCCCATCCTGCGCGCCCCCAGCGCGCCGGCCGCGACCTGCGCGCGCTACGCCGGGCCCTCGCCACCATCGAGCCCGCGGACGGCGACGACCCCATCGCGGCGCCCGACCAGCCCGAAAGCGCTCTACCTCCCGGGTTCGCTCGACCTCCCGGGTTCGCTCGACCTACGGGGTTCGCTTGCCCTCCCGGGTTCGCTCGACCTCCTCGCCGCGCCCGAGCCCCCGGAGCACTGTCCGGAGGGAGAGACCATGCGTAGCGCGCTGCACTTCTTCGCGAGGGCGACCTCCCGCCCGCGCCGTCTCGCGCGCCGCGCGCCCCGGGTGCGGCGCCGCCGAGCGCCGCCTCCTCGAGGAACTGCGGGCCCGCCAACGCGGCATGACGCCGACCCCTAGCGGCACTCGTCGACACCCCAGGAGTCACCGACATCCTCATCAACGGCGGGCGCGCGTGGGTCGACAGCGGCGCCGGCCTCGTCCGCGCGGACGTCGGCATCAACAGCGAGGCAGAGGCCCGCAGGTGCGCCATCCGCATGGCGAGCGCGTGCGGGTCCGACTCGACGACGCGCGCCCCATCGCTGACGGGACACTCCCCGGCGGAGTGCGAGTACACGCGGTCCTCGCGCCCATCTCAGGGTCCGGAACCCTCCTCTCCCTGCGCGTGCTCGGGACCCGACGCCTCGGGGTCGCCGACCTCGAGGCGCGCGGCGCGCTGCCCCCACCCGTGGGCGCCCTCGTGCGCGCCCTCATCGCCGCCCGGGCCAACGTCCTCGTCTCCGGGGCGACCGGCTCCGGCAAGACGAGCGCTCCTGAGCGCCGCCCTCGCCCTCGTGCCCGACAGCGAACGCATCGTCTGCATCGAAGAAGTTCCCGAAATCGCCCCGCCCACCCCCACTGCGTCCACCTCATCGAGCGCGCCCCCAGCGTCGAAGGACGAGGCGCCGTCACCCTGACCGACCTCGTGCGAGCGGCCATGCGCATGCGCCCCGACCGACTCGTCCTCGGGGAATGCCGCGGGCCCGAAGTGCGCGACGTCCTCACCGCCCTCAACACCGGGCACGACGGCGGATGGGCGACGATGCACGCCAACGGCGCACGCGACGTACCCGCGCGGCTCGCGGCCCTCGGCGCGCTCGCGGGCATGAGCGAGGCCGCGCTCGCCGCGCAAGCCGCCAGCGCCCTCGACGCCGTCCTCCACATGCGCCGAGACGCATCCGGGCACCGCTGGGTGGCCGAGGTCGGCGTCATCACGCGGGAATACGGCGCCCTGTCGTGCGAGCCAGCGCTCAGCGTCGCCGCAGACGGGCGCGTCACCGAGCACCAGGCCTGGGGCAAGCCTCGCCGGGAGGGGCCGGGCTATGATGACGGGTTTCCTTAGGGGGCGTCGACGTGGCTGCCGGAGCGGGAATCCAGGCCTGGCGTGGCTCGCCGTCGGCCTCGCGCTCGCGGCCTGCGGGACGTGCCTGCTGGTCGGGTGCGTCGCGTCCGTCGTGCGCGGGAGGCGAGTGCCGCATCGTGCGCGCCTGGGCGGGCTCGGTCCGCACGCCTCCCCGTGGAGGATCGCTCCTCCCGGGTCGTCGAGCCCGATGCGGTGGTGGGAGGGTCGGGTCGCCACCGGGGGCGCGCCCAGGGGGCCGCCGCAGGTGCGCGAGCTCGCCCTCCTCGTCGCCGAGGTGTCCACCAGGCTCCGTGCGGGAGCCCCCACGTCGGCTGCCTGGGCGCACGCGATGGATAGGATCGGAGCCGCAGACTCGGGCGGCGTCGACGCCGCCTACCCGCCCATCCTCGACGAGTGGGCGGCGCGGCCGACGCGGTGGCGCGCGATGCTGGCGGGCGGGAGCTCCCCGGGGAGGCGGCCCGCGCGTGTCGGCGCAGCCTCCGTCGTCGTGGCCTGCCGATTCAGCAGCGGCCTCGGCGCGCCCCTGGCCGACGTCCTCGACGCCATCGGGGGATGCGATCGACGACGCCCAAAGCCGTGGAAGAAGCACGTCGCGTCGCCTCCGCCGGACCGCTCATGTCCGCGCGCGTCCTCGCGGCGCTCCCGCTCGTCGGGGTGGGGGCTGCCCTGGCGCTCGGGGCCTCACCCTGGGCTTTCTACACGGGTGGCGGGCCTGGCAGCGTCTGTGCCGTGGTCGGCGTGGCTGCGTGGGGTGCGGGCATCGCCTCGTGCCGCAGGATCCTGGAGCGCTGCCGACGCTCCGAGGCATCCGGGCCGCCCACGGGAGCGGTGCGGTGTCCGCCGACGGCGCCCTCGCATGCGACCTCGTCGCCTCCGCTCTCGCGTGCGGCGCCTCCATCCCCGAGCTCTGGCGGCCTCGCCGAGGCGTGCGCGCACGAGGGCTCGCCTGGACGGCCCGCGCCCTGCGCGTGGGGCCTCGTGGGAGGCGTGGGAGGACGCGCCGACCTGGGCGCGGCCCCTGGGCAGGCGCTCGAGGCCTCGTGGACCTGCGGGACAGATCCGGAGGGATGCTCGCCCGGTGCGCCGCATGGGAACGACGCACGCGCCTCGTCGAGGCGAGAACCAAGGCTGAGGAACTCAGCGTCCGGCTGGTCGGCCCGCTCGGCGTCTTCTTCCTACCGGCCTTCCTGGCCCTCGGGATCGCGCCCCTCCTCGCTCACCTCATGGGCGGCATCGGAGGATAGATTCGTCGCCGATCGATCAGCCGCGGTGCGGGCTGCGGTAGAGCGCATCGTGGCCTCGACGTCGGGGCTGTCGGCACCCCAGGCGGCGCTCGTCAGGTCACGGACCTGATCGGCCACGTCGCTCCTCGCCTGCGTGAACAGATCCAGGATCGTGCCCGCGAGCTCACCGGGCTCGTAGTCGTACATGTCCTCGGACGGGGTGAGGTCGGCGAGCGCGCCGTTGGAATCGACGACGACGCGCACGCAGCGGTCCTGGGACTCGGCGACGACCTCGACCTGCGCGATGTCATCGACCAGTTTCTGGCTGTCGATGGCCTTCTGTTCAGCCTGGCTCTGCCACTCGTTGAGGAGTTTTCGATCGCGGAATAGGTATCTTCGGGGTTCATAGCTGGCTCTCTGTCCGCAGGATTCCGACAACTAACGGTGACACTGTAGCCGCCCGCGCTCGGCCTTGTCTGCTCAGGGAGCACGAATGAGACCGGACGGCGCGCGCGTCGCCCAGCCGGGCGCGTGTTGTGCGCGCGTCCCCTTGCTGTATCCACAGGCAGTTGCGTCGCGTTGCCTCTATCCACAGGGGCTTCGATCCGGGTGGAACGCGAGGGAATCTCGCGCGCACACTGGCCTTGCGCGCGAGCGCGCGCACGACGAAAGGACAGATCAATGAAGATTATCGACCGACTCGACTGCGCCGTGACCAGGGCGCAACTCGCCGCCATGGGGACGATCCGCGACGCCTCCCAGTACCTTCGCACCGACCCGGATCGAAGCGACCCCCGCGCACAGAGGGACCCGGAGGAGGGCGCTACCACCGTCGAATACGCGATCGGCACCATCGCCGCCGCAGGATTCGCCGGCCTGCTCATCGTCGTCCTCAAGTCCGACGCGGTGAGAGCGGCCCTCGAATCCCTCATCCAGGAGGCGCTCAACACGCGATGACACGCGACGAGAGAGGATACGTCACCGTCGAACACGCCGTGTGCTTCGTCGCCGTCACCCTGATCATCGGCGTCCTCGTGGCCGCCGGCCAGGCCGGGATGACCGGATCGTCCCTGTGTCAGGCCGTGCGCGAGGGAGCCAGGGCCGCCTCCATTGGCGAGGCCGATCCCTGGGGCGTCGCCACGGCCTCGTTCTCGCGGGGGTCCTACACGGTCACGCGCGGGGACGGCCTCGTGACCGTCAGCGGCACCGCCCCCTACGGGGGTGCCGCTGGATGGGTCGGCGGGCAGGCGCACTGCACGGTCACGACGATCGACGAGAGGACCTGTCGTGAGAGGGAGCGGCGCGCGCGGCGGGGATCGGTGGGAGCGAGGGGTCCGGACGATCAACTGCCCTCGGCCTCATCGTCCTGGCCCTGACCCTGTCGGTGCTCCTGGCGGGCGTCGGTGCCGCCCGCACCGCCTCGGTGCGCCTCCAGGCCGTGGCGGACCTGGCGGCGCTCGCCGGGGCCGAGCGCTCCGTGACCGCCCCCTGGGAGGACGTCGGGGACCGGCCTTGCTCGGCCGCCGCCTCAGTCGCGCAGGCCAACGGCGCCGACATCGAGACCTGCGAAGTGCGGGGCAGCGACTGCCGGGTGGTCCTGAGCGAGGCTGTCGACGTCATGGGAGTGAAGGCGACTCTTCGCGCGCGGGCCAGGGCTGGAAGCGTCACCTGAAAAACTCCCAGGAAACTATCAGCTTCGTTCAATGGTGCCCTCAGGAATGGCTCCTACAGTAAGAGCCATCAAGCTAAAGGAATCGCCCACCGGGGCGATCCGGGAAAAGGGAGCGCATCGGGAGACTTGCACTGTGTTGATGGGATACTCGAAGGGGTCGGCCTCAGGGCCGGCCCCTTCGAGCTATGTGAGTGGTCTGGGTGGGTGGTCGGCGAGGTGGTCTGGGCGAGGTGGCGTGCCGCTGCTTGCGCTACTCGCGGCGGTGTGGCCGTGCATGCCTGGTGTCACTCGCGGCGGTGTGGCCGTTCGCGTGGACCGCTCATACGCACGTGCGCCCGCTAATGTGAGCGTGGGCGGCTGTGTGGGGATTTGCACCATTAGAGCCGCGACACGCCGGCGACACGCCGACAGGATGTTTCTAATGGTGCAAAACCCCCGATCTGGCCCGCGCGCGGTCCAGCACGCGCGCGTAATAGCACCGGCACGGGCGAAAGTCATTCGCCCCCGGGCGCGCGGTCCAGCAGGTAGGCGAGCAGCGTGATGGCCCCCTGCTTGGAGAGGGGTTCGTTGCCGTTGCCGCACTTGGGGGATTGGACGCACCGCGGGCACCCGGACTCACAGTCGCAGGAGGAGACGGCCTCGAGCGTGGCGGTCACCCACGCCCGCGCGCTGTTGAAGCCGGCGAGCACGTGCCCGGCGCCGCCCCGGAACGCGTCGTGAATGAAGACGGTGGGCGCGCCCGTGTCGTCGTGCAGCTCGGTGGACAGGCCGCCCAGGTCCCAGCGGTCGCAGGTCGCGACGAGGGGCAGGATCCCGATCATCGCGTGCTCGGTCGCGTGCAGCGACGCCAAGTCCGCGGCCTCGATCCCCATCGCGGCCAACGCCGCCGGGGTGAGGGTGAACCACGTGGACTTCGTGGGCAGCGTGTGCGTGGGCAGGAACAGCTCGATGTTGCGGATGAACTCGAGTCCGGGCAGGCGCAGCAGGTCGTAGTCGGTGACTCTCGTCGACACGTTCGTCGGCCCGTGATGCCAGGTGACCGTGCCGTCTTCGCACACGTAGGTCTGCTCGATGGCGCACACGTCGACGCTCGTGTGGTGCCGCGGAGCGTGTGCGCAGGGAGTGCGCACCTCCTCGACCAGGGCGACGCGCGCGTCGTCCGCCCGCGCGGGCGGGATAATGATCGACGAGGCTGGGGCTCCTCCCGCCGCCCGCCCCCGAAGTGCTCGGTTCCCCTGGGTGCCGCCCCGGCGTCGGGGAGGAGGGCGCGCGGCCACCCCTTGGGCGGCGGGTGCGGCGGGCGTGGTGAGGGGCTGAGGGCGAGCACGTGGAAGGTGCGCCCCTGGTGGATGTAGATGGCGCCGGGGAAGACGTGGGGCGTCGGCGGAGGCCTGGTCGATGGTGCCGATGACGGTGCCGGTGGCCGCGTCGACGATCTGGACGTCGCCGGCGGCGCCGCGCAGGTCGGTGAGGTCACAGGGGCGTTCGGGCCTGGTGGCGTCCCAGAAGTATCCGGCGGGCCTGCGTTTGAGGTAGCCGTCGGCGACCAGCCGCCAACGACGCCGCGCAGTTCCAGCCCAAAGTAGGTGATGTCGGACGGCGTGATCGGTATTTCGGCGGCTGCGGCGGCGACGTGTGGGGCGAGCACCCACGGGTTGGATGGGTCGATGACGGAGGCCTCGACCTCGCCGAGGATGTGGTCCGGGTGGCGCACCAGGTACGCGTCCAGCGGGTTGTCGGAGGCGATGAGAACGGAGGTACCCGGAGCACCCGCGCGACCCGCGCGCCCGATCTGCTGGCGCAGGGACGCGCGCTGCCCGGCCAGCCGACCGTGATCGTCGCGTCCAGCCCCGAGATGTCCAGGCCCATTTCCAGCGCCGACGTCGTGGCGAGCGCCCGCACCGCGCCGGTGCGCAGCGCTTCCTCGAGCGCGCGCCGCTCCTCGGGCAGGTATCCGCCGCGATATGCGCCGACCCGGCCCGCGTTCGGGGAACCACGCGCCAAGAGGCGGTCGCGCACCTGAGCGGCCACGGCCTCGGCCCCCGCGCGCGAGCGGACGAAGGCGAGCAGACGTGCGCCCTCCTCGACGAAGGCGGCGGCCAGGTTGGCGGCCTCGGCCCCGGCGCTGCGCCGCACGACCGGGACCTTGAGCGTGGCCGTGCCAGGAGGTGCGTCGAGGGCTTTCCAAGAAGGAGGAAATATCGACCTCAGACTCGTCTGCCATGACGGCGCCCCTGCCATAGGACCAGCTCGTGGGCGCCGGCCGGCGAGCCGTCCTCGGTGATGGCGACCGCGGCGCGCCCGGTGAGCGCGCGCCGACGGCGCCGCGCTCGCGCACCGTCGCGCTCAGCATGATGACGCGCGGGTCCGCGCCCAGGTGGTGGGCGACGCGCAGCAGACGGCGCACGACCAGCGCGATATGCGAGCCGGTCACGCCGCGCCAATGGTGCGCCTCGTCGATGACGATGAGGCGCAGCGACGCCAAAAAACGCGACCAGCGCTGGTGCGACGGCAGCATCACGTAGTGCAGGAAATCCGGGTTCGACAGGATCAGATCGGCGCCGGCACGCGCCCACTCCTTGGCCTCGCGGGGCGTGTCCCCGTCCACGGTCGTCGCGCGCACGCGGCGCAGCCGCTCATCGACGAAGCCGGGGCAGCCTTCCGGGTCCCCGTCCCCTGTGCGTCCTCGGGGTCACGTCCTGGCCGAGCAGCGCCATGAGCGAGCCAGCTGGTCCGCGGCCAGGGCCTTCGTCGGAGCCAGGTACAGGGCGGTCGGGCGGCGGTGGATCGCGGAAATGCGCGACGAATCCTCGGCCTCCACCAGGTCGGAGGAGGATCGGGGTCCACGCGGCCAGCGACTTGCCCGAGCCGGTCCCCGTCGCGAGCACGACGTCGCGGCCCTCGCGCAGGGCGTCCATGGCCTCGCGCTGGTGGATCCACGGGCGCTCACGCCCCGGCGCGCCCACGCGTCCGCGAGCGCAGGGCAGACCCACTGCGGCCAATCCGCGATTCTTTCCGGGCGCCCCCGGAGCGTCACGTGGCCGACCAGGCGGTCGTCCCGGAACTCAGGCGCTCCAAGACGTCCAGCAGGTCGGCGGGGGAAGGAGAAGAAGGCGACGTGGGCGCGCTCACGTCGCCCGACGGCGCGTGATCGGGCGCCTCATCCCCAGGCGACGCGGACGGCCCCGCGCCAGGGGGCGAACCGCGCGTGCTCGCGTGCGCCGCCCCGGCCTCGTCCGGGCGGGGAAAGGCAGAGCGGTCAGCGCTCATCCGAGTCCGGGTTCACCCACCCCAGCGTCTCGGACGCCGACTCTTCACGTACTCCATCGCGGCGATACCCGTCGAAATGCCCGACGAAATAGCGTCGCGCAGCTGATCGTTGGACAGGCCCGCCTCCGTGTCGACCACGAAATCCGCGTGACGCCGAGCGTGCCCTCCGGGGTCGTCGCCGTGTACACCGTCGGGAAGTACTCGCGGTTCCAGTTGTCTGCTGTCGCGAACATCGCGTGCTCCGCGCTGGCCGCCGGAATATCCGGCTCCCACAGGGCCCGAGATCGACAGGAAGCGCCCCGCCGTATCGAAGGACACCAGGAAGGGCACGCGGTCGAAAAATCGCCCGCCCGCGCGTCCCGGCTCGATCACGTCAAGGGCGTATTGCCCATCGCGCGAACGGCGGCCACGACGCGCCTCGAAGTTCGCGGGGTAGGGCGTCGTATCGTCCTCGGGCACCACAAAAAGGAACGTTCACTGCGCCGCCTCCTGGCTCTGTTCATCCCAATCCACGAACCCGGGCAGCGTCACCTCAAGGTCCGCGAAGAATCCCATGATCATCGCCATCGACGTCTCGAAGAAATGATCGAGCTGTGCCTGGGTGAGGCCTGACAGCACGACGATGTTGCACTCGGCGATCAGTCCGTACTGTGCGCCGTCCTCCAGCGGGGCCAGGTAGGCCTTGGGGCCCGTGCGGGTCGCGTTGCAGGCCGCGACCTCGCGCGCCAGCTCACCGAACTGCTCCGGCGTGCGCGCGATCCCCGCCATTGGGCGCGCAGCTGCAGGATCTGAGGATTCGTCGCGTTCCAGAAAAAAGCGGCGTTGGGCGTCAGGTAGGCCAGCTCGCCCTCGTTGTAGTCGCCGAAACGCACGTCCCGGGAGCGCAGCAAATCACGAATACGGTCGGTGCTGACAGGTGAAGAAGAGGCCACTGACAACTCCCGCGTTAAACGTACACAATCGGACACCCCCACTGTAACCGAGGCCTCCGTCACGCGCTCGCCCACCCCGAGCTCACCCTGAGCGCCTTCCGAGCGCTCCCGAGCGCTCCTCGAGCCCACCCCGATCGTGCGGCGAGGCGCGCGTCGAGGGCCTGTGCACCCCGAAAGTAGCTTGTTTCGGTTGTTGATTCGCGTCTCCAACCCGTCCGCAGGCACGCCCAATCCGCGAAGGCACGCCACACTCCACTACAGTGGGTATGCAGGAGACGCATCGACACGAACGGAGGAACGCATGGACGACCCCAATTCCGCCCTGCCCTCCGACCCGAGCGTCGACGAGTCCTACGAAGAGCTCGCGTCCCGCTCGCCCCGCGCCCGCTCCGGCGCGCGCGCAGACTCCGACGAACGTGACGCGAGGCGGGACGGCGCCCCCGCCAGGGATCGCCCCCGCCCGTGCGCGCACAGCCGACCCCGCGCCTCGCGAGGCCGAGGCCGTGGCCGCTGACGCTCCCACGCCTCGTCGCCTGAGCTCCGACGGGTGGTATCGGCTCAGCTCGCCCGCCGCCCGGCCGGCGTGGCCATCTGCCTGCTGGCGACGTGGCTCATCAGCCATGTCGCGCTGACCACCTCCCTATGGTCAGGTGATCGACACGATCCTCATGGAAGGCATGATGCGATCGGCCAGCCAGTTCGAGGGCTTTCGACGCTCATCACCGGCATCGTGTCCGTGCCCGTCATGGGAGTCGTCGGCGCCATCGTCGCCCTCGTCGCTGCCGCGAGGCGTCGGCTCACGCTGGCCGGGCGAGCCCTCGGCGCCGTCGTCGGCGCCAACATCACGACGCAGATCCTCAGGACTACATTCTGACCCGGCCCAACCTGGGGGTGACGACCGGCGCCGGGAACTCCCTGCCCTCCGGTCACAGACCGTCGCGGTGACGCTGTCGTTGGCGCTCATCGTGGTCGCGCCCCAGTGGTTCCTGCAGCCCGGCGGCCTGGATCGGGTGGGCGTGGACCTCGCTCGTGGGAGTGTCCGTCATGATGGAGGGATGGCACCGGCCATCCGACGTCATCACTGCCGCGCTCATCGCGGGCGCGTGGGCCCTCGCCCTGTCGCCCATCGAGCGACGGCCGCGGCATGGGGCCTCGATCCAGCGCGCGATGGTGTGGGTGTGCCTGGGCCTTCTCGGCGTCGCGGTCCTCGCCACACTGGCCGCCATGTGGGGCTTCAGCATGTCCGCCGCGTCCCCGGGTCCGGCTATGGCTCGAGCATTTCCTCCAGATTCGGCCGTGGCGATCGCGCGTTCTGGGCGTCGCCGCCATCGCGTGGGTGAGCGGCATCTGCGGCCTCATCATCCACGAGGTCGACCGCCTCGCGGGCGAATAGTCACGCCCCTGGCCTTCGGGGGCGTGGGCGGTGGATAATGGGAAGCGCCGTTGGGTCGGCAGCCCAGCCGACGGGCCCACTTGTGACGGCCGCGCCCTGGGCCCCTACAGTCGCAGATTCGCCCCGAAAGGACCGGCATGCCTCGTCCCGCCTCTACTGTTGTCACCTCCAAGCCCGCGCGTGTGGTCCTGGGTCTGCTGCGTCTCGCGGTGGGTTTCGTGTTCCTGTGGTCGTTCCTGGATAAGACGTTCGGCCTGCACTACTCGACCGGCCCCTCTCGCGCGTGGATCAACGGCGGCACGCCCGCGCAGAGCTACCTGACGGGCGCGACGACCGGTAAGCCGCTGGCCTCCTTCTTCGAGTCTCTCGCCGTGCCCGCGATGGATTGGCTGTTCATGATGGGCCTGCTCGGCATCGGGGTGGCCCTCGTCCTCGGTATCGGCACGCGCCTCGCGGCGGTCGCGGGCGTCGTCATGCTGGGTTTCATGTACGCGGCGGTGGCCCCGTGGGTGTGGGGGTCGCTCAATCCGGTGGTGAACGAGCACCTGGTGTACGCGCTCGTGCTGATCTTGATTCCGCTGACGAGCGCGGGCGACACGCTCGGCCTGGGTTCGTGGTGGAAGGGCCTGGGGCTGGTGAAGAAGCTGCCCTTCCTCATCTGATTCGCGTCGACGAGGCCATGGTTGGGTTTCCGGTCGCGGCCTCCGCGCTTCGCGGTGGCGACAGTGCGGTGTCGGGGTTGTCGCGATGGTGGGGCTGTCGCGATGGTGGGGCTGTCGCGTTTCGTGGTTTCCCAATAATCTCGCACGTAATTCCCGCGCACATCTTTCAAACATTGAAATTCGGTCGTTGGAATTGCAATGTTTGTGGCGGTTGTTGAATGATCAAGCAAACGAATTACGTGCGAAAATTTTTGGGTGCGAGGCCGTGGTGTGGGGCGGTCGGTGGTGGGCAGCTTCTGGTCGATAGCTAGGAGGCTGGCGGGTGGCGTGCTGCGCCGTTGGTCCAGCACCTTGTCGCGGGACGTTGGTCCCCGAAAGTTTCTGAAAAAGTGAGCTCGTGGCGAGGGGAACAGGACGACTCGCGAGATGGGCGCATGTCACTCGAATGACACTAGATATTGTGGTGACTGTTCGTTCGGAACACAAGATCTAGTGTCTTGTGGCGGACGTGCCCTACATCTAGTGGAGGCTCGCTCCGGGTGGAGGAAACCACCACCACCCACAGTGCCACGGCCTCGTGCCGCCCGGGGGGAGCGTCCGCGACGTGTCGGACACGCGTCCAGCAGTACCGGACTCGCCGCCCACAGGAGTGCAGGGCCCACGGCGCCGAGACGAACAACAAGCGCACACAGCAAACATGCGGAAACGCAGAAAAGACAGGACCAGGAACATGACTAGCGCACCCCGCTACGACGTCGACGCTATTGCAACCGTTGAGGAGTACCTCGACCGCTCCGACTGGCGAGTCAACGCCAACGCGAACCAGGGATATTCGCTCGGCGGCCTGATCCTGAACTCGGCGGGCAAGATCGTCGCCAACTACTGGCTCGAACACGTCTACACGCCCGAGATCGGCGCCCCGCACCGCGAGGGCGACTACCACATCCACGACCTCGACATGTTCGCCGGGTACTGCGCGGGCTGGTCCCTCAAGCGCCTCATCCAGGAGGGCTTCAACGGTGTGGGCGGCGCGATCGCCTCGGCCCCGCCCAAGCACTTCTCGTCGGCGTGCGGCCAGATCGTCAATTTCCTCGGCACCCTCCAAAACGAGTGGGCGGGCGCCCAGGCGTTCTCCTCCTTCGACACCTACATGGCGCCCTTCGTGCGCCTGGACGACATGGAGTACGAGGAGATCGTGCAGTGCATGCAGGAGCTCATCTACAACCTGAACGTGCCCTCGCGCTGGGGCAGCCAGTGCCCTTCACGAACCTCACCTTCGACTGGACGTGCCCGGACGACCTGGCCGACGAGCACCCCTCATCGGCGACGAGGTCGTCGACTTCACCTACGGCGAGCTGCAGCGGGAAATGGACCTCATCAACCGCGCGTTCATCGAGGTCATGACGGGCGGCGACGCGGACGGGCGAGTCTTCACGTTCCCGATCCCGACCTACAACATCACGCCCGACTTCGATTGGGAGGGCGAGAATGTCGACGCGCTCTTCGATATGACGGCGAAGTACGGCCTGCCCTACTTCCAGAACTTCATCAACTCCGACCTGGACCCGCACATGATCCGCTCGATGTGCTGCCGCCTCCAGCTGGACCTGCGTGAGCTCCTCAAGCGCGGTAACGGCCTGTTCGGTTCGGCGGAGCTCACCGGTTCGATCGGCGTGGTCACGCTCAACATGGCGCGCCTCGGCTACCTGTACAAGGGGGACGAGGAGGGCCTCGTCGCGCGCATGGACGAGCTCATCGACCTGGCCTCGAAGTCCCTCGAGATCAAGCGCGAGGACCATCCAGTACCACATGGACCACGGCCTCTTCCCCTACTCGCGCCGCTACCTGGGCACGCTCGATAACCACTTCTCGACGATCGGCGTCAACGGCATGAACGAGATGGTGCGCAACTTCAGCGGTGACGCCTACGACCCTGACGGACCCGCGCGGCTTCGACATGTGCGTGCGCATCCTGGATCGCGTGCGCGAGCGCATGGTCCAGCTCCAGGAGGCCACCGGCCACATGTACAACCTGGAGGCGACCCCCGCGGAGGGTACGACGTACCGCTTCGCGAAGGAGGATCGTAAGCGCTTCGCCGACATCATCCAGGCGGGCACGCCGGACGAGCCCTACTCACGAACTCCTCGCAACTGCCGGTCGCCTACACGGACGACCCGTTCCAGGCGCTCGAGGATCAGGAGGTCCTGCAGGGGCAAGTACACGGGCGGCACGGTCCCTGCACCTGTACATGGGTGAGCGCCTGTCCTCGGGGCAGGCCTGCAAGGAGATGGTGCGCCGCTCGCTGACGGCCTTCAAGGTTCCCTACATCACGATTACGCCGACCTTCTCGATCTGCCCGGTCCACGGTTACCTGGCCGGCGAGCACTTCACGTGCGACAAGTGCGCGGCCGCCCACCCCCACGCCGAGCCGCAGGCCTGCGAGGTGTGGACGCGCGTCATGGGCTACTTCCGCCCGGTCCAGTCCTTCAACATCGGCAAGAAGGGCGAGTACCACGAGCGCCAGATGTTCTCCGGAGGACGCTGCGGACGCTCACGGTGAGCTCGTCAGCGCCTTCCCTCCTGCGGGGAGCCGCTGACGTGAGCGCCCGTCCCCACCGCGACGAGGCCGGGGCGCCCGGGGAGGGCACCGTGAGCCTGGGTGGCCCCGGCCTCGTCGAGGGGCGGGCGTCGCGCGAGTGGACGCCGGACGACCTGCAGATCGCGGGCCTGGTTCCCGATGTCGAGCGTGGACTGGCCCGGCAAGTTCGCGGCGTCCCTGTTCCTGCAGGGCTGCCCGTGGGCGTGCCCGTACTGCCACAACAGCGCGATCATCGACCCGCGCATCCCGGGCGTGGTCGCGTGGAGCGCGCTGGAGGATCTGCTGGCGCGCAGGCGCGGCCTCCTGGACGGCGTCGTGTTCTCCGGCGGCGAGGCGACCCGCCAGGTCGCGCTCGGCGCGGGGATGGCTCGCGTGCGAGCTCGGCTTCGGCGTCGGCCTGCACACCGCCGGCCCCTACCCGCGCCGCCTGAGGAGCTGCTGGGCGCGGGCCTCGTCGATTGGGTGGGCATCGACGTGAAGGCGACCCCCGGCAACTACTGAGGCCGTGGCCGGGCGCGCGGGTGCCGGCGAGCGGGCGTGGGAGTCGCTGGGTATCGTCCTGGCTCACCCCGAGGTGGGCCACGAGGTGCGACTGACCGTCTATCCGGATGGGCCTGGCGACGGCTTCGAGGTGGCGCGGCTGCTCGGGGGATGGGGGTGCGGTCCTTCGCGCTCCAACAGGCGCGAGAATTCGGCACCCCGGAAGGTTTTGAGGCCTCGCGCGGCGGATGGGACGATCAGGTGCGCGCGCTCGCGGCGGACATCGAGAGCCTCAATTTTGACAGTTTCGTCTTTCGTGGGGGCTCTTAGGGGCTTTGTCGAGTGACAGCGCCGAATAGTGGGAAGAAAATGGCGCAAGGTTTCACCCAGACGTGTGAGCGCGGTATTGTGTAACAACCGCGTGACCGATGAAGTCTGGAGCACCGATGGCAGAAGAGCTGCATTTCGACGATCCTGCGGCGGCAGCACAGGATCCGTCGACCGACGCCGAAGCGCTGCGCCAACTGGCGTATCGCTACCCCGAGCTGCGCCCGGTCGTGGCCGCGCATCCCCACGCTTATCGAGGGCTGCTCGACTGGCTGCACCAGTTCAATGACCCGCAGGTCAACGCGGCCCTCGAGGCCCGCGACGACTACGACGAGCTACATTGACTCCAACGGCTATCTCGTCATGCACGGTGACGTGTCCGGCGCGGTTGCCGGGTCCTCGATTCGCACCTCCGAGTCCGGCATGTATGTGCTCGGCCAGGGGTGGCGTGAACTCCTACTCGCAGGTTGAGCGCACGACCCCCTACTCCGCGGTCGTCGGCTCGAACGCGCCGGTCCCCACAGGTGGGTGCGCGCGAGCAGGTGGTCGCCCGGGTCCAGCGCCACTCGATCATGGGCGGAAATGCCGCTCAGGATCGAGGCGACCGCCGTGTGCCCGGAGTACGCCCGTAGCCTCTTCTTACCCCAGCGCGTCGGGCGCGCCCTCCGCGTCCCAGTCACGCCGCAGGCCTACCCGCTGCCGGCGCCTCGTACCAGGTGCAGTCCACCGCCCAGCCGCAGGCCGCGCCCGCCGCGCGCGAGCGTCGCCCCGTCCCGATTATGGGCATCGTCCTGGGTATCCTCGCCGTGGTCGCGCTGGTCCTCCTTGGCTTCGTGATCTTCGTGTTTACGCGCGGATACGAGGGGCCCACGGGCGGGTCGGATCCGGCCACCTCCTCGTCGAGCGCGACGTCCACGCCGTCGCCGAGCGCCACGACGGATGAGCCCGTGAAGTTCCCAGCCCCCGCAGGCTGCCACGAAGATGGATAACTTCATGGCGCCGTCGAGGCAACATCAAGTGCTCGCTTTAGCGCTGACGGCGTCACCTGCGGCATCGCCGACTCCGACTGGGAGGAGGAGGGTTACGCCTCCTGCTCCGGCACCAAGGTCGGCACGCTGACGGCCACGAAGACGGACGCGACCCAGTCGTGCGCGGCCTCGATGCCCTCAGGCGGCCCCAAGCTGGACTACACGACCGCCGCCACGAACGGCGACTACGCGTGCCGCTCCACCGAGGACGGCGTGACCTGCTGGAATACGAAGTCGGGCAAGTCTTTCGCCCTGTCCCGCGCGGGCTGGATGACCGGCACGAACGGCGAGATCAGCCCCAACGACTTCGCGTGGAACCAGTAGGCTGACACGCACGGGCGGGCTCCGAGGTGAATCCTTGGAGCCCGCCCGTGTCGTCTGCGCGAGACGAGGCCTGGGCGGGCTTGAGAGGGCCCGCAGGAGCGTCGAGGGCCCGCACGGAGGGTGGCCCTCGTTGTCTCGTGGGTCGGTCGTGGCGCAGATGTAACGCTCCCTGACGGGGCGTTGTCTGGCCGCGGGCCCCTCCCATTCGATAGGCTGGACACTGTGAGTACTCCGAACGCGCCCCGCCCTGCCCTCACCCCGCGTCAGCGTTTCCTGCGTGAGCGCCAGCAGCGTCAGAACCTGACGTTCGTCGTGGTTGGCGGCGCGCTGCTAGTGGTCGCGGTGATCGCCGCCCTCGTGTTTACCGGGATCGTGCCGGTTCCCTTCGGTAACGACTTCTCCGTGAAGGTCAAGTACGCCGAAACCGGCGACATTCCCTGCCCGACAGCGAACTCGAAGCCCGTGACCCCTCGACGGTGTCGGTCGCGGTCATCAACACCACCCAGCACCAGGGCCTGGCTTCGAAGGCCACGGACATGCTCACGACCGCAGGTTTCCAGACGCAGGAGCCCGAGACCGCGGACGTCGAGTACACGGGCAGGTGCGCATCACCGCCGGTCCGGCTGGCGTCGATAACGCCTACTCGGTCGCCCGATTCTTCCCCGGCGCCCACGTGCGCCTCACCGACGCGACGGGTTCCGACGTGAAGGTTGAGCTGGGCACCTTCTACGACGACACGATGAGCGCGGAGGACGTCCAGCGCGTCCTGAAGTCCACCGACCCGGTCGAACAGCCCGCCAAGTGCCGCCCCATGTCGGGTTCCTGACTCGACGGGCCATTGACGTCGAAGGCCGGCCCCTCGGGGCGGCCTTCCCTGGTGTTGGAGGTGGTGGGTACCGAGGTGGAGGATGGGCGCAACGTGTTGGTTGTGTTGCGACTTGTCGGCTTGCTGGCGCGGGACAATCAGCGTTGGAGATGGTTGTGTGATCGCGTGCCTGTGTGTGGCCCTGGGTGGGCGAGACGCTGCACCGCGTGTGGGTGCTTGTTTCATGGGGAGTCTGTGTGTGGCCCATTGAGTCGTCACGGTGGGGCTTGGGCAGGTTGTGTGCACCGGCGGTATCCGCCGTGTTGAGGCCACTGGCGCGCCACCGGCGGCGCCGACGAGCGGCAGCGCTACCGGCGGTGCCGACGAGCGGCAGCGCTACCGGCAGAGTATGACTCCCGTTGGGGATGCTGTCCACGAATGTCGCATGCAATTCCCCTGATGCTCTGTCTCCTCACGCATTCACATCGTTGGAATTGCAACGTTTGTGGAAGTTGTTGAAAGTTCACTCAATCGAATTGCATGCGAAACTGCTCCGAGCGAGTGCTAGCAACGCACACGCGGGCCCGCTTCGCCGCCGCCTGACCGCCGGGCGGCTTACCCTGAGTGCACCCGCGCGCACGTGGGCCCGCTAATGCGCGCCTGGGCCCTCTATGTCGCACGTGGGCCCGCTAATACGAGCGTGGGCAGCCCCGCCCAGACACGGAATAGCGGGTTTACGTGCGAGATAGCTGGTTAGCGCTCGCAATAGCGGGTTCGCGTGCGAGCGACACACGAGGCCAGGCGCCGTTGTGTCCACAACGCAGGCCGCCTCGCCCGCAACACCCCGTTGTCGGCGTTTTCGCCGAGGTGGTCTGCACAGTGGGCGTCACGCTGCCTCGAACAGCGACCTCACCGCTCCCGACCGCGGCCTCACCGCCTGCGAACGGGGGGAATTGCACCATTAGAGGCGCGACACGCCGGCGACACGCCGACAGGATGCTTCTAATGGTGCAAAACCCCCACCATTACCCCTGGCGTCATGCTCCCGCACGGGTTGAACGCCCCCGATCAGGTGGAATCTTCCCGATGGGGCGCATCCTGTCTGAGGAGCGGCGGCGGGAGCGCGCTAGCCTGACGACACCGCCCTTGACGACGCCTGGGACTGAGCCGCGACCGACACGGTATGCCCATAATCGCCGTCCCGTATGCGCACGAAGTGGCCTGCTTCCACCGCGTCGACCTGGGGAGGGCGCCCCGGCCTCGTTGAGGGGCCTCAGAAAGAGGAGAGCGGCCCGGCTGTGCCCCGGCCTCGAATGTTCTCGAGGAGGGCGTAGCCGTTAGAGCCGTACCAGACGGGGATGGACTCGGGGACCGTCCACAGCGCGTCGGGGACCATCGCCTCGAAGGTGCCGTGGGCCGTGAACTGTTCGATCTCTGAGAGGAACGAATCGCGATACCCGCGACCGCCTGGGAAATTCGCGCGCGAACTCCGCGTAAATCTCGGGGTCACGCTGGCCGTCGTCGCCGACGAGACCACCCACGTGCGGAACATGCGCGCCAGGCGGCGCAGTTCGCGGCGCTTGTGCTCGGGGCCCGAGCGGAACCACCCGTGTTCGACGGGCCGAAATCCGTCATGAGGAAGCCGCCCGCCGGGTAGCCGGTGCGCTCCAGGAATGAGCGGACCGTGGGTACGACGTTCCACGCGCCGGTCGACAGGTACATGATGGGGGCGTGTGTGCCTTCTGGCACCCCCTCTGAGGTCGCCGACGAGGTCGTGAGCGTCGTCAGCAGTTCCGCCATGCCCGGGACGGCCTCGCGCGAGGACGCGGTCCAGGAAGGCGTGCCGCGCGGCCGTGACAAGGCGCGGCAGCATGGAGACCATGACGGTGTCGTCGATGTCGGAGACGACGCCGAAGTGTTCGTCGTCGGAGACGATGCGCACGCGCACGCGGGCCGGGCGCCCGGCGCGGATGCGGCCTCTTGCGGGGGGCGCTCGTACATCGCCGAGGCCGGAGCCGGCAGGGGGTCGCGGTGCGCAGAGTGGTGGCGAGCTTGGTGGCCGTGTCTTCGGCGAGGCCGAGGGCGCGCACGTCGCCCGCGTGCAGGACTTGGATGGTGGCGTTGTGCCAGCCGGGTTCGAGGCCGTGGCCGAGCACCGTCATGTCGACGAAGCCGCCGCGGTCGGCGAAGGCGAGCCTGCGGGCGTTGCCGACGGTGACGAGGACGGGCTGGCGGGGACCTGCGCGTTGAAGAACTGGCGCCACCCGCGGCGGTTTTGCAGCCACGTGCGCGACTCGTCACCGCGGGCCATGAGGACGCGGCCGAGGATGCGGGCGCTGCGCTGGGAGCCGATGCCGCCAAAGCCGACGACTCCCGGGTAGAACCAGCCTTTCGACATGGCCGCGACCAGCAGGGTCGACGCAAATTCACCCGCGCCGGCGGTCAGTGCCAGGGCGAGTGAGGGGACTCGTCGTCGATGAGGAGGAGGGCGAAGCAACATCAGGGTAATCATAGGGCCAACCCACCGGGGAAGCGCAAGCTCCGGAGCGACGGAGCCGCAGGCGCCCTGTGGTAGTCTGACCGCACAGTCAAAAGGAGTGCCGCGAGTCGGTTGTGCGCCTGTCCACTGAGGTGTGGGCGCCTCGTCGTCGAGAGAGCACGAAGGGAAACAATGACGCAGGAACAGCTCTGGGGTGGGGCAGCCGCGCGCGGCTCGAGGGGCATACGCTGGCTGGTGTTGCTCGTGCTCGTGCTCGTGGTGGGCGCCGGTATGGCTTGCTGGTTCGTTGGCAAGCCGGCGCGGGAGAAGGCCTCGGCCGAGGAAGCGGCGCAGCGGTACGTCCAGCTGGTCTTTGAGGGGAAATACGAGGAGGCTGAGGAGTATGCGCGTCCGGCCTTCCCGGGCTGTTCGGATCTGCACTGCACGTTAGACGCGTCGATGGCACAGCCCATTGAATACCCGCAGCTCATCGACCTGTCATTGGAGAAGGAGCACAACAGTGACTACATGGTGACGGTCCGTTACACGGTGGCGGGATCAGAACAGACAGGCGTGTTTTCAGTGGCACAAGCCAGAGGATACGTTTCCGCTTCTGACAAGCGGCAGATGGGGGCGTGGGTCATTGAGACTCCGCTCATGGTGCGCACGAGGGCGACGCTTGATAAAAAGCTATCTCCTCGCTGACGGTCGGGGAACAGTCCATCTATGACGCTCCTACCGGGGGAAATGGACGGCCCTACCCGTGCGCGTCCGTGACGATCAGTGGATACCCCGGGCTCTACGATATTCATCTAACGAAGATGTCGGAGCGCTGGTACCAGGAGCTGTGGGGGAGCGATGATACTCTGATCGACTCCGGCGACTTCGATCATGTGACCGTGGCGCTCGGTGACGATTTCGGTATTCGTGTCGTTGCAACCCCCGAGGACTACGACGAGGTGCATGCGGACATCGAGGCATGATTCGGCAGTGCTTGCGAGGCGAAGATTCCTGGGTGTGCGACTCGAGGCTGCGCGGCAAGGGGCGAGGACGGTGTCACGATCTCGATGAGGGATGATATGCGCTTCGAGTTCACCAGGCCCGCTCTCGAGAAAAACTGGGTGAACGTAACCGTGTCATTCCCAGATGGCACTGACGAGAATGTCACCGTGACATGGGTGTATGTGCTCCATAACCGTGAGCCTGTCACCATCACATACAAGGTGACGAGCTGAGTGTTCGCCCCACCTACTCCAGCACGACCTACGTCGCCGATATACGCCGTCGATGACCAGGGGCAGACGCGCGTGGAGTTCTCTAACGGACAGCAGCTCGACGAGGCCGGGGTGCCTCGGGTGTCACGCGCGCGGCCGCCCAACCGCCGCTCAGTCGAGGGGGAGCTCGGGCGTTGGGGCGGCCGTATTCTTACGCAGGGCGGGCAGGCCGATGAGCATGAGGGCGACCATCGCCCACCCGGCACTCGCCATGGTGAAGAGGCCGCCGCGTGCGCCGATCGCGTCGATCGCGGGCCCGGCGATCGCCGTGCCCAGCGAGGTGCCCAGGTTGATCGAGGTCGACATCCAGGTCAGGCCCTCGGTGAGCTTCGCAGCGGACACGGACTGCTGAATGATGACGTTGACGTTCGTCATCGTCGGGGCGCAGGTCAGGCCCGTGACAAGGATGACGGCGGCCATCGTCCAGATGTTGAAGGCGACGGGGAACAGGCTCATGCCGATCGCCATCGCGATGACGCCGATCGCGAAAAGCTGCCAGGTGGGGCGCCTCACGTGCGCGCCCCGTAGAACAGGGCCGCGGTCAGTGAACCGATCGAAAAGAGCGCCAGGAGGATGCCGCCGAGCGCGGGAGCACCCAGCTCCTCGGTGAAGCTGACCATCGAGACCTCCATCGCGCCGAAGGTCATGCCCATGCCAATGTAGGTGGCAGCCATGACGAGGACGACGGGCTTGCGGATGACGGACTCGCGCGGGGCGTGCGGGTCGTAGGGGATCGTCGCGGGCTCGGAGGAACGGCGAGACAGGAAGAGCGCGCCGCCCACCGCCAGGCTCACGATGGAGATCGCCAAGCCGGTCGCCGGGTGCAGGGCCGTGCCCAGGACCGTGGAGAGCACGGGCCCCACGATGTAGACGAACTCGTCGACCGCCGACTCGAGGGCGTAGGCGGTCGTCAACTGGCCGGGCTTGTTCAGGGATCGTGGTCCAGCGTGAGCGCACGAGCGCGCCCGGAGCGCCCCACGTAGCGCCCGCGAGGCCGCCGGGATGAACAGCAGCCACTCGGGTGCATGCATGAGGGTGGCGGCCACCAGCGCGCACATCGACACGGTGGAGATGATCCACGCGGGCCCCATGACGCACAGCTGCCCGTAGCGGTCGACGCGGCGGGCGAGGATGGGCGCGCAGGCGCCATGACGATGATGTTGACCGCGGCAACGCGCACCGGCCAGCGTGTAGTTGCCGTACTCGGCGCGCACCAACAGGATCGTGGACAAACCCACCATCGACATAGGGGAGGCGCAAAATCAGCCCGGCAGCGGAAAACTTCCAGGCCGAACGGTAACGCAAAATGTCGAGATGAGGTACCAGCATCCCCTATTCTATCGTCGGTCGGAGGGCGGCAACGCCCGTCACGATGGGGCGTAGCTAACCCCCTGACCGCGCGCGAGAGCGGGACGCAGCCACGGCCTCGTCGAGCGTGGACGAGGCCGTGGCAGGGCAAGGGGAGCAGGCTCAGTCGCTCACCTCGAAGACGCCGACCTGGCCTTTTTCCGCCAGGAGAGCGCGTGGTTGACGAAGGAGTAGTGGCCGGCCTCGGAGGGCGTGAACTCGACGAAGCCGCCCTCGGCGGCGCCCAGGGTCAGGACCTGTCCCCAGCCGCTACCGGACCCTCCGCCTCGGATGACGTGGGCGCCCTCGCGCCACACGGTGTCGAACTGGGTGCCCACGACGTGGAAGGTTGTCGCCAGGTTGGGGCCCGCGTCCACGACCCACACGCGCACGCGCTCGTTGGTCTTCATCTGGATCAGGGTGCGCCTTGTACTGGAAGGGCACGCCGTTGAAGGCCATCGCGTTGGGCGCCAGGGCCGACAGGAGGGAGGCGTCCGCGCTCTGTCCGTCCGCGCCCAGGTAGAGCTCGGAGGCGACCATCACGTACTCGCGGTCGACCGTACCCAGGTCGGTCGGGTCGATGATGACGGCGCCGAACATGCCGTTCGCGATGTGCATGGACATGGGCGCGGTCGAGCAGTGGTAGAGCCAGATGCCCGCGTTCTTCGCGACGAAGGTGTACTCGAGGGTCTGCCCGGGTTCGATCGAGCGCATGACCTGGTCGGGGAGACGAGGCCCGCGTGGAAGTCCAGCGGTGGCTCATCGTCCCGTTGTTGACCAGCGTGATGTGGAAGGTGTCGCCGATGTGTCCGCGCAGGATCGGGCCGGGAGCGTCCCCGTTGAAGGTCCACGTCTGGCGGGTCAGTGTGTCGGTGACGTTGGTCGTCTGCTCGGTGACCGTGAACGTGTAGTAGCGCTCGGTCTCGCTTGTAGCGGGCGGCAGGACCGGGTCGCGCGGGGTGATCGTCGCCGCGTAGTCCGTCAGCGCGGTCGGGGTTGCGGGGCCGGCGGCGGTGTCTGGCCGTGGTCGTGGCCTGCGTGGCCCGCGTGGCCGCCCGAGGCCGAGGCCCCCGCCGAGGAGGAGGCGCCCGTTGCCTGCACGTGCAGCGTCATGCCCATTTCGCGGTGTCCGGGCAGGGAGCACCAGCCCTCGAGGTCGCCGGAGACGACGCCGAGGTCCAGCTCCTTCGTCTCGCCGGTCGCCAGAGACCCGGAGGTCACACCGTTCTCGAACACCAGGTCGTGGCGCTGGTCCCCCGAGTTCGTGAAGTCAATGATGAGGTGGTCGCCGACCGGGACCTCGATGTGGCCCGGCGTGAAGGCCATGCCCTCGACGCCCACCGACACGCGCGTCGTGTGCCCGGTCGGCGTCACGGACGAGGCCGTGGTTCCCGTCCCCGCGCCCGTGCCCTGCGTCGTGGGCGCGGTGGGGTTAGACAGGAAGATCGCCAGCGCGAGCGCCACGACAGAGACAACGCCGATGATCGCGCCCGCCGTGCGGCTCACGGGCGAGTGGTCGCCCGCCGGGCTCATGCGCAGCTTCGGCGTTTCCTTCGACGTCGCGCCCTTCGAGGCGGACGCCTTCGGGTTCTTGCCTCCCGGCGACGGTGACGCGGACAGGTTCAGGTCAGCCACGGCGGCCTCCTTGCGTAGTGGTGGGGGATTGGGCGGCGCGCTTGGCGCGCGCCTGGGCCACGCCGCAGCGGGCCATGAGGACGATGTCGACGACGTAGGTGGCCAGCAGGACCACCCACGCGGCGGTGGTGAGGCGTTCGGCGGGCACGCCGCCGAGGGACGCGACGGCGAGGGCGAACACTGCGGCCACGTTGCGAGCCGCCTCCCGGATCGGAGCCCCGGCCTCGAGCACGCCGACCCCGACGCGCACCGCGGACGGGCCGCCGCCGATGACGACGGGCATCAGGTAGGTGAGCGCGCCCACGAAGAGCTGACCCACGCCGGCCGCGCCGAGGATCGGCAGCCACGGCAGGAACGCCGTGCGCAGGCCGGTCGCGTCCACGGCCTCGAAGGCGCGCAGGGACGCCCCCGCGCCCGCGACGAGAATCCAGGCGGCACCCAGCGTGAGGGACCACGCGCCGTACTCGGCCGGGCCCTTCACCATCGCCGCGCGAAGGAGCGGAACCCCCACGCCAAGCGCCGCCGCACCCACGACGACGAGGAGACCCACCGACGCCACGCGCATCGACCCGGCCAGGACTCCCGCGCCCGCCACGAGGGCGCCCCCACCCACAGGGCAGCGCACTCGTCGCGAAGGACACGGCCCCGCGGATCCATGCGCGTGCGCATCGCAGTCGGCCCGAGCGTCACCAGGGTGCCACCCATCGTCAGGCCCACCCAACCGGCGACCCCCGCCAGCGCGTGAGCGACCGTCAGCCGATCGCGGGCCTCGGCCAGCCATGCGGGCGCATCCGCGTCGAACATGGCCACCGTGACGAAACCAGCCAGCGTCGCACCGACCACCAGGAAGAACGCCGCCGCGATGTGGTACCGGATGATGACGGCGAAGCGGGAAGCCAGGCGCTCGCGGGAGGCGGTGAGCAGCGCCCACCCGTGCCAGGCCGCGATCACGCCGACGACGGTAGCACCCGTGACGGTCGCGTGCCACAAGCCCGACCACATGCCGCCGATGAGCAGCAGCAGGAGACGTTGAAGGCTGCGATGCGCACGGTATTGTCGCGCCCGGCGCGTCGGTCGTCTGGCGCCAGGTGCGCGAGCGCGCGCGTGAAATACCACGACCACTGGAAGATCCCGTTGGACAAGACACGCAGCGTGACGAGGTGGATCATCGTCCACAGGTTCTGCGGGATGAATCCGCGCGCGACGATCGTGACCGCCGCGCACGCCGCCGCCGTGCACATCCAGATCGTGGTCGCGCGGTCGGTGCGGGGAACGCGGGGCTTGGTCATCGGGCCTCCCGTCCGCCCGAGGACGCGGGAGCCTGCAGGCCTGGCCCCGGCCTCGTCCCCGGGCCCGATCTCGCGCGAGGCCGCGCGCGCCTGGCGAATCGTCACCGTCAGCGTCGTGCCCACGAAGGGAGCACGCCGACGACCCGAGGGTGCCGCCCAGGCGCCACGGGTGAGGGGCCTCGCGCGCGCCCGCAAGGAGGCGGACGGCGAGGGCGACCTGCAGGAACGCGAAGGGACCCACATGGCGACGTGGTAGGGGGACCTCGCGGCGGGCGACCGCCGGGATGATGACGGGCGCGTGGGCCAGCAGCATGGAGACGACGAAACCGATCGTGACCGCGTGGACGCCGGCGTCGTAGCCGTATCCGTCGAGGCCGGCGGCGCGATCACCCACATCAGCGCGGGCACGAGCGCCCACGCATAGCCGCTCAGCATGCACACGGCCGCCAGGCGCGGCAGGCCACTCATGCGCACGGTGCCGCGCGCGACGTCGTGCCACGCGGTGTCGGCCATGAGGACACCCAGGCTCAGGCCGATCAGGGGGTAGCCGACCGCGGGGAGTAGAGGGCGACCGTCAGGCCCACCATGAGGGCGGCGCTCTCGGCGGTGATGCGGCGCTCCGTGGAGCCGGACGCGAAGGCGAGGCGCGCGAGTTCGACGCGCTCGCCGATGATCGTGACGATCAGGAACGCCAGCCACCAGGTGACCGCGCGCGGCGTTTCGAGGCCTCGCCACCACAGGAGGATGCCGCCCAGCCCGATGAGCGCGCCCATCAGCTGGATGAGGACCGCGTGGGTGGCCTGGCGGCGCGCCCACACGTAGCAGTAGATGGCCGTCAGCAGGGCCATGCCGAGGGTGATGAGGAAGCCGGGCATCATGCGCTCGGGCGCGAACCCGGGCAGGTGGGCGGCGAGGTGGCGGGGGATCGGCAGGGTTGCGAGCGCCTCGCGCGCGGTCCCGTTCAGGGAGATGACGACCGCGCTGACGCCGCCGGCGCCGGTGAGCAGGGGCGCGGCGTACGCCCATGCGCGTCGCCCGTCGGACTGGAGGGCGACCGCACGCTCAGGCAGATCGCGGTGCCCAGGAACCCGTAGATCATGAGGTCCGTGCACGGTCCCCAGGCTCGTCGAGGGCCACGGGTGCCAGGGCCCCGAGGCGCACGAGGGAGGCGTCCAGGCCCGCGAGAGCGCGACGCCGGCCAGGAGCAGGAAGGCGAGGCGCGCCTTGGGGAGGGGCGGGATCGGCAGACTCGTGCGTGTGTTTTCTTGACGAGGCCGGGGCGTGCTCGCGTGCTTCGTCGTCGCGGGCGGCAGGGCTGGGGGCCTCGCTCTGTGGGCGCTCCTGGTGTCGGCAGGGCGGCGTCGGCGAGCCGACGAGTCGAACTATCACCACGGTAGCGGCCCACGGCCCATATTTCTATGGGTGCGCGCCGTGAAAATGTTCCCCGCGTGCCAACTGGGCCCTTTGCTGGGCCGTAGACCGCTGTAAATCGTCGGTACGTGGGGGTGTTTCTGTTGCAAATTCGCTGGTCTGAACGTTTGACAGATTTTTGTGGGGGCTAGCCTGGTGTGCATGGTTGAGATGTCGGGCGTGGATGCTCGTGTGGAAGCGCAGTTGGAGGCCCTCGGTGTTGCGCGTGTTGCCGCCCAGCGTGCGGGTGCGGCGGCGCGGGCTTTTGGAGGGTTCTCAGGAGGTCCGCGGGTTGGGGGCGTGACTCGTCGGGGAGCGTGTGTGAGCGTGGATGCTGCTGGGCGCGTGGTTGAGGTTCGTGTGGATGGCGTGGTTGATCCTCGGTTTGTGAGTGCTTACGGAGGCGGTGGCTGATCGTGGGGCGAAGCTGGCGGATGTGGCGGCGGATGCGTATGGGGAGGAGTCTCGGGAGGCTCGCGCGTTGGTGGAGCAGTATGGGTCGGCTCGTAGTCGTGAGGAGCGTGGGCCGGTTGTGCGTGGCGGGGTGCTGCGTCGGGGGTCGCCGGGTGGGCAACACCTATGGGGAGGGTCGCTGTGAGTGGTGACGTGTTGAGTGTGGCCGTGGCGGACGTGGTGCGTTTGGCCGGGCGTGTGGATGCTGTGAGTGATGCCGTGAGGGGTGGGTGTTGGCGCGTTGAGTGTTGCTCCGCCTGCTGATGGGTTGGGGTTGTTGGTGGGGGCGATTGTGTCTCCCGTGTTGGATGTGTTTACTCAGTCGGCGCATGAGGTGTTGAGTGAGGGCTGGTGTGCATGCGCGTGGTACTGCGCAGGTGTTGCGTGATGCGGCGGCGGAGTTTGAGCGCGCCGAGTGGGAGTCGGCAGGGCCTGATCGAGGCGGTGGGGCTGTGAGTGAGGATACGTTGGAGGGCGGGCGTGGTGGGACGCCCTGCTCCTACTGGTGGGTTGCGTGTTGGTGATCTGGTGGCCTCGCGTGTGGATACGACCACGACGTGGCAGGGTGCTGGGTTGTTGGAGGACATTGAGTCGTTGAATTCGTCGTTGGCGCAGGGCTCGTGGTTGGGTGCTGGGCTGTCGACGGTTGGTGCTGTGGCTGATGTTGCGTCGGGGTTGATGAATCCGATTGCGACGTTGGTGTCGTGGGGCGCGGGTATTTGATTGAGCACTTTGAGCCTTTCAAGCAGTGGATGGATGAGCTGGCGGGCAGCGCGGATCAGGTGCGGAGCTCATGCGCAGACGTGGACGAATACGGCTGAGGCGATGAGCGCTCAGGGCTGACTCGTTGGAGTCTGATGTGGCGTCGTTGCTGGTGGACGGCTCGGGGCAGATGGTTGAGGCTGCGCGTGTGCGTTGCGCGCAGACGATTGATGCGTTGCGTGCGGGGCCAGTGCGACCTCGGCGATGAGATACTGCGTTGGGGGTTTTGGCTGAGGTTGTGGGGTGGTGCACGGTATTGTCGTGTCTTCGTTGAGCGACATTATTGGCCAGCTGACCCAGGCGATTTTGGAGGAGGTGTGTTCGATTGGGTTGGCGACCCCGGTGGTGGCGGCTCGAGATTTCGACGAAGGTGACGGCGTATAGCGCCAATGTGATGCCGAAGATCACGTCGTTGACGAATTCGGCGCACAATTTGTCGCATATGACTTCCGAGCTGTCGGGCAGCTTGATTCGATGAGGGCAATGTTTAGCCCCTGTCGCGGGATCACTCGCAGGAGTCGTCGCAAGTTTGATGATCTGGTGGATTACGAGGCCTGGGTGGGTGGTCGCAGTCCTCGCGCGACGCCGCGCGGGGAAACGCGGCTCGCACCTGCGCCGAGCGAACGCCCGTCGCGTGCAGGCGCGCGCGAACCGCGTGTCGTTGGAGCACGAGCTCGACGATAAGCTCGCCCCGCACAAGAGCGCTCTCGATGAGCACTTCGCTGACCGGCACAAGCCGCGTAACCCGCGCTCGCACATGACGGTCAAACGACGCGAGGACACGCTCGAGTACCTGGGAGACCACGGCGTGGATGACCATACACTCGACGATCTGAATGACACATCGCGTGATTTGACTGCTGCGCGTGTGGCTGAAGCTCGTTCCGCGGAGGAGATGGGGCACGCGGCCCTGGAGGCTAAGTGGGATCAGATGGGGATTGTTCAGGGTGGCGGCGTGGGTGGTCCTGGCACCGGTCGTGGCCACGTGGATACGATCGGGTATCGGCCTGGGGAGTTGCATGTGGGGAGTGTAAGGGCGGCACGAGCGCCAAGATCGGGACCTACGAGGTTGACGGGGTCAAGGTTGAGCAGGGTTCGGCTGCCTGCGTGGGGACCGCCTGGCCCGGGACACGGATTTTCATCAGAAGATGCGTGAGAAACCCGGCGTTGTGGGAGGCCATCAAGGACGGGCGTGTGCGGGTGTTTTCCGACGTCGCGATTGCCCGCAGCGGGAACGCTGGGGAGAATAGTCTTTAAGACCAACCCGATTGAGCTGGACCCAGCCCACATCGTCCGCATCGACCAGGCCATCAAGGCCCTGTGAAGGAGGATCATGTCCTTTGAGTTCACCGTGTTGTCCGATGAGCGTTTCATCGAGATTCTTGAGGCCTGGGTGGACTCACCCTGGCCCAAAACCGCCGAAGACGGCTACGCCCTACGCGACCGCTTCGGGTGGGTGCCTGCGGAGGATAAGCCGAGTTTGTTTACTTCGGATGTTCGTCCCGACGAACTATCCTCGAGCTTCTCTGTCAGCGGTGGAAAACATCAGGTCAATGCGTGTACCGATCACTGATATTGCTCCTGAGGAGGCTCAGGGTGATTCGTTGGAGGATGCCCTGGTGATTTATCGGCATTTCTGCGACATTCTGAAGAGTCGGTATGGGAAGCCCAAGCGGCGCAAGAATAGAAATGGTTATTACCGCTCGAACTTTGTGACGTCTCAGGGTGTTGGTGTGAGTGTGGGGGGCACGATCGCTCACGTGAGTTGTGTTGTTGAGTCTCCTGAGGAGATGTTTATTGCGAGTGAGTACGCGCGCTTGGTCGCCAAGGGGTACATCTCGGAGGATGAGTAGTACCGGCGGGTGGTCTCGGCGCCCGGGCTCGCCTGGCCTCGGGCTTACTGCCGGGGTGGCTGGCCTCGGTGATGCAGGGGCGCGGCCGCCTGCTGGCTTGATGCGGAGTCCTGCTGTCCTTGGTCTCGCTGTCGGGCTTGGGGCCCCTCGGTCTTACTGCCGGGGTGTGGCGGCGTGCTGGCTTGATGCTGAGTTCTGCCGTCCTCGGGCATACGGTGCGGGCTTGGGTTTCTGTGGGGTTGCTGTTGGGGCTGGTTGTGATCCATCCTGCGCGTGTCCGGCGTGCGTGTTGTTGGTGTCAGCCCAGGCCATCAAAAGGGTCACTAGAGGAGGATCATGTCCTTTGAGTTCACCGTGTTGTCCGATGATCGTTTCATCGAGATTCTTGAGGCGTGGGTGGACTCACCCTGGCCCAAAACCATCGAAGACGGCTACCAGTTGCGCGACCACTTCGGCTGGGTACCCAAAGAAGATAAGCCAAGTTTGTTTACTTCCGATATTCAACCTCACGATCTTTCGTCTAGCTTTAGCAGTCGACGGGAGTTTGTAAAATTCATTTAACTTTCTAATTACTGATATTGCGCCTGAGGAGGCTCGGGGGATTCACTGAAGGATGCCCTGGTGATTTTACCAGCACTTCTGCGACATTCTGAAGAGCCGATACGGCAAAGCCCAAGCAGCGCAAGAATAGGAACGGGTTTTATGACGCTCTGTATATTTCTCCGCAGGGGGTGGGTATTAATCCGGGGGGATGTCGTTCCTTCGTTGAGTGCTACATTAAGTCTCCTGAGGAGATGTTTATTGAGAGCGAGTATGCGCGCCTGGTTGCCAAGGGGTATATCTCGGAGGACGAGTAGTACCGACAGGTAGTCTCGGCGCCCGGGCGCGACTGGCCTCGGGCTTACTGCCGAGGTGTGGCTGGCCTCGGTGGTGCGGGGGCGCGGCCGCCTGCTGGCTTGATGCGAGTCCTGCTGTCCTTGGTCTCGCTGTCGGGCTGGGACCCTTGGGCTTACTGCCGGGGTGTTGTCGTCCTTGGTTGTGCTGCGGGGGCTTGGGTTCCTGTGGGGTTGCTGTTGGGGCTGGTTGTGATCCATTCTGTGCCTGAGCGGCGTGCGTGTTGTTGGTGTCGACCAGGCCATCAAGGCCCTGTGAAGGAGGATCATGTCCTTTGAGTTCACCGTGTTGTCCGATGATCGTTTCATCGAGATCCTCCAGGCCTGGGTGGACTCACCCCGGCCCCAAAACCGCCGAAGACGGCTACGCCCTCAGAGACCACTTCGGATGGACGCCAGATTATAGAGAGCCAGCGTTGTTTACCTCTGACGTGCGCCCTCATGAGTCTTCCTCGTATTTCACTGCGCGCGATGGCAAGATCAAGTCTCTCAGGATCCCTGTTACTGATATTGCGCCTGAGGAGGTTCGGGGGGATTCACTGAAGGATGCCCTGGTGATTTACCAGCACTTCTGCGACATTCTGAAGAGCCGGTACAGCAAACCCAAGGGTCGGAAGAATAGAAATGGTCATTACCGTTCGAACTTTGTGACGTCTCAGGGTGTTGGCGTGAGTGTGGGGGGCACCATCGCTCACGTGAGTTGTGTCATTAAGTCTCCTGAGGAGATGTTTATTGAGAGCGAGTATGCGCGCTTGGTCGCCAGGGTATATCTCGGAGGGACGAGTAGTACTGGCGGGTAGTCTCGGCGCCCGGGCGCGACTCAGCCTCGGGCTTGCTGCGGGAGTGTGGCTGGCCTCGGTGGTGCGGGGGCGCGGCCGCCTGCTAGCGATGGGGAGTCCTGCTGTCCTTGGTCTCGCTGTCGGGCTTGGGGACCCTTGGGCTTACTGCCGGGGCGTTGTCGTCCTTGGTTGCGCTGCGGGGCTTGGGTTTCTGTGGGTTGCTGTTGGTGCCCAGTATCAACAGAGGGCAACGACCTGCACGACGCTCGCGGTGGGGCAGTGTCCATGGGGCACAATTGATCCGCCCGACGCGCCCGGGCTGGTTGTGGCGGGAGTAGATGGGTCCTGTCCGTTCCGCGTTTGTTCTTGTGTATGGGGCGCTGCACCCGATCCGTAGGCAATGCACCTCTTCTGTTCGGGTGCAGTGCCCCTTATCGGGTGTAGCGCCCCTGATCGATGTAGTGCCCCCAGCGCCATGGGCGGCTGTCGGGGTTGTGGTCTTCTGGGCTTGAGTTGTCTTCTGCTTGGTGTCTTTGTGGCACCTCATGTTGTTTCTCAGAAATGTCGCATGCAATTCCCCGGCACGTATGTCAAACGTTGAAATCGCATCGTTGGAATTGCAACGTTTTCGGGTGCTGCAGAGTTCGGGCACCCGAATTGCATGCGAAGTTTTGGTTGATGAGGCGCCCTAAGGCGAACTCCTGTGTTCGGTCGTCGTCCCGACACTGTCCACGATCCCCGGGACGCTTCGAACACCCACCCCCACACACAATGCGAAGAGCCACGAAACCCCCTAAACCCCATAGGGAAGGGGTTTGCAGAGACGACTTCAGCTTGCCGCCCACGAGTGAGCTATTACGAGGCCCTGTTTTGTCAGGGTTTCGCGGTCATCATCTAACAGCTCGCGCTGCCAGAGTATCCGTTTCAGCCCTGTCCCTACCCGTCAGTTTAACAGGCCGTGTACGCGCACGCCTCGTCGCGCTTCCGCTGTGATCGCGTGGGCCTCGGCGTGAGCGTCGGCGATGGACTCGGCGTGACATGACAACGGGGGCGGCGCTCGCATGAGCGCCGCCCCCGTCACGCAACTCCGCGTCAGCGGCCGTGTTAGAGAATCAGCCGTTCAGGGCGTCAGACACGACCTTCTTTGCGGCCTCCTGAACCTCGGCCAGGTGCTCGGCACCCTTGAAGGACTCCGCGTAGATCTTGTACACGTCCTCGGTGCCCGACGGGCGAGCCGCGAACCATGCAGACTCGGTCGTCACCTTCAGGCCGCCGATCGGCGCGTCGTTCCCGGGAGCGCGCACCAGCTTCGCGACAATCGGGTCGCCGGCCAGCTCGGTCGCGGTCACGTCCTCAGGGGACAGGGCCGCGAGCTTCGCCTTCTCCTCGCGGGAGGCGGCCGCGTCGATACGAGCGTACGCGGAAGCACCGAAGCGCTCCACCTGCTCCTCATGCAGCTGCGACGGGGTCTTGCCCGTCACGGCCAGGATCTCCGAGGCCAGCAGCGCCAGGATGATGCCATCCTTATCGGTCGACCACACGGTGCCGTCCTTACGCAGGAAGGACGCTCCCGCGCTCTCCTCGCCGCCAAAGCCCACGGTGCCGGACAGCAGGCCGGGCACGAAGTACTTGAAGCCCACCGGCACCTCGATCAGCTTGCGGCCCATGGCGGCCACGACGCGGTCGATCAGCGCGGAAGACACCAGGGTCTTACCCACGGCCGCATCCTCGCTCCAGCCGGGACGGTGCGTGAACAGGTACTCGATGGCCACAGCCAGGAAGTGGTTCGGGTTCATTAGGCCGTCGGGGGTGACGATGCCGTGGCGATCCGAATCCGCGTCGCTGCCGGTCGCGATATCGTAGGGTGTTGCCCTCCGCGTCGGGGTCATGGCCTGACGCAGAGACGCCATCGCGTAAGGCGACGAACAATCCATGCGGATCTTGCCGTCCCAGTCCAGCGTCGCGAACGGCCACGCCGGGTCCACCTCGGGGTTGACGACCGTCAGATCCAGGCCGTAGCGCTCGCCGATGGCCGCCCAGTAGTCGATGGACGCGCCGCCCAGCGGGTCGGCGCCGATGCGCACGCCCGCGTTGCGGATCGCCTCAATGTCGACGACCTGGTCCAGCTGCGAGACGTAGAACTCCAGGTAATCGAAGGGCTTGATGTTCGGGTCGTGCAGCAGCTCGGAGCCTGTGACGCGCGGAACGTCCTTCCACTCGCCCGAATCCAGCAGCTCGTTCGCGCGCGCCGCGATCCAACCGGTCGCGTCCGTGTCAGCGGGGCCGCCGTGAGGCGGGTTGTACTGAAACCGCCGTCGCGCGGCGGGTTGTGGCTGGGGGTCACGACGATACCGTCGGCCAGGCCGTCGCCCTCGGTGCGCAGATTCGCCGGCGCGCCGTTCGCGCCCAGGATCGCGACAGACACGGCGGGGTCGGCGTGCTAGGAGCCGCGCGAGTCAATGCGCGTGTCGATGCCGGCGGCCGCGAGGACCTCCATGGCGGTACGCCATGCGGGCTCGCTCAGGGCGTGCGTGTCACGGCCGATGAACAGCGGACCGTTGATGCCCCCGCGACGCGCGGTACTCGATGATCGCCGCGGTGATGATGGCGATGATGTGCGCCTCGTTGAACTTACCGTCCAGCGAAGCGCCGCGGTGGCCCGACGTTCCGAACGCGACGCGCTGTCCCACGTCGGTCGGGTCGGGGACGATGTCGTAGTAGGCGGAGATGACATCGTCGACGTTGATGAGGTCTTCTGGAAGGGCACGTGTGCCAGCTCGATCATGCATGAACACAGTGTTGCACGTAACGTCCCCTCGTGTGAAGCGCCGTCCACGGCGTGAAACGGCTCATCGTTTCCTCCCGTCCGAGGCCGTGGCCGAGCGGGCGCAAAACCGCAGGTCAGTGCATGTTATGCCCCGGCCTCGTCCCCGAGCATGACTCACAGGGCAGCACGTGTTCCCAAACGAGGCCACAGCGACTATCCTATGAGAGGTCGGTCACCGCAGACCGTGGCTGTTTTGGCAGGAGGAACATCGTGGGATGGTTTGATTCCATCGAACATAACCGTTGGCTCAGCGCCAACATGCAGGCGCTCATCGAGGAAGCCGAGGGCGCGATCGTGCCCACCGGTTTCGCGCACCTGGACGCCGACGGCAAACCGGACCTGAGCCGGTCCATCGACCTGGCCGTCACCGGGCGCATGCGCCTACATCTTCTCCCTCGGTGCTCATGGGCCTGCCCGGCACGCGCCGCTACGCCGACCACGCCGTCAAGTCGCTGACCACGTACTTCACGGACCCCGTCAACGGCGGCATGTGGTACCAGATCAAGGCCGAACCCGACGAGGAGGGCCACGGCGTCCCCTGGGACGAGGCCTCCCGCGTGAAATCCCAGTACCACACCGTGTACGCGCTGCTCGGCGTGGCCGCCGCGACCGTCGCGAACCGGCCCGGCGCGCACGAGCTCCTCGAAACCATGCTCCAAGAGCAGAAGGACTACTGGATCGACGACTACGGCCTCGTGTGGGACCAGTACGACGAGGGCCTTCACCGAGCCCGCACCCGTGCACGCGCTCGGCACGCTCATCCACACGATCGAGGCCTACATGGCCGCCGCCGAGGCCACGACCGAACCCGAATGGCTGGACCGCGCCGAAAAAATGACGGCCTTCGCGTACAAGGTCGCCTCCAAGAACAACTGGCGCATCCCCGAATACTACGACGAAGAATGGCAGCCCTAGCCTCGAGGCCGGAAAGCTCTGCAACGACGGGCGCCGCTACCACGAAGGCTACGTCACCGGTCACTCCATGCAGCTCGCGCGCTTCGCCCTGCAGGTGCGCGCCGGCCTGCGCTCCATGGGCTGGGACGTGCCCGACTACCTGCTCGAGATGGGCACCGAGCTCTTCGAACGCGCCCGCGTCGACGGCTGGCGTCGCACCGGCGGCGCCCCCGGCTTCTCGACCGGCGTCAACGACCAGGGCGATCCCGTGCCCGGCGAGGACGAGCACCAGCAGTGGGTCGTGTGCGAGGGCGTGTGCGCGGCCGTCGCCGTGCGCCGCGCCATGCTGGACGATGGGCACCGCCTCGACGAGGTCGAGCACTTCGAGCACTGCTACCGCTCCTTCGTCGACTACATCCACGACTACCTGATCACCCAGCCCGGACGCTGGATTCGTCGCCTCGGCCCCAACAACGAGGCGTCCAACCCGCCAAGTCCTCGCGCTGGGACGTCTACCACGCGATCCAGGCGATGCTCGCCATCCGCGTGCCCCTGTGGCCGCCGACGGCCCCCGCGCTCTCGCGAGGCCTCCTCGACCACCCCGAGGAGCCGGCGCCCGACAAGAAGTCCTGGAACTTCTTCGGCCTGCGAGGCTGACAGGGTTATCGTCGCTGTGACAGGGGGCGGGCCCGGGGCGAGTGTCCGGGCCCGCCCCCTTGTTGCGCACGCGTGGTGTGTGCACGTCGTTGGTTGAGACTGCTGTGTCCGGGTACCGGACCCTCGAATGCGGGCGGTGTCAGCCGGACGTGCATCCCGGCAGGCAGTCGCGGGTACCGGCCCCCGCGCGCGGGCAGTGTGGGCGGCAAGGGGAGGCCGACGCCGCCGATGGGGTTCCAGCCCCCGCGCGCGGGCGGTGTGCCGTTCCTGTGATTCGCGGACCTACTCGAGCAGATCGGCCCCTCGCGCGCGGGCGGTGTGGGCGGGCTTCGCGCCTGGGGCTTACCCCTCGCGTGTGCGCGGCACATGAAGCACATCGTCGCGACGGCCTGCGCAGCCGGGTTCACCCTCGTGTGCGCGCGGCACGTTCTAGCTCGATCCCACGGAAGCGCCGCCCGCTTGTCTGAGTGTTCGTATTCTCTCGTGGGGTTCGCGGTGGCTGTGTCCGCGATGTCGGCATCGCGCCGCTCGTTCCTGTAGGATGAGGCAGGTCTGGAGGGCTGTCTGAGTGGCCGAAAGAGACGGTCTTGAAAACCGTTGTGTCAGCAATGGCACCGGGGGTTCGAATCCCTCGCCTCCGCCGAGCTGACCGCTTCTTGGGCGCTTGCAGCGGGTGCGGTTCGCGCTCGCGGCGAAAATGGCCCTAGAGTAGTCGGCACTGGAGACGTCGCATAGTCCGGTCGAGTGCGCCTCCCTGCTAAGGAGGTAGGGGTGCATAGCCCTCGCGGGTTCAAATCCCGCCGTCTCGCTCCCAGCCCCGGGATTCCACTGGAATCCCGGGGTTTTCGTCGTGCCCGTGCTGCCTGCGCGGGTCCGGGCGCCCGGGTTAAAGGACAAAACGTGTTGGTTTTGTGGCGACGTTTCGGCGTGCTGGTGCGGGAAAGTCGGTGTTTTAGTTGGTTGGGACCAACTATGAGGATGGACAACTCGTGTTGCTAGCAGGGGTGAGTTTTCGGCTTTGTTGCCCGGGAAAGTCGGTGTTGACGATGGTTGTTTCATCGTAGGGGCGTGAATGCTCCCACATGCCCGGCGTGCGGGCGAACAATTGGCCGGTACGGACACTCGGCGTCAGCTGGGCAGTTCGCCGAGGGGTGCTAGCTACCTGCGTTCCTCGCCGCGCGCCTGGGCCCGCTCATGCGCACGTGGGCCCTCTGATCCGCGCCTGGGCCCTCTAATTCGCACGCTAACCCGCTAATGCGAGCGTGGGCAGCCCCGCCCAGACACGGAATAGCGGGTTTACGTGCGAAATAGCAGGCTAGTACTCGCAATCAGCAGGTTCGTGTGCGAGCGACGCGCGAGGCCAGGTGCCGTTGTGCCCTGCATCGCAGACCACTTCACCCACGACACCCCATTGTCGGCGTTTTCGCCGAGGTGGTCTGCACTTTGGGCGCCACGCCGCCCCGCTCATGCGCGCCTGGGCCCGACGACGGGTGGACTCTCCACACGCTACGACATCGGGCCCCGCTCATGCGCGCCTGGGCCCTCTAATTCGCACGCTAACCCGCTAATCGCGAGCGTGGGCAGCCCCGCCCAGACACGGAATAGCGGGTTGACGTGCGAAAATAGCCCAGGTTAGCGCTCGCAATAGCGGGTTCGCGTGCGAGCGATACACGAGGCCAGGCATCGGTGTATCACGATGCAGACCACCTCGCCCTCGACTGCCCATTGTCAACGTTTTTCGCCGAGGTGGTCTGCACTTTGGGCGCCACGCCGCCCCTGAACCGCGACCTCACCGCCACCAAACGGAAGGAATTGCGCTGTGAGAGGCGCACGGTCGAGCTCGGCCCACGTCGAGGGCGTCGCCAAACGGGGGAATTGCACCATTAGAGCCGCGACACGCCGGCGACACGCCGAGCGAGGCTTTAATGCCGCAAAACCCCCATCGCCAAAGATGCGACGCACTCCGAAAAGGGCCAGAGAGCGCGGGCGAGCCCGGGCGCGGCCTGCTTTCCAATGACACCGCCACCAAACGGGGAATTGCACCATTAGAGGTGCGACACGCCGTGGTGAGGCTTCTAATGCTGCAAACCCCCATCATTACCCCTGGCGTCATGCTCCCCAACTGCTGCAGGACTGTCCCGGCCAGGCGCTGGCTCAATGCGCTGGCTCGTCACCTCCAGTCCAAGGCCATCCAGGCGCGTGAACGCGCTCAAATCAGGACGATCAAAGGTGGAATCAGACGTGTCGAGGTCTTTCAGATGGACGGTGTAGGAATCTCCATCATCGAAACACCCGACCCCCTACACAACCACGATACGCCGAACCCCGCCCAACACACCAAGACCTCTACACCCTCACATGCGAAGAGCCGGTGATGTGTCTGCCTGGATCCTGCGGTGCCCTCTATCCGTGCGAGGCTGGGCCACATCGGCAAGCCTGCGTTTCATCGGCGGGCCGACACCAGTCCACCGGCAGGGCGCCAGACCCTGGGCGGGCCTCCACCAGTCCCCCGGCAGCGCGCCAGTCCCTGGGCGGGCCTCCACCAGTCCCCCGGCAGCGCGCCAGTCCCTGGGCGGGCCGCCACCAGGCCGTCAGTAGATCGTCACGTAGGTCCCCGATGGGATCGTGTCGTGCAGCCACTTGGCGTCCTCGTAGCGCAGGCGCACGCACCCGTGGGAGACGTGGCCGCCGAGAGTCCCGTCTTTCACCGTGTAGCTTCCCTCGTAGTAGAGGACGGAGTGGAAGAGGTAGTCGCCGGAGAACTGGGTCCACCAGTACGCCGTGTACCCGTGCCCGAAGGAGGGCCCCGGTTCTTGATGGTGAAGGTGCCGGTGACCGTGGGGGTCGATGCCTTGCCGACGGAGCACGGCATGTCCGTGAGCGGCTGCCAGGCGCCCTCCGCCCAGTAGAAGGTCATGCAGTGCGGGGCGCCGGTGTCGACGACGACCAGGTAGTTGGTGGGGCTGTAAAGGGTCTTCGCGTAGTTCCAGTCGGCCTCGAAGTCGGCGCGGCCAGACACCCAGAAGCCCCTTCCACCGGTCGAAGTGAGTTCCATGCGCCGCCGACCGCGGCCCAGCCGGTGGCCATGGCGCCGCCGGCGTTCGGGTTCAGGTAGTACCAGCTCGATCCCTCCTGAATCCACCCGGTGCCCATCGCGCCCGAGGGGTGCAGGTAGTACCAGGTGCCGGAGTCGTTGAGCCACCCGGTGCGCATGGCGCCGCTGCCGTCCGCGTAATACCAGGATCCGTCGGCGATGAACCATCCGGTGGCCATGGCTCCGCTGCCCGTCAGGTAGTACCAGGCGCCCTCACGCACCCAGGTCGAGGACTTCATCGCCCCGGAGGCGTCCATGTAGTACCAGGTGTTGCCGTCCTTGGCCCAGCCGGTGGCCATGGCGCCGCCTCGCGTGGGTCGAGGTAGTACCAGGCGCCCCCGGAGAGGCGCCATCCGGTCGCCATGGAGCCGTCGCCGTCGAGGTAGTACCAGGCGGCGCCGTCGTGGTGCCAGCCGGTGCGCACGCCGTCCTCGGTGGAGGCGTACCAGGTGCCCTCTGGGCTGCGGTACCAGCCCACGGGCACGTATCCGTCGTCGGTGAAGGCGTATCGCGTGGCTCCCACCGCGTGGACGCCGCCCTGAGCCAGGTGCCGTCGGAGAACTCGTAGCGCCATCCGGCCGCCTGGCGCACCCAGTGGCCGGTGACGGGCGGCGCAGGCTCGGGCGGGGTGGGGCTCGGCTCGGGGGTCGGCGTGGGGAGGGTGTGGCGGGTGCGGGGTCGTCGTTCGACGAGGCCGGGGTCGCCTCGCGGTGCAGCGGGCGAGGCGGGCGTGGCCGGGGTTGTGTTCGACGAGGCGGGCGAGGCCGGGGTCGCCCTCGGGCGTAGCAGGCGAGGCGGGGTGGTCGGTGCCTCGCCGGAGGGTGCCGTGACGATGGTGCTGTCTGCGGCCGTGGCGTCCGTTGCGGCGGCGGCGAGGGGAGAGGGCGACGCATGCGAGCGCGGCTACCGACGCGCCGAGGCAGTGGAGAAGGCGGATGCTGATCCTGTTCATGGTGACACCTCGTTGGTGGGGAATACCTCAATCTTAGGCGCTGCAGGGAGGCAGAGCGGTTGTTTCGGGCCGCGCGTGGGGAGCCGTCGCGCGCGCATCCGGGAGGGAGCGCGTGCGTCGCGTCCGGGAGCCTGGAGGGAGGGAAACCCTTGTGTTCCACAATAAATTAGGCTTATTATACTTTTATAAAGTTCGTCAATACTTGCCCGCCCGTAAGGAATGATTACCGTGTCCAAGAAGGACCTCGTCATCCCCCTCGTGCCCGCTGCCCTGAGCGCCGCGCTCCTGGCGGGAGGCGTCACCGTCTTTTCTGCGTGTGAACCCAGGCCGGACGGAACCTGGATGCACTGCCACCAGTGCCAAAACTCCGTCGCGGCCAGCGCCGCCGGCCTCGCCGTGTTCTTCGGGACGGCGGCTTTCATCAAGAACAAGGGCGTGCGCCTCGCCCTCCAGCTCCTCTGCCTCGTCGGCGCCGTCGTCGTCTTTTTCATCCCCGGCGTCATCTGCCCGCTGTGCATGATGAAGACGATGCGCTGCCACACGGTGTTCCAGCCCTTCGTGCGCATCATGCAGGCGTCCTCGTCGCGGGCGGCGGCGTCGCCGCCGTGGTGAACACGCTCAAGCAGAACAAGGCCTCCCAGGCCTGATCCCCGACAGGTGACACGCGCGCGCCTGAGCAAGGCAACGATCAAGAAGGGAACCGTCGTACTCGCGGCGGTTCTCCTCGCGAGTGACCCTCGGTTGCCTATTCCATCAGCACCAGCGTTCGCAGCGCTACGCCCAGGCCCTGCGCCTGGCCGAGTCCGGGGACGCCTCGGGGGCCTACGGGATTTTCGTCGGCCTCGGGGACTACGCGGACGCGCGAGAGCGCGCGGCGGGCCTCGTCGAGGACGACCCGGCGCTTCCCTACCGCGGGGCCGCCAAAGGGAGACGTCGTCTCCTTCGGCTCCTTCGAGCAGGACGGCGACTCCTCCAACGGCCCGGAGCCGATCCGGTGGATCGTGTTGGAGCGCTTCGACGACCGGCTCCTGCTGCTCAGCGCCGACGTCCTCGAGGGACGCCAGTACAACACGTTCCCTTCCAGGACGTGACGTGGGCGGACAGCGACCTGCGCGCGTGGATGAACGACGACTTCTTCGACGCCGCCTTCACGCCCGCCCAGCGGGAGAATCATCCCTCCGTCCTCAACGACAACGCCGACCAGTCCGTCACCGGCGCCCGGGAGGCGCGCCCACGCAGGACCGCGTCTTCGCGCTCAGCGAGCAGGGAAAGCGTCGTCTCACCTCTCCGGCAGCGCGAACCGCTCCGACATCGGCGAGGCTCTCGCGAGCGAATACGCGGCCTCGGGCGCCCTGACCGTCACCGAGGACGGGACGGCCGACTGGTGGCTGCGCTCGCCAGGGAACCTACGGCTTCGCCGCGCAATTCGTTGACGCGGCCGGCACGCCGGTCGCCAGCGGCGCGAACGTCGACGTCCTGTACGGGGCTCGGCCCGCGCTGTGGATCGACCTGTCCGAGGCCGGCGGGGGCGGGCAATGACGGGCTCCCTCACGCTGCGCCAGGTTCCCCTCAAGAACATTCGGGCGCACCCCGTGCGCGCCGCGATCATCCTGGTCCTCGCGCTCGCCCAGGCGGCGTGCGTGTTCGGCGGCCTCGTCGCCCTCGACGGCATGCGCGCCCAGCTCAGCCTCGCCGAGCGCCGACTCGGCGCCGACCTCGTCGTGTACCCGACCTCCTGCCTGAACCTCGTGGACAAGCGGGCGCTGAGCATGCTCGGGACCCCCGCCCAATGCGACCAGCCGCGCGCGACCCTGGCACGCATGGACGCCAACGAGGAGATCGCCGCCGTCACCTACCAGCTGGCCATCTCCCCAGACGCGGCCCGACGGGACGACCCAGTGGATCATCGGCTACGACCCCGCGACCGACTTCGTCGTGTCCCCGTGGATCGCCGAGGGAGAAGGAAAGTATGCGCCCGAAGGCGCCGTCACGGTCGGAGCCGCCGCCGAGCAGACCCCGGCGGGCGAGGTGACGCTCTTCGGGAAGCGGTGGCCCGTGGGCGCACACCTGGAAGCCACCGGCACCGACTGGGATCACGCCGTCTTCGTCAGCATGGACACGCTCACGCAGGTCATCGCCGCGTCCGTCGAATCGGGTGTCGACACCTACGCCTCCCTGGCGCCGGACCGCGACTACACGGTCGCCCTCGTGCGCGTCGCCGACTCCCGCCAGGTCGATAGCGTCACGGGTGGATCAACCTGTACGTGCGCAAAGTGACCGCCGTCCGCTCCGAGGCGGCCGTCTCAGCCACGGCCTCGGACGTGCGCGCCCACCGCAGCGCGCTCCTCGGCGTGCTCGGCATCGCCTGGGGTGTCCTGCTGGCCGCCCTGATGGTCGCCCAGGCCACGCTCATGAACGAGCGCCGACACGAGCTGTACGTGTGGCGCTCGATCGGGAACGTCGGCGAAGACGATTGCGCGAGTCATGACTGCCGAATCCCTGATTCTTCACGCGGCGGGCGCCCTCGCCGGCGTCCTCGTCGGAGCCGCTGCCGTGCCCCTGCTCGGCGACGCCAGCGCGCTCGCGGCGTTGACGACGCCGGCCCGGTCTGCGCCCCTCGCCGGGCTCACGGTCGCCCTGCTGGTAGCCTTCGGTGTGGCCGGAACCCGCCTCGCGCTCGCGCGGGTCGCCGCCACCGTCCAGGGACAGAAGTTGGCGCCCATCTAGGCGCCGCGACAGGAGGAATAGCATGTTGTCGCTTGCGCGACTGCCGTGGATGAACCTGCGCGGGTACCCGGTGCGATCGGGGACCCTCGTCCTCTTCTCCGCGCTCATGACCATGGTGGTGTTCGGCGGGACCATGCTCGTGACCGGGATCGACCGGGGCCTGCACACCGTCGAGTCGCGCCTCGGCGCCGACATCGTGGTCACTCCGGCGGACGCCGACGACTTCGATGCGCAGGCGTTCCTGGTCAGCCCCAGAGCCCTCCTACTTCTACATGGACGAGGGGGTGCGCGACGAGGTCGCCGCCGTCGACGGCGTCGAGTCCGCCTCGGCCCAGCTCTTCCTCGCCACCGCCCGCGCCTCGTGCTGCTCGGGCCGCTACCAGGTCATCGCCTTCGACCCGGCTACCGACGTCACCATTCAGCCGTGGATTTCCGACACCGCGGGGACGTCAAGCTCGGCGACATGGAGGTCATCGTCGGAGCAAACGTCGGCGTGGCCGACCCCGAGAACTTCTCGCTCTTCGGCAACAAGCTGCGCGTCGTCGCCCAATTCGACACCACCGGCTCCAGCCTCGACAACGCCGTGTACACGACCTTCGACACGGCGCGCATCCTCATCGATTCCTCGCTGGACAAAGGGCTGAACAAGTACACGAGCCTCGACACCGACCACATCATCTCCTCGGTCATGGTGAGGGTCGCACCCGGGAGCGACGTGGACGCCGTCGCTGCCGACATCGAGGCGCGCGTGCCCGGGGTCTCGGTGACGACCTCGACCACGATGGTCAGCGGCATCGCCGCCTCCCTCGAGGCCACCTCCCGCACGGTGAGTGCGCTGATCGCGCTCGTGTGGGGCATTGGGCTGGTGATGATCACCCTCGTCTTCGTCATGATGATCGTCGAGCGGAAGCGCGAATTCGGGACCCTCATCGCCCTGGGCGCCCACAAGGGGCTCATCTCGCGCGTCGTCGCCCTCGAGGCAGTCACCGTGAACGCCGCGGGGGCCGCCGTGGGCGTCGTCGTGTCGGGGATCCTCATCGCCTCCTTCTCCGGCCTCGTGCGTCAGACCATTGGCGTCGGCTTCCTGGTCCCCTCGCTTCCGGTGATCGCGGGCCTGGCACTGGGGGCGTTGGCGTCGATGGGAGTCGTCGCCCTCGTATCAACGTGGATAGCGCTGCGCGCCCTGCATACGGCGGACGCCAGCGCCCTACTCAAGGAAGGCGAGTGACATGCTCATCGAAGCGACCTCCCTCACCAAGGAATTTCCTCGCGCCCGCAAGGGGACGCGCCTGTTCACGGCAGTCCATCCGGTTGACCTCGCGCTGGAGGAGGGACAGCTCACCGTCGTCACCGGGCACTCCGGCAGCGGCAAGAGCACGCTGCTGACCATGCTCGCCGGGATGCTTGCGCCCACCGCGGGGACCGTCAGCCTGGGTGGCCAGGATCTGTATGCGATGCGCGACGAGGAACGCTCCCGACTGCGCAACGAGCGCATCGGCCTGATCCCGCAGGGGCACACGGCGCTGCGCAGCCTGACCGTCCTGGAGAATGTCCTGCTGCCGTCCGTGCTGTACGCCGGGGGAGAGCACTCGACGAAGCGCGCCGAGGAGCTCCTGGCGTCCGTGGGCCTGTCCGATTTGGCGGACGCGCGCCCCAACGAGCTTTCCGGCGGCGAGCTGCGTCGCGTCGCCGTGGCCCGAGCGCTCCTCATGACCCCGAGCGTCGTCCTGGCGGACGAGCCGACGGCCGGGTTGGATGCGCAGAACGCGGCCGGCGTCCTGCGTCTCTTGCGCGAGGCGGCCGAAGGGGGAGCGGGTGTCCTCATCGTCACCCACGAATCGGAGGCGCGCCGTTACGCCGACCGCACGTTCGCGATGGAAGCGGGGCGCCTGACCTGCGAGGATGCGTCCTAGCGGGGACGAGGCCGGGGCGGGGGCGCGTCCCTCGCGCCGTCTGGGCGCGCCCGCAGATAATCAACCCAACGATTGGTCAAGGGCATCGATAGAGGGGCGACGTCGCGTGTTCAGCCGACAACATCCCCGCATGTGAGTTGCAACACTCAAATCGTGGTGAATCTTCCCTCCGTTCTCGGCACTAGTGGTCATAATTTGGGCATTCGGTGGCCGGCGTCTTCATGATTATCCGACAAATAGGTGAGGGCTGGCGTTTTTTTCGGCACTGACCAAGAGTTCAGAGAAGTTGTTATATTGCCGTAATGCCCGGAATCTCAACGAAATACAACGGTGTAGTTGTGGTTGAGGCGATAACTGTCAGACATAGTGGAACTATCTCATCTTTCACTAGGCTAGGACACAAGTCCTGTCCATATTCTGTCGAAAGAAGGAGAAGTCGATGTCTCGACTGCGTCCCTTCCGCGCCCGCGTGGGCGTTGCGGGTGCCGCCAGCCTGGCCGCACTCTCGCTTCTCGTCACCTCGCTGACCCCCTCGCTTGGCGGGCCAGCGCCGCCGACGAAAGCGTCAACACGTCCGACGCAGCGTCTTCCCAGGAAGCTGCCATGGCCTCGTCCGAGTCTGAGGCCGCCGCCGCGCCAGCCGCCGAAGCCGGAGTCGAAGCGCCCGCCGCCGATACCGATACAGCCGGTGCTGACGCCGCCGAGGCCAGCGGCGAGGATCCCGCCGCGGAGGCCGCGCCCGAGAACCAGCCCCGCACGCGCCGCGCACGCTCAACCTCTGCGAAGCCGGCAACCCTGGCAATGACGGTCACGAACGACAGCTCCACCCTTGCAATTCGTGACAAGCAGATCACGACGATCAACTACGCGTGCTCTCGGTGACAACCCCCTGTGAAGGCGCGAGCATCGAAGTGTTGCTCCCGCACCCGTTACCCCTGCGGGTACGGCTCTGACGGACAAGCTCTACACCGCCGTCGCAGTGACAGGCTCGACGGTCCTGCGCACCGAACAAACTACTGTTGCGGGAAACCCGAGGATGAAGCGGCTTCTCTTCCCCCTGCGGCAGTCGATTCCTGCCGGCACTTCCGATCGCATCCAGATCACCTGGACCTACGACGGCAACGATGCGCCGAACAACTCGACGACAACCCAACAGGTGAACTTCACGGCTCTCAACGCGGACTCTCGAGGACTCGCAGGCCACCAAGTGGACCGCGGACACCGATATTGCCATCGAGAAGAGCGGTCCGACAAACCCGAATAGCTACCCTGCTGTCGGCGGCGAAACGACCTATAAGCTGCGTTACGGATACCAGCAGATCGACCAAACCAACCCCAATAAGGTCGGCATCCGCTGGAATGGATCCTCACAAAAGAATGGTGTCAACGCCACTGGCTTCGTGCAGGTCCAGGACATTAAGGTCGTCGATCCGCTTCCCGCGCAGGCGGAATTCGTTTCCGCCACTAATGGCGGCGTTTACGATGCCGGGACCCACACTGTTACCTGGTCCTACGACAAGTGGGCGTGGCAAAATCCCATCGAGTCCCTCGTTACCGTCAAGTACCCCGAAGGTTCGGTAACGACGGCCGACACCGTCTCGAACAAGGCCACCATCACAGCTGCAGTCCAGAACGACCCGACGACCATCCTCACCAAGAGCTCTGAAATCACACATGGTTTCGCAGTTCGTAAGCCTGCTGGTCGTGTCTCCAAAGTCGGTAATGACTGGCAGTACCAGGTGCGCAAGGGCCTCACGCAATGGCGCCTCAGTGCCGCCAACACGGGTAATACGACGACGCATGTTCACTTCGATGACACGCTGCCGTGCACCTGGTCCACCCAGGATGCAAAGGCTGCAGGTGCCAGCTGCGACCAGCCGACCATGGTGAGAGCCCTGTCAATTTTTCTGTGTATGGGGGTTAGAGGTAGGGGGTGATTCGGTCGGGGTAGGCGGTGGTGAGTTGGGCGAGGGCTTCGTTTCCAGTTGGTGGTGGTGTGTCCTTGGATGAGGCGGGTGTGTCCTGTTCGTTTGTTGGGGGTTTGCCAGCGTCTGCGAGGCGCTGGGCGGCTCGTTTGTCTTCGATGTTGCAGATGGCGAGCCACAAGAGTTTGACGGCGGCTTCTTCGCTGGGGAAATGCCCGCGGTTCTTGGGTGATCTTTGCGTAGCTGGTAGTTCAAGGACCTCGATAGCGTTGGTGGTGTACACGACGCGGCGCAGCATGGGCGGGAACGCCAAGAACGGCGTGAAGCGCCGCCAGGCGCGCTGCCAGGTGGCAACCGTTTGGGGGTAGCGCGCTCCCAGGTCGCTGGCCGCGAAGTCCTCCAGCGCCCCTCGTGCGGTGTCCTCATTGGGCGCGCTGTACACCCGCTTCAAAGCCACGGCGACGCTCTTGCGGTCCTTGTAGGACACGAAACGCATGGAGGCGCGGATTAGGTGAACCACGCAGGTTTGGACCATGGACTGGGGCCAGGTCGCTTCGATGGCTTCGGGCAGGCCAGCCAACCCGTCGCAGCACACGATCAGCACGTCGCGTAGGCCTCGGCTGGCCAGCTCGGCGCACACGTGGGCCCAAAAGGAGGCGCCTTCATCGGCTTGGACCCAGATGCCCAGCACGTGCTTGACCCCTCCATGTCCACTCCCACCGCCAGGTGAGCGGCCCGGTTCTCCACCCTGTGATCGCATCGGACTTTGATGCGGATCGCATCCAGGTAGATCACCGGGTAGAACGCTTCAAGGGGCGGTGCTGCCAGTCCAAGACGGCCTCGCACACCGCGTCAGTGATCGTTGAAATCGTCCCCGCGCTGACCTCCACGCCCAGGGTGGAGGCCAGGTGATGGCGGATATCGCGTACCGTCATCCCCCGGCATACAAGCTGATAATCATCGAATCCAAACCATCGAGGCGCCGCTGTCCTTACGCACCAGGCGCGGGGTGAACGAGCCCGCCCGGTCCCGGGGAACCCTCGATCTCGAAGGCTCCCACCTCCGATATCACGGTCTTCTTCGTCGTGCCGTTCCTCGTGTTCGAGCGCGCCTGCCCACTGGTCTGGCCCTTCTCATACCCCAAATGCTCGGTCAGCTCCGCGGCCAACCCGCGCTCCAACGCCTCCTTAGCAACGCCGGCAACAAGCCCTCGCTACCCGTCATCTCCACCTCGCCAGCATCAAGACGCTCAAACAACGCATCCAACGCCCCCCGAGCGACGAAGCTCCTCCACCGTCTCACGCCCACTAGCGCGAGCCACAACATCATCATCATCATTCATCATGCATCAATCCTTTTCAAACAAAAGACGGATACACAGACAATTAAACACGCCCCATGGTGAGTCCCTACCGCTTCAACATTTTCGGCAAATCTGGCTATGAAGACAAGGGTGGCTGGACTTTCGAATACTGGACCAACAAGGGTAACCACGTCGTTACCAACTACACCGAGACGACTAGCATCACCCTTCCCGATGGCGAATGGATCACCCGCTACACCATCGATAGCGACGTTGCTCCTCAGAACACCGCCAGCATCTGGTTCCAAGGCACGATTTCCTCGTCCCTTCCCAAGGAAGAGCCCTCGGACTTCGCCAGCCACTACAACCCGGTCGCGCCCCCTGAGAGATACTTCAATTACGTGGCTTCTCCCGACTACGTCCGTTTCCAGAACTGTGCAAGTGGCACGTTGACGGATAAAGATACCGGCGCGGTCCTTGCTTCCAGCGATGACTTGTGCTCCTGGATGCGCGTCCGTGACGACTTCCCCAGCGTGGGAGTGGTGAAGGTTGTCAGGACTAACCCCGTGGTCGTTGGAAAGACGGTATCTTTCGGTGTCAACGGTTCTGTTCGCACGGCTGCCCAAGGCGGTACGCCCACACCTTTTACCATTGCAGATCTTCTTCCTGAAGGTTTCGACATCGATAATGCGTCTCAGGTCAACCTCATCGGCAGTTCGCCTCTGACCAACGCCGATGGAAGCAAGTACGACCTCAGCAAGGTCCAGATCGAGATCACGAAGAACTACAACAGCACGGGACGGACCTTGCTGCGCATCAACGTCCCCGACCCGGTCGAGGGAGCTCTTTACACGAGCTTCGACACGACTGCGACGAGTACCACTCCCGCCGGACAGACCGTGAACCAAGCAGTGACGTACATGCCTGGTAACGGTGCTCAGGACACAGCCGTAGACAAGAGCCTTCGCAACGCGAACTACTGCATGAGCGGTCGAGAGAAAGACGCCTTCGATGTCAACGGCAATGGCTCCACTGAGGACTACCTGTGCTCGTCCAATGCGACATTCAACGTTGCAACCACCCCTGCAATGAACATCGCGAAGGAAGTCAAGGGGAACAAGGACGCAGACTTCGTCCCGGCCGGCCAGATTGCCGAAATTGATCCCGGTGCCGACGGCGCCTATCGCTTCACGATCTCCAACACCGGTAACGCCGCGCTGACGAATGTCGTGGCCCTACGACATCCTGCCGCACCTGGGTGACGTTGGTGTGGGACCCGCCGCGTCCCAGACCCGTGGCTCCTCGTGGCGGCCCCACCTGAACTCGACCAGCTGGTCCTTCCAGTCGATCAAGGAGAAGGCGGGTCACGATCCTGTGGTGAGCGCCGTGCCTGCCTCGGACATCACGGTCGAGTACACGACCGTCGATAATCCTTGCCGAGGCGAAGTGATGAGCGTTGGCGGTGCAATGAACGATGGGCCCGCCGGTTGTACCCCCAATGCCTGGGGCGCCGCTCCTGCGGACCTGTCCACCATCACGGGCTTCCGCATCGTCATGAATCGCGATGTGGAAATTGGTGAGAAGATCCAGTTCGTCGCGACCATGACCTCCCCGGTCAACGCCAACCTCATTGCGTGGAACTCCGTCGCCATGGCGGGCGGCACAATGGAGAACGGCAGGGTGTCCTACCTGCAGCCCAACGAGGCCCCCAAGGTCGGCATCAACGTCTCCACCGACGTGGAGGTCGCCAAGACCGTGTCGCGCGTCAAGATGAACGGCGATCAGCCCGTCAAGGACGCGAATGGGATCCCGAAACGATCGGGTCGAGCGATCCGATCATGCCCGGTGATTACATGCTGTACTCGGTGACCCTGAATAACAAGGGTCCGGCTGTTGCTTCGGGCATGACCATCAGGATGTGCTCCCCGCAGGTGTCGAATTTGTCTCCGCGGAAACACGCCTGTGCCAGGATGGGGCAACGAACCCATGTGCCGGTGCAGTAAAGACGGATTCACCCTTTGGTGAACTTTCCACCGACTGGGAAGCGATGACTTCCGGCGTCCTGAACACCAACCTGGGCGTCGGTGGCACCGAGACGCTCTATGTCCTGGTGAAGGTCGCCGACGGGGTCGAAGGCCAGACGATTACGAACACGGCGACCCTGGGCGACTACGATCAGAAGGATTCCAATCCGTCGAACAACACGTCCAGTGCTTCCTTCAAGGTCGGTGGCACCATTTCGGGCACCATCTACAACGACAAGGACGCAACCTGGTTCAACGATTCGCCTGCCCTCGACAGTCCTTTTTCGAAGGCGTGACGGTTCGTCTGCTCGACGCTGACGGTAACCCGGTGAAGGACGCGTCCGGCGCGGACATCACCGCGAAGACCGACGCGAACGGCAGCTACACCTTTACCCGTCTGCCGATGGAAACTCGTACAAGGTCGAGGTCGTTGCTGGCGAGGCGAAGGTTGACGGCGCCGACGTAAAACCCGTCCGACTACAAGCAGACCTACGGCTACGGTTCGTCGACCAAGCGCAGCGAGGCCGGCCAGGGCACGCTCGTCACGCCGACCCCGATCGCCCCTGACGAGCGCCGCGCCCTAACGCCACGAAGGTCGACTTCGGTTTCGTGAAGCCCGCCTCGGTCGGTAACTTCGTGTGGTTCGACGCGAACAAGAACGGCCTCCAGGACGCGGACGAGTTCGGCGTCCCCGGCGTCACCGTCACCTCACGGACGGTGCCGGCAACCCGGTCATCGACCTGGACGGCAACCCCGTCAAGCCCGTGACCACGGATGCCAACGGTAAGTACGAGTTCACGAACCTCATGCCGAACGTCGATCGGATCGTCGCGAACGCGGGCGAGGAGAACCACAAGGTTATCTTCACGGCTCCCGCAGGTTACTCCCGCGACCACGAGCTACGCGGCTGCGGATGGTGAGAAGGACTCCAACGGCGCCGACAGCTCCGTCACGCTCACCCAGGGCCAGAACGACGAGACCGTCGACTTCGGTCTCGTCGCCGACGGCACTGATTGGTGACACCCTGTTCTGGGACGTCGACAACAACGGTGGCTCCGCGCCCCTCGGGCCCGGACAAGCCGCCGGCCGGCGTGACCGTGACGCTTACCTACACGACGCCTGCGGGCGTGGACAAGACGCTGACGACGGTCACGGATGCCGACGGACACTACTCGTTCGAGGACCTGGCTCCTGGCGATTACGTGGTCACGGTCGACAAGACCTCCCTGGCCGCCGTCTGCCCCGAGTGCACCGCTCAGACCCACGCCCCTCCGGCGACCTGACGGCTTCGGAGGGTCAGGAGTTGTCGCTGACTTCGAAGGTGACGCTGAACCCCGAGCGATGACGAACAACGACCAGGATTGGGCGTTCACCGGCGTCGCCAATACGGCGATCGTGAAGGCAATCGCGGACCCGACCGAGGTTCCGGCGGGCGGCTTCACCCCGGCACGTCCGTTACCTACACGCTGACGCTCACGAACGAGGGCCCGAGCCCCGCCACCGGCGTCATCGCGCAGGATGAGCTCCCCTCCGGCGTGACCTTCGTGTCCGCGCAGGGTGATGGTTCTTATGATGCTGCTTCTGGTAAGTGGGATCTGAGCTCAGAGGTGATCGAGAAGGACGCGACGCGCACGCTGCACATCACTGTCACCATCGACGCTTCCGCCGCCGGCTCGGTCGTCACCAACACGGCCACGATTGAGAAGCAGGATCAGATCGGCGATAAGACGCCGGATAATTCGTCGTCGGTGCCGCTGACGGCTGGCTACACGATCGCCGGCAAGCTGTACAACGATGCCAATGCCTCGTTTAGCTCCGATAACGGTGAGAGCCCGTACACGGGCGTGACCGTTGCACTCCTCAAGAGGGACGGCACCCCCGTCCTGGACAAGGACGGCAACCCGGTCACGGCCGTGACGGACGCCGAGGGTAAGTACTCCTTCCCCGGTCTGGCACTGGGCGAGTACACCGTCAGCGTCGTCGACCCGACCTCTGGTCCGCTTGAGGGCACCAAGCCCACCGAGGCCTACACTGGCCGCTACAAGACGACCGCGGACGTGACCATCGCCGAGGCCACCGGGTCGGTCATCGACGTGAACTTCGGTTTCGCTCAAGCCCGCCTCCGTTGGCGACTACACCTGGATGGACGTCAACCGCGATGGCATCCAGGACGCCGACGAGCCCGCGATGCCGGGCGTGACGGTGACGCTGACCCGCGCCGACGGCTCCGCCGTGACCGATGCGTCGGGTAATCCGGTTGCCGCCGTCACCACGGACGCGAATGGTAAGTACACTTTCGAGAACCTGTTGCTCGGCGATTACAAGGTGACCTTTCACGAACCCTGCGGGTTATGAGGCCACCGTGTCGGACGCTGGCGGTGATCGCGCTGCCGATTCGAACGGAACCGAGTCTGCGGTGAGCCCTGGCTCCAGGGGCCAGGACGATGCGACCGTGGATTACGGTCTGGTCGGTACTGGCGTCATCGGTGATCAGCTGTTCGTGGATGTCAACCAGAACGGCGGGGGTGCCCCGATGCTGGTGACAAGCCGCTGGCGGGCGTGAAGGTCACGCTCACGTGGACGGGTCCGGGTGGCATCACCCGCACGTATGAGACCACCACTGATGCTGAGGGTAGTCAAGTTCGAGAATCTGCTGCCTGGCGAGTACAAGGTGAGTATCGATCCCTGAGACTCTCCAGACCGCCGAACTGCTGTCGACGTTCTCACCCACCCCTGCTGGAGATGTTGAGAACAAGACCGTGGTCAGTGATGCAACCAAGGCTGATTCCACCGCCTTCGCAACGGCCATGAAGCTCACGGCTAACCTGACGCTGACGGGTGAGAAGAACCAGAATCTCGACCAGGATTGGGGTTTTGGTATCTCGGCTGACACGGCGATCCTCAAGGCGATCACCGATCCGGATGAGCAGGCTCAGGAGACCTTCGAGTTCACCCCGGGTCAGCGCGTGACCTACACGCTGACGCTGACCAATAACGGTCCGGGCGTGGCGACGGGTGTGAAGGCCAGCGATCAGCTTCCCGCTGGCGTTGCCTTCGTGTCCGCACAGGGTGATGGCTCCTACGACTCAGCCACGGGCGTGTGGGATCTGTCCGATGCGACCCTGGCCAAGGGGTGATGTCAAGACGATCACGATCACGGTGGATATCACCGGTGAGGGCGCGGGCACGCTGGTGACCAACGTTGCTCGTATTACTCACCAAGATCAGGCAGGCGATGACCCGACCAACAACGAGTCCTCGGCCTCGTTCAAGGGCGGATACAACCTGGGCGGCACGATCTACCGTGACTCGGACGCCTCCTACTCCAAGAGCGACGACGAGCAGCGCTTCAAGGGCGTCACGGTCGCGCTGCTGGGTGAGGACGGAACCCCGGTGCTCGACGCCGACGGTCAGCCCATGACCGCGGTGACCGACGAGAACGGTGCCTACCAGTTCGTGGGCCTGGGTCGCGGCTCGTACCGCGTGGTGATCGTGGATCCCGACAAGGGTGATCTGGCTGGTCTGATTCCGACCCAGGCCTACACCGGTCGGGGCGCCACCCAGGCCTCGGTCACTATCTCTGACGCGTCGGTGCAGGGCGTGGACTTCGGTCTGGTTGCCCCCGCCACGATCGGTGACCGCGTCTCGGGACGACGTCAACGCCAACGGCGCTGACGACGGCGAGCCCGGCATCGGAGGCGTGACCGTGATCCTCACCGACGCTGACGGTACGGAGGTGGCTCGCACCACCACCGACGCCAATGGCAACTACCGGTTCACCGGCCTCATCCCGGGCACCTACACCGTGTCCATCGAGGTCCCGTCCGGCTATGCTGCCGCGACCACCTCGATGACGGTCACGGTTGGTGAGGGTGAGGAGAACCTGGATGTGGACTTCCCGCTGACCCTCATCCCCGCCCCCACGCCCGCCCAGGCACACCAGGTGCTCACCAACCGAGGCCTGGCACGCACCGGCACGGACGCCACCATCATCGGTGGCATGGCGGCCCTGGCCGCTATCGCCGGCGCCCTGGCCATCGGTGCCAAGCGCCGCCGCGAACGTGAGGACGCCTGACAGGCACGCAGGGCACACCCCCCACGCGGGGGCGAACCCCACCTCTCAGGGGGCGCGAGACTAACACAGGTCTCGCGCCCCCTGCGCACATACCCGGCCCCGGCCTCGTCAATGAGGCGCCTCCGAGCACGGCCACGCACCCTCCGCGCGACGTTGTGGAACGCGCGGCGTGGGACGCAGATGAGGGTGGGAGCAACTAGGCTTGGAGGGTGACCACAGCTCTGTATCGCCGGTATCGCCCCGACACCTTCGACCAGGTGATCGGCCAGGAACACGTGACGGAGCCGCTCAAGGCGGCGCTGCGCGCGAATCGCGTGACGCACGCGTACCTGTTCTCGGGGCCGCGCGGATGTGGTAAGACCACCTCGGCGCGCATCCCGGCGCGCTGCCCTGAACTGCGCGCAGGGGCCCCCACGGACACCCCCGTGCGGTCAGTGCGAATCGTGCCGCGAGCTGGCCACCGGTGGCCCGGCTCGCTTGACGTCGTCGAGATCGACGCGGCCTCGCACGGCGGCGTCGACGATGCGCGTGACCTGCGTGAGCGCGCCACTTTCGCGCCGGTGCGCGACCGCTACAAGATTTTCATCATCGACGAGGCCCACATGGTCACGAACCAGGGCTTCAACGCCCCTGCTCAAGCTCGTCGAGGAGCCGCCCGAGCACGTCAAGTTCGTCTTCGCGACGACGGAACCCTGAGCGCGTCATCGGCACGATCCGCTCGCGCACCCACCACTATCCGTTCCGCCTGGTGCCGCCGGACGTGTTGGGCCCCTACCTGACGAGCCTGCAGCGCCGAGGAGCACGTCGGCGTGGGAGAGGGCGTCCTGACCCTCGTCATGCGCGCGGGCGGTGGCTCGGTGCGCGACACCCTGTCGGTGCTCGATCAGCTGATGGCCGGCGCGATCGACGGCCAGGTCACCTACCAGACAGCGGTGGCGCTGCTGGGGTACACGGACTCCGCCCTGCTGGATGAATCCGTCGACGCCCTCGCGGGTGGCGACGGCGCCGCCGCCTTCGCGTCGTCGAGCGCATGGTCGAGTCCGGCCACGACCCGCGCCGCTTCGTCGAGGACCTCCTCCACGCCTGCGCGACCCCTCATCATCGCGGTGGCCGGTGACGGCGCGCGCGACGTCCTGGCGGACACCCCGCACGACCAGTTCGAGCGCATGCAGCGACAGGCACAGAATTGGGGGCCGCACGGCCTCTCCCGCGCCGCGGACCTGACCGACGAGGCCCTGCGCGCCATGACGGGCGCGACCTCGCCCCGCCTCCAGCTCGAGCTCCTCGTCGGCCGCATCCTCGTGCCGACTCCCCACCGCCGCGCCCGCCCCTGGGCCCGTGCAGGGAACGGTCGGCATGACCGGCGGGGTGCGCTGCGCCAGGCGTCCCCGCGTCGACGCCCGAGGCCCCTCGGTCGTTTCGGCGCCCGCGAGGCGCGCGAGGCCCTGGCCCGCAAGAAGCAGGAACGCACCCAGGCCGCGGCCCCTCCGGGCCGGCGCCCGCCCCGCGTCGTCTTCGCCCGCGCCCTGCCGCGCAGGGCGTGCCCGCGTGGGGAGTGGTCCTGACTGGTCGGCGCTGGAGCAGAGCGCCGCGCCTGCGCAGGCAGCGCCGCAGGAGGCTCAGCACCGCGAGGCCGCCCAGCAGCCTCGCGTCGAGGCCACGCAGGGGCACAGTGCAGCCCGAACTCGTCGTGGAGGCCGGAGCGGAGCCGCACCGAGGCTCCTCGCGCGCGAGACTCGCGCCCGCGCAGGCCGATTCCCGTGCCGCCGCCCGCGCTCAGCAGCGCCTCGATTCCGCCGCGCCGCAGCGCACTGAGGCCTCCGCTCACACTGAGTTGTCCGCTCCCCGCCCAGGCTCCGGCTTCTGGCCGCGACGCCGACATGCTGCGTGGCCGCTGGAACGAGGTCGTCGAGCGCCTGTCGTCCATCAGCCGCGTCACGTGGTCGATGGTCGGCGGTAACGCCCAGTTGCGCCGTCGACGGCACCCGCGTGGTCCCTCCTCTTCCCCGTCGATGCGATGGTCAATGCATTCGCGCGCGGCCCCGCGCCGCGGACGTCGAAAAAGCGCCATCGCGAGGTCACGGCCTGACCGTCACCGTGTCCGCCCAGGTGGGCAGGCCTCGGCGGGTCGGCGACGACGGGCCCCTCCGCGCAGGCGTCTCGCGCCGGCGGACGTTCGCGCCAGCCCGGCGGGTGGGTCTCGGAGCCGCCCCTTTGACGAGGCTGCCGCGCAGGCGGCACCCCACGACGAGCCTGAGCCCGAGGAAGACGGCTGGCCCGCGCCCGCGCCGAGCTGCCCAGTCGGCGCCGGTAGAGCAGTCCGCCCGCGCGCAGCAGCCCGCTCGTTGGGCTCAAACGGCCGCCGAGCCCGCGCCCGAGGAAGACAACACCTGGCCCGAGCCCGCGGCCGTGACCCCCGTCGCCGCGAGCAGGAGGACGCGCCCGCAGCCCCGCGCCAGTGGGAGAACCCCGCCCGACAGGAGGCACCCTGCCCGGCAGGAGGCTCCCGCCCACCGCGACGGTCCCGTCCTTCCCGAGAGGGCGGCCCGAGCGCTCGCCGAGGCCCCGGCGCAGGAACAGCAGCGCCCGCCGTTGACACCCCCGCGGCGCCGCGCAAGCGATCCTTCACGGTCTTCACCTACCCGGGCGATCCGGAGCCCGCCGACGCGCACGAGGAGACGGCGAACGGGGAGGTACCCAGGCCTCGTCGCCGGTCTTTGACGATGCGCCCATCGAGCCCGCCTCGTACACGCCGTCGACACCGACGGGCTGGGGTGACCCGGTCGTCATTTCTGGGGGCGCGTCCGTGAACTTTGACGACGGAGCCGACTTCGTGGACCCCTGCGCGAGTCCGCCGCTCCCGCCGCCCCCCGCCGACGTGACCCCGATCAGCGCGGCTCCGAGCACCCCCGCGCAAGCGCCGGCCTGGCTGGCGGCGGCCCTGAGCCCGCGCAGGCTCCCGCGCCCGGATTCGGCGACCCGCAACCCCCGCGCGCCGCCGGCCCGGCGCCCGATGCGCCGCTCACAGGACGCGCCGCCGCTGAGGCCGCCCCTGCGCGAGAAGGCCCAGCGTCAGGCTGCCGTCGCGTCCGCCCCGCACGCACGCGGCCGACGACGACAGCGCCAGCATCGACGACGACAACATTGAAAACTCGCAGATGATCGGCTTGGCAGCGGTTCTGGAGATCCTCGGCGGACGCGCTCATCGAAGAGAGATGACCGAGGGAGGTTACTGACATGTACGACGGCGCTCTGGCCGACCTCATCGACCAGTTCGGACAGCTGCCGGGTATCGGCCCGAAGTCCGCGCAGCGCATGGCGATGCACGTCCCTGGATGCGGAGCCCGACGAGGTTGCGCGCCTCGTCGACGCGATCAATGCCGTGCGTGGGCGCGTGCGTCACTGCGACATCTGCGGCAACCTCACGGAAGAGGACGAATGCTCGATCTGCCGCGACGTGCGCCGCGACCCCAGCGCAATTTGCGTGGTCCAGGAGCCCAAGGACATTCAGGCGATCGAGGGCGCGCGCGTCTTTCGGGGCGCTACCACGTGCTCGGCGGCGTCATCGACCCGATCCACGGGGTGGGGCCGGACCAGCTGAACATCGCCTCGCTCATGAGCCGCCTCGCGGATGGCACGGTCACCGAGGTCATCCTGGCGACCAACCCGAACGTCGAGGGCGAAGCGACGGCCGCGTACCCGGCGCGCATGCTCTCCACGATGGGGGTCGAGACCTCGCGCCTGGCCATGGGCGCCTGCCCATGGGCGGTGACCTGAGTACGCGGATTCGGTGACGCTGGGTCGCGCGCTCGAAGGGCGCCGCCGCCTCTGAGCCTTCATCGACGAGGCCGTGGTTGCGCCGCGTTCGTACTGCTCGTTTTCCGGGTGGGGTGGCGTCGTCCCTGGGTGTTCGCGGGGACTCAGTGGGCGCGTCGTCGGGACCAAGCGAGGCTGTTGCTGCGATGATCATCAGGACTGTGATGGCGGCGCCGATGGCGATGAGGGGGCCGCGGTGTCCCGTGTGCTGCTGGTGGGGGTGGCCTCTGGTTGCGGTGGTGTTGGTTGGTTGTGCTTGAGGGTGGGTGTGATGGTGTAGGGGTTGATGGGTGCGACTGGGGTCAGTGAAGGGGCCGACGGTGCCCTGGTCGTCGTCGATGAAGGGTTGTTCGAGGTTCCTTCGATGAGGGGCATCGGTGGTCGGATGGTGGCCCCATGCTCGGCTTTCCATTCGCATTGTGTGCCGTGAATGTCGATGATGGGGTGTCGACGGAGGCGCGGGAGGGCTCCGCGTTGCATTGGGCGTTGTTGATGTTCTTAAACGAGATGGAGAACTCGCTGAACTCGGCTTGTTCAAAGGACGCGGCGATCTGGTTGAGGTAGCTCGCGGTGCGCGGACTTGCAGGTGTCCGGCCTCGTCGAGGGAGTAGAAGGAGTGGCGAGCCTCGCCGATGTAGTACGCGTCGAGGTAACACGAACCGGTTGAGTACTCGGCTTCGGCGTAGTAGTCCTCCCCGCTTCCCGACCAGAATGTTTGCGCGAGGTCCTGGCATTCCTCCAGGGTGATTCTCTCGCCTCTGGACAGGCTGCCGAATGCAAGGTGCAGCTTGAACACGTCGTGGAATCCCCGTGTGGGGACGTCAAAGAGCCTGTATTGACCCCTGCCCGCATGATGATTGCGTGGCCCGGGAGTATGCTGCTGTGGTTTGGTGGGTGCGTCGGTGGGTGCGGGAAGGGATCGTTGCGGGCGTGTGCGGGCAGGACGGTGCCGAGCAGACAGGCCGCCGCCGCCATCGCGCAGGCTGTCCAGCGGGTCAGTCGTCGCCTCAGTGTCGTGGTCATCGTGTTCTCGTGGTCTGTGGTGGTAATCGTTGCGTGAGCGTCAGTAGCGGTATTGGTCGGCCAGGCCCAGGATGTGACGGTCGGGTCCTGAGGAGAGCAAGGCGGACTTCTGCGGAGAGACGTACACGGCGTCGATGCTCGCGATCTCCTCGTTCAGTGTCGCCTCCGCCGTGGTGTCGCCGTTCTTCAGGTTCGTGATGGCTTCCTGAACCTTGCCGGCGAACTTCCCGCGTTATCTGCTATCGCGCGCAGCGCCGCGACTTCTTGTTCCAGGTAGGACTTGTAGACGCGGGCGAAGAGCCTGTCAATTTTTCTGTGTATGGGGGTTAGGTAGGGGTGATTCGGTCGGGGTAGGCGGTGGTGAGTTGGGCGAGGGCTTGTTTCCAGTTGGTGGTGGTGTGTCCTTGATGAGGCGTGTGTCCTGTTCGTTTGTTGGGGTTTGCCAGCGTCTGTGAGGCGCTGGGCGGCTCGTTTGTCTTCGATGTTGCAGATGGCGAGCCACAAGAGTTTGACGGCGGCTTCTTCGCTGGGGAAATGCCCGCGGTTCTTGGTGATTTTGCGTAGCTGGTAGTTCACTGACTCGATAGCGTTGGTGGTGTACACGACGCGGCGCAGCATGGGCGGGAACGCCAAGAACGGCGTGAAGCGCTGCCAGGCGCGCCGCCAGGTGGCAACCGTTTGGGGTAGCGCGCTCCCAGGTCGCTGGCCGCGAAGTCCTCCAGCGCCTCGGGCGGTTTCCCTCGTTGGGCGCGCTACACCCGCTTCAAAGCCGCGGCGACGCTCTGCGGTCCTTTGTAGGACACGAAACGCATGGAGGCGCGGATTAGTGAACGACGCAGGTTTTGGGACCATGGACTCGGGGCCAGGTCGCTTCGATGGCTTCCGGGCAGGCCAGCCAACCCGTCGCAGCACACGATCAGCACGTCGCGTAGGCCTCGGTTGGCCAGCTCGGCGCACACGTGGGCCCAAAAGGAGGCGCCTTCATCGGCTTGGACCCAGATGCCCAGCACGTGCTTGACCCCTCCATGTCCACTCCCACCGCCAGGTGAGCGGCCCGGTTTTCCACCCTGTGATCGCGTCGGACTTTGATGCGGATCGCGTCCAGGTAGATCACCGGGTAGAACGCTTCTAAGGGGCGGTGCTGCCACTCCAAGACGGCCTCGCACACCGCGTCAGTGATCGTTGAAATCGTCCCCGCGCTGACCTCCACGCCCAGGGTGGAGGCCAGGTGATGGCGGATATCGCGTACCGTCATCCCCCGGCATACAAGCTGATAATCATCGAATCCAAGCCATCGAGGCGCCGCTGTCCTTGCGTACCAGGCGCGGGTGAACGAGCCTGCCCGGTCCCTGGAACCTCGATCTCGAAGGCTCCCCACTTCCGATATCACGGTCTTCTTCGTCGTGCCCCTCCTCGTGTTCGAGCGCGCCTGGGTGCTGGTTTGGCCCTTCTCATACCCCAAGTGCTCGGAAAGCTCCGCGGCCAACCCGCGCTCCAAGGCCTCCTTGAGCAACGCCGGCAACAAGCCTCGCTACCCGTCATCTCGACCTCGCCAGCATCAAGACGCTCAAACAACGCATCCAACGCCCCCTGAGCGACGAAGCTCCTCCACCGTCTCACGCCACTCAGCGCGAGCCACAACAACATCATCATCATTCATCATGCATCAATCCTTTCAAACAAAAAGACGGATACACAGACAATTAAACACGCCCGCGGGCGAAGGCTGCCTGGGGCCTTCGCGTGCCCCACTTGCCTTTCGTTCTGCAACTTGATGTTGCGTTCCAGGTCGTCGGCGGCGCTGTTGAGATTCGCGACGACGCGATCGTCGCCCTCGATAAGGGGCAGACACCCACTCTGCCATTTTATCGAGCGTTACTCCATGTTGGGGGCCATGAGTTCTCCTGTGAGCTGATGTGCCAACGCGGTACCCTCTAGGCTAGCAGAAAGCGAACACCGCACAGACGGCCTCGTGACTCTCGCGCGGTGACGCACGTGTGACACAATCGAGGGAAACGCTCCGACACACGAGAGGCAATGATGGCGACCCACACGAGCGGCGGCGTGTTCGCGTGCTCGTCGTCGACGACGAGGTAATGCTGGCGGACCTGCTCTCGCAGGCCCTGCGCCACGAAGGCTGGGAGACGGCCACGGCGACGGACGGAGGCTTGACGCGCTCGCCAAGGCGGCGCAGCTTCCACCCGGACGTCGTCATCCTCGACGTGCAGATGCCGCGCATGGACGGCCTCGAGACGCTGGAACGCCTGCGCGCCCGCGACCCCGAGCTGCCCGTCCTCTTCCTCACCGCCCGCGACGCGGTCGCCGATCGCGTGCAGGGCCTGCGAGCGGAGCCGACGACTACGTCACCAAACCCTTCGACCTGGACGAGGTCGCTGCCCGCGTCGAGGCACTCCTGCGCCGAGCGGGACGCACCCAGCAGGCGGCCTCGACCGTGCTGACGGTCGCCGACCTCACCCTCGACGTCGAGGTCGCCGATGTCAGTCGGGGCGGGGAAAAGACATTACGTTAACGAACACGGAGTTCGAGTGCTCCGGTATCTCATGGAGAACGCCGGAATCGTGCTCTCCAAGCAGAAGATCCTCGACGCCGTGTGGAGCTACGACTTCGGCGGCCAAGTCAACGTCGTCGAACTCTACATCTCCTACCTGCGCAAGAAGATCGACGCCGACCGCCCAGCCCTCATCCGCACCGTGCGCGGCGCCGGCTACATCATGCGGGAACCCCAGTGACGCGCCGCCGCCCCTCCCTGGCCGGGCGTCTGTCCCGCGCGCTCGCCGCATGCGTCGCCCTGGCCCTCGTCGTCATGGTGGCGGCCTCCACCCTGGTGATGCGCTCCTGGATGCTGGCCAACGTGGACTCCGAGCTGCACCGCCTCGCCGATCAGGCAAGCAAGCACCTCGATGTTGATGATGCGCCGGAGGACGAGGAGTACGGGGAGAGCGACGACGATGACGACGACGCCGCCGCCCGCCCGCCCGCACAGCCCTCTGGGGCGCCGCGCCCCGGCGGGCCGGTCGTCCCACAGCGGTCCCACGGGGCCCGGTTTCGGAGGCTCCGGGATCGCGGAGGCACCCTCCAGTACGTGAGCAGGACGGGGAGGCTGTCGGCGCGGTCGTCTCGAGACTCTCCGGTGACCTACCTGAACGGGCCGGCCCTGGCGATCCTGGCCGCGGTCCCCGCCGACGGGCGCTCGCACACCGTGCGCCTTCAAGGCATGGGCGCGTTCCGCGTCACCGCCCGCGTGGTCGAGGACAAGACCGTCCTGGTCGGCGTGCAGACGGACAGCGTCGACGACGTCGTCATCATGCTTGTCGCCGTCGAGGTGGGGGCATCCCTGGTCATCGCGCTCTCCGCGGGGGTGGTTGGTCGCGTGTGGGTGCGTCGCGAGCTGCGTCCCTCGGCGTGGTGGCGCGCGGCGGCCGCGGACATCGCGAGCCGCGACCTCGCCGATGAGTCGGCGAATCTGACGCGCGTCGGCGGAGGCGACCTCGGCCCGGTGGAGGTCGCCGACGTCGCGGGCGCCCTCAGCTCGATGATTGACGCGGTCGAAGACGGCGCGGGAGCGCCGCGCCGCAGCGAAGCGGCTGCGTCAGTCGTCGCCGACGCCTCGCACGAGCTGCACGCCGCTCGCCTCCGTGCAGGGGTACGCGCGCTCGCGCCGCCGACGATGACGAGGCCTCCGCACCGGCCCTCGAGCGCATCTCCTCGGAGGGGCGCGCATGGCGTCCCTCGTGGAGGAGATGCTGACCCTGGCGCGCCTGGACGAAACAGAACGCTCAAACGGGACACAATCGACGTTATCCCGCTGATACTGGACGCCCTGTCCGACGCGCACGTGGTCGCCTCTGACCACGCGTGGGAGCTCGGCGACGCCGCGGACATTCCCGTCCTCGGCGACGAGGCCGCGCTGCGCCAGATCCTCACGAACCCCTCGCCAACGCCCGCGTACACGCCCGCGGGAACCCGCGTCGTCGTCTCGCTGACCCGCAGCGACGACGAGGCCGTGGTCGCTGCGTGCGCGCCGCGGCCGCGCGAAGGGCAGGGAAGCGGAGCGCCCGGCCCTCGTCGATGAGGCGATCCGCGTCGCGGACGACGGGCGGCATCCCGCCGGCGATTCGCGATCGCGTGTTTGACCGTTTCGTGCGCGGCGACTCCTCGCGCACGCGTGACGGGCGCGGCTCCTCGGGCCTGGGCATGTCGATCGTCGAGTCGCTGGCTCTCGCGCGATGGGGCAGCGGTGCGCCTGCGCGACGGTGAGAAGGGGGACCGTCATCGAGGTGATGCCGCCCGGCGGCGTGAGCGAGGGCGGGCAGGCCGACGGTGCCGGACGCGCGCTGCCGGCGCCCGACGAGCGCGCGCGGCGGCGTTTCAGCGGACCTGCGGCCCGCTCGGCGCGCGCGGTGGCGTGCCTGCTCGCAGCCGCTGCGTCAATGTCACGCCCAGATCACCCGTTCGCCATAGCGGAAGTTCCCAGCGTGATCGCGCGAGGCGCCGTGGGATTGACTATCGGTATGCGGCGCCGCCCGAATGCGTGCAGACCAGCACGTACAGACAGAAATGAGGGGTCCAGTGGCGCTGAGTCGTGCAAAAGGCGGCCGGTTCCTTCGCACCGACACGAGGCCAGCGTAGCGCGTCGCGCGCGCATCGCGGACACGCGCACAACGCGGGACACCGCGTCGTCGTCGCCGATCGGCGATGGGCGACACGACCGACGATCCTCCTCGACTCCGGCCGCAGCACTCACCGACAGCCCGCCCGAGCGCGCGGATGGGCATCCTCCCTGTCCGCCGGCGGAACGCATCTCCGCGCCCCTGCTGGCGCTGGCCGTCAACAGAAACTCGGCGTCGAAGCCCGCGCCCTACACCGGCGCCCGGCGGGCATCGACGGACACACTTCGGCGCCGCCCAGATTATCGGCATGGTCCCCGAGCGCGTCGCCCGCGCCGTCAGGACGCCAGGTCGCCATCGTCGCCGGCTTCCGGGGCACCTAAAGACGACGACGACCACGCTCGGCCGCGGCGGCTCCGACACGATCGCCGCCGCCCCCGCCCTCCACGCCGACGTGTGCGAAATTTACACCGACGTCGACGGCCTCTTCTCCGCCGACCCGCGCATCGTCCCCAA
>BNJV01002993.1_pt1 | contig 105946 bp, 134 predicted proteins | sample 8540591 | NCBI WGS metagenome assembly BNJV01 (sample SAMD00202457, study PRJDB9452) | human saliva metagenome | host: Homo sapiens
TTTTTCTTAGACAAATACGGCAGAAACGTTGATATGACGCGGTTTCTAGAAGGTCTGTCTGGTCAAAAACATACAACCATTTTGTGAATGTAACATATTGACACCAAGAAAATTATAGTAAAATATTGACAGCAATTTTTCATGAGTTTTTCAGAAAGCGCTTTCAAAAATGTTTCACGTGGAACATCTTGTGAAACACTTGTGAAACATCTTTATAGCCGTTCTTAGAATCAGTCAGTGAACTTTTTCACAAAGTTTGAAAATGGTAGCCGTTACGATTTTTCATAAAATGCGAACACCCGTTCCCCTTGATTACTAGGGTTATCATGGGTCAATATTGTGATAAATTTAGAGTAAGAGAATATCAAAAAAATTGGATATACAATATAGTGATAGAATGGTTGCAAAAAGACACTTGTCGAATATCGGGGGTAGGTTAATCGTAACCGCTACTATATTAGAAACCCTATCAGAATGGGGGCTTATTTTTCTCGGAATGACTTTGTGCGACGACTCACAGGCCGGAGTACTTCCCTATCGCTACATCACCCCAAAACCCCCACCACACGCCATTCCTCAAACTCCCCATACCTAATCCCTCTCCTCTCCCACACTTCCCCACCCCAAATCCCCCAACAAAATCAATCCCCTCCCTCTCCACCCTATAAAACTCCCCCATTTCCCCACCCTCACCCACACTCTCTCCCTTTCCCCACCTTTTATCTACACTTTTTCCAAAAACCACCCAATTTCCCCAAAATTCCACTAAATCAAACCAAAAACTCCTCAAATCTCCCCAAAATTTCTCCAAAATCAACAAAATTCACACCAAAAATCACCCCTAATTTCCCCACTTTCACACATCTATACCTCAAAACAGTTGCAAAAACACCTTTCTAAAAACCTCACAAACTCACCCACCCAAACCACATCATCATGCTTTTATCTCTGTTCACTTATCCACAGACTTATCCACAAATCACCGAGTTATCCACAGACTTATCCACAGGTCAAAAATCTATCTGTGCATAACTTTTACCCTCACAGACCCTCCACATGACTCAACACACCCCCATACCCACAACCCAACATACCCTAAACCAGCTTACACCCACCTCAGAATCAAATAACTCACGTCTCAGACACTCTAGCACAGAAACTAATATGAATACCTAGCTAACCCTTAAAACGTCTCAGAGGGGCTTATTTTTGCTCAAATTCAATCTCACCACCCAAACTCACTCCATACACCCAATCCAAAACAAAAAAGAGGCCTTATAAAGACCCTTATAGCCAAACTCAACCTTGGGCACTCCACCCATTACAGCCTGTCTAGCACTCTTTAATTCATGTTTCGCAATATCTTCAAGGAATGGACTCACTCCAACCGTATGCTTACCCTCAATGACCCCATAGCTAATATGTAATCGACTCACAGCTCTAGTCATTGCCACATACAGTAACCGTCTCTCTTCCTCAATATCTCCAATACACATCTGATGTGGATAATGAGCCTCAGTCACTCCAGTCACAAACACATCTTGGAACTCTAATCCCTTAGAAGCATGAACCGTCATGATGTTAATAGCGTCACCTTTAGTCTGACTGTTAGCCTTGATGATATCAATCTGAGCTAAGAAAGCGTCAATGGTAGGAGTACTTCTTACTAATCTCAAAGCAATCTATCAATGCCTCTAACCGATTATAAGCGTCCTGAGTAGTATTGCTCTTAGTCTCAATGTAACTTCTATACCCCAACTTATGCACCAACTGATTCAACACCCGATTAGGTTTACTATGTCGTTCCTCTTCCAGTTCATCAAACAGGTTAATCAAACGATAGTAACTCTTACGGTGCTTAAACCCTACATAGTCCTCAATGGCTTTCTCAAGCGTCATATCATGAGACTTAGCATAACCATCTAACTCAATCATCGAAGCGTTCGTGATATATCGAGTAGGCACATTGACAATCTGTCTAAAGCTCATATCATCATCACGATTAGCGATATGCTTCAAGTAAGCCAACAGGTCAGCAATCTCCTTACGGTCAAAGAATGAACCTTGAGAACTCAATCTAACAGGAATCTCTTTATCAGCGAACACTTGTTCGTATAGAGCTAACTCAGCATTAGTCCGACACAGGATAGCCACATCGCTGTAGTTCATGCCATAGATACGCACAGCCTCTAAAGCCTTATTCGATACACTTTCTGCTTCTTCAAAGCCATCGTTATAAACGCTAATCATAACTTCCTTACCTAGAATGTCACGACCCGCAACCTGTTTATCAAACTTCTTATACTCCTGAATAGGTGAAGCGTCAATTAAGTCATTGGCAATATCTACAATCCGTTTAGTAGAACGGAAGTTCTCGCACAGTTCAATTAACTTAACGTCATAAAGGTCTCTTGAAACTTCAAAATGTTATTGATGTCAGAGTTGTTAAAGGACATAATCGACTGTCTAAAGTCACCCACTACAAACAGGTTCCCAGTACACAACAGTTTAATAATCTTCAAGTTAATGTCACTCGTATCTTGAAATTCATCTACCGAAATGTAACGATACTGAGTCTGTAGCTTCTCTAGTAACTCCTTATCCGTCTTAAGCTTAACGTAGAAGTCAAGTAGCATATCATCATAATCTACAGCCTTAGCGTTATAAGCTAACTCACAATACTTGTCAAACCCTTTTTGTAATAAGCTCTTACCACCATAATGTTGAGCTTTCTTATCATATACAATACTGTCGCCTCTAGCCACCCCAAGAGATTTCTGATAAGACACAAAGGTTAGAAAGTCACCAACCGAAATATCCATATTCAATCCATGAGGGTTATACTTGGACTCTTCACCTACAATCGCATTAGCAGTCTGCATTTTCCACCATGCTTTAGGAACGTCAGTCCCAATATACTCTTGAGGATAATTCTCAAAACAGAACCTTTCGAGCGAAACTATGGAACGTAGATAACTGAATATCCAATACTTCATCTTTCGTAAGGTAGCTCAACCAAACGCTTCTTCATATTATCCCATGACGTTCTTAGTAAAGGTCAAACCTAAAATAGAACTAGGGTCAACACCATTCTGAACAAGACTAGCAATACGCATAGTGAACACTGTAGTCTTCCCACTACCAGCACCAGAGTTTACAAGGTAAATTCCGTCAGTAGCCTTAATTGCCTCTTTCTGACTATCTGTAAATTTCATAAACATTTTCCTTTCTGCAATCTAATCTACGTTTATTATAGCATACAATCAAGGTTTTTGTCAAGTATTTTTTTGACGGTGGTAAAATGTGTAACTACCAACCCTCTTTTCCCACCGTTAAAAATAGGAATCCGCTAAAATACTGGGTTTATTGAACCTATGGTATATGTGTCAAAAAGGTGAGATTTACAACCTTAGTCAGAAATTAGAAAACCCCAAATCCCAAATATGGTGTATATCTCTACACTCCTGAATTTTTACGACGGGAATCTAGAGGGGCAGGGGAACCCTAAAACGCCCACTAATAATAGTAACCGTAAAGAATAACAATAAAAGGGATTACATTCAGGGGAACGTAGTCAGGGTTGACATGGTGGTTGACAGATTTCGGAATGTGTGATATGATGTATCCATAATCAAATTTAAGAAAGGACGGTCTTCCTATGATTTATGGAGACAACGACATGAAAGAGTTTATTGCAAAACACCTCGGGGGCATTACTAGTTCCAGTAGGTTTGCTTATTTGCCTAAAGACATTTTTGAGGTAGAGGACATCAACGTCTTGGACGTTGCTGTTGTGTCTGCTATTGCAGTTCATAGTATTCGTGTTAAAGAAGTATGTATACAACGGGTCTAGCCCAAAAGATTATTATGGCTCTACTTGGTATGACTAACCATACTAACGGAAAGAACCTTGCTAAAGTTAACGCTTCTATTCGTAAGCTTGTATCTTTGGGTCTTCTTGAGGTAGAGGATAACTTTGCCCATGGTCTTTATAATTACAGCCTTACGATTGGTGATACTAAGCACTTTGCTTTACTTCCTGTTGATGGGTACTACACCATTATTGGTTCTGGCTTTCCTGTTAGCTATACTATTTCTCTTCTTGCTGTTTATGCCTCTATCGTTTCTGGTCTTTATCAACCCATTAAACTTAGAGGTGCTAAAGAACAGTATGTAGACCAATATAAACCTTGCATGAACTATCGCTCTAACGAAAACGATTGGTAAGTTAGTTGGTATTTCTCGTAAGACGGTAGCTAAGTACATTGACGAATTGGTTAAGATTGGTGTAATCGTTCGTGTTCGTGTCAATATTGACGGCGCTAAGAACATGATTACCTATCTTTCCACTAAAGAGTTTGCCCAGTATATGTATAAATCTCTCTTGTTTAAGATTGATAATTTGACGGTCATTGGAATTTATCCAGAAAAATAACAAAAAGGTATTGACAAAATCTAAATCATGTGGTATGATAGGTTCATAGTTAAGAAATGCCGATAATTAACTAAATTTCATAACATAAAAAGAAATGTGTCAAAAGTACTTGACAAAAACTTCAAAAAGTATGTTATAGTATATTTTGTAATCATGATTACGCTGATTTGTTAGGACGCTAATAAGTCAGTGAGGTATATCTTTTTATGACATATTGGCGGTGTATGGAATAGCTAACCATACATTGAGACCGCCTCTTGCTCTCATAACATAACGGATAATGCAACGGCCTTCTAAGCCGTCTATCTAGGTTCGATTCCTAGTGGGAGTGTAAGGTACCATACAACCTATTTCAGGATTGGAATAAGCCTGTTTAAAAGTATGGATTGATAGCGACCGTTACTCTTATTCCAGTGGTTGCTAATTCTAAGATATGGTTACTGACGATGAAATTAAATTTTCAACAATTGCGACTATGAAGAGGCTTGCCCTCATATTTTAGAAGAGTACTCGTGTAAGAACGTAGCTTAATTGGAAAGGGCGCAGTCGGGTGGTGGACTGAGGGTGTAGGTTCGAGTCCTACCGTTCTTATAGCTTGTCGTGAGATAAGCGAAAACAAAAGCATTACAACTTAATGACTGTATTTTTTGGCGTACGTACAATAAGTTGAGAAGATACAATTTGCAGAAGATATGTTGTTTACGGTAAGCATAGCTAAGGAAAGCGTAGCTATATGTGGGTTCGACTCCCACCATATCTTTTAGCAATATAGGTTCTGAACTTCCTATATTGCGTCATTGGTTATTTCCTTTCTTAATATTTTTATTGCAGTTGTCAGGTAATTCCTCCTACCTGACATCATAGCGGAGTGGAGAAGCGGTATCTCGATGGTCTCATAAGCCATAGTCTCTGGTTCGATTCCAGACTCTCGCAATAAGTATAGCGAAAGAATGTGAGTTACAGGACGGGTTCATTTCCTGTTATGCGAGTGCTACGCATTTCTGTAATAAACAGGTCTGACGCTATATTAAGGAAGATTAGCGAAGTGGTTAAACGCAACAGACTGTAAATCTGTCCTAATTGTTCAGAGGTTCGAATCCTCTACTTCCCATAGCGACACTTTCTAACATCATTTGGTGTCGTGAATAAGGTATTAAAGTTGCTGGGTCTAGTAAATCTCACCTACTTGAAACAGGCCAACAAAGGTTGAGTTGGAGAGCACAAATACTAAAACGATTTTTTTCAACAAACTATCAAACCCACAACTTTATTTTTGACGCATAGCTCAGTTGGTAGAGCGCCTGACTGTTAATCAGATGGTCACTGGTTCGAGTCCAGTTGTGTCAGTAGCTAATGTCTTGATTATACCATTAGCAAATCTTATCTTTCTTAAATCCGTAAATCAGATAAGATAATGAGTTCCTTTCGACAATATCTTAGACTGTTACCAAGGTCTTAGATATAAGTAAGAGCATAGTTTAATTGGCAAAATAATGGACTCCAACTCCATTGTTCTGGGTTCGAGTCCTAGTGCTCTTGTAGCTAGATTACTAGCTAAAAATATTTTTCAAACTAAATGACAAAAAGTACTTGACAAGATTAAAAACTTGTGGTATACTTAATGTATGGTAATTAAAGGCGATGTAGTTATTATGTCTCCTATAATGGTTTCTATACACCGATAAGATATTGTTACGACAGTATTTTGAATATAGACCTAGCCTCACCTAGGGGGTTGGCAGACCTAGAACTGTTCCGAAAGCAAGCAACACGACTGTAGATTGGTAACAATCAGGCAGACGCAAGTAGGAGTTACGAAAGTAATCGAGTGGTGATGGACAACACAGAAAACTGTCTACCACAAGTGAGGTTGTGGATTGATATGAATTTATGGGACGCTTGGGTTCTTTAGGGTAACTAGTAGCGATACTAGGATAGGCTGGTTTGGAAACCCAGTCCAAGGTTTTAACCTTGCTGACCAAGCACTGTATTGCTAAACTTCTGGAATGGAGTTGGGCGACCTAGAACGTGATATGTTTTCACTATACCAGAGCTAATCGGTGAGGTGAAGAAGCAACCCGTAAACAGGGCACTGTTGTGAAAACATAAAGCTGTTTGATAGTGATACAAGGTTATGGTACTCATTTTAGCGGGTGATTGCTGTAGCTAGTATATGATTTGGTGGTAGAAGACAAGAGCACTATCATCGGGTTATATACCGAGAGAACATAGTAGTCTTAGCGGACGAACACTCAACAGGCATAGGAGAGTATTGTGTGGGCCAAAAGTCCATGTAGCTCTAGGCAAAGCCCTATGTTTCCAAACATACATCTTGTAAACTGGTTTGTTTATGAGGTATCAACGCAGAATATTTTGATACTTATTACTTTGCAAAAGTCTTTGTCAGTATCAACCGTAAGTACAGAAAGCCTGTAGTAGCAATACAATACAGGGCTATGGAGTCCGCAAGACAAAGTAGTTTGGTTCATATGAGTAGTGCAACAGTGTGGGTAGCTCCCATATTGCGAATCGAAAAGAGCTGAGTAAGTTGATACTCTAAGATTAGTTGACTATATCAACTCTGTACGACCTTTACACTGGGGACAGTGTGGATAAGGACAGGAAAAATAATCTTCCGAAAAAGGGTCATGTTGAAAGCCGATGTCCAAGGCTATCATTGGTTTGTAGCTTAATGGCAGAGCTTCTGAATCAAATTCAGATAGTGCAAGTTCGACTCTTGCCAAACCAATATTATCTAAGGTACTACACCATTTACTACGTTTCATATCGTTTCATCGTTCATCTTCCTTTCATTTCGTAGTACCTTAGATATATTACCACCTTACATTATGGGTAGTGATGGGTTCGGTTCCCATCGGTGGTATTGGCTCAAAAATGGGTGAGCCTTAGAAAATAGGTGGTGTGATTTTATGAGTTGGTTTATTACTGAAAAACCCAAATGGGAACGTGCAATTAGAAAAGCCGAGCGTGAAGCTTCTGCGAGAGCTGAACAAAGAAAGAGCTAAGAAAAAAAGGAAAGTAATGTATGTCCAGAGTTTTATGCCCAAAAGATAGACGGTCATATAACGAACGGAAAGAGTACGTTGATTACCTTGTCGAAAAATGAGTCATTAAATGCGAAAGAGCTTGAAATACTATCTACATGGCTATTGTTCTCTAAAGATATTAAGTCAGGTAGAAAGTTAGAGTATAAGTTCCATCGGTCAGAAAAACATGACGAGAGTACAAAGAAGCTACTGGTGTTACTCTGTTAAGTGATATGGCTGATTTCACTCATGACGAACAAGAAGAGTTAAATATTGATTGGTTGACCGAGGCAGTGTTTAACGAACCTATTACCGCTAACGAAAAAGAAAGAGTAGTGTATAACTACGACAACTACATAGAGGGTATCAAAGACGAATCTTTACTCTCTAAACTAAACGATGTTATTGTTGATGTATATAAGGGCTATACACATCTGATAACTTCAATTACAAATATATTGAAATCGTTGATTATTTAAGACAAAGGGTTATCTAAGACAGAGATTGCCTGTAAAATAGGGTGTATCAAAAATCTAACTTAAGTAAAACGATTAAAAAGATATTTGGTTACAATTAAGCAGATAAGTGCCGAATTATAATTATAATGTTTAAGAGACTGAGACGTTTTTATGCGTCTCTTTTTATTTGTTTATTATCCAAATATTACAGTTGTGTTACAAAAATAGCCCTTTTTGCTCAAAAAGTGGAAATTTTCATTTTTAATCTGTGTTATATAGTGAAAGGGTTATTTCCTTTCTGAATAAATCGCACCCCGATTTTATTTAACCCATTTGACAGTGCGGGTATAATATCGCCCATTGTACTCGTACCAATTTTTATATATAGGGCGAAAAATATCATAAAAGAGAGAGAGTGTGTTTATGACAACCAAAAGAGAAAGAATTAGCTTAGGTAAAAGAGATTTAGAGGAAGTATTGGCAACTAAAAGGCTACTCTAAGAAAGACGCAAAAAGAGTTTATCGTAGCATTTACCGAGTCTGTAGCAGAGTTACTTCAATCTAAGAAAGCTGACGCAAAACATGATGTAGTATTGACATTACCAAACTTAGTTAAGTTCACTAAGAAGTTTGTTCCAGCTAGACGTGTTCAGAACCCTCAAACACTTGGTAGTACTCCTGAGTTTGTAGATGTACCAGCTAAAGAACAAGTAAAGCTAAATCTCACTTGAAATAATAGTGAGGCTTTAGCGTTATGAAAGTTCATATTGAAGAAACTGTAAATAACGCAATTAACAACGTTCTGTCGCAAGTCGAAAGAATCGTTAACAAGTACCCATCAGCTAATGATAGTTACGATGTTAAGGATATTAACGACTTGCGTCAGTTTCACTGAAAATTCTTAATAGTCTAACCAGTACTAAAGCTAACCTGTATAGGTGGTGATATGATTGGTTAAAGCTAATAAGAAGACTTGTATTATTTGCGGTAAAGAAAAAGCCGATAAAGGAATTTATTAGCATAGAAACGCTTATATGTATGAGACTTTTCGGTGTCTGTGCGCTTGCGCCAAGAGAATCACTAAAGAGACAGGAACCCCTGTTGAAGCAGTGAGAATGGCTAACATTCCCTATGTTGAGGAGCTATGGTTAGACCAAAAAGAAAAATTTGAGGGCAGACGATGAAGCGTTTTGCAGCATACCTCAGAGCTATCGGGCCTAAAAACCCAGTTTAGTAATTTCTTGAGTGGTAATGTTTCGCTATCAAGCGAGCTATCTTCAATAGTGATTTTGTGGTAACAGAAGAAATCGGAAAGCGTTGGGGCTACGATTTAGATGAAAAACGTTTACAGAGCACTAGAATCTCAGTATAACGACTTGCTTGCTATTAAGAAGCCAGCTACTAACATGGAAATGGGCCAGTATATCACTTTATGCTGGAACAAGTATAACTATCAACTTATGGTAAGAGATTTCTCTACTAAGTCAGTTGAAAAGAGTTCGCTAAACAAACTGATTGAAGAAAGTACTAAGAGTTTAGGTTTAGATATTAGTTATGAGGACGAGAACGCTATTAAAGGTGTTGGTGTCAGGATTAGAAACTGGGAACAACACGCCCTATTCCTCAAGTATCAGAAGATATGCAAGACGTAGACGGTATTCAGAAGTACATCGAGAAATGGCTGTTAGCGCCATTAAGACGTAACTTCAATAAAGCGTCTCAGAAAGAGCTTGACATACTTGCAAACCCAGACCCGTTCTCACATGATGTAGATAGTGAGGAAAGTGACGGCAAACAAGATACAGATTAGGCGGTGTTATCTTGAAGTCGATTAAACAACAACAAGAAGAGAATTTGATGAGGGCGTGTTGCTATTGGCGACATAACCCTCACAAGTTCGTAGAAGAATATTTAGCATAAACTATTCTTATATCAGAAGATACTGATATACGTAATGTTTTAAGTTCCCCTAGCTGTATTTTATTGCCTGTCGTGGTGCTGGTAAGTCTTGGCTTATCGCAGTCTCACAGTAACTCTAGCAATCTTATATCCCTAATATTAGTATCGTGGTTGTATCTGGTACTACAGAAACAATCGAGTATGTTAATGCAGTCTAAGATTGCTGCGCTATATAACGCTTCACCAGCAGTTAGACTTGAGCTTGGGGTTCCAGCTCAGTACTCTAAACTTGGTGGTGACAACCCCACATATCAAGTTCCTAAATGGTTCGGTGATATGGTACTGCACCAACCGACTCTGCTCGTGTATTCGTGCTCAAATCATTGTAGTCGATGAATACCGTATGTTAAAAACGGTATCGTTAAAAACATCTTTGAACCAATGCTTGTTGGTGGTCAGCGTGAGTTACAATTTAAGTTAGATAACATGACGAAATATAAAAGATTACGAAGAACAATCTGGTATCATTTACCTATCATCTGCTTGGTATAAAAGCTCATTGGTCTTGGAACACTTTTTAGTCAGCACGTTCGTAACATGGTTGACAATAAAGGTTCGTTCGCAGTATCAATTCCATATCAAGTACCAGTATATCATGGTCTGACAAGCGTTAAAGCTATGTCTAAGATTAAAAGATGAAGCTGGAGCCAACATGGACTTTATGATTGAGTATGAGGGGCGTGTTTGCTGGTGATACAGAGGGCGGTTTCTTCAAACTAGAAGACATCGTTAGAAATAGAACCATTCAAAAAAACTATGGTTCCCTATGACCGATGAACAGTACGCAGAAAATCAACGTTTAAGTAAGCCGAAGAAAACGTGTAACATTAACAAGATTAAAGGTGAGATAAGGGTCATTTCTCTTGACGTTGCCCTTGCTGGTGGGTCAGCCAACGACACCTCAGCCATTATTTTAATGAGACTACTCCCTCATGGAGACTCCTATCACCGACACGTTGCTTACATTGAGTCAGTATATGACACTATAGAGACAGACAAGTTGGCGCTTAAGTTCAGACGGTTATTTGAAGATTTTGAATGTGACTATGCAGTAATGGACGCTCAGTCTTATGGTTATGGTGTTTATGACGCTCTTGCAAGCGTTATGATTGATAACGAAAGAGACAAAGAGTATGCCATGGTGCTCCATTAACGATGAAGCTATGAAGAAACGTCACAAGAACAGTGCTGCTTTACCAGTTCTATATACGGTTAAAAGCTAATGCTCAGTTCAACAGTGATATTGCATGGGAATTAAGAAACGCATTTGAGCGTGACAAGATTAAATTACCAATCTCTGACATTGAACGTAAAGAACAGATGATAAGTAGCGAGTCTGCTAAGTATCTGTCTATGAGCGAGTATGAAAAAATCAGAGTTTTATCATCTTACCTACAGTCCTCATTACTGACATCAGAAATGGTATCGCTTAAGAGTGAGATTGTAGACGGTGGTAAAGTTAGAATTAAAGAAAGCGGTAAGAGCACGAAAGACCGATACACAGCTTTAGCGTAGTGCAAACTACTACGAGCTGAAATCGAAAAAGAAACTACTTACAGAGGAAAGCAATGAAGACGACTACGGTAGCTTTATTGCATTTATCTGAGTTAAACAGGGGCGAAATATGGTCAATAACAACAATAGACGTAATTATAGACAATCTCGAAAGAACAAACCCTTGTTTGATGTTTCTGAGTATAGTAGAAACTTAGGTGTTAACAATTACGCTAAGATTGGTCAAGACTTCAAACGTAGATTGTCTGGACTACAAAACGTAACTGTTACTGATTCAGTATTAGACGGTTACTTGCGTGACCCGTTAACTAACTATATTAACATAGCTCAAGCAGCTATCAACTTAGCTTTCCGAGAGGGCGAAGTTAAAAACTGGTTGAACTATATTGTATCGTTACCAACTTACAACCACAACATTTTTGCGGTTCCTAACGAAAAAAGTGGCTATGAAACCAGTGCAACTGTTAAAGATTATATTGACGTTGCAAACTACTTGAGATAAGTACGACATCAAAACGTATGCGCCGTACTTTTATCGAAAGAACTTTGATTAACGGTATGTCTTTCTTCTATGAAGTGCAAAACACATCAGGCGTTGCCTATTGGGAGTTCCCAATTAGTATGTGTAGAATCTATATGGTAGAAGATGGTATTTATAAGTGGTGTATTGACGTAACTAAGTTACAACAAGACATCATCGATAACCCTCTCTTCCCTAAAGATATTCGAGAAGCTAAGCTGAAAGAAGACAAGACTAATCCAGAAGAGTTCTATGAAAACAAATGGTACTTAGTAAAGAACAAGAAAGCAGTTGCTTTCTGTTTAGACCAGTCTGTTATTAGTAACGGTGGTATCGCTACTTCTCATTTGTTACCATTCTTAAAAGATATTACCAGTTTACAAACTGCTAAAGCTAACATTGACATTAAAAACAAGGTTGACGCTGTACGTTTGATTCATGGTAAGATTCCTAAAGACAAAGACAGTAAGATTACCGTCATCCGCTAAGGACGACAGAGTGGAACAAGTTACTTAGAACGGTATCCCAGAGGGTATTGACGTAGTAACTACTCCTTTTGACATGGATAGTATTAACTTATCAGGTGCTGCAAACGCTAAGGCTTACGACACTGTTAAAGACGCAAGCCGACAACTCTTCCAAGGTGCTGGCGTATCAAGTCAGCTATTCGGTGATGATACTGACAGCTCGGTCGTTATCAAGTTCTCTATCACCAAGGATATATCTTGGACATTGAATAGGTTCCTACCTATGCTTACTAAATATTATAACAAAGTATTATCTAATGTCAAGACCGAAAGCGGTATGACATGGAGAATACATTTCTTGAGACAGTCCAACATGACATTGGACGAGGACGTTAAGCGCTACAAAGACGCTATTACAGTAGGTGGTTCCAGAACCGACTACTTAGCTTCGATAGGGCCAATCTCCATTAGATGTTTATTCTAAACTTCTAACGGAGCAAAAAGTTCTGAATATTGACGCATTGATGGTTCCAAAAGAATCGTCTTATACCATGTCTGGAAAATCATCTAGTGGTTCCTCTGACGCTGAGGGTAGGCAGACCCTGAAACATCAGAGCCAACAGACGATACGGATGAGACTACGGGTGCTCAATAAAAATAGGTAGGGTGGTTACAATTAGGAAACTAATGTATTACGACTACCAGCGACTTATGAGTTGCAACTTCAAGACTCAGACGATAGATTTCAAAAAGTTAAAGTCTGGGTTGCTCATACTGGAGAGAACTTAAATCATACATCTTTCGACAGGGAAACGTTAGAGGTATGTCTAAGACCTACCTTATACCCCAATTGTGGGTTACATTGAGCCTAACAAGGAAGAAGATGATGATTTCAGTGACCACCGACAGAAAATCACTGTAACTGTTGATGGGGTCAAGATTGAATATTCATGCGTGGCTTACGGGTTTATCCCAGAAGACGCTAACGCAAAAGATAGAATATAAGGACGGGAAAGAATGGTTAACTTGTATTGGTTACTGTTTGGACTAAGTTCTCAAAAGCTATGAATATTTTTCGAGTCTAGTAACGGTATCAAGAGCCAGTCAATGGAAATTGATAATGTGTCTGGTCATGTTGACTCAAGTGGTTTATTCCATATTGAGGACGCTAGATTTACAGCGCTATGTATACTAGGCGACCACGTTCCACCAGCTATGTCAGGAGCAAACGTATCATTCTTTGAACGTAGCTTCTCCCACAGCTTTAAGTTGGAATTTCAACAGTTCGTCTCAGAAGTTATGGGACAGCAAAAATTCTGAAAAAGGGGTGCAAAATTCTTTGGAAAAAGCGAACGAAACAGAGGTTTTTGAAACAGTGGAAACGGAAGAAACCGAAGTAGAAACTAATGCGACAGAAGATTATTCTGAAAAAGGTTGAAGAAACCGTTGAAGAAGCTGTTGCGGAAGAAAGTGAAGAAGTAGCTGACGAGCAACCAGAAGAGGTTAGCGAGACAGAAGAATATTCAGCTGACGAAGAAGAGCAACCAGCCGAAGAGGTTGAAGCTGAAACTGAACCAGAAAGCTCAGAACAAGAATGTGACTGTGGTTTATTTGAATTAAAAATACCAATTATCTCATGAAGATATTCGTTCTAAACTTTATGACGCATTAGAAGACAGCGCTTGGATTATCGAAACTACTGATACTCATGTAACCTATCAAACTGGTTATAGTGACGACAGTCATTTCTTCAAGTCTGCGTATGCTATTGAGAGTGATAAGGTAGTTCTTGGTGAGACAGTTGAATTGTTCTCTATGTTCTTAACGGAGCAAGAGAAGTCAGCTAATGAGTCTCAACGTGAAATGATTGAGTCACTCAACAGTGCTATTGCTGAATTACAAGAATTTAAGGCACAAGTTGAGCTTGGAGAAAAACTAAGCTTAATCGACAGTTACGCTACTCAAATGTCTACTGATGTAGTAAAAGAGTTTAAGGATAATGCTTCTAATTACAGTTTAGAAAGAATTAGATAAAGAATTGATTTATGCAATTCACAAAAATGACAGTAAAAATATGAACGCAAGTGCAAGTGTAGCTGCTTACTCATTTTAATGGTAAGACAGAATCTTATGGCTACGGTAGCTTAGACGCATATTTTAACAGAAAATAAGGAGACTATTAGATGGCAAAGAAAAACTATTTACGTCTTGACAAAATTAGCAACTCTGCCCACATTGAATCAGTAGTATTAGCTGACGCTGAATTACTTGCTGGCCAATTCGTTAACTTGGGTAAAGTTGTAAATACTGAACAAGGTGAAGCTGTTGTTGCTACCAAAGCGGCTACTAAAGCTAAGGCTGACGCTATTGTAGCACCTGTATATATTGACAAAGGTTATACTGACTACGACCGTTTAGCTGACTCAGTGAAAGCTGGTAAGGTTACTCGTGCTATCATCTTCCAAAAAGGTGATGTGGTAAGTATCAACAAAGAAAACGCTATGGGTATTGCTGAAAACGACAACGTAACTGTTGGTACTGATGGCTTTGGTTTCGCTAAAGCTGCTACTGGTGACGTAGTTGTTGGTAAGGCAATCGCAATCGAAACCGAAAGAAACGTGGGCGAATTAGTAGTAATTCGTTTCGACCGTTAATAGGGGGTTCTTATGAATTTACAAGATATTGCAAAATTGTCTAAAGACCTTTATACTAACAAGGCTTTATCATTCAACGAAAAATCTGGCCAAGATGTAATGCGTGAAGTATTCTTCAACGTATTAGGTGTACCAGCTGGTACTACTGGTCAAAAATATGTTGACTGCATTTAACAAAAACAGATACGATGTGTACCAAGTTATCTCTACTGCTTTGACTGCTGCTATTCCAGCTGGCGTTAAAGGTGAAAAGTATGACAACTTAGCTAACACTTTAGTAATTGGCTTCTCTGACGTTGCTCGATTCACTAACCGTAACAGAGACTTGTTCCGAGTAGCTTTTAATCGCTGCTGGTACTCAAGACCTCAGAAGACAAGAAAAGCTTGACGCATACTACACTTTAGAAACCGACAAGTACGGTGTTAAAGTTTATACTGAGTTAGAGCAATTCTTGAATGGTCAAACTGACTGGACTGACTACGTTGACCGTATCCGTGAGTCATTTGAAAACTTTGTGGGTGAGCGTATCTATGATGCAATCACTAAAGCATATGATGCTTTTAAGCACTCCTTACAAAAGAAAAATAACACTGGTTCTTTCGATGTTGACAAGACTCTTGCTTTTGGCTGAACGTGTGTCTGCTAAGGCTAACGCTCCAGTAGCAATTTACGGTACTATCTCAGCTCTTAACAAGTTGACTGGTGGTATTCAAGCTTCTGACAACATGAAAGACGAAAGAAACCAATATGGCTACTTGAAGACATTCAATGGTATTCCATTGGTTGCTATTCCTCAAGGTTTGAAGAACGGTAAAGACGAGTTTGCTATCAGCGACAAAGCTTTTACTTGTTATCCCTAACGGTGAAAAAGTAGTTGACGTAGCCCTTAAAGGTGACGTTCTCGTTGTAGACGCTCCAGCTACTGAACATAACGCTTTACAACCAGAATACCTAGTTCAATATGAAATTGGTGTTGCTGCTCGTAAGGCTGCTGTATTCGGGGTTTCTTTAATCTCTTAATAGATTATGACCTAGGGCCAGTCACTGGCTGGCCCACTTTTTATATAAATTGTGTGTGCGAGGGAGAGAGCAAAATGGCACAAAAAGATTAACAAAGATACTGATATTGTAGTTACTAGCGGTTGCGTAACTAGCTATAGTTATCCTAAATATGGTTTCAACTTAGAAGCATTGGGTGACGAAGCAACATTGACATTTGGCGAATTAAGAGCTATTGCTATGAGTAGCGATAAAGTGGCTCTTCATAAATTTTACATTATGCCAACTGAAATTTTAGATGAAGAGTTCGATATGAACGATTTAATTAAACAACTTCGTATGGAAAAAAACCATACAACGAAGCACGAAAAAGTGTTCGGTTTAGACGAGGACGATATTATTACAGCGGACTCATTCATTGACTTTATTAAAGATTCAAATGTAGACGAGCTTAAAGCTCTTGAAAAACCCCTAATTTAAGCAGTAGATTGTCAGATATTACCGTTGGTTTGTACAGAGAAAACGAAGTACAGGTAGATAAGTTGCGTGTTGTATTAGAACATAACAATATTGACTTAGGGCTTTCATTTCTGACACTATCGACTAAAGAGGTACAGCTATGGCTACTAAGTTTCAGGATATTTACGACTTATTCTTATCTGGTATTCAGGACTATGAACTAGCTAACATTGACGAAGATGTTATTGACAGATTCTTGAAACAATATTTACTCTTGTCTTTTACCGTATGTGATTGGGGCAAATAGTGATATTGAAGATATAGACTTAGAAAATGAACAATTTAATATTGACCTTACTTTTAACAGAGCAAGCATTGGTAGCCAAAGCTATGACCATCGTTTGGGTGGACAGGGAACGCAAGAACCTTGATATTTTTAAGAAAGACAGTTGGTGATAGAGACTACAAAACAGTCTCTACTGCTGACCAATTAAAACAGTTAACCAATACGCATACTGCTCTGAGAAAAGAGTTAGAACAACAGTTGATTGATTATTCTTATAGACGGGGGTAACAACTGGTCTAGCTTCTATAGGGGGTAACGTGGTGGGAAGACGTAATTACTTTAAGTACTACGTTGATATGATTGAGACAACGTGGCCTTAACCCTTACGACAGAAATATGTCTTATAAGAACAGGGACTTCCAACAGTTCTTTTCTGAGACATTAACGAAACATGATTGCACGATTGATGGTGTTCCAGCGAAACTAGTTTTCCAAGACCATTCTCAATCTAACAACAAAAACCTTTTCAGACGACAAGTACATTGTTGCTGAAAACGAAACCAAAGTGCACGTTGGCTCTTACATTGAGTGGGCTGATTCATTATGGCTTGTATTTACAGAAGAACATAAGACAATCGCTACTCATCAACAGTTGAAAATCAAACACGTTAACGAAACGATTAAATGGATTAGAAACGGTAAGGTTGTCAATAAAGGGCAAGGATATGGCGCTATGTTCAATCTCAAACCTTGTATACAATGGGTATGGCTCAAACACCTTTGCTAGATGTAGTTGACTCTAAGATGGCGATGTATATGCAATACAATGAAGAAACAGCCAGACTGAAAGAAGACGAAAAGAGTCTTTATTGGGAAACGTGTCTATAAGATTAAGTTTATGGACGCTGTATCAAGAAAAGGACTTATCTTCTATTTATTAGATGAAGATAGAGTTGGTCAGCTTGATAATGTAGAAGAATCTATCGCAGATTACTATAAGTATTATGGCAAGAATGACGATTATGTCAAAGATAGTGACGACTCACCTAATAAGACGCTGACAATTTTGGGTGAGAAATACCCCCGAATTGGTAGAACGTATGAGTATACTATTAAAGGTGGCGAATCAGTAGAGTGGGTTCTTGAACACGATACATCAGGGAGAGCCAATCTATAAGAGTTTTTAGAAAACCGATAAGTCATTGAAGATTAGCTTTAGTGCTAACACAGATTTGATTGGAAACAAAGCTACTATTATTGCTACTTCCAAAGACGGACAATACGCTGCACTTCACCTTTCACTGATTAAGAGGTTCTAATATGACCGAAGTATTTACTATGATGGGGCATAAAGGCCCGAACGAAAGCGAAACAGGCGTAAATTATAATAACGGTTTTACCAAAATCTCTGACTGGAAATCAGAGTATGGCTCGCATTTACAAAGACGAAACACTTTTTAAAAAAATGCTGAGATATAGCATACCTGACTGGGACAAAACTCCTAAGTTAACTGACCAAGATAAAAGATGAAATCATGGACACTTGCGTATATCCTATGGGTCATATTGACAAGATTGCACAGAAACAAAAGAAGTTATATCAGGAATTGACTTATCAAACTGGAAACTGTTTGAGGGTTTCAGACAGTTCTCTTACAAGTTTATTAGTGGTATCTTGTATTTCCATGTACTTGTAGACATCAATATCCTTAGAACTAATGAAGGAGTTCGTTCAGACTTAATCATTGGTAGATTGATGTCAATTTTTGATGAAACTGAGTTTGCTGGCCTTGGCGAATTGAAGTTTGAAACTTGCTTTTGAACGCAAGGTAGATAACGCAAGCCATGTTGGTTACTCACTTGGTTTCAGAATTACAGAGCTTAAGAATTGAGTCAATTAGACTATAACCTGTTATTTGATAAGCCTGTTGAAATTGACCATGAAAATATATCTTCACTGCCCAAAGGTAGAAGATATTGCTAAAGACTATGAAGAGTTTAGTAGGTTTTGTACAGTATTTACAGTAGAACCTTTTGAAATCTTCGCTACAAGACGAGACGTAAATGATTTGACAAAGCGGTTCCCTACTATATGGTCACTCATGCGACATAAAGACATGAATGTACCAGTAGGGCAAGACGCTTTCGGGTTTGATAGCATTTATGACGCTATTGTTCAATCAATCTCTTACTGGACTAAGTTACCTGTCAGCGTGTTAGACGAAGACAGGAACGAGGCTGGCTTTCAGCTTCTTGGTAACGGTAAGATTGTCTATCCTGATAAGGGAATGGATAATTGATGAAGAGGTGTTTATTACAATCGGAAACTTGATAAAGGATATTATCGGGTATTCGGGGCCTGACGAGGAACTTAGACCGCCACTTATCACAAGTGACGCTAGTTACAAGGCATGGCTTAACCTCTACGAACAGACGATTAAGAGTCGAGCTAGGAAATCAGGTAGCTCCGTTCGACTCACTGATAAAATTTTGATTTTATCCATCAAATCCGACCTAAGACTACTACCCGCTGACATCATGAAAATGACGCTATTCATCTTCAATAAACTGTATATCGGACTGTCTGCCAAAGAAGATTACGAACAAAGGTTCGCACTCTTTACGTCTGCTAGTTTACAGGTGTTGACGCTCCCTGACTCTTGGGAACGTAGATGGAAGTCGTTGTTTAATAATAATAATTAGAGGTGACATAATGCAATATGGTATGAGAACGGTTGCTAATATGTTTTTAGTTAACCAAAGAACCAAACAACCAGAATTGTATATTGACTATGCAAACACCAGTTCGGTAGAGTTCAGCTCTGAATCCGTTTATGCTACTGCTGGCGGTGCGAACGCTATTCGTTGGGATAAAGATAAGACTGGTACTTTGACAGTTGAAACCGAATTGTTTGACTTGAGCTTGCTCCAAATGATTATGGGTTCTGACCGTAAAGAGGGTATTGATAGTATCTTCCAACAAAAACGTGTTGTGCTTGGCGCAGACATGAATGTTAAGTTAGGTACTACTGTCTTGACCCAGCAACTATCACTATCGTGAAGTTGAAGAGTGCAGAAGACTCTGAGTTTGACGGTGCTCCACTTTACAATGGTTCTGCTGCTCAAGCTAACTTACCTAAACAAGTTAAAGACGTTACAGTTTCTGTTAACGCTACAACTGCTCGTATTACTTTCCAACCTGTTTCTGGTGTTAAGCAATACGAAATCTTGCGTAATGGTAACTCATTGACTACTATCAGTGCTACCGCTTACACAGATTCTAAATTGACTGCTGAAACTCAATATGAGTATGAAGTTCGTGCAATTAACCAATTTGGTAAAGGTCCTAAGTCTGCTAAAGTTAAACCAACAACTTCTGCTGCTGGTGTAACTGACTTAACCACTTTCAAAGCAACTACTGCCGACAAGAACGCTCGCTAACAACACTGGCGAACTCGTAACTCCAGCTGGTGCTGACGTAGCTACTCTTACGCTGACGGCACTATCACCTTTACTGGTGCAGCGATTGGTGACGCTACTCTGTATCTTACATGGAACAAGTTGACAACGTTCGTACCTTGAAAGTTGTTTCTGACAAGTTCCCTGACTCTTATGAAATCTTCGGTGAGTCTAAGCTTCGTGAGCGTAACACTGGTGTCGATAGAATGGTTCAAATTCACTACTACAACGTGAAACCACAATCTAACTTCACCCTTTCTCAAAAGTGCGTCTGACCCAACCTCACTTTCTATTGTATTTGACGTGTTCCCCTAAAGAAACAATCAACAAAGAAACTGGTGAAGTTGAAAAACTCATGATGGACTACAAGATTATCCAATAATCATTCTCTGGGAGTGGGATATTCACCCTGTTTTATATAAGTGAGGGCAAAAGTTTATGAGTGAAAAATTAGTCATTAAATATCTATCACCCTCGACTGGGCAGTACTGAATTTGCCACAGTACAAGATGTTGGTGATTTAGAAAAACTAAATACCAACGTAAAGACTGATTTAGTTTCCGCTATCAATGAAATCCCTATTGCGAGGCACTGGAAATGGTGGCGGTGGTAATGGCGGTGGAAACGGTCAAGGCGGTGGCGGTGGTACGCAACCAGTCAATCCAGATATTCAAAAAGCCATCGACAATATCAATAACGAACTCAAAAACTAAGAGAATCTTCCTTACAAAAAGCAAATGGAAGAAGTTAATAAAGCATTTAATGATAACATTACTGAGATTGTTAATAATCTCAACAAGAAATTTGACGAGTCAAAGAAAGCAAATGACGAGTCTATTAAAACTAAAATAGCTGAATTATCGAATGTTATTGATAGACATATATCAGACAACAATGCGAACATTGGTTCGCTTAATAGTAGCGTTGAAAATGTCAAGAGAGACCTTGAGAGAGCTAAGTCTGATATTGGTAATTTTGAAACTGAAAAAGAAAAACTAGTTTAGCGATTGACGAATTAAAAAGCGTCAGTTGCGTTAAAAGGCAGAAAAAGCAAACGCTAGACCTTATGAACCAAGCTGTTCAGAAGTTGAACAGTCAGGTTGATTTGAATACAGAGGTTTGAAAGCTACTGTAAGTAAGAATGAGTTAAGTCTTGTTACTGACAGATTAACTAATTCTGAGTCAAGAATAGAAATCGCTGAGGGTAAAATCAATAGTGCGGTATCTAAGAAAGAGCTTCTTACTGGGATTGCTAAAGCTAAAGGCGTAGGTTCTAACTTACTGAAAGGTACTAGAGACCTGAGTGGTTGGACTAAGGACGGGGCTGTATCTGAGACATCTGATTATTACCGAGAAGCTGAGGTGTTTACCTTACCTACTGGTAACTCAGTTATCTCATTTAATATGGACGGTCTGGAGATTGGTAAAACTTATACAGCGAGTATCTACGCTAAAGTATTAAACAATGACCCGTTAGTAAATATTACATTTACCCATGGTAGCGAAACACTTCCTATGTCAAGAACGACAGAAGATACCACTGTCTTAAACGAATGGAAACGTGTGGCTGTATCCTTTGTTGCTAAGGCAGAACAAGAGCGTGTATCGTTTAGATATAACGGTCTAACATCTTCTAATACTGGTTATATTGCTGGGCCTAAGATTGAGTCAGGCCCATTAGCAACTGCTTGGCAACCAAGTGTATCTGACCAGTTGGAAGTAATTAGAGACCCATACTAAAAGTGAATCAGACAGCTTCTGATTACACCGTATTACAGACTTCTATGGAGTCGATGGGCAATCAGGGTTACTCAAAACCGAACAGAGCTTACAGGCTAACTCAGATGGCATTAGACTACAAGCTCAAAAGATTACGAAAGTAGAAGACGATATTAAGACTGTTCGTTCAGAACTTAAGGTTGAAGCTGATAGTGTAACTCAAAAGGTAACACAGGCCTTAACTAACAAGTTAGAGTCAACCAATATCGAACTCAACAACAGAGTTATCAATGGTAACGCATTTGCGCCACTTAATAAAGGGTGGAGACAAATGAGCGAAAACGTTACAAGAGATACCGTTGATGGTCAAAACTACATTGTTCTTAACGGAACCACAGCGTTATCAAGCTATTACTTCAAACGCTTTCTATACTAAAGACGGTGAGAAGCTAAGAATTGGTTTTGACATTGTAAGTCGTAAGGTTTTGATAGATGATATTGTAGCAACTTTAGAGATTTACGATATTTCAGATTCCCGTATTATGAGAAAAGAGTTTATGTTTAATGAACTCCAAACCTTATATGGCGACTCTAAGTATGTTGACTATACATTAACAATCCTAACGCTAAAAGGCAAGCATTAGACTGGTATCTAATCAGAATGGTCTGAAATTTACAAACGTATACGTAAGAGGCGCTGGAATTAGTGGCCTTGGATATACGCCAGCTTCTCAAGATACATCACTGATTACAGGTGAGGTTGAGGCTGGAATCAGAAATACCGCTGACCAAGTGTCATTGTACGCTAATAAGATACAACAATTAGGAGAAAAAGTAGACAAGCAGACAGCTGAGTTCAATGTAAGAGCTGGGCAAATCGAAGCTAAAATCATTGATAAAGACAATGTTGTCCAGACAATTAATGCTGCTCCAGAGGGCTTAACTATCGACTTTAAGAAAGTTAAGTTTACATCTGAGGTACTTGCTCCTTTCATGGATATTAGTAAAGGTTTAGTGGTTAGGAATGGACAGAATGTTGTCCTTGGAGCCGACTCTGACGGAAATATCTTAATGAATGTGTCTAAGTTAACTATCAATGGTAAGTCTTATGCAGACAAGTTAGCAGACATGGAAACGATTTTTGCGAAGAAAAATCAAGGCTAGTGAAGATAAGATTAAGCCTGATATCGACAAAATCTCTGACAGTTTACAGGACGTGAGCAAAAAGACTATTGACTTAGAAAAGAACGCAAATAAGGAAATGTCTAGTTTGCGTAGCAGTATGGACTCTTTAATTGCTGAGTATTCTTTAAGATTTGCTGACGCTAACGCTGACCGAATTAAGTTAAGACAAGAGCTTGAACAAGCAATTTTAACTGAAACTGGTAGAGCATTACAACGTGTAGCAGAGTTGAAAACAACCTTGGCAACTTTTGTCGAAAGATGGAATTTCTTAGACAGACAAATCTCATTGTCTAATGAGGGGTTGGTTATCGGGAACAAAGCGACAAACACTTATGTGTTATTGAACGATAAAGCGATTGCCTTTATTAACAACGGACAGCCAGTAGCTTCTATTGCTGGTGGTGTCCTGAAAAATCAATCAAGCTATCTTTTATTAAAGAGATACAGATTGGTGAGTTTTTAATTAGTGAATATAAGAAAAATCACTTAACATTCAGATATATCGGTAGCTAGAAGAGAGGAGTGTAGTATGGCTGATAGTAGCTGGAGAGATTTTTAAGAGTGACGGTGGTAAGATTGGTTTATATGTCAGTTTCTGGCATACATCGCCTAAAACGTGGTAAGACCACAATTACTTGGTGGATTGCACCAATGCGAGGGTATAACTGGTATAGCAACCCCTGGCACAAACATTTCTCTTAATGTAAATGGACAGCAAGTTTATAGTTATAGTGGTGCGGGTCCCTAACTTGGTTCATAATGAGTATGACCCATTAGGGTAACTACACTGGCACGATTGAATATACATATAACGGACAGGGTGCTCAGAACATTCCATTTGAAGCTGAGATTTACAATAATGACGTTAATTATAGTCACAGATATTCTGATACTTATGTATTACCAGCCCTTTCTGCTTATGGTGAGAGGCGCTGACTGGTACAGTGCACCAGTATTGAGTAGTACAACTTTAAGGCTTGGTGAAGCCAATCCTGCATCCGTAACGTACAATAAGAGTGCTAACGTTGATACAGTTTACGCTTATGTTTCAGCACCAAGCGCTTCAATCAATGAAGAGTTAATTGGACAAGATATTAAACCTAATGGGTCTGTATCTATTCCTATCTCTCTTGCGAGAAAGATGTTCCCAACTGGAAATGTCAGACAGATAAGTGGCTCTATCGTATTTTGTAGGGTACGATAAAGGTGTTGCGGTAACAGATAAGGTATCTGTACCAGTCACCATTCAAGCACCTGTCGGAATGTTTGCTCCAACAGTAACTGGTGTATCGGTTACAGAGGGCAAGGACAATATAAGGAGATTAAATATACCTTTTCGTTCAAGGCGTTTCAGAAATGAAATTCAGTATGTCAGCAACGCCCGTTAGTGACTCAAGTATTGTTGCTCACAACTGGAGGTTCAAAGAGCGTCAAGGGTTTCAAATTTCACATACGTCTAATGTTTATGTATATCAAAGTGTATCGCTTAACTTTAGTGGGGATTATACTTTACAGGGTCAAGCAGTTGATAACTATGGGTATGCAAGCGATTGGGTTGACGGAGCAAGGATTACGGTGTTACCATATCAAGCTCCTAAAGTTATCTCTACTGACTTTAGACGTAACGAAACCCAAGAAAACAAAGTAGATGTTCTTAGAAACTTTTCAGCAACCAACGTTTCTCATGGTGCGTTTAGAAACGAAATGACTGTCATTTATGACATTCAAGAGGTTGGTAAACCTAATACCAAAATCTCTAAAACAGAGAATGGTGTTGACTTATTAAGAAATGGTGTATATCGTATTGATTACGATTTTGACACCGTTAAGAGCTACGAGATTAAAACCAGAATACTAGACAAGTTTTCTTCTGTCGAGCTTGAGTGGGTTCGTATCGGGCCAATTAAAGTACCGTTTGACATTTCGTCTCATGGTATTGGGGTTGGCACAATCGCTCAGGAAAATGGGAAAGCATTGCAAGTAGCGTCTGGTGCTAATATCGAAAGTGGTTTAACTGTAACTGGTGGATTAAATGTATCGGGAGACATTACCTCTAGGTCAAACATACTATTAACCAACAATGCAGTGTATAAATACAATGGTAACGACATTCAACATTACAAATGGAGTAATCACGATGGTTCTACTGGTGTTCATGGTGACAATCAAGACCTTAATACATATATTAAGGCTGGTAGGTATTGGTTAAGACCAAGAGATAATCAATGCCCGTTCTGGCAAAACTCTTATGGGTTACTTGAAGTATACTTGGTATCTTCTGCTAATGTAGGTTATGAGTTATTTCAAAGGTTTACTCAAGGGTGGACAGGTTACTCTATGACCCGTAAAGGGCGTAAGGAAAACGCTAATAGTCCAATGGCTTGGTCTGATTGGGTATCTCCAAACGCAGTATTTCATTGGTATAACGGTAAAACTGGTGGCGGTGTATTAGACGCTAATCATTTAATGAACGATGGCAAGTATCTTGTTAAGCCTCAAACCTGTAAGAATATACCAGAAGCTGGAATGTTGTATGTTACCAGAACATATAATAAAGAAGCGTACCAAAAATTAGAGACAAACAGTTATGGCTGTTACATGAGAATGTCTCATTACGCAACGGGGGCTTGGGAAGCATGGAAGAAAGTGTATTAGATAAAGCTAACTTGCCTGATGAACTTCAGGAGGAAGTAAAACTCAAAAGTGCCTATATGGTTGTCGATAAGATAACCAGTACAGTCACTGGATTAACTTGGGAATCTAATGAGAATACAGTCTTTTATTCTGACATACCAGAAAGTTCCATCTTAACAGAGTTAGAAGAATTTTTGAACCTAAAAAGTGGACGCATTAAGTGGAATGGTGTAACTTTAGTGGAAACTCAGGATAATAGTATTGCCAATGAGAATAGAGAGCTTAAGAAAGAGATGGAATCGCTCAAAAAGCGAATCAATCAAGAGGTCGATAATATCATGGCGATGATAACTGATATTCTTATTAGTTCAAATTAAATATAGAGGTGTTTATTCATGGCAGAATATCAAATGACTACAGCGATTGCGGTTTTTGTGGACAGAATCTTCCGTAACAAATTGACTATCGACAGAGTTCCTGAACGTTTGCGTGAAGCTGTTCAATCAGAAACTACTGAAAATCGTTCTCATTATGTAGACTTATGGGTCTGCTAAACTATTAGACCCAGCTTACAACATTGAGAGCGTACCTGAGTCTTTACGGGAAGATGTTCAAAACCAATCTGAGGTTTTGCGCAAACTGACTGAGAAAAGAATTGAAGTCTACGTTTACGATGTGATTGATGGCTTGTCTTTAAGTGAAGTTCCCGAAGAAATTCGTGAGCAAGTTAAGAACAAGGTAGAACAACAAATCGGAAAAAGTTGGACTAATTGGTAGAGTTAAGTTTGCCATTAAAGCATTTGTCGTAGCTTTTCGCTATAGATATTTGTTTAATAAATAGTAAGTTAGAGTTTAGTGCGTTCAGCGTCTAAGGTTTAACTCAAATTGTTTGGGGGACATTAGATGAATTGGTTCAGTACATTAGATTGGACAGCGATAACGGGATTCGTTACCGCTATCGGTGTCCTAATTAAAACCATTATAGATAAAGATAAACATTCAGACGCTACAGTAGAAGCGTTGAATGAAATTCGTGAGCGATATTGGCGCCATTAAGGAAGAATTAGCTTCTGCCAAAGAACTGACAAATAGCAATACAATAGGTATTCGTAATATCCACCGCTATAGATTGCAACACGATATACAGCGGGCTATCGTTAGAGGATATACGACTGTTATTGAGTTTAGCGAGCTGTCACATCTTTACGAATCTTATGTCGACCTTGGTGGTAATGGCGTTATTACAGCACTCTATGAAAGGTTCAAAAGAATTAGAAGTAAGAAAAAGAGGTAGATATTTAATGGATAAAGTGATTATCGACTTGTTTGTAAACCACGCAGCTGAAATCTTTATTGCATTACTCGCAATCTTCAAGACTGGGGTAATTGATTTCTTCAAAGCTCGTGCAGACGAAGCTAAAAGCTCGTATGGGTAAAGAAAACTACGGTCACTTACAAAACATTGCTATTGACGCTGTTAAGTTCGTAGAACAAGTTTACACCGAATTACATGGTCAAGAGAAGTTTGAAAAGGCTGCTCACCAAGTATTCGAGCAAGGGCAAAGACAATTAGGTTACGAAGTACCCTAAAGACACTGTTAAAATGTTAGTTGAAGCAGCTGTTAAGACTTTGAAAAGAAGTCCAAAACGGTGCTACAGACATCTTAACTGAAAAAGCTGAGTAATATAAAATTTGGTATCGCCTACCTCTAGTGGGTGGGCGATATTTATATAAGGAGATAAAGATATGCCAATTACATACAATGGCGCAACATTATCTGACCAACATATTAACAAAATTGTCGAGTTAGGTAAGAAGCATAATATCAATCCCGCATATATTATCGTCCAATTATACCACGAAACTGCTTGGGGTACAGCTCGCTGGAGCAACGTCTTCCAGAGTTGATAACAACTGGGGTGGTATGACATGGCTGGACGCTAGTGATAAAACGCCATACACTAGAGATAGCGGGGTTTATGTTACAACTGGTTTAGCAAGACCATCTAATGAGGGTGGTTATTATATGCACTATAAGTCTGTTGAGGACTTCTTAACAGATTACACTTACCTACTCAGACCGAACGGGAGTTATAAAGTAAAGTGGAGCAAGTACATTATCTGATTACTCTAAGGGCTTATTCAGAGTTGGCGGTGCTAAGTACGATTATGCGTGGGACGGTATCGGTAGCCAAAGCTCTTATGAGAAGTATGACAAAGCGCTTAAGCGTACCTATGATGGTATCAATGCGCAAAATGCCAATATTCTTGAGTCTCTCAAGACAGGCAAAAACAGTAACAGGGGGTAATACATCAGTGGCAAGTGCTCAAGATGTGCTAAATGTATTCAGAAACTGGCTAGGGCGGCCAAAAATATGGCTCTGCGCACAGTGAAATTCTATCAATTTACAATTCTCAAAGTCCGCTACCTGTTGGCTATCGAATGACAAGTGAAGATGACTGGTGCGATGCAACGGTTACCGCTGCTTTCCGAAAGGCAGGGTTGTCATCATTAGTTGGAGGCGAGTGCGGTGTGCAACGTCACATTGCTATCTTCCAAGCTAAAGGTATCTGGATTGGTAAGTCATACCCACAAGCTGGTGATATTATCACCTTTGACTGGGATGGCGGTGGATTCGCGGACCACATCGGAATCGTGGAAAGTGTGTCTGGCGATACAGTCTACACGATTGAAGGTAACTCCGGCTATCCGGCTGCTGTTCGGCGTCGGTCATACACATGGAATATGTGGCAAAATCAAGGGATATGCTAGACCCTAACTACGGGTCTGGCTCGGCTTCATCTACCGCTTCAAGTGGCTCTAAATCAGTTGCGGAGGTGGCTCAAGAAGTAATCAATGGACAATGGGGAACTGGTGAGGATAGAAAAGTTCGCTTAACTGCGTCTGGATATGACTACGATTCCGTTCAAGCTAAGGTCAACGCTATCTTAAGCGGTGAATCTGTTGGATCTTCTGAGGTCAAAGAGACTGGTTGGCTCAAGAATGAGACCGGCTGGTGGTATCGTAACGAAGATGGTTCATGGCCAGCAGACCAATGGCTTAAACTGTATGATTACTGGTACTTGTTCGATGAAGACGGTTATGCTTACGCTAAGCGCTGGGTGTACCGTGACGGGAAGTGGTATTACTTTGACGAGGCCTGCCGAATGGTTATCGGATGGGTCCGATATGAGGATAAGTGGTATCACTTGGAGGACAATGGCGAAATGTCATCTAAGGAATACGTTCCAGGTGGCGATGGTCGCTTGTACTATGTAACAGAAGATGGCGCTATGCTTGAAAACACTGAGATTACAGTTTCAGAAGACGGTTCTTTAATTGAAAAAGTAACTGGTAACATCGTAGGTAGATTCTAATATGGCTAAGGTAAAAGTGGATAAAGCAATACAGTGATTGGACAGCGTTCATTGACGGTAAACGTGTAATGAATGGATGGGTTGAAGACCAAGGTAAGTTTTACTTTATCAGAGACGGCTTTATGCTTGCTGATGGCGAATATACTATTGATGGTCAAGACTATCTGTTTAGACGTGACGGCTCATCTGTAACAAGATGGGCTAAGCGTAACGGTAGATGGTCTTACTACCACTTTGACGATGTCGCTAAGATGAAGAACGCTTTCATTCTTGGACGTGACGGTAAGATTTACTATGTTAACCATGACGGTATTATGTTAGAAAAACGTATCAGCTGACTTTTGCGGTGAATGGAGAGCTTACATATAGGGCACTCCTATCATTGCTGACCAGATTGTTGATGACGCTAACGCTAATATCTAATTCCGTTATAATGGACTTATTACGGTAAGTCCGATATTACAGACCCGTCTGTAGATGGGCGGGTCTTTTTATATTTTTACCAATGAGAGTAGTTGGTTAATAAAATACGCATTTTTAGCACCCACTGAAAAATGCAAATAACTCTTGTTTCATCATCAATACTATGTTATAATATATACAGATAGTAAATCAAATAAGAAGCAAAGGAGTCCGTATAATGGGCGTACAGGCAAAAGAATTTAATCAGTCGTAAAGGTAATAGAGCAATTAGAAAGTCAGTATTCACTTCTAATGGTGACTCAATTATTATTTACGAACCAACAAGAGAAGATATCGCAAAAAAATTATGGAAATGCAAGAGCGATGGGTACAGAACCAAACAGCTGACGGTTTAGAGTTTGAGCCTGACCAGTATCAGGTAATTCGTGAACTGTTCCCGTTACTAACAGACATTGAGGGTCTTGAAGAATTAACGGACGAAGAAATTCAAGAGCTAGACGAGAACCCAAATATCTTGTTCATGCAAGTCGCTCAAGTAGTACAACAAATCATCGCTGAGGTATTCTCATTGATTGTATTGAACTACGACAAGAGCATTGCTGAGTCAGAAGCTATCATTGCAACTAACAATTCTGTATTGAATACAATTCAAAAATACAGTTATCCAAGCCTCTATTGAAGCTGGAGACCCAACCTTGTTCGATAAGATTAACGAAGAGGTTGAAAAGGAATACCAAAAAGGTTCCTTAGAATCATTACGCTCTGAGCTTGCTCAAACTGAGAAAGACTTAGAAGCAGAAAAGAAAATGATTACGGTGGCTCCACAAGATAGAAAGGTTGACCACATTGCAAAAGTTAGCTGAGTTCAGAAAAAGCATTTGAGGAAGAGTAATCATGATTTCGATTAGCATAGAGGGGTTGGGCGATATTAACGCACTTCCCGAAAGACTAAGAGGCGACATCATTTCTATCAAAGGAACATTAAGAGAAGAATGTATGCTTGTGTTGAAAGAACACGTTGAGTCAGACGTTTATGGTAATCGTGATGGTAACGGATTGTATCAAGCCACCAACAGTTTAATTGGAGCAGTTGACGTTAAGAACATGACAGTTGGTGCTACTAGTGCCAGTTTTTGAACTGTATATTAACGCAGACAAACTGACCCGTAGAAGAAAAAGAGGGTCAAGTATGGGGTGCTTATATGGGCTTTTAGTGGTCAAGATATGGCACATCGTGTAATCGGTTTCTTAGAAAACGGTGGTGGCGCAATCCCTAACGTGTTTGAGGGCTTAACGCCCAGACACTTTTTACAAAAATACAGCAGACGAGCTAGATACTAAGTACTCAAATATTAGCAAAAGCCTTAGTTGCTCTTGGCTGGGACGCAGGGTAGGTATTATGGAAGAAGAAAAAGATAAAAAAAGACGAGCTTAAGTATCAGGTTAAGAAGAAGCGTAAGTACGTTAAGTATGTAGACGACTATAAATTGTCTAAAGTTAACCAACGAAGCGTAAAGGTTTATGAACGATATTTAACTACAAATATTGTTAAGAACCGAGACGTTAAAGACACGACTTACAAAACATACAAATCTTACTTCAATATCTTCTTGGTTTACCTGTTAGAGAATTGGGATAACGTGTATATCCTAGACAAACAACTATTAGAAGAAGATATGATTGATGTCATGGAGTCATACATGGCGTTCTTACAAGATGAATTAGGTAACGGGAAGAAAGTTATTAACACTAAGATTGCTACAATCTCTGCTTTCTACTTCGGGCTTTTGAAGCGTAAAACGATTGAGGCTCACCCGTTTGCTGGTAGATTAGATAGAATGAAAGGTGCGTTAAATGAGAAGATTATCGCTGAATATTACTTGTCACTTGAAGACATAGGTAAGATTAACGCTACCTTAAATAAGGTAAGAGAGGGTGCAGAATCAAAATACGATTGGATTGACTTGATGATTTGGCGAATTAGCCTTGACTCAGCTTGTCGTATTGGTGCACTAGAGAAACTTACCGTAAGTTCGTACAATGAAGAACGAGGGGCCTTTATTGGTATTCGTGAGAAGCGTGGTAAGATTGTAGATATTCCTGTTGAACCATCTACTCAAGTCATGATTCGTGAATACTTGAAAATGGCGTAAAGACAAAAGGTATTGATTGTGACGCTTTGTTCCTCATCACTAGTTGGTGGTATCTGGGGTGGCATGAAACGACAGTCATTATCTAAACGTGTGAATAAAATTGGACGAATTGTTGGGGTGGGCGACTTCCGACATCACTGTATCAGAAAGACAAGATTAAATCTTGTTGCAAAGAAAGATATTAGATTAGCTCAGCTATTAGCTAATCACGAGTCGCTTGATACGACTGCTAGGTTTTATACCGAGAAGAAAGCCCAATCCGATGTCCTACAAGAGATTATGAATCTCAATGGAGAATAGCATATATAGAATCGGGGGCTTACTAATTAAACAAGAGGGGTCCTTTTTAATGGGTAATTTAAGAGTAAAAGTAAATGTTGACTATGGCGATGTAGAGAAACTTAAGAGCGCCCTGAAAGGTATTCAGGCTGATGCTGAAACAAGAACAGCCCTTACTAAACTTAACATTTTGTCTTCCCAACTAAAACAGATTAAGTAAAGCTGATAAGATTAAAGTTAACTTTAGTACGTCTGGTGCTCTTGAGCAACTTAACAATATTAAGGGCAACCTTAAAGAAATTAAGGAAATGGCTGGAGACCTTAGCTAAACTTTAACAGTAAAGCTGTTAAGGATATGGCTAAGAACATTTCTAAACAGTTATCTGATGGTACGGAAGACTCGATTAGTCGTCAAGCTAAGTCTGCTAGAAAAGTTAAGTCTGCTAATACTGTTTTGAATGGCAATGACGATAGAACAGAAGCTCAGTTGATTTCAGATACTAAACGTATGATTAAGCAAACGTAACAAGGCTATGAGGGCGTTGCAAGAATCAGAGTATGGTACAGAATCATGGGGTATTCATAGTAAAGAGGTTTCACGTCTACAAAAAGAGCTTGAAAATAATCAAACAAGATACGGTAAATTAACTGGTGGTAAGTTGCTTTCAGACAACAAAGGTATTGCTGAAACAACTATGACGGAAGACTATGTTGCTAAGGTTAAAGCTCTTACTAGACAAGAAAAAGAGCGTGGTCAAGCGCTTAAGGATATTGTTAAAAACGAAAAGGAATATACTGGTCTGTTAGAAAGAGCAGATAGGCACGGGGTTAACAGTGTCCAAGGACAAGAGTATTTAAGTAAAGCTAATGCTATTCGTGAAAGAGTAGATGGTCTTAAGAAAGAAGTTAATTATCAAGAAGAGCTAAACAAGGGTAGCAAAAGATACCAAGAGGCTCAAGAGCAAATCACTTCTCATCGTGAACAAGCTTACAACAGATACAGAGATGCTCAACTTAAAGAAGAAGAGCGTGTTGAAAAAGCAAGAGCTAACGCTACATATAAAGCGCTAGATAAAGGTTATGCTCAACAATACAAGAAACAAGCTGAGGTATCAAGGCTTGAAGCTAAATCACAAGCTGGTTTAACTAATGGTAATGAAGAGGATAAATTATGGCAAGCCAAACAAGAGCTTGATGTTATTACCAAGAAAAACAAAGAGATTGAAAAAGACTGGTAGGTTAAGCAACGCTGATGCTAAGAGACTCGCTAATAGTAACTCTATTCGTAGAGCTGAGGTTGAAGCTCGCTGAAACGCTTGCTAAGAACAACTTAAAACTGTCTCGCTCTAGCGAACTGTATGACAAGATGTCTGCTTCTATGGATAAAGTTCATAAAATGAGTGGTAGATTATCTACTGCTGGTAACGATGAAGCAAGAGTTATCAATGACATTATCCGTAAAGAAGAAGCTAGACAAGGAATGATTCAAAACTCAAATCAGAAACTCTGGCTTAGTAAATAGAGCTAAAGAGAAAGATTTGATGGTTCAAAGACAGCTTAACAAAGAAGTTTTGAAGAGTCTGAACTGTTAAGAAAAAGCTCAATCTTCTGATAGATTGAAAGAACGAATGAGCGCTACACATTAAGTGATTTGATTAACCCTCGTGCGTTGTATCAAGATGGTAAGCGGGCATTACAATACTTATTTGATAATGAAAAAGAAAGTCGATGACCAATTAGTAAACATTGCTAAGGTTGTTGACGCTCCTAAGAAAGAACTTAGAGCATTTGCTGATACTATCTATAGTGAAGCGTCTAAGGTTGGTCGTAGTGCTGACGAGTTCGGTACTTCCGTTGAGCGTTGGGCTTCCAGTGGTAAGACTCTGAAAGACGCTATTAGATTAGGTAAACTTTCTACCATCGGTTCTTTTTCGTAGGTAACGTAGATGAAGCCGCAATGGTTGACTATATGTCCGTTCCATTACAAGCATTTAAGAAGAATGGTATCGAAGCTACCGACATTCTTAACGCAATGAACGAAGTTGCTAACAACAATGCCGTTGAAATGAATGACTTAGGTGAAGCCTACAAGTTAGCTGCTGGTACTGCTTCTCAAGCTGGTACAACATTTGACCAGTTAACAGGTCTTATCTCAGGTGCTCAAGAGGTAACTCGTCAAGGTGGCTCGGTAATCGGTAACTCCCTTGAAAGCGTTTGACGTTAACTTGGGTAAAATCGCCGCTAGAACAACTAAGATGGATACGAAGAAATTCAACTTCTTCAAGGATATTGGTGTTGATGTCGTAGACGGGAACAATAAGATTCGTTCTACCTTTGATATTCTTCAAGACCTTAATAAAATCTGGGGAGACTTGAACTCTGAGCAAAAAGCACAGGCTGGTTTCTATATCGCTGGTAAACACCACCAAAACATTTTAGCTGGTTTGATGGACGGTTGGAACTATGTTCATAAGGCCCAACAAGAGGTCGCTGGACAAATTGGTCAGGGTGAAATTGGTTCTGCGTTCCAAGAGTTTAACAAGCAAAAAGACTCTATGCAATTCGGTTTGGTAGAGCTTAAAAACGCTTTCAGTGAACTTATGCACGCTATCTCTGGTGGTAAGCAAGGGTTCAATGATGGTATGAAAGCTTTAACTAGTGGTCTTAAAACACTTACTGAGTTAGCTAAGAACCCAGCTATCAGAGAGCTTGGTGGATTCTTACTTAAGTTCGGTGGTATTCTTGCTGGTTTGTCAGTTGCTAAAGCGGCCGCTGGCGTAGGGCAACAATGGGGTTATGCGTTGATGAACTCAACCAAAGACTCGTTGTTAAATCCGTTTAAGTGGATTGGTAAACGTGGTGGCTCTGGGCTAAACGATTATGTTCCAACAGATATGTTGATGGCAGAAATGGCTCAAGCTCAAGGTCAACAAATTACCGAACAAGTTAAGCGAGACATTAAAGGTAAAAAGTTAACGACAGGCAAGAAAGCTAGATGGTATAAGCCACAACAGCCTGTATCTGAACCGTCAGAACATGAAGTGACACAGTATGTTGGCACTGTAGGAGACCCAGAGACTGTAAAACCACCTAAAGGCGGTTGGAGAGGTGCATTAACAAAACTTTCTAAAGGTATCTCTACTGTATTCAATACCATTGGTGCTATTGGTTTAGCTTCTACAATCGTAGATACTGGACTTAAAGCGTTTACTGGTAAAGGCTTATATGAGCGTGTTGGTGAAGTATTTACCAACATCGACAGGTCTATGAACAAATCTAAATATGCTGCTTTAGATTATATTGAGGCTTCTGAAAAGGTTAAGAAGAGCTTTTAATGATTTCCAAGAAGCTAAAAATATGGGCAAAACCGTAGACGGCTTAGTTGATTCATATAAAGACCCTAAAACGTTCTAAAGAAGAAGCATATAAGAAGAGCGGTAATATTTCAGACTTACAGTTGAGTGCTGACGAGTTCCAAAACTTAGCTCAACGACATAATGAAATGGTTGATTCTTTTAACGCTCCTACAAATTATAAGTTAACCGTCAATGACGATGCTCTTATTAAGCGTAAAAATGGAGCAGTTACAAGAATATAAGGAAGCCTATGTTGCTCAAAAGGCAGTAGAGACTCTGGACTCTGTTAGAGCTGCTCAGAAAAAGAATGACTACTCAACTTTCTTACAAGATTACGATAAACAACTTAATAGCTATAATAGTAGAATCAAGAAATCTAATGAAGTCCTAGAAGAAATGGACAAAAATATGGCGAGGGATATAATTATGGCGATTTAAGTACCGAAGATTTTGGTAAAGTACAGAAAGCTCTGTTTGATAAAGAGGACGCTCCAGAACAATGGAAACAGTTTCGTGAAAAGAATGTTCTTGACGATTCAACAGTAGAAGCGTATATTCGAGAAGCTATCAATAACAAGAAAGCTATGATAGAGGGCCTTACAAACCTCACTTCTGGTAAAGATGGGGCTAAGAACTTAACATCATTCTTGGAAAGCAACTCAGCCTCTATGTACGATTTCTTGGGTGCTATTCACACTGTTAACGAACAGATGAAGGTAACTGATGGTATTGACCAAGCAAGAGATTCTCTTTCTGGTTTATTAACATCTTTCCAAGAGTCTGGTGACAAAGTTGCTGCTTCTAAATCTTGGAGCGAAATCATTCAGAAGTCTGAAAAGATTGGTGAGCTTGGTAGCGAATGGCTAAAAGAAAATGGGTTCGCTAACTTTGGTGCATTACTTGATAGTGGTGACAAAGATAAGATGAACCAGTTCTTCCAAGCTGTATCTGACGGTGTAGATAAAGCTAAGAAGAAGAGCGAAGAACTCAAACAAGCTATTGGGGACGTTGCTAAGAGATTTGGGTTAAATGATAGAGAAGAAGCTGAACAATGGCTCTCTAACTATCAAAACAATAGAGCGCAATTCCCTAAAAGACGCTGATAAAGACACTGGTGTGCAGTTTAACTTCTTAGGACTCAATCCTAATGACTACGTTTACGTTAAACAAAAAAAGCAGAAGCTACAGGTTCTACTGTAGGTGACTTTTATAAGAGTATACAAGAGCAAGTTGATAGCCTAGGTAGTGACGAAAACAGTATTGCTGTTCGTTACCAACTTAAGAATAAAAGACGGTGATGTTGACTTCAATAAAGTCACAAAAAGACCTTAAAGCGTTAGATGGACAAGAAATTGTATCTACATTAAATCTTCAATCTTCAAACGGCGGTATCGACATCAGTAAGTTCTATAGCTTCTAGACGGAAGTAAAGAGGCATTAGTTAAACTTGGTGTAGATACTAAAGGTGGTCAAGTTAACCCGCAAGATTTCCTTGATAAAATCAGTAAGGGCGAAATTAGTATTACTACTAAGACTGATGAAAACGGTCAAAAACTTGTTGAAATGGTTAATAAAGATGGTAAGACAGTTACTTTCAAGGTAAACGCTGAGGGTAACTTAGAAGACCTTAACCCACTGATTCCTAAAGAGAACGAAGAAACAACTGTTACTAAAAAGGTAAATATTGATGTAGAACCTACAATCAAAGCGGTCTTGGCGCAAACGGTAACTTTGGTACTCAAGAGTATTGGAAATGAATTGTTCACGAGAGACGTTGAGATTCCACAAGCTATAGACGTTAAACCTTATATTAAGGAAGACGGTTCTGTAGATGTGAACGCTGTAGGTAAGCAAATTCAATCATTCCTTGAGAGCGGTTCCGATGAGGCGGTTGAAATTGAGAAAGCACTGTGTAGTTGCTGGCCTTGGTGAAAAACGATGTAATCGGTATGGACGCTATTACGCTGTTCGTTGAACAGTTAATGAGACAAGATATTGATGGTATTCCTAGTGAAGTTCAAAAAGATATTCTGTTACTCTTGCTTGGTCAAGTCAAAGACGAAGACACTAAAGCTAAGATTCAACAGCATATTGACAACTTGAAGAATATCAAACCAGCTCCAGCTGAGATTCAACAACAGATTAACATTAAGCCAGAAGTAGTTGGTGACGCACCAAATACGATTGGTAATGTTGTTTCTGCACATGGGTGCCGCTGGTTTCAATATCAAGGGTACAGTTGAAATGGATACTACAGCTGTTGACCAAGTGGCAACGACAGCCGCTGAACCAGTAACTAAGCCAGTTAATGCTGACACAACAGTTGCTACTGGAGTTGTAATGGTTCTCACAGGTCTTAGCCTCTTCCAGCAACCAAGACAATTAGTGGTGATGGTAGCGTGCTTAGCGGAAGCTAACAGAGTAAAATCAATTATTGATGGCATGAGCGCCACAATTAAGATTGGCACTTCTGGTGGCGGGGGTGGCGGTAGAGGCGGTTCATCTGCTTCTGTCGGTATTGCTCGTGGCCCTATTGGTACAGTTGGTCAAGCGTTCAGTGCTCGTATTGGTGGCGGTACAGTTGGTAAGAGCTAAAAGTAAGGTCAGCTAAAGCAGCGACTGTCAACGAGGACGTTTGGAGATATTGGGGTAAAGAATTGTATACTGGTAGTCCTTTAGAGACTTCAATGGACGAGCTTACTAAAGCACTGAAATTGGCTAAAGAAGACTACAAGAAAAATGCAAGAGATTTACGCTAAAACAAATTCCAATCATGAAAGACCAAATTCAATATCAAAAGATTTGAAAGCTCTGCACCAACAAGAGCTTACAGATACTATTGAGAAGTTGAAAGGATATGGGTTTACAGCTAGTGGAAACCGTATCACCAACCTTGAAAGAGCTAAATCTCTATCAGGTGATAGTGCAACAGAAGCTGAAAAGCTCTTGAACACTTGGAAAAAGAACTACGAAACACTGGTAAGTATTGACCGTAAATTGACTGGTCTTAATACTGACATCGCTCAAGCTAATGAGGACATGAAGCAAGCAAGCATTAAGGACGAACTTAAGGAGATTAAAAAGACCCTTAAGAGAACCGAAGCTTTAGTAACTAGCGTTGACAACACCATGGACTTACTCAATAAGAAAGAGGGGTTCGCTAGCAACAAAGACTATGGCTTGAAAGCAATCTTTGGCGAAGAAATTATCAATACTGCTTCTGCTGGTATCAACCGTTTAATTGATGATTTTAATAAGTTGTCTACTGCAACTATTAAACATGAAGAAAACGCTGACGAAGTAGAGAAAGTATTAGAGAAACTTAAGAGTCAAATATTGGAAAATGCTGACGCTATTCTCAAGTACAGAGAGTCTATTAACCAAGTACGGATTGATAGACTAACTAATGACTATGAGCGATTCAACAACGCACTCGTCTGATGGGCTAGATAGATTAAAAGGGTACTGTAGATTATCTTAAAGAGGGGCTGTTAAGTGGTACTAAATTGAGCGATTTAGCTACTCACAATTCGGCGAGCTATCATACTTTGGTAGAGACCAACTGGAAACAGACCAACAAGAAAGATTGCGTCTACAAGCTGAACTTGACCAAGCATTAGCAGCGTTCAGTAAGAAGAATATCGACAGAGAGAAACTAGAGACAGAGGCTGTTCTAAGTATTCAGAAATACAAGTATGAAAACTTAATGAAGATGGCTAGTGACTTCTCTAGTGGTAAGGCAATCACCGCTCCTGACGGAGACTTCCTCAAGGCAATCGGTTTAACTGGTATTACTGATAGCAAGTCTATCAATAACTGGTATGCTGACTCTTGGAGAAAAGAATTGTCGTCTGTATACGATATGTTTGCTAACGCCAATAAGAACTTGGTAAGTCAGTACGAGTCTCAAATCAATAAAGCAAGAGACGGTGTAACCAAGCAAGTAATTACCAACAACATGATTCTTGCGCAACTCAACTTACAAGAGGTCGCGTACAGAAAGTTGGTTGAGACAAACGCTAAGATGATTGAGCTTGCGAAAGAAGAGTTGAAGAATACCACTTTTAACTACCGAACAACGTGAGTCACTCACAGACCAAGTAAAAGAGTACGAAAAGCTATGATTGACGCTCAGAAGTCAATCAAAGATACAGTTAAATCACGCTTTGATTCTTTGAATTTGAGTTGATTGACAAATCACCAACAGGGCGAAAGAGTACAGAGAGTGTTTGAAAAAGTATCTTGAGATTGCTGGGCCTCTTGGGTCTTGGAACTGGAGCTAAACAATCATTCGTTGACGCTGTATTCGCTGGTAAGACCAATGAGTACAGAACAGCCAAGAAACACTTAGATGAACTGATTGCTAAACAAGCATTGTATCAAGAGGGTTCTTATGAATGGAATCTCTTAGAGGAAAAGATTAAGAGTGCCAAGAGTACATTTGCTGACTTGGCTGTATCGGTTCTAAACGCAAACAGAAACGTGTTAGAGAATACACTCAACACTATCAAAGATGGTATTGAGAAAGATATTCTGGGCGGTAGCACGTTAGAGAAATGGAAAACTTATCGTGATAACTGGGTAACTGGTATTCAGAAAGAGTTAGAACTTGAGGCTTTTGAGAAAGAGAATTGTCGATACCGAAGACAAAGCTCTCCAAAGAAGACTTGAAGTATTAGACGCTCAACGTGATGTGTCTAAACATGACCTTGAGTACTTAGAGAAGCAGTTGAAAGTTGCTGAATTGCAAAAGAAACTAAACAACATCGAGAAAGAAAGAAAGGTTCAAACCTTAATCCGAAACGATGATGGAACCTATGACTGGGGTTATGTAGCTAGGACCAAACTGAGTACGATAAGACCAAGAAAGAGTTGAATGAAGCCAATAAAGACCTTTTGAAAAGTATAGACAAGAGCAACGTCAGAAATACGCTGAGTCGCTTGGAACTATCATTGAAAAGGCTAACAAAGGCGAGTACAAGACGGAAGACGAGTTGAGAAGCGACTTAGACTTACTAAGAACTGCTTACTCCACAATCTTAGGCGACATTCCTGAGATTAAAGGTGGCTCATACGGTGATATTATTGACGCTTACAAGAGATACCTTGCAAGTAACGGTATTGTTGCTAATAGCTTTTTGGTGGAACAAGTGGTGCTTCTGACCCATTGAACGGATTGGGAGAACGCTTTGAGCTTTCATTTAAGAATGTCATGACTGACCTCACACGCATTATTGCTACTGAGCTTAAGAAGACATTACTCAACGAAGCGGTAAAACAATTCTCCAATTCATATTGATAGAATTGAGCTACCTAATGTAACTGACGGAAATACATTTGTTGAGCAATTAAGGGGCCTCAACCTCTTGGCTAAAGCAAGCTGTAAATGACAAAGACAATTAAGGTTGTAAGGGGACGCACTCCGTCCCCAAGCAACTGATTTAAGAGGGTGACGAATGAAACCTATATTAAATTATGTAAGCAACTTTGACGCTAGAGACGAGTATACTTTTCAATACTTGTATCTGGGGCCAGAGCGTGTTACAGAAAACGAACTAAGTATTAGAGAGGCAGAGAAGAACAGCTCTTCTATCTATAGTAAGCAAGTTGTGTCGTTCGATAAAAATTCACATTTTAACACCCACTTTGGTCAATGGTAAGTCCTACTATGCCCGTATTCGGCTCAAAAATAGGCGATGTATAGGGGCGAATGGAGTGAAGAGGTCAAATTCACTTGCTTATCTAAACCAACGTTCTTATTCGAGTCCCTACGAGACGAAAAATTTGTATATAACAATGATTTGCTAATGACAGTTGTAATGGGTCAAGAACAAGGTGATAAGGTATCAACTTATCGGTTCTCATTGCTAGACCAAAACAAAATTACCTGTTAAGGAGTACCCAACTAGACAAGCTGACCTGACTATACCTAATGTCATGACAGAGCGTGTCAATGGGTTAACCAAAGGTAAGTTGTATTATATTGCGGTATATGTGACTACTCAAAATGGACTTGAAGCATTTAGTATGCACGAGTTCATACCGCACTTCATTGCACCGTCTGTAACTGGGGCTGTTCAAACTTTGAACCAACCAACAGAGGGACAAGTTTTAGTCCAAGGGTTCTTAAGACAACACCTTGGTATTCAGACCAGACCTTACATTAAAGGTGAAGAAGAGGGCGCTGTCCCAATGAGTTACCAATATCTGAATGGTGAATGGGTAATCATTCCACCTGACAGACCGTTAACCTATAAGAAAATGGGTATGGCCCAAGCGAGTGACTTTATCGCTAAGATTTGGTGTAAGCATATTCCTAATGGTAAGTTCTTAGAGTTTGAACGTGAAGACAAGAATGGTATTGGTATGACTTTCTACAAGCGTGACGACTGTATTGTATGTAAGAAAGAGTATCTGAATGAAGATGGTTTGGGGACTTGTATACCAAAAGTCGTTCAAATATTGTTCCAGACTTGAAAAGAAACATTTCTACCTATATATTAAAGTGGTAGAGTTTAGAGTAGATATGAAGATTGAGGTGGTGGAGTAATGATTATCGGACATACATTCATGAGTCATGGTGTTAACGGGTCATTTTTCGACACCGCAATTCCTACTGATAACATTGACGAACTAACGCTGAACGGGGGCGTTTACGATGAAGTGTTTGTCAGTGTAGATACTTCATTACCAGCAAATAATGTCAAGCCTACTGGTTGGCAACTCAAACATATCATTGACGCTAAGTTTAAGAATGATATTGAGGCTGGCTCCATTGACGCAAACGGTTTTCAAGATTGACGGCTTATTGATTTATAGACGTAAGTTTGAACCTAACGCTAAGTGGGTATTAGTTGGTGAAAACAGATTACCAATTTGAATACAATGTGTATTCTTTTTGTAGATAAGACAGTACAAAATGGTGTTACTTATGAGTATGCAATTTTACCAAAATCAAAAGAGGTTTTAGGCGAAATTACTCAGTCTGCACCAGTAACAGTTAACTACTATGGGTCTTACATTTCTGATATTAATGACATATAGAATGAACCTTGACTTTGAGCTTGGTGAAATTTCTCACCACAGAAATAGTGCTACACTTAGCCCTATGAATGGTAGATACCCTGTTGTTATATTTGGTAGTCAGAACTCACAAGAGTGGCTCCATGAGCTTCTTGCCCTGTAACGGAAGAGCACCAAAAACATGGCGGGCCTATCAATCAGAGGCGAACGAATACAAACTAGAGAGTCTATTGTTAACTTCTTGAATAACAGGGGCCTCAAAATTATTAGAAATGAAAGTGGAGAGATTTTGATTGTTGCTATCACTGATGTTAAGACGGCTCCTAAGGCTGATTGGCTACACGATGTTCAAAAAGGTAAGTTTCAACTATACCGAGGTTGGCAAGATTGAGGGTAACTCACTGAAAGGAATGGGCTTGATTGGGCAAGCTGTCAAGTCTAAATATACATATAACGAAAATGGCGAGATTTTATGGGAGAACTAATGTATGGCTAATGTACCTAGTATTTTAGATAAAGAATTTAATAATCATACATTACCCAATGTTGTGGACGATATTCGGGTAGACTCATTAAACGAGTCTGCCTATCGTGTCCATACTCAGCCAGTAAGAAGACAGAGTATCACACTACAGGTAATTGATGAAAAGACAAATGAAGTCATTGATACAATTGTGGGTCAGGCTTCATCTGGTAATATTAGAATCAGCTCTACTTTCTAATTAAGACGGACTGCTGACTTTAAGATGGTGGTAAATAAGACCACATATCCTAACCCAGATTCGTTGTTGTGGTTTAACAAGTATATTAGATTATACGCTGGTATTATTGACAATGCAACTGGAGAGAGAGATTAACTTTCTACTTGGGACATTTTGGATTGACAAGATTTCCTATGAAAAGAGTGCAACATCTTATGAGCTGAACGTAACTTTAGCGGACAAGATGTTAAAGTACAACGACAACCAATTAGTTGAGAAGACAGAAATTGCAATCGGTACACCTATTCATATTGCTATGCGTAAGGCTATGGAAAAAGCTGGTGAAACCAAGTTTGGATTTGTCGAGCCTAGCTTAGAAAATGAAGTAGTTCCTTATACGCTTAAGTTTGGACAGGTTGACCAGTTCACTAAAACTCATTACTACTCTTAGAGATATGTATATGGAATTTGGTTGTGGGTACAATATCAAGGGCGAGTTTGAATTTAGAAAGTACCCAATGCAACTTGACGCTCAAACTGACAGACCTAAATGGGAGTTCACTTCTCAAAATGTTGGCTTTGATACGATTATATCCTTTAAGGAAGACTATGACCCTACAAATATATATAAGTACATTGTTTATGGCAATATAGTGAAGTAACTGGATCGCACCTCATTGGTGAAGCAAGAGTGACTGACGCTAAAAGCCCATTTAACGTATATGCTATTGGGGAGCGCATTAAAGTTGTTCAAGAACAAAAGTATGTTACGAACGAACAATGTATTGCTAAAGCAAAAATACGAGGTTCTGAAAAGCTCTAACTTCCAAGAAAAGGTTTCGAGTGAAACTGTTCCTATTTACTTCTTGGACGTTAACGATGTTATTACGGTAGAACACCCAGAAACACACAAGATTGAAAAGTATGCTACTGACAGTATTACAACCGCTTTGTCAGTAGAGGGTACAATGAAAATTGAGGCGCATAAATTATACTTTTGTCACCCTTGAATATGGGGAAGAAAAGAACCCATTAGTAAACGCTATCTCAAGAGGTATTACAAACCTTGGTTGGTTATCATTGTCAGAAGCTAGAATTAGAGACTGCTATGGTATCCTTGGTAGTGGTGAGCTACATTGACTGTTCGGTTCCAAGATAACATTGACGGTGGCGAGGCAAGCAGCAGTTACCTCATACGCAACAACTAAGAACCAGACCTTGATGATTGACTTAGCTGACTTTGCGGAACTTGACCTGAAAGATGAAAACGGCGCTGCTTCAAATAGAAGTGAGGGCGACTTTGCTGACCGAGTACTTGGTCACGAAATGTTCCATGCTACGTTGAATGATTACATTGGACATGATAATGCAATTCAGGTTCCGACTTATATAAATGAGGGCTTTGCTGAGTTTATCCATGAGGGCCAAGGAACGGTTCCAATCAGTTTATACTGACATGGCTAAAGCAGACAAACGTAAAAAGCTAACTGAGATTTGCGAGAAGTTAATTAACAATGGTGCTTTTTGTGGGTGATTCAGAGCATTACGTTGCTAGTTACCTATCTGTTATAGCAATTTATGAACTATGTACCAGAGAACAATGGCTAAGATTGTGGCCAATCTCATGCGTGGCAAATCAAGCATTGGTATTAACTATTATACAAGTTTTTACCTATCGCAAAGCACACCAGAAGAAGTTCAAAGAAAGGTAATTGAAAAAGGGTTAAGACCATGGATAGAGTATGGAACTTCCTTTTTGATATTGACGATAAAGATACTGGCTCTGTAGGTGGTATTCACTTTATGAACATCTATGGTGTTCCATTGACCGCCAGAACAGTATGTTAACAACGCTGACGCAACTGTAGCGTCCCTTGGATTTAATGTCCAAATTGTGAAATAGCTATTGTTTCATAATCAATATTATGTATAATAGTAACAGATAATATAAAGAGGTGTTACAATGGCAATTATTGACGGTTCTCTGTCAAAATTCCCTAACCACATTGATGAGTTTAACGAGGTATTTGACCTTGATTATACGGCTCACCAAAAAGCGGAAAGGCTGACAGAACTTAAAAGCAAAGCAGTCTTAGTACAGCTGAACAGAATGAAATACTACAGCTTACTACAGAACTAAGAGATAATTTAATTAACGCTCAGTCTTGGAACAGACTGACATCAGCGTTGTATTCCACCCAAAAAGTTTTTCAACTCAGAGTTCAAGGGTTCTTAAAGGAAAAGCAAAAGACTTGGGACTCTTACATTAGACAGTTTACTTACGTTGGTGAGTGGGTTGAGAATAAAGAGTACAAATTCCAAAACTTAGTGACCGCCTCAAACGGTGACTTATACTTATGTAGAGCTGACCATACATCTAGTACTGCAACTAACCCATTATCTGCAGGTGGTGCAAGCACTTGGGTTCACGCCTCTCTCTAAGAGGGAAGCAGGTGAACCTAGCTTAAGTATTGGATATAAGGGCAGATGGAACCCTACTACAGCTTATGTGATTGGCGATGGAGTTTCTGCTTCTACAGGTGTAGATAATGGATTGCTTTGTACTACGCTAAGCGAGCAAACACAGGTAAAAACCCAACAACTCAGTCCTGACGACTGGGTACTTTACAACCAGTTGTATGTAAATAGTACACCACCACGAAACGCTGGTAAAGGTGTTCACTTTATCGAGGTGTTATAATGGCAGACGTTAACGATGGACACGATGGAACTAATCAACGCTATTATGACTATCGTTGACGGCAAGCTTGATAGTTATAGTACCACAAGTAGTATGACTGGTATCGTAACAGAAGACCCAGTTGGATTTAAGTGCAAGGTAAATATCAACAATGAGGTTTACGAGTGCACATTAGCTGAGCATCTTCACTCATGGATTCAGAAAGATGATGTGGTGATTGTTCAAGACCTATACAATAATAAACAACGACTTATGGTGACTGGGAAAAAAACTGGACAGTTACAGTCCAGCCCCTCACTTGTATTCTTCAACCCTAAAAGCGAACGTCTTGAAAGCGGTGTCGATGGGGTATTCGATTCTAGCGGAGACAAGATTGGGTACGCAAGCGTTGGTAGGGAGATAGATAATGGTTAATAGACAGGCTAGATATAAGATTCATAATGGTAGCGAGTTTGACGTATACCATTTCGAGACTAGCGCCAATGCGGTTAAGGTCTTTGATAAGAATAATGGGTTAATTGGTGATTTATCTAAGTTACTCTTTGAGGGCGAAACTAAGAGTAATGTCAACTTTAGAAACATTCGTATATCAGGCGTGTATGCGGTTACTCGTATTGAGGGACTACCTACAGGCGTAGCAACTAATAGTAAAGCTACCTTGGAAGTTAAAGCAGTGGGGCCTATTGGAGACCCTGATATTGTTCATTATACTTTGTATGATGTTGACGGTAACGTTTATCATAACACTGTTCCAAAAGGCTCAGAAGCTAAAGGTTGGGCAAGTGGCGGTAAATACCTTAAAGACAAAGTAGAAGCGTTTGATAGAGCGATTGGTACTTTAGGTCAGCTGCAAACAAACAAGAAAGGTAGCTTGGTTGATAGCTTAAATGAACTATACGACAACAACAGAACTAATGCTAGTGGTCTTGCTTCATTAAAGAGAGACTATGATAACCTTGGCACTTCTCTTGCTAAGAGTTACTTGAAGTTAGACGATAATAGTCAGCTAAGCAATGTTAAGTTGGCTCCAAGTGCAGCGTTCAAGTATGACTTCAAAGGGCAAGAGAGACAAATCTTAGGTTTCTCAATCACAATTCACTATTGGTAACTCTAAGGTTCCAGCATTGATTTATGGTAGCGGAGACCTAACATACAACGATAAAAAGGTATGGACAGAAGAAAATGATGGTGATGGCTCAGGACTTGACGCTGATACATTAGACGGTTTCATGCCAAAGACTTTTGTAGATTTGGTGCTGGCGGTAAGTTTGATAAAGCTCTGACTTTTTGACGCTGGCATTAAATTCGAAACAACATCTTGGTAAATGGTAATGGTAACAAATTAGAGTTTACTGGAGCTAATGGCAAGAAGATTGCCTCTATTGATAATGACGGTATCTTATCAGGTAATGGAGTTCTTCTTGAACCAAACGGTAACAACGGGAACCCAGCTTCATTACTATTTAAGGTTGGTTCTGAACTGAAAGGTGTAGGGTTTGTTCGTGACCCTCAAACTCAAAAACTATCCTTTGGTTAACAGTAATCAAGAGCAGTTATGACGTTAGACGGAACTGGACAAGCGCCAGACTTTACTAACTATGTCATGATTGGTGGACGTAGACTTTATATGCAAGACACTCAACCAGTGGCGAGAATATCCCTGACGGGTCATTATGGATTGGGGCTGATTAAATTTGGTAAACTATATCAGACAGTATAATAAAGATACTAAACGATGGGAAGAATGGTATCGTGGTGCGACTAACGCTTATCACTATGTAGCTTCAACAAAGACTTGGGAGAAAATGCAATACGGAGACCCAAGAGAATACAAGGCTCACAAGTATAATGCTAAGACTAAGTTGTGAGAGCCAGCTTATCTCTATAACTTTGACGCTATTACAGAGAAACAGTTTAGGGCGACATGGAACCGTTCATACACTAGCGCAAATGTTAGAAATCATATTGATAATGGCGATATGTATATGGGTAAATATGGTAGACACAATACAGTTGAAAACATTATCTATGACCCTATTTACTGGGGTAATCAACGGAGCTTGATTGGGTTTGACTTTGCAGAGATTCAGAAAGCGATTTCAGGTAAAGCTGTTGTAAGTATCGACTTGTATCTCAAAAACAAACATACTTGGTATGTTGCTGGCGGTGACGCAAACATTATTACTCATAGCTTCACTGCTCCACCAAGCACATTTGACTATACAGAAAACAGAATTGCTTCTACATACTTTAAGCGTGGGCAACACAAATGGGTTTCTCTTGACACTAAATTCGCTAAGCAATTAGCAGAGGGCACAATTACTGGGTTTGGTTTAATGGGCGTAAACGATGACCCAAGATATTATGGTTATTACGCTGGTAGGGACGATGATAGTCATTACCCTACAATTCGTATTCGTTACTATAATACAGATTATGTTCCTGACAAGAAGTATCAAAGCGACTTTTGGAGAAGTCAATTAGGGGACAAACCGCTATCTATTGGGACTGTTACAACAAGTAATGGCCCACAATATACAGAGGTTCAATCTGGTGACGGTTTATGGCAAATTTCTCAACGCTTAATCAACAATGGTTTAGTAACTGGGGGTTACGGTAAATCAAATGATGGAGCGACTTATGGAGTTAAACGGGGTTTTCGTCAACTAATCCGTTTATATATCCAAATCAAAAACTACAGTATAAATAATGGGTACACGAGGGTGTACCCTAAATTAAAGGAGAGTGCCTATGCGTAAAACTATCAAACACGAGTTTAATATCAATCCCCAAAAGAAAGACCGTGCTGAATTAGATGTTAAACTCTACTCAGAAGACCACCTCAATTCGTCTTTTGAATTTACGTTTAACGATGAGTCTGGTGCTAAGATTGCTTTTAGACGAAACCTATAAGGTTGAAGTTATGGCTGTCTTTAGAGATACCAACAGAACTGTTTACTCACGAGCTGAGATTGCTGACGGGAAAGCAATTTACAAGTTCGACACTACGCTGATTGACAATGACAGAACAGATTATGTTGATGTTTATGTTTATCTAAAACATGAAGAAATGATTGCTGACACTGGAGCGTTTTCATTCAAGGTTGTACGTTCTGCATATTGACTCTAAGATTTCAGACATTAAGAAGTATTACATTGAAAACCTTGACTGGTGTTCAAAAAGAATACTTGGCTAAGTTTGAAGAAGCTAAAAGGCTTTATGAAGCTAAAATGCAAGAGCATATTGACCACTTACCTAGCGCAGAAGAATTGCTGTGGCCCATCTGGTAAAGTAAAGGTTGGTACTGTAACTGTAGCTGGCACTCCAGAAGAAGTTGACATTACTAACAGTGGTACTGAGACAGAAGCTGTCCTTGATTTCAAATTGCCTAAAGGTGAAAAAGGTGATAAGGGTGACGGTTTAGAACTTGACTATTCATTTAGCTCTATCCAAAAATGCGTGATAAGAAAGATACCTTGAAAGAGGGAGATACTCGTTATTATCAACGCATACGGTACGCCTGACAACGGTAAGATTTATCGTGTCATCAAAGGTGAATTGAAAGAGTTTGCTACGATTCTGTGGTGAGCGTGGTGACAGAGGTATTCATGGTAGTTGGTAAAGGTATTTACCAATACTGGTTAGAGTCAGGTCACGTTGGTACTGTAAATGATATGTTCCAAGAGTTGCGAGGCCCTAGAGGTTATCGTGGTGACGCTGGTGCTGACGCATACGAAGTTTGGAAATCTCAAGGTAACACAGGTACTGTCGCAGACTTCTTAGCTTCATTAAAAGGGCCTAAAGGTAGAACACCTGATTTTGGTGTTGACGATGGTTATTTAACTATTGACGGTGGTCGTACTAACCATAAAATTGTTGGGCGTGACGGTAGAGACGGACGTGATGGTGTTGACGGTTTAACACCTCAAGTTGGGCCTAACTCAAACATGGGTAGTTGGTAATCGTGACACTTTAATTCCAGTTCAAGGGCCTCAAGGCTTTAGTGCTTATGACATTGATGTTCAGGTTAATGGATATGCTGGAACCAAACAAGAGTGGTTAGCTGAGCTAAAATCTCAAAAATAGAACTGGTGGTGGCGGTCTATCAGAGTCCGATAGAGCTTTGTTAGATACTGCAAACAAAGTTGTTAAGAAGAGCAACTGGATTGAACCAAGCAACCCTAACATGATTCTTGTTTTGATGAAGAGCAAGAAAGGTAAGGACTTAAATGCTAATGAGGCTTATTCTAACTTTGCCACTGACTGTTCTCGCGTGGTGAAGAAGATACAGAAGAGCAATACACTTATGAGTATTACGAGCAAAGCAAGCGCTAGCTGTAAAACTTTGAAGTATATCGTGAAATGGGTGAGACAGATACAGATTTCAGATTGAAATTTGTGCCAAGACTCCTTAACGAAAAATGAAGAAGTAACTGATATGGATTCACTTCCTACTACAGTTAAGTTCACAGTTAAGAGAACTACGCCGAACGGTCATAATATTTCTTGATTACTTTGTTAAGATTCTGGTTATTGATGATACTCAACTCCATGCAGAAAACAACGCTCAGCTCAGTAAGCGATGTAACTCTTGAAAAAGGTTCGTGAAGAGATTGCTAAGTATGTTCGTGAGAACACTCCAGCACCTAGTCCAGCGCAACCTAGCCCACAACCAGCGTTAGACATGGACGCTATCAATCGCAAGGTTGAAGAAGTAGTTCAGGAGAAACTAAAAGCGTTGCCAGCCGCTACAGGTGGAAGTAGTGAACCTGACCATTTAGCATTTAGCAGACCTTATGAATTAACGTTTATTGAAAGCAATGGTGGGTCTATGTTGACTACCATGGGTGACGAACATAATGTGATTATCAATATTCCAAACCCACAAGATTATGATTTCACTTTATGACATTCAAAAATACCCTAAAAATGGTATTCAAGCAGATTTTAATGATTACAATTTGCAACATGGTGAAGAGAATGGTTTACACTATATCCATTCAGATTATGATGCAGACAAATTCTCTGATTTAGGAGAAAATGGTGGTTATATCGAAATCACTGTTACGGCAACTCATAAAGTCACTAAGAAAGCAATTAAAGGTATCGTCAGATACGACTTCATCAAACGTAACTGGAAAGATGAAGACGAGGTTAGAAACCTTATTTTAGAAGAAACTAGAAGTCTTTCTGACAGAGTTCATGAGGTAGAAAATAAGCCGCACCCTACAGCAAATGGATCTGATAAACTTGCTGATATTGCAAAAAGACAAAGAGTTTAACAAGTACGCTCTGTTCTAATGAGCAGTTCTTTCTCCAGTAATCTACTACTTGGCTGACTACTACAAGAACGAAAAACTCACAATGGAGTAAGGTTCTTGATGTAGACCACCTTTTGACTTTACAATTATCAATAACGCTAACGGAGCTGGCTCTGAGAAGAGTACAGACTTTGAAAAACAAGTTGCTATCGCTCGTGGTAAGGGTGTTAAGATTCTTGGTTACGTTCATACTGGGTATGGACAGCGTGATAAAACAGAGATTTTATCAGACGTGAAAAAGCATATTGAGTGGTATGGAGTGGACGGAATCTTCCTAGACGAGACCATTTCAGGTTGGACTGCTGAGCAAGTAGCGTTGATTCCTCACTATCAAGAGCTTCATGACGAGATTAAGAAGCTCAATCAGTCGCCTGTTCGTGGTTGCAAATCCTGGCACTAACACCATTGAAGCAGTTCTTCCTACAGCCGACATCTTTATGACTTACGAAAGTAATGCTAACCAATATATTACTGCGAAAGATTACAAAGATAGAGACATTATCATCACACAACCATACTACAGAACACAGCCTAAAGCTAGATTCTGGCACGTTGTGTATGGGGTAACTCCTGAGAACTACCTCAAGGTAATGGAAAGAGCACAGAAAGAGCACGTTGGTCACATTTACTTCACTGACAAGATGAAAGAAGATAACAAGAAGCCTGACTACTCCAAAGCTCCGTCTCCATATCTTTTAGATGTGCAAGAGGCATGGGCGAGTGGTAAGAGCGCTTACAAGAGCTATCTGAAAAACAGTTGACCTTGAAGCACGATTGACTAAGCTTTATTAAAGAGTTAGAACAAGCTGACCATGAAGCTGGTGCAGAGGAACACCCTCAAGCATAATAAAAAGAGAGTAGTGATTATTCACTACTCTTTTTATTTTGTCTTTAAGTTTCACAATCTTAGCGTCATTGTATCCACAGAAAGGTGGCATGAGCGTTTCTTCTGGTGGCATGGACTACTGGAAGTTCTTCAAACCCATAGGTCTCTTGAATCTTATCCATCTTTTTCTTTAGGGAAGAAAACCTTTTCAGTTTTCAACCCATACATTCTGAAAACCATTTCTACACGCTGAACATTAGCGTCATTCTCTACCGTATATAGTTTAATCATTGTCTTCATCGTACTCCAACACAATAATTGCTAGGTCTTTCTCTCCGTACTTCTTACTTGCGTTAAGCTCTGTACATATACTTATCGTCTTTTGTAAGCGACTCCATTCAATCCGTCACAGATTGACTTTACATAGTTGTCAATGTCCCCAACTACAGGCTTAAGCTTACCCTCTTTAGCTTCTTCCCTCTTTTTCTTAGACCATGATTTTGGAATCTTGATAGTAAATGACTACGGACATCTTGAAGTATCCGTCAATAGGTTCGTGTTCTAATATCTCTAGCGCACTGAGCCACAAACTTTTCTATAATCTAATGCTTCTTTGGCGTGTAAACTGCTGGCTTATGAGTGTATTGATTATATACAAATCTTGGTCTGCCTTTAGGAACTGGCTTAGATGGAACTATGATTATCTTCTTCATAATTCACCTCAAAGTTTAGTCTGTAATGATATAGCATGGCGATTAACTCACTTCTTCCGTCTAATACTGCAAGCGCTTTTTCATATTCTGGAATCATATATTGAGGATAACCGTCACGCTTAATGGCGTTTAAGAACTCGATAATCTCCGAGGTCTCTAAGTTATCATACATTAAAATCATTCTCCTGTTATCTTGATAACTATATTATAACACATAATCTCACATGAAACAAGAGTAAATAAAAACCGCCCCAGTTAGGAGCGGACTGTATATTAAGCTAATCGGAATGAAAAGCCTTTATGAGTCTTCTGAGTTCCGTCCAAACACATTTGGACTGACTCTAAAACCATATTATGTTTTTTAACGAACTCTTCTAAGTTGTAGATTGGTGTCTCTTCACCTTTCTTGTCAATAGCATAAGCTACTGGGTTAGCAACCTCTACTGAGTGTTGTCTGAAACTTCTGTTTTTAAGCTCTTCTTGTGGTTCATTATTAACTTCAGATTCTGAAAATGACCTCAGAATCGATGTTTTGCTCACCGAAGCGAACAACTGTTCGTGTTTCTGATACCAGTCAAGTATTCTTCTGAGCCATCGTCATATCGGATATGCAGATATAACTCGTCACCCACATGATAAGCACGAATGACAGTGACAACCCTCGCCACGATAATAAGCTACTTCATTATTATTGAACATCTTCTTTTCCCTTTCTGTCAAGCACTTTCATAAACAGTCCTAGGTTAGTCTTGTGAATCTTCTTAGAAGACTTTCTGATTGATTGAGTGAATGACTTCTTACTTGTAATGATACTTGCATACTTAGACGCACGAGTGACTGCTGTATAAAGCAACTCTCTTGAGTTAAGCATGAAAATGGTAAGCAGAGCAATGATTACATTCTTAATTGTACTACCTTGCGACTTGTGAATGGTAATAGCGTAACCAAGTTGAATTTGACCGACTTCCGATTTGTTAAGCGTTACTTCTCCAATGCCATCAAAATCAACTGTGAATTTTTCGTCTTCAATTTTAGTTAAGATACCAGTGTTACCATTGTAAATTGGTGGGTCAGACTTGGTATTCTTAGTGTTGATTACCTTGTCTCCTACACGCAATGTATATTCGCTGTCATAACCTTGGTTCACTACCATTTCTGCCTTGATACCATCTGCTGAGTTAGCCATGATTTGAGCGTACTTGTTCAGTGTATTTACTGATACTGCACCAGTGGCTTTTGTGGCGCAGATAATCTGAATGTCGTTAATATCGTATTCATTAAGCGCCTTTTTAAAATAGGCTAATGATGATTTCAGGATTGTTTTCTCTTCATCATCAGGAACAATCGTATAGCTTAGAGTCTTGATTGATACCGAACGTTTGTTCGCCTGTAGCAAACTTAAGCTCTTGTGGTCTTTTACCTTTACGAAACTCTGTAGCGTGAGTAACAATCGCACTGTCTTGCGCCTGTCTATGAATTTTGGTTAATCGCATAGACGGAATTAAATCAGACTCAAGAATACCACCCATAACACCTACGCCAATACTGTCTAACTGACCATCGTCACCAATCATGATGATTTTGCAGTTAGCTTGATCAGCCTTAAGTAGTGCTTGGAAAATGGTAGCGTCCACCATACTGATTTTCATCAATGATAATTACCTCGTCACGCAGTGGAAGTAATCTTGAGGACACGAACACCGTATTTAATCAGTGAGTGAATGGTACTTGCTGGATAACCAGTGATTTTTACGAATGTTATCAGACGCTTTACCTGATAAGCAGACCTGAGAAATGGTACATTATTGCGTTGTAAGATTTCGGAATATGCGTTGACAAGAGAGGTCTTACCAACACCACCGCCACCTTGTAGCAAGAATACGTTACTGTTCAACATTGAATTGATAGCTGACTTTTTGGTCTTCATCAAAGCTCAACCTTGCTTTTCTCAACCTCTAAGATAATATCATCTGCATTTTCAATCTCACGATAATTGTCTTGCCATACTCGTGACATCAATTCTTTCTAGCGATGAACTCTCTTTTTCTACATTCTTCTTGGTTGTGAATCGCTTGGTTCCGTCAGCCATGGATAGCGTAACGAAATCATCTGACTCATTATACAGTCTTGCAACTTCTTTAAGGTTAACTTGATAGATGAAGTTCTGCATATCGTTAGTGAACTCTTCAAGTGTTGCCCAAGTAGAACCATTCTCATATAGCTTTTCAAAGAAATATTTTATGTAAGCTAGGATTCTGCGTGGGTCTTGTAGGTGTTCTTCTTTATCATAGTGATACAAGAACGCTTCGTCTGCTTTCTTAAAGCCAAAACCGTTAACATCATATAAATTGTAAGGATTCTCGTTTACCTTTTCGATAGCTAAGTCAACGTTGCTTTGAAATGGGTCACAACTTTAGATATAGCGTTTCGTGTCAGGGTTGTATTTGACACCTAATTCGATATAAGCATAGTTGTGTCGCCAGCTCGTTTATAACATTCAATCATGCGTTGAGCTGTCTTATCGCCAATACCGTCTACTTCTGTAAGTGCAGATACATTTTCCTTTTCTAAGATATTGAGAATATCCTTACCATGGTGTTGAACTAGGTTAGTAGCTTTATTCTCGCTAACGATAGTGGACAGGAAATCAATAATATCATCTTCATTATATTCGCCTTTTCGTTTGCGGACTGTAGTAGATAATGTATAAGTATCTGCGTACTTTTCTGATTTACCATCCTTGTATGCAGAGATTTGATAGATTTGACCCTCTTGCCCAGAAGCTACGCCCTTTACCGTAAACTCTTCCTCAGAGTCTACGGTACGGAACTTAGCAATCTTGAATGGCGAATTAGGTGCTCTCCATACAATTCTCGTACAAATAGCTTGAACATCTATTTCGTTACGCAAGAAATTACCCCATTTCTAATAGTGCTGTTAATACTTCCTCTTCTGGAATATTGTAAACTTCCATATTCATGGTAGCTTCTTCAATGATAGCCACTCTAAAGTTGTTCTTTTTGAGCAGTGATAATATCTTCTGCAATGTCACCGAACATTTCATTGTTTAGCAACAAGTGTCGTCCCTCAATCTTTGCATAAACAAAGTCAAGTTTTTAAAAGCTCCATGAATTTAGGAACGCTAAAGCCATCTTTAACCTTAACTGTAACCATTACTTATCACCTGTACTTCGAAACCACCGTCACGACTACCAGTTGAATCGTCATTGTCAGTGACTAAGAATTTTTCAAAACCAGCCTGAGCAATGCGCTCACCTTTTCTTGATTGTGTAGTGGAAGAAACTGTTAGTTTACAAACGGAACCATAATGTGACCGTCATTGTCAGGGTTTGAGTAGTAGTCAGAGTCAATGATACCAACGCTGTTTGGCATTGATAAACCCTTTTTAACCGCTGTACTTGAGCGTGGATAAACCTTTAATACTTCATCATGGCCCATTTTAGCTTTTAAGCCAGTTGGCACTAAAGTTGTTTTGTTAAGTAACTTCTTAGCTTCTTCTTTGACCTCTACATCACCAAAGCCAAGAACTTCGCTAAGTTTAGCCCATAAATAATCAAGGTACAAACTTAAGCGACTTGGTACGGTGATTTCCTCTGCGACCTCTAAGTCGTAACCATAACTATTAGCAGTACCACGCTTTGGAAGATTGATACCTTTATCTTCCCAACCTCTTGCAATTTCAAATAATCTCATTTATTCTTTCTCCCTAATCTTAGATAGCTCATATAAGGCTCTGCTTCGTCCAGCATAATTAGTTTCATGCTCGATGAAATGCCTTAAATCATCAATATTACTTCTGTTATCGTTGACTAGTTGTTTCCAGTCGTGAACGTTGATTTTGTATAGCATTGTTACAATGCGTAACTTTTTTAACGTTCTGCTTACTAATGCTAGCTCTTCCAGTAATGCAATCCAAGCAACAATAAGTAAAGAGATAGCGCCATTAAAGATAACAATGCTATACATTATCTCACGTCCCTTACACCGCTATCGGTGCTTTAATAGTTTGATGTGGGTTGTAACCCTTAAGTTCGATGTCAGTTGGCTCTAGTTCGTAGATTGACTTGTTACTATTGATTACCAACTCTGGTAAGTCCTTTACGTTTCGGGCCAACAGTTTCTCTGTCTGCTCCATGTGGTTAGAGTAAAGATGAGCGTCACCGATTGTATGAACAAAATCTCCAACCTCTAAACCGCACTCTCTTGCAATTAAGTGAGTGAGTAGAGCATAACTAGAAATGTTAAATGGAACACCTAAGAAAGCGTCTGCGCTACGTTGATATAGCTGACATGACAACTTACCGTCTTTAACATAGAATTGGCACAATGTATGACATGGTGGTAAAAGCCATATCGTCAATATCTGCCACATTCCAAGCAGTTAAGATATGTCTGCGTGAATCGGGGTTGTTCTTGATACCGTCAATCAACTTAGCAAACTGGTCAATTTTCACCGTCTTTGGTTTGCCAATGTCTCCATTGATAACCATAGACATTACCAAAGCTCACCGAACTCTTTAGCAAACTCAGGTTGTTTCATTCGCTCTAGGTACTCTTCTAGGTAAGATGAATATTTAGAATTAAACGCTTGATTTTTCAAATCGGTAGTTTAATCCCACGATGAATTGTCTTTTCTTGAAAAACCAACTCTGTCAAATTTCTCCCGTTCGTCTTTTTGAAGATGTTAAGAAGTGTTCGCTCTTAACCCATTTTTTCAAAAAGCCCATTCGTCCCAAATGTGGTTGTTGTATTTAAGTAGATAACTGATATTGGTATCACCCTTAATGAACCATAGCAACTCGCTGACCACTAGCTTGAATGGCACTCGCTTGGTTGTAACAATCGGGAACCCTTTTGATAAGTCATAACGTGACTGATGTCCGAAAATACTTGTGGTTCCGACACCAGTACGGTCTTCTTTTTCACTACCATCTAAGATAGTTCTCAACAAATCATGATACTGCTTCATTGTTCACGCTCCGCTTTAAGATTTCAATTCTGTAATCATAACCAGTTTCTTCGTCATGGTAATACTTACCATCTGATACTCTCCAAGACGGTTCGTCAATATCGCACATATAAGTATCAGCTTCAAAGTCTCGGTTAATAGTTGTACGGACAATATATGAAGTGTATGGCATGAGTTGTTTGTAAACATTTGCACCGCCAATGACGATAATGTTTTTCTTTTTAGATAATTCAATTACTTCGTCTAAAGGTGGCTTGACTAAAATTCTCTGGCAAGTCATGTATAGGTTCGTTTGAGACAACACCATAATGTTTCGGTTTTTAAGGTGCTTAATACTCTCATACGTTCCTTTACCACAAACACAAGTCTCACCCTCTGTTAAATGCTTGAACATCTTTTGGGTCTGCGGGCAATCTCCATGGGAGAACGCCATTCAGACCAATTTCACCATTCTGCGCTTGAGCATAAATGGCACTAATCATATTACTTACCTCTAGCTTTGTTGTAGCTATCGTAAGTACCGTTCTTAATGCTTTCCATTAAAGGGTCTTTATGACCATTACCAATAGTACCATTTTTAATATCACGCATTAACTTGTCACCCTTGATGTTTTCACCATAAGTTCCGTTCTTAATTTGTTCCATTAGCTTATCTGCATTATTTAAGTGCGTTGCTGATACTGTTGTTTTGGCTTTGTGTTCACTTGCCCGGAGTGGCTCCTAAAAACTTTAACAATAACGACAGACCGTCAGATGTTTCTTTAACATCTTCTTTAGTGCCTTTTTCAATGTACTCAATAGCCTCTTGTAAGTAGAAACTTGCTTTCTTTAAGTCTTCTAACTTCTTGCCTTTATGTAGCGCTCATGCTAAATACTTAAGTACAGTGCCAATGTAGTAGCCTCTACAGAATTGTGGTCTTTAACCCATTCAGTAATCGTATCAATTACTTCTTGAGTGTATTGATTGTAATGTGATGGGTGATTAACCATATCTTGAGTCACAACAATTACCCCCGAATGTTTCCTGTATGTTTAGGATAGTATTTAATACCTGTCTTGCCACGATGTAAGACATTAAGATAATCTGTAGTCTTCTCTCCACGATTCTTGATTTCGTTCAACTGCCATTTAAGCAATTCAGCTGTGGCTAGAACATCATTCATTGCTCGGTGAGCGTTAACTAACCCTGATACCATGAGCCTCACAACGGTCTCCTAATTTATGACTACTTACTCTGTGGCTCTAAAATTCGTGATAACGACAAGGTGTCAAAGATTTCTCAATCTCAATACCCTAACTGTTTTCTACGAAACTAAAGTCAAATGGAGCATTATGAGCTACAACAATACAATCGTCTAATAACTCTTTAAGGTCTTCTTGAACCTCTTCTAATGGAATACCCTCTTCTTGAGTCATTGCGTATGTAATGTTAGTCAGCATTTCTACCTTTTTAGGAATGTATGACTCTTTAATCTTAACCAACGTTGTGTACTCTTTTTCTTTCTTGAGAGTGCGTGGGTTAAGAAAAGCAATAGCAACTTCCGTAATCTCATTTTTCTGAGAGAAACCTGTGGTCTCTAAGTCCAGAACTGCAACATATTTAACCATCAATATCCTTTCCGTATGGTGACCATTTTTCCGTCCCGACATACATAGCCCTCTATTGTTTTTGATAAACCGTCAATATCAATGTCTTTATGGTCTTCCACTTCCATAGTCCAAATGACCGCAAAAGACAATTCGACCTCTTCACCGAATGAGGGTACAAAGAAATATTCTTCACACTCACCGTATGCTTGGGTCATTCTCATAAAGTCACTGTTATATTTAAGGTAATCAATAATATCTTCTTCGTCCATTACTTCAATATCAACATTGTACATGGAAGTAATTCACTCTTACGAACCTAAGTTGCGCTTGCCTATACTCTTAGGCATTACTTATCACCTGTGTTAATAATAATCTTATAGGTGGTTGAGCTGATTGAGATAGTAATATTTTCATTAGGGCATATCAAAATGTCATAAAAGGCATTTTTGCATATCTACTTCATAGTTATTTTCCATATAGTCGATAGCCTCAGCAAATGCGTCTGTATGACTTTCAAATTCGCCAATGAAAACACTGTCGTAATTTAACTCGTTCAAAAATATGGACATTATATTTCTTCATTCTATAACCTCTTCTTAATGGCTTGACTGATTTCAAATTGCAACTGACCTGTATTGATAATTGACAAATTGATTTCTGGATTATCAGTAATCTTAAGCCCAAGTCTTGTGTAAGTGCTAACGACACGTCTATCTACCGCAAAAGATTGTCAATATCATCGTTTAATGTATCACCATCTAAGTGAATAATACAATGAGTACTTGGCAATTCACCATAATGTGATTCGTAAATCATTTTGTCTTTGCGGATATAGTTATGCTTAATTCTATGAGCATACTTAACAAAAGTTATACAACTTACCGCTAGAACTTTCCAAACGATTTCAAAACCAATATCTCTATAGCGTGTTTTGACATCATCGTTAACTAGGTCAAACCCATGAGCATATTCGATATTGTGTTTTCTGCACTGGTATCTAAAAGCGTCATAACTAACGTGTCTATAGCGCTCTACGAATAACTTATAAATCTCACCAAAGTATAGGTTCTGAGCGTTACGTTTTAAGAAAATCAATTTCTTCTTCTGTAAACTTTTCTCGTTCCAACTTTGGTTGGATATTCAGTCTTTTATATCTTTGGTATAAACTAGCTTTTTGTGGTCTATAATTGAATGTTTCTTCAAACAGTTCCAACATTTCACTGCAAGTCATACTTGGGCCATTTTTGATTAGAAAATTATCATGCTCTTCATTAAATAGAAACCTTTCATTCTTAAAGAATACCCGCCTTATAGACTAAGCTTCGTAAGTATGTAACGGTATATTTTGTACCGAACTCTTTATTATAAGCCTCAGTAAACTCTTCTCGACTCATGATAGGAGCATACTTTTCCATGAACGCTTTACGTTCAGCGGATTTGATTTGGCGCTTTGTTAGGGTCTGGCAAACCATAATAAGGATTCTCTCCCTCTGGCAACATTTTTCCATTTAATTTCGTTAGCTCTTAATGCTAATGAGTGGGCTTGGATAACCTCTCTCGATAACCGAACAAGTGTTCGTGCACGATGGCACTCTTGTCTAAGTTCTTTCCCGTCCAAGTCCCTATCCATAATAGTTTCAATTTGCTCGAAAAAGGTGGTTATTGAGGTCAGACAATTTGTTTCTAGCCATCAATATCGTCCTCTTTCTTCTTCTAAATACTGACTAATATCTCCGCCACCAATTACATCAGAGACCTTTTGAAGATAATCAAGCTCAACCTCTTCTACGCCTCTAAAAATGTTAGACATCTTAATACGATTGATACCAAGTTGCTTGCCTACATAATGATATGTAAGGTCTTTCTCTTCTCTAATCATACGCAGACGCTTAAGTAGATGTCATATTTAGCGTATGCAGACCAATCAAATTCATCAATTCTAAACACTGAATGGGTGACATCTTTTCGGTATCTGCTTACGTTTCGCTCAATTCGTTTGTTGAAGAAAATTAACTTATCTTTATCGTTAGGGTCTGGCTTAATCAGAACATATTCGTCTGAGTAAGCCCCTAACCAGTAAACGTCTCCGATTAACAATGGCGAACCATTTTTAATCTCTTTTACTTCCATAGATTATAGTTTCGCAATCTCGTCTGGGCGTAATCCGCACCATGTGTTTTCTTTATCTTCAAACGTTGTCTTAGTCACGATTGGCATAGATGAATACCCAAGCATTTAAGTTGTTCAAGTAGCTCTGCGTTCTCTGGAGCTGTCACATCAACCTCTGTATACTCTACACCTTTGGCTGATAATTGGCGCTTAGTAAAGTCGCACTGCATACAATTTGGTTTGGAATAAACTGTTACCATAAATAAATCTCCTTTGTTAATATACAAGTATTATATCATAAAACCTGTATTATGTCAATAGTTGTTTTGACTATTTCTTTTTGTTTGAGTTGATAGTATAGTTAAGTGTAGCTGTATTCTTTACTCGTGATGTGCTGGAATAACAGCTACATTAAGCAACAAGAACTCCAGCCATATTAGCAAAGTAAGAGTAGTGATGCCGTCAAAATCAACTAGGGAATACCTGTCCGTCTTTTTGCCAAAATTTCTGCAATCTATCGCACTTCTCTGGGGTGTCTTTAGTGAACTTGAATGTATAGTTTTTGTCTCCCGTTACGTTTACGATATGCTTGCTGAATTTGCTCCTGTGCTGTAAACACTTGAGAGTCTGCGATTGTATTTGTATTTTTGCTTTCATAAAAATCTCTAGTCAATATTAACATCTTTATCTCGATTTGTCAAAACGAACTACTCACTGAAATACTGGGAACCGTAAACTCAATGAGTTGTCAGATTTATTGGTAGACTCTTCAAAGTATTTAACTCTCTGTAATCTTGCCAATAATCTTACTTGTATCTTCCCAGAACTCTTTTCGTGTTGCTTCGTCAAACCCTGTACCAACTTTAACCTCATAACCCTTATAGTCAACAATGATACCGCCAAGGGTTCCCGCAAGTTTACCCTCTCCCTCGAATACTCCAGTTACCTTCCCGAGGTCAGCAGAATGGAATGATTTCACTTTAAGCAATGAGCGCGTACGTTTTGTAACGTATACATCGTTAAGGTTAATCGTAGACCCTCTCCACTTGCTCTTCCACTTTAGATAAGTAGTGAGGAATAACTGATAGGTCATTACCAGTATATAGTAATGGTAATACCGAAATCAAGTAAAGTCCTTTATGCGAAGCTAACTTGGACATAGTGGCTAACATTCTACGTCTGCCATTGTATGTTAAGTTGCTACGGCCCATATAGAACTCATTGATAGGTACAATATCAAATACCTTGTGCATAAGGTCTTTCTTTTCGCCTTTGGTGCTTACAATACTTTGGGTCTGGCTAAAATGATTTGGGGTTAATCGTGATTGCTTCACCGTCAACCACAAAGCCACCATTATCAGATACTGTATCGATGAAACAGTTGATTGTATTGGTATTCTAAATCTGACATACCATCAATCTTACCTTGGCGAGTATAAAACTCAGTACCTTGTGGCGTTACAAAGAGGCCGCTAACACGAACGCCGTCTAACTTCTCAGAAAGAGCGAATGTATCTGTCTCAACATGAAGACTCAAGGAACTTAAGATGTTTGGTGTGGTCATGAAGCTAACTTTCGAACACTGTAAGTTGGAATCATTACACCCTTACAGTTTTTCATTGATTGTCTCAGCGGTCACACCAACCTTGAATGTCTTGATTTACTAACTGATGAACGAACTCTGTCAATTCATCCATCTCATCGTCCGTAAACTTAAGCACTGTAGCAATATCTTTGCCACTACCAGTGTTATTTTTAGACAAGTATGTTAAGAGACTAGTCAAGTCCCTCAATATCGGTAGCTAAAGAGGTCTGCACCTTTCTCTAGCTTCTTCTTGCCAATACCAAACACTACAAAAGAGTTTAGTAAGAGATAGCGTCCCGATAAACACGCTGTCGTTTAAAGTTGTTGATATAGCTAATCTTATCTAAACAGACCATTATAGATTGTGAGCTCTGTAAACTGTTTATATAATTTATTTACTGTCAAAGTAATAACCCCCAATACAAAGATAAATGAAAGCCAACTACACCCGAACACTGAGATTACGAGTACTGTCCGAAAAATTAGTGATAGTGAAGCCATGCTAATCAAACCAATTACCCAACCAAAAAGCGATGATACAGCCACCGCCAGCGCTAGTATTGTCGAATCGTCCTTGATGTTCGTCAAAGTATTCTTTAGCATATCCAACTGCCCAAAAGAAAGATAATACAGCGATAACTAAAGCATCAAAATGCGCTTATCATGACAAATTCTCCTTATCCCATTTTCTAACGTCTACTTGGGTATCGTCTTTCATCAACTAATGATAGACTCAACCCGATACATAATTGTTATCTTTGGGGGCTTCTAACTCATAAGAGCTAACTGTGTGTTCCCCTTAATTCTATATGCCAACATTCTATCCGTATCAATTAGTGAGTAATTAAGGTCAACTAATTTGTCGATGTTCTTGTCGCTAACTACATTTTCCACTAGGCTCAAGCCTTTCTCAAGCCCAGTGTCTGCCATTTTCATGGTGAAAATATAGTTGTTGTACTTTGGTGGATAGAAGACATAAAAGTTGTGTACTTTCAACATTATTTGTCTCTCCTTACGATTACATACTGTTTGAGCCACACAACCTTTTCTGTTGGGTGTTGTGTCCACTCACCGTTAATGCGAGTTGGTTTGAGCTTCACTGTATGCTCTTTTAATTCAATTAAATCTTTAACCTTAATCTCTAAACGATTGAACTGAGTAATGCCAACTTTAACTGTAAGCTCTTTACCTTTCTTAACTGAGTAAAGCGTTACATTGGCATAACTCTTATTTTCTCTCTACATTTGTTACGAAACAGAACTTGTCTGAAACTTTGTCCAGATGTTGTACTACATTTACCGATTAGTTTCTAGCTCAAGACCAAGTTGGTCAGTGAGTGGATATGATTTATCGGGTGTTTTCTTGAATAGCTCTTTAACCGATTGGAAATGCTTACGTTTACCCGCCCAAGTCTTGTTGTTGAGGCTTGTATGTCGAGTTAAACTTATTAAAGATTTCAGCCAGTTGAGGTTGCCACCAAACTCTTCAAAGTAGTTGACTGAGATTGAGGTTCTCCATCTGCGTCTTGTTTACTGGTGTATTGACTGATGTATAGAACAACATTGTCTTCACTGATTTTGAGTGGAGCCTTAATTTTCTTATCTAGCTCTTTTAACCTCTTCTTCCGACATATTCAGAATAGCTCTAGTGCTATACGTTAACTTGAGTCCGTCTTCATCAATCAATGTCACGTTTTTAATTGGCTCTTTCAAAGTCCAACAAGAAGTCAGCGAAATCGTGCATATTGCTTGTTTGCGAAACTATCATATAACATATCGCCATACTTTTCGTTTTACTGACTTAATAGATTTTGTACCTCTCATAAATACCGTTGGTCTCTTTGTCAAAGTAATCTCCTTTAGAGCGTCTGATTTATGTGGGTGGAGTGAGATACCACGCACTTCAGCGTACTACGATACTCTTTATTTCTTGCCTGAGCAACCTCATTACCTTTTGTGTTAGCCACAATCATGCCCGCAGTCAAGAACTCTAAAGGATAGTAGTATCTTAACCAAGCTGAGATATATCCAATGTAGCTATAAAGGAATAGCGTGATTTCGTGAGAATGAATAGTTAGTAGCGTCATTCAAGATTTGAATAAACTTCTCAACCAATTCCTCTGCGTGTTCTCGTGTATCGCCATGTTCTTTAACCATGGTATCAATGAACTGTTGCTTAATAATAGGCATTTCATGGTTCATTACATCTGCGTCTTTCTTACCAATCGCTCTACAGTTGTGTCCGCTTCTGACAGTGTTCGTCCGCAGAAAGTTACAAGCCATTCAATGATTGACTCTTGGTAAAATCAAGTACCCTAACGTTTTGCTCTAGCAACTTGTTAAGAGCTGGGTGTCCGTTGTCGAATACTTTTACCTGACACAATATCCTCGATAATAGATACAGACACCTGAGTCTCATTGCGGCGAAAGTAAAGCTAACTGGTTAACTGGGTCAGTGTTAACGCCTGAACTCTTCATGCGTTCCTGAACCTCTGGAGCGAACATATCTTTAACCAAGCTAAAGGCACGAGGTGCCAAATTGGAAGATACCGACTGTTGATTTACGCAAATCGTCCATAACTGCTTGGTCATGGAAGTCGATAATGTCTGACCGCTCAGGGTGTTAAGTATGGTAAGTTAGCAAACTCGCAAGTCTTACCAATCAAGAATACGTTGTCAAGACCAAGAATATCTAGCTTAACGTAGTTAAGGTAGTCAATCTCTTTCATGGCGATTGCAGTTACTGGATATTGGTGCTTAGCTACTTGAATTTCACCAAACACCGACTCAATATCATCTGTTGTAACCACAAAGCCCGAAGCTATGACGACCAACGTGAGTAACTGTTCCTACTAGGCCCTCAGCAATCTCAATCAGTTCACTGTAATCATTACGAATACTTACAGGAATGTCTCCATCGTCTGAAATATCTGATGTGATTTCGTTTAACAACTGAGGTTGCATATTGAGTGAGCGACCCGCAACTGATAGCACTCTTGATAGCGAGTGTACCGTATGTTACGATAGCTGAACAGTTGAACTTCTCATTATTCATCATGAATTGTTCAGCCCATGCTCTATCAGACTCTTCCCCAACACCGAAATATCGTTATCAACATCGAGGAGTGAGATACGGTCTTTGTTCATGAAAGCGCTCCAAAAGCTCAAATTTTTCCTTGATTGGGTCTACGTCAGTAACACCCATTGGGTAAGCAATTAGCTACCTGATACAGACCCACTAGAGCAGGCCCTAGCCATTTACCGTTACGCTTGGCAGTACCAACCACATACTCTTCTAAGAGCATATAGTCAATAGCGCCCATATCTTTATACCCTTATATTCTTTTCTGAACACGTTCAATGTATTCTTTCAGTTGGTCTTTAGGCATTTTGTCAAGACCACGACTTCTGTAACCAGTATTGATAATTTTCTTCATATCATCTTCTGGGGTTTCTGAAATCTTAGGGTACTTAAATGTACGGTCAAATTCGTGGTCTTCAATCATAGAGTCTATAACCAGTGTGTTTGCTAGCGCTTCAATCGCTTGCTCTTTTGGATAACTTTACCCTGAGCTCCAAATGATTCAAGCATTTCATCATATGACTTAGCCCAACATTCAAAACCTTGGTTTTCTAATTCCCATTCTTCTACAATAATATCTTCTGCTATGCTGAAGCGGGACACCCTGACTCTTTTTGCCATCTTAAGAGCTTTGGGCTCAAAGAACTTGCTACCACGCATAAGTGACTTACGTAATTCGTCTGCCCGTTTATCTACAGCGTGAACGTCATTTGTGGCCTGACAAAGTGGAATACCATGCTCTTCATGCAATGATAACAATAGCTTATTGTATTGAATCTGTTCCCTATCATTTATGAGGTTGAACTTCTAACCAAGCACGATGTTTGTTGTCCTTGAAGAGTTTACCCACCGACTGAAAATTATCCATGCTGTTTGCTGAATAATTTTTGCCATAGAGAGCCACCAAGACAGGCTGATAAAATGAAGATATTATCGCTCGATGTTGCCACCCTCAGAGGCCGATAGACGAGGGCTTAAAATAGAAGTGGTTATTACCCTCTTCACCATTTCCACTGCCCCCGTAGGCGTGAGATATGAGGCCGATTTAGCTCCTAATACGCCCTCATGGTTACGAGCAATTAGCACTAAATGATAATTGTCTGCAACCTTTTCGTCAAGTGTTTCTGTCACGCTTCAACACCATGGATATACTTGAGACCAGAAGCGTTAGCTAGTTTCTTTTAGCCACCCATGAAAAACACGTTGCCATGCTCAGTGAAGCATGCAGACTTCAACCCATTATCTAAAGCGTACTGAATGTAATCAGATGGCTTAGATACTACTTCTGGAATTGTGGTCCCGTTTGAGTAGTGGGTATGCTGATGTAGGTTTATAAAGGTTTTAGCCAACCAGCCTCAATCCCCTCTTTAATCATTTTATGTAGCTCTTTGCGCCCGACAAGTTTAAGTCCAATCTCTTCAAGTGTATCAATCATGTTGTCACTTGGAAGATGTGCCTTAACACGAATGTTTGAAATATTGGAACGTGCAATACCATACTCTCGTGACATACTACTTACGGTCAAGTCGTGGTCTTCAAGGAACTTAGACAAGATAAGGTAGTTCATGTTAAGAGCTTCTTCTAACATCATGTCGTAGTCTTCATCTGAAACCAAACGATAGTTACGAGTATTGCTCCCAAAGAAAGTGTTGTAAATCTGCTCTACTAACTGCTTTTCTTCTTCTGTATACTCATAATCTTCTGACTTCAATGAGAGTTGTAATGCGTGTTCATAAGTCATGATTCTCGTTGTAACGCATACTTACCTAACTTTTTCCGCTGTGTCTTTGATAACTGTAATAGTGTTTCTTGATAACCGTCTTCTACTACAGACGCAAATGCCAATGGTGAGCAACAAATGCAGATAATTCTGCTATATTCCCATAGCTCATGTGTTGGGTCTTCTGGAATTTCAGCCGATAATGGTGACAGTACAATGGCTGCGTTTGTTATAACTAATAATCAATGATACGTTAGCTAATGACTTAGTAGTAAACATTGCACTTGCGTCATGACAGTAAACATCTAACTCAGCCGTAAACCCACACCACGTTCCATAGTTTGTACTCCTAGCGTATCATAATGAACATTGTACGCTCCACCCAAGGTCTTTTCCTTGTATTGCACCATGTGCATAAGGGGTATTGAAATCATACCGTGCCATTAAAAAGTGTCAAGTCGTCAATTAGAGTTAAAACTTCTTTCATAATATTCTCCTAACCTTAAAAAGAAATGGTGTATTACTTATTTGATATGATAGTATACACCATCTCTTCGATTTTGTCAATAGTTATTTGAGATTTTTATTCAAAATAATTCATGATGTCGTCTGAGGTCTGCCATCGTTGTTCATACCATTCATTAACATCATATCCTTATAGCCTTGATGATACTGCAAGAACGGTTTCCCTAACACGTGGAAGAAGAAAACTGTTGCTCTCGTCAATGACACGGTTCAGGGAACTCCAACTTCTAAATCACCCTTAGACTTGTGTTTTCGATTTCGTCAATAACGTCCATAATAAACTCAGACAATTCATTCATGTCTTCTTCTGTGGCCTCTACCACAACAACACCTTTTCAATCTTGGATCGCTCTTGAACATAGTCAGGCATTGACTCCAAGAGAGTTGTCTAAAATTGCGTTATCAATCATTTCTTGAGCTTCAAATTCCCATGATGTCATTATCCATCAAGAGTTTAAAGTAACTTGTTTTGTTGAGAGCTTACCCAATTAGAACGCTCCCTGTAAGCTAGTAGCCCACTTACCATTCTTTTGTAAGTACCGTACATTAACATACTTAAGCATATCATACTCAACGGAAATGTTCTCGTAAGGTGCTCCAGTTTTCTGATGTGCACCAATAGCATACAACAGTAATTGTCTAGCTTTCTCTTTCCTTCTTACCGCTAAAAACCAGACTTACTTGAGGTCTTGCCAGTCAACGATATGAAGTTTTGTCTTGTCGTCAGTCAGTATGTTGAGTCGATGTACCCCCACTAAAAACATAGTTACGGTCATTACGATTCAAGACAGTGGTACTGAGTTGTTCACTTGTTACTGGGTGCTCGATAGACCAAAGTTCTCAAAGTAATGTTGGATATTTAAGATATATCCGTCACGTACTTTCTCGCTTGGGAACTTGAGATTAGGATTATCTAACTTCTCCCATTCGCTTACCTTGGTATTGAAGATGCCCAGTAATTCATGAAAAGCTTGGTGATGTCCCTCGTAATAGCTTTCCAATAATGTCGTGGCAAATCGTTTCCAAAGTAAGAATAGATATTGTCACCATTCATCTGCTTTTTCAATGTATTGCATACGCAGTAGCACCATGGTTGGTCTAGGTAGGTGTTAATTCTACTGAAAGACCAGATAGTATCTACTCCGTACTTCTTTCTCAATTTCTTATAAATATCGCCACTGGTCGTGCCATTTATCAAATCTCCTTACGACTAGCAAATAGATAATTATACACTCTGTACCCTCTATCTACTGGCGAGTCCTTTTCTTTTCAATAATTTGCTGTTAGGAAACGGGTCTTCCATATAGCTTACTTTTTCTAAAATAGAGCCATCTTCTTCATCATTTCCACTAGCCTTTTTGCGTTCAACTTCATTGGTCATGATGTCTTTATCGAAACCAAAGATAATTTCGCAATCAGGTTTGTATTGTTTTACAATAAATTTAATTTGTTCTTTGCTGAGTTCGTGGCTACCAAGAGCGACCGAGGAACCCTTTACCTTTACAAAACGTAAAATGTTTTAATACTGACTTTTCAGCCTCAAAAATGATAAGCTGATTTCGCTTCATGACCTCTTCTTTTGCTTGGCCCCAACCATATAAGTTGCGTGTTTTGAAGTAACCTTTGATATAGTTCCAGTACTTAGGAACACCCAATAGGTCACACTCTTCGCTTGACAATCCAATGATACGACCTTGAATACCCGCAATCTTATCTGTTTCGTACCAATCAAAGTGAGGGAACAAAATTCTATTGTTCTGTGGGTCATAAGATATACCAAACCGTTTCGCTACTGTTGGTGAGATACCTTCTTGAATCAAGTCAACATGAACTGCTCTGATATAATTGTTGAGCTTGTCTTCTGGATATAACTCATTCTCTTTTTCTTCACTTTTACCTTTTTCTTGGCTAAAGGTATATCTGCCATAATAGCACCAACAACTTCGTTATGACTAACATAGCTTGATAATGTTGGTCTCTTGACCAAACAGTGCAGATGTAATTTTAAGAATATCCTTTAAGGTGCGCCCTGTGGCCTCGTGAATGATATGAAAAATATCGCCCCTTAAAACTTCCTCTTGTATAAATTACACCGTACAATGATTCGTCTAAGTAGATAGATACTGAGGTGATATTGTCACCGTCCGGTAGCGCACACCTCAAGTTTTCCATCGTGATAATTAAAGCTATGGAACCCGAAATACTCTAACTTCTTCTCAATCTTGCTAGTATCTTCCTGATAATATCTTTTCATATCTTTTAATATCCAAGATACCAACCTCGCCTTATTAGAACTCTTCGTAAATTGTTGTGAACCCAACATCACGAATGATGTTTAGTCCTTTATCGGTTTTCAATCACTACTTGTTTTAGAAGTAGTACCACGTCTGTTTTGTCAGATAAAGAGATACCATATAGTCATTGTCTGGGTTAGAACCTTTTTCAGCACCGTTAGGCCCCATTGCTTTCATCTTGCCCTCACTCTTTTCACGCTCCGTAACGTTACGAACCAAGATGAGTTGACACCACGTCAGCAACGTTCTTGAGACATACCCAATACACTTTGGTCTAGAGTACTTCTTAGGTGTTTTGCTTAACTGATATGTTATCCATAGGTGAACATTTAAGTTACTTTCCTTGATAACGTTATAAATTCTAACCACGTTCTGTTGAAGTTGTAGCCATGAATTATCTGTCACCTTTGAACCAATGTCGTTATCAAGTTTGAATGTATCTAAGATGAAGTATTTAACTCCATATTTGATTGCGTATTTTTCTAATCAAAGGCAATCCTTGGTCTGCTGAGAATGTTTCTAAATTGACAAAAGTTTAACACGCCATCTTCTAGGTGTTCTTCGTACCACTCAATAGCCTTATTAACCATGGCTAATTCTTTCTTATTGAGACCGTCACCAAATCGACCAATCTTCTCAACCTTTTGTCCAGCAAACTCGTCATATCTACTTGCAATAATATTATTGGCAATCCATACCACAATATCCCAACGCCACTTGTCAGCGTCTTCCTCGTTACAGATAATGAGGATTGGAATGTTCTCTTTGATAATCGTAGGAATAACCAAAGATGAAGTGACAAACGTCTTACCAACACCAGACATACCCGCAACCATGGTAATGTTTCCTAACGCCATACCGTTGATAACTGAGTTCAAACAATGTGAGTTAACTGGTAAACCTTGGTATTGGCTTGTCTGAATTTTCTCGACCATTTCACGCATACCATGTTTAAGGTCTTCAACCTTGTTGTTTGGATCGTCAAATTCATCAAACACATCGCTCATGGTACTTTCCATAAACTGATTAAGTTCTCCATAAGATAGCTTAGATAAATCTTCCCATTTCGACTCTACATCGAAACCCGCCATTCTTAATCTGCGTAGCGCACTATAGCGTTTAACATCTGAATAATATGTTAAGACATTCTTCTTATCTACTGCCTCAATGAAAGATAAGATTGTCTGATAACCACCGTAGTTGCGATATGTTTTGATTGCTTTCTCATGCAAGTGACTGAACATACGTTTCAATATCAGTTTTGGTTTACGCTATCGTATTGTTTTCTTCATGCCCTAGCAAAATGTTATAGAACATTCAGCTGGGCCGACCTTTAATAAAGTGACTGACTTTTAATGTGATAATCGTCCATTAGAGACATATCCGTATATAACGAGGGCTACGAGCATCATTTCTGCTACATGGGACAACTTCTTAAGTTCATCACGTTTCTTTTCCTGTTGTTCAACTTCTGCTGAAATAGTACCGCACCTCTTTAACTAAATAAATCATCTACATCATCATCGTCTTCATCAATCCCAGACACCAAGTTCTTGAGCGTCACTTCTGTCGTCCTTTAGATGTGAGAAGCCCTTATTTCCTGAGAACTCTTCGACTGTCTTATATGGAATTTCCTCTTTAACCCTATCAAGAGCACGATTCGCTTTCGATTCTGTTGTTCCATTTTGGTTGCATTTCGCCAACTCGTTCCGTAATAATCTTCATAATCGCATTGATTTTATGTTTTATTATCATGGAGACTCCATGCTATGTATCATCTTATCAATCTCAAGAGATTTCCAAACCATTGTGTTATAGATAACCTGATACTCGAACCCACGTCTTAAGCCCATGGTATTTGTACCGTTTGGTGCGAATTTGCCAACTCTAAGACCTTGAATACGCATTACAGCAAATTGGTCTAACCCTCTTTCAGACCTAGCCATTGTTGCATTTTCCGATAACATTTGTCCCAGTACTTTTCATCTGGTTTTTACTTCGGAATCAATCTTAATATCGTTTACAATCTTAGGAACGCACCAATAATGCAAAGCTTGCGTGAGAACATTCTTTCTTACCATTCTTGCAAACAAGTGGTATTTTCTTTTCAACCAAATCTCCCTCATTAGAAATAGGCTCCCCACAATAATAACAATGAACAATACTGTAACTGCCTTTTTACCTAAGGAACCCTCTCTTCTAAAGTTTAATTTGTTTTACTTCAAAGCTGTCTTCGTCAAAGATTACTACACCTTGAGAGCGACAACTTGAACTTGCAATACGAATACTGTATGAATCAGTACCTTTGATTGACCCAAACGATACCATGTATCGAGTCATGGGCTACCTCAGTCATTGAGAAGTGGTGTCTGTGACCCGCTAACATCAGGTCAAAACTCTTACCCAATAATTGAGATTGTTTTGCAAGCATTGATTTGTCAGTCATTGAATGAATATCGCCATGAACAGCAAGTACATTCTTGCCACCATACTCAATGATACCGTATGATAGGCTTTCTAAGGAATATATTCAGCGTTGTCTGCACCCGCAAGAATACGCTCGACTACAGCATTACATACATATTGTACGTTATTGCCATCAATATTCTCTTTAGCATTTTTGGAAATGCGGTCATGGTTACCGCCAATACCTGAGTATTTTACCCGAACGTGTTGAGCAATCTTGAAAATAAATTTCACGATAATATCAGATACCTTGATAGCTTGGTTAACTAACACCATGTCGGTATCCATCAAGCTCTGAGGTCTCAACTCACCCTCAACAATATCGCCAAGGTTAAGGATATAATACTCTTTAATGTTTTCTTTCTTAGCTAGTGCCAACAACGTCAGCGTACTCCATGATTAACTGTTCAGCAATCTCAGGATTGTATTCTGACAAAGGCGTGTCAACGATAGCTCCGTAGTGAATGTCAGTCAATACTGCAATCGCTACTATCACCGTCTTTAACTACAGCAATACAGATACTGGAATATTTGATGAGTCAATATCTGACAATGAGCCTGAACTGCTTCGTACAATAAGATGTCACGAGTCATTTTCACGTTTGAGTCTGTTAAGACGGTTGTAATCGTTTTGAGCTTCTAACTGTGATTCACGAATTTCACCGATGTGTCGCTTAATACCACATCAAGCTTGCTGTCCGCTACCATATCAGCGTGTTTCTCAACTGACGGTAGAGTACCCCATTTTCTTACGGTATTCTTTAATAGCGCAACGATGGCGTTCAGTAGACTCACTGTCAAAAGAAAACCTGACTGTTCATCATCTTCTTATGTCGTGCGCATGATACACGTTGACTTGGCTGCGGCTTTCTTAGTTCTTCATAAATTCTCAATGAGCGTCTGGGTGGGACTTGTGACTCCACTGTCTATCATCGCTAGTCGTATCACTTCAAATTACTCTCTGCTAACGGAACTAGCGTATTTGCTATACACTTGTTCGCCTTTGCAAGTTCTTCTTTTGTCCAAAGTGACAATTTCTTGTTACTAATTGCAGACATTCTTTAGCAAACGTTTCGTATGATTCCTTATCGTTCTTCTTGAGATAGTCAATCAATTTCTTCATACGCTCACTGAGTGTGACTGTTTCTGTCACCAGTCTGTTCGTAATACTCTTTATCTTCTTCGTTTTTCATGAACGGAAATCAAGTTCTGAACAACACCTTGAATCTTTCTTGCCTTTGGGTAAAATCTTATCAGCCCACATTTCAAATGCTGGGTTGTCAATTACAACCTTGTGGTAAGCGTGATTGATACGGTCTTTGATTACAAGCGCCTTGTAAACCACTCTGTCTTGGTCTTCAGGGTCGCTTCTGCATACATATAAAGAATCAAGTCGTGGTCAAACTTAGCTTGCTTACTCATTACTGGTCATACCCAACGTGAGTTGAAAGTAGTCTTGTCGTGCCTTACGTTGCTCGTCCGAAATAGGTTTCAGCTGCATGTCAACACGATAACACCCATACTTGAAAGAGTAATCTTCATGTTTTGATGTTTACCTGACAGAGTATGATACGACCCCATGAACGTTGAGAAATGTTTGTGTCCTCAACTTGCTTACCATCGTCTTGCTCTCGCTTTTCAACAGTCATAACAACTTCTTCCATGTTCTCACGAATCTTAGAAACTGGGTCAGTAACTAAGGTTATACGCTAAAGGATCTTCAATTGTTCTTGATAATTTCCAGCTTAACGCTTTTTCATATTCACGATAACTAATTAAGTTAATCATTTCTGTAGCATTCTCTGCGATACCATCGTTATCATAAAGCCCGCACCAGTTTCTGTATCAATGTGGCTGCTGTTTGGGAAACCAGTGCAAACCTAGTTTTCCTGTGCCTTCTAAACCGTAAATTAAGACCTTAGCGCCTAACTTACGTTTCTTTCTTTCTCTGTTCTCTTTGTTTACATAATGCCAGGTAGAGAAATAACACTCTCCTTTTGTTTATTAACCCAAACCAAAGATGTCTTCTTCATCGTCTGAATCGAAATCATCATCATCCTAGTAAGTCTTCGACTTTTTCTTTTTGATGGTTCGTTATCAAAAAGGTATTAACTTCATCAACAACTGGACGAACTAATACTGCACGGTCATAAATCTCTCCGCCAGATAAAGTAATACCTGAGGTCCAGACTTAACAAGTTGTAGCTTGCATGAAAATCAGTTGGCTTGTAAATGTATACGAACCGTTGCCACTGCACGAGTTCTTCTTCACTGATTAAAGCCAAAGCCTCTAATAAGTCGTTAATTTCGTCTGTATATTCTGGTGGTTGGTCGCTCTTAACCTCGCCTGCTAGCCCTCACGAACTCATAACCACGTCACGAGCTTCGACTCTATCTTCATCTTTTGGTTCAAACAAGACTTTCCAATTTCTTCTGAGCTTTTCTTGATGTCTTCGCCCTCTCTGGGCTGAACAGTCATGGCTTGAGGAATGCTGCCACTGTCTTCTTGCAGTCAACATAGTTGTCTCCTACTAATTTTACTCAAGTGGTGGGGAACATGAGCGAAATAGTTGTTTCGCCATTTTTCTTCTAACTCGTCCAGTACATCGCCGCTAATACTGGGTCGTCAAAACAAGCAAGGATTTGGATAAGTAATGCTGAGCATTTCTCTGAAACATGCACTCAACTGACGTCACCTTCTCCCTGTTTCACTGCAAGGTTCTTAACGATACGGTCAACGATATATCGACTTACCTTGACGGCAGCTCACACACCGTTACGGTCGTGTGTTCCGCTATCTCTCAACATGACCTGTTACACGAATCAGAAGTCTACCATTCTTGATATGTTTCTTAACATATTCAAAAGAAGTCAATGTGAGTCTACGAATTTCTTGAAGACAAATTTTCTTGGTCTTCACTTTCAGGGTCCTGGAGCTACCTGTGCGTAAGAGAAAGCGATGTCTGCTAACTTCTCTAACAGCTTTTCATTGTGCGGTCCAGCACGAGAATATCAATCATGCTTGCTTTTCCTTGACCCTCTTCGCGTTTCCCAAGACGCTTAAGAACATTAGATTTCTTATCGTAACCACCTTGGAGATGTTGCAGTCAGCATTTGTCCGTTGTTTGTCAGATTAATGTAAAACCTGTGTTTAACACGACCATGAGGACTTCTTCTTACTTGCCTCTGGAGCTCATGCTATCATCATTTAGTTTTGACATGACCAACAAAACGAAACTTAGCTGCACCTGCCTGTTAATGGGTCGGTCATAAATCGAACTTTTATTTATTTTCCAATTCATCTTGCATCTCATTGATGAGCTTGACTACAAGTGATAATTACGTTCCGGGAAATTTGAAAGTGCCGAACCTACACTTCGGTATACGCAATTAAGGAACCGCTCATGCCGTCAAATCTGTCAGAACTTGCTCCTGAGTGCAGCTAGCGCCCTCCAATGTTTTGAGGAAGCTTGACTAATTCGGATGAGGTCAACGCCTAGCCTGATGTCCGAGATTATGTGTTGGTTTCTAACCATCACCTTTCTCCATGTTATGCTGATCTCGTAACATAAAATTGAGATTTGTGTCAACATGACAGAGTATTTAACACACTCTGTCAAGGAAAACAACATTATTTTCAGAACCTGTTACTACAGCGTTGCCTAAATATCCGTCATTCATTGCATGGGTTTGCTAATTTGTTACCCTAAGTTATGTTTATAGAATAAGTTCTAGCAACTGTTCTTTAGTCAGTTCAGTTAAGCGTGATTCGTCAGCTGTAACTGATTGTGCCATCATGTATTCACCAGAGGACTCTCATCAGCTACGCTTCATATAGCCTAACGTCGTATTAAAGTCTTCGTGGTCTGCAAACTTCATAACCTGTTGTGGGTCATTTGTTGGTGATATAATAAGTGGCTAATAGCTCCCGCCTTGATACTGTGAGGTGTCACTTTGTAGTTAATGAGGTTTGAGAACTCAGTAAACAAATCTGAGAACCCATCTTTGCTTCAGCTGAGAAAAACCTTGTTTTTGTACATATGTGATAAAAGTTGGATTTTATCATACGGAAAAAGGGCCTCAGACACGAACTTTTTGTTGGTCTTACCACCCTTATCGTTCGCATATAATACCCAACCAAGTTGTCCATTCACGTCTGGCTCATACTTAAATCTGACCATTCAAGATTCAAGCTAGCACTGACACGAGTAGCTGTCTGCCACATGAATTTTTACCAATGTAGCGTACTGAACACTTTGCTTTTGTAGTGACTTGTCATTTTTTGAAACGTTCGTGTTTTTAACCAGTCAACCATTCTATTCATCATATCAAAGTTCATTGGGTTAGTAAATTCTCATCTGAGTCTTTCACGACCTTTCATCACAAGTGCTTTATCAATGATGTAATCATAATTGATTTCACCCATACACTCGAGTTAGCTCAGCAACTCTTTAATGTAAAAGAGTCACTGCTTTCAAAAGTTTTGCTTTAGTAGTTCCTAACTTCATGCCATTCTTACGCTCAACCTCTAAGAACTTAGTTGTTACAAGAGCGGGCGTAATAGACTCAATCTCTTCTTTAGTTGCGAGATATGCGTCTTTACCGAATACCATGTTGAAAAACTTATTACATTTCTGACTTGTATGACCGCTGTGTTTGAGGGCTTAATTGTCCCCCAATCCATGCTTCAAAAATTTTCCTTATGTGTGTTCATTTGTAATCTCTCCTTTCATGATATTATCATACCACAAAAGAGAGATTGTCAATAGTTATTTTTGATATTAGTCTTCTTTTTACCATTCATAGCATAGAAGATAGCTAAGAAGAAGATTACAAGACCGCTACCAAACAATCCTGTTTTGTCTTCACCAGTATTAGGCAACTGTTTATTTTCAGTTGTAACCTTTTCTTCTGGCTTAGATGGTTTTGGTTGTTCAGATGAAGACTCTGAACTTACTTCTGATGATTGAGATTCTGAAGACTCAGATGTTACAGATGATTCAGATGTGATAGATGAAGATTCTGATGATTCTTCACTTGATACTGATTCACTTGAACTCTCAGACACGCTCTCAGAGGACGATTCAGACGACTCAACTGAGCTACTGGACTCTTCTGAACTCTCAGACGATGATTCAGAGGATACTTCACTTGAGCTTTCAGATGATTCAACTGAACTTGACTCAGAGCTAGACTCAGATGATACTTCTTCACTTGAACTTGATTCTTCTGATGAAGACTCTTGTGGTTCTGGGTCAGGTAACACTGGCTTACTTGGGTCAAGCGGGCGTGTTTCTTTCCAAGGGTCAAGTGTAATTGACCCGCCTTTAGTTACTTGAGAAGTGCGGTCTAGTTGTACTCTGTATGTGAACGTTTAAGATTTGGCTTAACTTGTTCATCGTCACCATACATATAAGCTGTATTACTTACAACGTGACCGCCCTAATGGGGCTGTTGAAGAGCATGATAAGTAGTAAGCTGTATTCTGAACATTCTGAATAGCTAATTCAAACTCTGTATAATTGTTAAAGAATGTAACCTTGTAATCTACATCTTTCAACATATCTTTTCACCATGGAAATTTACACGCTTAAGGTCATAATAGCCCTTTTTAAGAGTGAACTTCTCAGGAATGAAGTGGCTGTTCTTGATTTTATCCTTAATGCGGATAACCTTGTATACAGTACCATTTGTATTGATACGCAATGTCCAAGGGTGTAAATAGCCACCTTGCAAGTTTAATGTTGGTGATTGCCAGTCTTCCTCTTTGGTGACACCATGCAACTTAGCATAGTTTTCGTTCTCACCATCATAATCTGATGTTGACTTTTGGTACTGCTGTTACATCATAAGTAACTTTTTACCGCCAGCAACTTCAAACTCAACCTTTTTATCTTTGACTTCTTCTTTAATTAACCATTGGAAGAAGAAGTTACATAAGGTCTTTTACGCCATCAAGGTTTTGTTGTTTGATGTAATTAGTGATACCAACCAATGTAGTTGATACGATGTCTTTCTTAACTGAGCTACACCAATAACAGTGTTTGATTGTGATTCAATTAAGTCAACCGTACCCTCTACACCTTTTAGATTGGTGATGGTAATTTGAAGTCAAACCAATCGCCATCTTTTAACCTTTTCACGATAAGGTGTTAGGTCAAAAGTCAACCGATATCTTACGAGAATAGCCAAGACTACCTTTTGTGCAGACCCGTCAGGGTTGTTTTTCATCTGATTGGTCTAACACGTTAACATCTACAATAGCGCTCTTTTAATTCAGACGGAGCTTCTTGTGGTTGCGTAGGTTGTTCTACAACTGTCTTAGTTTCATCTTTTTGATTCAACTGTTGCATTATTTACAACACTTGATTGCTCAACTGGGGTTTCTGATGATACCTCTTGAGCTAATACTCGAGTTTGTCACCATGGATAATACCAGTGGTGCAATTAACAATGCTTTCTTATTCATTGTAATGTCCCTTTTCTATAACTGGTTTTGGCTAGTTGCTAAAGCATAAAGATTTTAAACCTCAAAATGGCATTAACGTTCTACCTAACGCAATTTCTTGCTTACGAACTTGGCTCTTAACCATTCTAATTGGTTTTAGTTGCTGTTCGTTTTTCTGCTTGAAATTGAATGGCATAGGTAGTTATCGTAATCTTTAGTCATAATTAGAGCTGATTGCATTATCGTTCTCCTTTTTACTTTATCGACAATATCTTTAATTGGCTCACCGCTAAATTTGATATTGTCGTATTCTTTATATGTCAACAATAAAACCTCTTGTAAATCATCTGCTGACAAATCCATCAAATCTTTTGAACGAATAAGATACACTAATTAAATTAGAGAAGCCCTTTACGTCTGAATAATCCGAAAATAGAAAATCGTTACTTACCCATGTTGTAGAGTTTCTCTCTCCAACATAATCATTAATGACGAAACAAATATTTAGATTGTATTTTCGTTATCATCAGCGTATAGACCATGTTGAATTATACGAGTTCTTCTGTTTTTGTCAGTTGTTAAAGTAATCGTTAAACCTAGCTTCTTCATAACTAGAAAAGATTCTCTCCTTAATATTATTTTGCTTTATATCTAAAGCGTTATGATAGTCAATATTTAACTTCTTAGCTCTCTGGTACATTAAAGATAGCATGACACCAATATCTCTAAAGTCTATATCTTCAAACGCTTTATTTCTATACGCAATATCAACCGCTGTAGAAAAATTCATTGCGTCTTCCCATCTTACAAATAAGAAACTACTTCTTGTAAATAGTAAAGTATCGAATTGCTTACCTGATATATTCGTTTAGCGTAAAGACAATATTTTAGAATATACCTCCCTTACCCTATTGAGACTGATAGAGTTCTGTAGGTTCTCTTCTTTATTGATGATTAAAGTAATTGATAAATCTAATTTCTTCATACTGTCACCATTTAGAAAAGGAACTGCTCAACTAATCTTGAGCAACATTTAGTCATAGTGCATTACTAACAATCCAACATCATGACTAAAACCACCACCTGACAGCGGAAAGTTGTAACAACTGTTAACCCAGTTACAGTACAAACGAACTTCATCAAATGTCTTACCATCAGCTGACGAAAGACTTCTTTGTTCCATCGCTAATATTACATGGTCTTCGATTGCCTTAATATCAAAGTTTGTATTGCTTCAAAAACAAACTTATCAACTGGCATTCGTGACGACCACGAACAGCTCCGATTTCTAAAGTTTTTCGTATTCTTTCCTTAACTTTATGAATTAAGTATACCATAAGTTTTGAAATTTGTCAAGTGGTTTCTGTAAATTGTTTGTATTTGTTCACTAATACTGCATATCGTTTTCGAGAAACTTTTTATTACTATCGTTTTCAAGAGCGTCTAATAGATAAACGAAAATCTTTAGTAGTGTAATAAGACGTAACAGTCAGTCATTGTACGAACCTCTACAACAAAGCGACCATTAAATAAGTCTTGTAAGCCCCTTGAATGTAAATTCTTCTAGTTTTCAATCAAATCAATATTATATACTGAGCGCTTGTTGTACTCATATAAGTCTCGCTTAAAATCATCAATATGTAATACGAAATTAGGATAACCCCGTTATTCGTTGAAAGCGTCTAGTGAGTGAGAAGCTTAAGTCTGCTTGTATCTCTTGTAGTAACAAGGTTTTTCTTCCTTGCCTGTCTTATATATATTCTAGATCGCATTGATTTTTACCAACCATATTAAAATCTCCTTTTAATGTTTTCAATAAATATGTATTGTTAGTAGCTTTGAACTGGTGTCGGTCACTTACGTCGTAGTATTTTTCACCGTCAACATTAGTCCACACAATACCCTCTGCTTGCACTTGAGGGGTTTTACTAAAAGACTTAATACCATTAACTTGTTCAATAAACCCATCAACTGTATCTGCATTTCCAAATCATAAACTGGAACCATGGTACGTTTGATTTTTCTTTGTCGTTACTATTTCAGGTTATAATAAATACAAATAGTCGATTCCCGTCAATCTTTAATGGGTTGAATACCTCTCACAGCCATTTCAACATAACCATTCGTTTGCAGATAAAGCTTTTCACGTCATGTTCTTTGCCATTTGTCAAGTTTCAGTCATAGTTTGACAGTGATGCAATTTGTTTTCTTTTTCGTCTTCCACCAAGTAGTTGACATTCCGTCTACCTTTTTCAGTAGCTACCCATTTAGACTTATCTGTTTCTGCCAACACTTCACGAACAAAATCTGTAGATAAGTTTTTGAATACGTTCACTGTCTGTTTTTACGAATGAATGGTGAGGGAAGTAGATCGATAATACCTGAGTTAGATGGTAGTTCTTTTGACGACCATTATGAAAATACTATAAATAATCTTTTCATGCTTGAACACACCTAATTCTTCCATAAAATCATTCAACTCTTCTTGGGTTGGTTCTGTTTCAAAGAATTGGCTAACAGGGCATAAGTAACCCTTGAGAGTTTGACACCACGCAAACAGAAATAGTCCGTAATACATGACCTTTATGCAGTGACCTTGTCTGGGCACTTTTAGCTGTTTTAGAAGAACGTCAACTAAGAGTCAAAGTGACCTTTGATCTGCTGGTAAGAAAGAGTCAATTTCAAAAGTAAACTAACGTTATCACCAATTTGAAACTGACCTTTCTTAACTACTACACGCCAACCACCAGCTAACAGCAACTTCAATCTTATCTGCGTTTTTCGATGGTAAAATATCATCAATCGTGATAGTTTACTAATTTACGAATATCTTCTTGCATAATCGTTGTTTTCCTTTCTATTTCAGTTATGAATATATAATATCATAACTCACCATATTTGTCAAGGTTTTCTGCTAGATTTGCATACTCGTTCTAATCTTTGATAATCTTCTTGCCAGTCATACATTTTGACCCTCAAGTTTATCTCGTTCTTCTTCAAGACGTTCGTTGTCAGCTTCTAATCTACATCAATCTTGTCTTGAAGTTCATCTACTAAATCTAGTTTTTCTTTAATCGTATCAAAGACATATTTATAGTTACGATAATCAGCGATTAAATCTGAGCCACCATGTGTATTTCAATAATATGGTTTTCTACCATTCGTAATAATTCATCAATAATCACAATAAACTAACCCTTCCTTCAATTCTTATTAGTTCCATTAAACCAATGCAGAAACCTATCAGTTCTTTGTAAACACCTATACTTATCCTGCTTGATAAGTTTAATGTCGTATGGTCAATGACTCTAACTAAATCTTTCTCGTAAGACATTATACCATAAAAAGCTTCCGTATGAGACTTTTCTGACACTCTTCATGCGCAATGATTCTAATCTTTTGCCGTGTTGTAACCATATCTTTTTCATTCTTGCGGTGTTGCTAAGTGGTTTTTCCAGTAAACCATTTATATCCTTGACTCTCAAGATGTTTAAGTAAATCTCTTTAGAGTGATAGCTATCAATACGATACACTCTTTTCATTGCTATTCGTACTCCATAAATCTGAATCAGAAAGAACAAAAGATGTTTCGCTAATCTTCATCAACTTATACTGTTCTCTTTATAAGCGTCATTAACAATATCTAAAATTGCATTTTAATTCTTCATCTTTTCTCATAATTGCTCCTAACTACCACTTGTAAGAACGAAAGCTCTAATCTAAAACTCTAGTTCTTTCAATGCCTTTTCAGCCTCTTCCTTAGTAAACAAATCGCTACCGTCATATACAGCATGACTTGTTAAATAGTATTCGTCACTATTTTCTAACTAATACTGAGCCATGTATGCCCTCAGTTTTAATTTATCAGGCGCACAAATAATATATTCACGTTTTAATTTTGGCACTTCACACTTGAGGTCAATTAGGTATTAGCGCAACGCATTAGTTCAATCTCGCTCATAGTTCTACCCCACTAATCTCTTCTATCATTTTGGCTCATCTATGCTTTAATATATTATCGCTCTCTCTTAATCACATGACTAAGCTCAATACATAAATCAAAGAATCTGAATTGTGACATTTTATCAAAAGTGTCCAAGATGATAATGGAGACAAATAAAGTTGACAAAATGTATTGGCTTGAAATAGAGTTGTAAACGGAAACAACCTCGTCCCATTTTCCATGTCATACTTTAACTTTTATATTCTGCCCATTCTGATGAATTTTGGGACTAATTGAATTGTATACGATCCTTGTAAGTCGTTCTCGGTGAGGGCCAATTCTCAATTCCATTGAGACATACCTCTTGTATGTTGCGAGAATAGTAAATGTTATTTACTATCTATGGTTTCGTAGTCGTCTAGTCTCTGGTATCGAACTCGTATCCAGTTAGTTTGTCCTAAAAACCGCACGTTTGTTAAATTTAGAAACTGTATCAATAAAAATCAAGAGCAGAATCTTGATTATAAAACTCATATTCTACGTTGTATTCATTATATACTCGTGCGATATGCTCTATTTTGTGTACTCATTGTTGTCATACGTTGTGCAGACTCTATCGATTCTTTAATCGTCCCGCAAGCAGACCTTATCATTCTTAGTAGCTTTCGCTTATCTGCTATCTGATTTCGTCAAAAACTCTAGTATCTGCAGAAATCATGGAAAGTAGATACATCATACAAACCAAGTTCAAAGTTACGCTTAGAAACGATGCTGATAAAACTCTGGCGCTGATTGCTCGTTATAAAGGCTCATGATCTCTGGGCTCCAAACCATATCCGTGTTACATCTCCAACAGTTATATACTCTTTCTGGCGTTTATGACCGCATATTGTGGTACATAGTTCATGCATCTGTCACTTTTAAGTCAATTATTAATTCCATTCTTGATCCACCTATTTCACTTTAGCAATGCCCCAATTAGCATGTAGATTCTTTCATCGACTTTGCTCTGCCTTCTTCTTTTGTAAACACACACTGTCATTATATGCCATAACACTTTCTTTGTACAAAAGTAAGTGCGTCACCATTTCTGGCTACAATGATGTTTCTGAATGTCCTTTTAAGATGCAGCTCGTCGGCTGTCATAGTACATATTCATCGCGCACCTTTTACGAACGGTACTTTCTTGGTTTTGGGACGATGTATGTAGCATTATCTAACTCCGTGCATTGCATGTCGTAATATAAGATATTGCTATAACGGTCTTTCGGCAGGAATCGTACTGTCTTAATATACTCCATCTCTTCTTTCCCATGGTAAACAATGGTCGGATGCTTTTACTGTCGTTAAAGAAATTCCACAACCATTCCGCAAAGCTCCTGTTAGATAATTCGTCACCGTATGACCAATAATAATCTTTGTCCTGGGAGATAAAAGCACAATCTTTTAGGTATCTCGTAGAGTTTCTCGACCCTAAATATCTCAATCTCCATGATTGCACCTCACATCCAAACAGATACATCTTGACAATCGTTTTGGTAATCATACGCAGCTACTTCGCCATCTTCTGCTAGTAAATCAAAACCCACTCTGTAAATCTTTTCTGTTTTGCAGAGTCTCATCTATCTGTTCGATTTTATCAATCCAGTATAATCTACCTGCTCGAGAAGATTTTTCATCATGTACCAATCAGCAAGAAATTTTTGGAACTTTAGGCTGTAAAGATTGTAGATACTCGGCAAACTTACCTCAATAATAGTATCTTGCAAGTGACAGTAGCATTATTAAATCATTTCGTCACATCGTTCGCACAACATCAAGCCCTTTCTATGTGGAAACGAGGGCCCCATTTGTTCTGCCATTTGCTCTTTAGCCTTTAACCGCTCGTAAGTACATAAACTTTGCTGCTTCATATTTAGTTTTCTGTGTTCTGTATTGTCTCGTCAGCTATCTATATATACATAATCATGTACAATATCCGTCAACAGACCAAAAGGTTTCTGTTACAACATGTGTAAAATCTTCCGGTGAATAATCAGCTTTCATATTACCGCACCTGACAACCGAAACAGGTACATCTCTAACAAATACGATAGCGCAACATCGTTGCAAAATAACTCACTTGTCACAAAGGGATTGACAGTCACAATGATTCTAGCTCGAATCATACAGCTGTGCCATTCTAATCTATTAACATCTTGTACTAACTCAATAACCCGACAATACCAAAACGAATATACTCTTCATATAATTCCACTACAAATGTAGCACTTTTGGTATTAAATTATCTACAAACTTTATGGGTTCGTTAACAACACGACCAATTCCCTCATAATAATTTAAGCTGTTCTTGATTGTGTTAATAATCTGTTTTGAAAATCCCATAATACTAAACCCTTCAAGTCTCCCAACTAACGCCCAAGTCTTTCATTAACTTAATTGCTTCCTGAGTGCCCAAAAGTATCAGCAAACTTTTGAGATACAGTATCATACATATATGAACCATGTGATCTCTTCTAAATGTAAATACAATCTCATCTGAACACCACTTACTTTGGTGCTTTAATATACACTTCATCAAAATCGTTTTGTCATCAGCATATCCGAAACGTTTAATGTCGTTGAATAGTTGGTTAAAGGTCATACACGTGTCCTCTCAGCCACGCTCTCAGTTTGGTTGTGTAACTTTGATAAAGAACTCACTCCATTATACACATACGTTGTAGTCGTACCAATCAGCTACTATTGCGGAACCTCAACCTCAAGAGATTTAAGAAACTCAAGTGCTTTTATCTTGTCGCTCTTCATCTTTCCAGTCACTTGCCTCAAATAGACTTAATAAATAAATTGCGTTTTCTAACCTTTACCATGCTATTCCACCTTTTCTAAGTCCCATTGAATACGTAACTTCTGCATTGTTCGTTTAGCCTCAGCTTTTGTAAACTTGGTTGCGTAACTCAAGTGCATAGTTAATCCATAAACATCTGAATATCTCCCACGCCATATATAGATATGGCGTTTCATGCTCGTCCCACTCTTTCGGCGCTCTGATGTAATACAAATCATCTTCTTTAACTACCGTTCCAAATTGACCCATATTAACGATTGTTTTCATTACTACCCACGATGGAGCAAGCATAATTCTCAGCCTCTCCTAAAAAGTCTCAAAACCATTGTCGAACTGCTTCTCATCATCATCTAAAGGGTTTTCAGAATTTAGTTGCTTGTATGCTTCGGTATGGCTTTACTATACCCAGATCAATAACCGATTTAGGCAACTCTGGCTTTCAAAGATTTAAAGATGAGTCCTACAATGCCTCTTTGTCTCTTTGATGTTCGGTCTTGCTCAGAACTTTTCCTCTATTACCTTAATAGCTTTTCTCCTGGTCCATTAAGTTTCATAGTTATTAGTTCCTTTCTCTGTATCTTCAATCATACTGTTTACAAGCGATAATCTTGCGCAAACTCTAAAATTTCAACAATATATTATCAAGGAAGTTTCGCAGACTTTTTAGTATTATAAAAGTCGTATTTTGTATGTGCTCGCCATCTTCAAAGAAGACGGTTGGTGGGCACTCGATGTGACAACTTTCACAGACGGGTCAAATACCGTTTCTGCAATCACTTTTGAAATTTTTGAGTGTTCATAATTAAACTCTCCTATGATTGAGCCATGTCATTTGTAATAAGTTTCATTCAAAGCACGCTCCCAGATGGTATAGATAATCAACTTTAGCATTATAATCATTACTAATTAACCATGGTTGTTTAACAAAATCAATCAAATCATCTAGTCGCTTAAGTGTATCTTTCTTCTGTAGTCATTACATTACTATTCCGCCATAAGTCAAAAGATGGGCTATATATAGTACATGATGGTTTGAATTTGTCAATGTCGTATTCAAACTCTGTACAAAAATGGCTGTGGTGTATGAGTTGGTTTGAAATCTTGGTCAGGAAACACATATACCAAAATACCAAACATAACTAAAGGAATTTCTTCAATAGAAAACTGGATAGTAGACAGGTCACTATCATAACTTTTATGATGAATAATATAATGAAATTCATACTCTTCTAGTTTACCTACTACCTTATTGTAGAATTGTTCAAATACCTCTTGTTTCATTACCGATACCCTTTCTGTTCAGCGATAACCTTAATATAAATCTTCAATAACATCTTGTGCGTCTTCTGGCCTGTCCATGGATAAGCCTCAAATGTATTGATTATTCTTCTGCAAAAGATTGTGCGTATTTATCATTGCTAAAATGATATGAAATCTTACTAAACCCATCGTACTTGATTGATACCTCGTACTCAAATGGGAATTTTCGTTGCTTAGCATATTTAATATCAAACAATCTCGTGTCTTTATATTTTCGTTTGGTAACTGATTTTAATCTCATATAATCTTCTCACCATAAACTTTTTATTTAACTTATAAACCTATTATATCATAAGTTCTGGTAATTGTCAATAGTTTTTATGAATTATCTTCACCTTTAGACAAAATGATTGTATCATTATCAGAACTCTTTTCTACCATAAGTGAAAAATGGCCCGTCGCACATTATATTATCTTCGCTTACACGAATACCCAAATCATTTTCGTAAAGGCTCCATACATAGTCAATCATATTGATATTGTTGTTATATACCATTTCAGACCATAGACAATTCTTTTTGGTCAAATAATCAATTAACTCTTGAAAGTATTCCTTACTATCAACCTTATAAATCGTTGCCATTAGTATTCTCCTTGTTACGTTCAAAGTATTTCTTTTCTATAAAACAAATCTTATTTATGTACCCATTATAGCACGATAAATAAGATTTGTCAACTAGGTTTTAGAATAATTTACATTACATCACGACTGTCTAGTATCTTATAAAACACATCATTTAGCTTTTAATGATACTACAGCAAAATCGTTACTGTCTTTTTCTAACCATGGTTCGGGCTGTAAATGTAGTAACGTGTTCGCTATCACTACATCATAAATAAAGACTTGGATATTGTTTTTAATCATATCATCAGTAATTTCTTGATGTAAGTCTTGTACTACAATATCTTTTTACTACTACACCCGTTTTTGTATAAGCCCACCCTTGAGAAACTGCTGTTCCTTTATATTCACTTTCTGCTATATACAGTACTTTCCGTCGCCAAAAATTAAATGGTTTGGAAAATATGAAGACGAAGACGATACAATCTCTAACCCTCTTAGTTCGTTTTTCTAAATTACTTAATTGTCCATATTTAATCATATAATGTCTCCCTGTTTTGTGCTAATCAAATTCGCCATAGTAACGATGTCCGTCCTTGTGAAGCTCTCTCAATTCTTCTTCGGTTGGCTTACGTAACTTAAAGTCTGGAACCATTCCAGTCACCCTATAAGTGCTCCTGATGTATAGTTGTCTCGGAACAACAACTCTGCAATCCCTTCTCGTGTTTCGCTACAACCAATGTATTCATCATAATCTCCACACATTTCGCATGGCCCAAAATCTTCTGGTTCATCTAATAAATAAATATTACCACACAACTTGCGTAAACGTATGTTCATCATTATCGTTACTCCTTAAAACAAGTTCTTAAAAATCTCAACTAGAACATCAACTACAATTGCATTACCCGCTTGCTTGTATAACTGAGTATCGCTCATTACATCTTTAACCTTTGTATAATCAAAATCGTTGACACCCATTAACCGCCAACATTCTAAAGGTGTAAGTTTCCGCAACTCAAAACTGTCAATGTTGTCAGGGTCAGGCTTTCCTCGATAATCTTTTGGTTGACGATTACCACCGTTCATTGTTGATAATGTAGGCGATACACCATTTCGTCCATAGATACGACCAGCCTGAGAATCGTACTTATTGTTATACATATTACCAATGTTAACTGTTTGAGTTGACTTTTGGGCATTATTGATTTTCTCTAATGCAGTTTCTAAACCAGCCTCTTTGATGTTCTCGATAAACTTCTTCTTGTTATCTTCTGCAAGATAATACTTCTTGTCAGGATTAACTTCTAAAATATCCTCAATACAAGTGCTTACATCTTCAAGGTCTGGGAATTGGTATGGTTCATGTTCTCTCAAAATAGAGACCATAAATACACGTTCTCTGTTCTGAGGGACACCATAATGCTTAGCATTGAGAACTTTATAGTAATTGGTATAACCAAAGCTCTCTAATACATCGCACCACTCTTTGAAGTATTTGTAATGATTCTTACCTAGTAAGTTCTTAACGTTCTCCATTAACGATACTTTTGAGCTAGCTTCAATGATACCTCGCAATACCATAACGAGCTAGAAGCTGTTCCTGAACCCTCTTGCAAACCCTCTTGATTTCTCCGACACTGAACAGCTCGTGCAGGAAAGCTGTAAGTTAACAAATCGCAATCAGAACTTCTGACGGAACAATCTTGGAAACGTCACCCTAAATTTGGTGTTTTCTCCATGTGATAAATTATAGACTGAATTGCATACTTATCAATTTCTGACATTGCAACTACTTTATGTTTAATATCAAGTACCTTAAGAGCCATACGTTGCGTTCCAATACCCGCAAATAACTCAACAACTTTAAGTACGTCTCCCAATATTATTCCTCTTCCTCTTCCTCTTCCTGTTCTTCTGAAGCAAAGACAAAAAGCTCAGCGCCCCTGTTTTTGATTTCTTCTTCGGTAAATTTTAAATTATCTAGTATAAAACCTCAGAAATAATGATACCCATAATATCACCCTAATAGTTATTAAAATATACGTTACCACCCACGTTAACACCATGGCGACCCATCATGTTTGCGTATTCAGCGCCCCAAAAGTAATGGAAGTTGTGTACTGGGCCATTCTTTAATCACATCGCTTCGCTTTCTTAACAGTCTTAGATGTGTTACCTAGATACTTTTGGTAATGAAGGAAGCCCGCTCCATAGGCTTCAAACTGACCATCTGCAAACCAACAGTTTCGTAAATTGTGTTAGCGTTAAATTTGGCGGCGTTTTCAGTACGGTTAACAATAGTAGAAAACAACCCTGAGCGCAGACTCGTAACAGATTTATCGCCACTCTTGTTGAACCACTGCACCTACAATATCATATTGCCATTTCGGTAATCGGTATTCTTTGTAGCCTCTGCTTTTGCTGACGAGAAACCTAATGCAAATAATACTAATAATAAACCTAATAATCGTTTCAAATAATCTTCTCCTATTAAACATATCCGTTTTCTTTTCCAACGGTTTTTGAATGAATGTGTTAATGCTTCTGAGTCATGTGATCTCTGTAGCTACCAACATACTCTTTATCAAAGAAAGTAAAGATAGCTTTGAACCCTCAAATTAGATTTACGATATACAGAAATATCTTGAATATAGCTTTCAAATAGTCCAACATTTTTGTTTCCATTAGATCTTCTTGTGATTTTGAATTACCTCTCGTACTCTTTACCATAAGTATTCATTATAGAGACTTCTTTCATAAAATTTCTTACCTTTGAACTTGAGGTATTCTTCTTTTATGAGATTTCAACTGGTTTATCTTTATAAACTGGAATATTGTCGCTATAAGCCACACGATAAGGTTGGTCTCTATCTGCAAGCAACACCAAGAGCGGTAGCAATCTGTATACTCTACCAGCTTAAAGTATTTTGTTTCCTTATGCTCTTTCCTGGTCCAATTTTCTCAAATAATTATTGCCACACACCTACATAAAAGTTTTTATATAACATATCTGGCTGACTTAAATCAATCAGTCTCCTTGAGATACCTCTTTTCTGTGTATACTAAACAACCGTCCAATATCCTTGGTAAGTGACCATCATACTCTGGTGCTTTTTCAAGCTCTCTTTTCACATCAAACATATCCCATCGTTCATCGTGATGATTGATAGTATAATTTTCCCTCTGGTGTTGTGATACCAACACGATAAACTAATCCGTCCCACATTGGCTTACCGTCACTATGCACAAAGCGTGACTTCCAAGCGTGTTCTTTATTCGCTTTACATACTAATGAGAGTAGTACTGCACGATGATAGTATAGCTCGTCCAAATATCATGGTAAGCCATCACTATTATCTTCAACGCTAATTCCGTTATCTTTCATAAAACTGTAATCGTTTATTCTCTAAGAACACATGAGGCATTACTCCTTATCAGAGTTAACCTCTAACTCACCAAAGTGAAGCAATGAAATCATCTGTTGATTCTACGAAATGTATTATAAAAATCTTCAAGCTCAATCTCTTTGAACTCAACAATACGTCCATCAGAGAACGTTGCTAAAGATTGGATATTCTTCCAATCTGCGAGTACGTCTGCATAAAGCGTCTGCCATACTTTCTGTAATTTCGCGTGTTGGTCTTTATACTTTGCTAACTCAAGCTGTGTAGCAATGAAGTCAGCTGACTTTAAGTGCTCGTAACTAATCTCCTTGATAAATACTGTACGTTGCATTTACTCTCTATGAACATCTCGATTTTACTTTGCATGAGCGACAGAATTTCATGGCTAACAACCTCTCCAATCTTTCTGTCAACTCTTTCTCTGATGGACGTATTGTTGAGTTCAAGGGTGAGAGCTTGAAGGTACATAATACATTTGTGAATCAACAGGTGACTGATGATTAGGCCTGATATAACAACTCATGTATTCTGAAAATAAACATTACAATTATGAGCTGGTGCCGATATAGTGATAACTATCTACGACTGACAGCTTATCATCGTGCAGTAACAACGTGCGGCTACGCTTAATCACACTGTGTTTCGGCCTGATAATAGTGTTCCTCGATATCTAACGCCAGCCATCACTGTCACTATCGACAGACTGATGGACGGCGCCAGGTGTGATGGACTATAGGCGAAAGAACGGACGTTGTTGAAATCGGCCAGGCAATGTTATGTAAAACTTTTGTGGTCAGTACTGTTTGATTGACTGGCATGAAACAATGCCAAGCTGTTGGTATGGTGCTACCGCTCACGATTTCGTTACCGGGCGTTAACTGTCATTGAAACCGCGGTTTGTAGACAGGCGGTTGATCGAAGTTCGAATGAAGGCGCAGCGGGCTGCTTGTGTTGAGAGATGATGGGCTGAGAAGGGCAATGAACAGGCGCAAGTTGGAAAAATATGTTCGCGGTGTTCGTGTATCACTGGAAATATTGAGGGTTCAGCTGCACACAACGATAGTATGACCAGCTACGGAAATAACGTGACAACATTAAATGCATTCATTCAAACAGGGTGGACTGGTTGTGTTTAATGGGAGATTGACTGTTGGGCTGATGATATTGCGATGGAGTTCTCTTGATTAAAACGGGGCTAAACCGTTACCAGTGACGACTTCTGTTGCAGTGGTTAACAGGGCATTGTGAACTCAGCCATGCTGAAACATGTGGCATGTTCTGACACGAGGCATTGCAGATGGTCGGTTCCAGGCGATGGGCCTGGTGGCCATCGTTTGTTGAAAACGATGGCGATGGCGGAATGACGAACTCCGGACGCTGGTCACGGAGTGGTTGATCGTGGTGTTGTTTGTGCTGTTCGGCAATGAAGATGTATCGTGTTTCTGGTTCTGGATAATTTAAAATTTACCGAAGAAAAAGGTAGGCGGGGCTGACTTTCGTTCAGTTCAGGGCTGAGAAGGAAAGGAAGACAATATTGAGGGTTTGTCACTGCAGAGATGACGGAGATATGGGCGCCGGGCGCAACGTCTTTCGGTAACGATAACATGAAACCAGTTGCAATGTCGAAAGTATTCAGTATGCTGATTCATTCTTGGTACGTGGGCTGCTGTTGTTTCGTTCAGATTGTTCGTCGAAGTTCCCGATTACTATTTAACTCTTCACGCAACTTCGGTACGGCGTCAGAGGGGTTGGAAGGGCTAAAGGGCGGCTTCGGTCTGTTGACAACAAGGTATCGTTAACTGGCTGAAACCCTCTGTTAATGGAGAGCAGGCTTTTACTGGTGAGAATCGTTACAGAAAGAATGATTGCCGATGTGAGGCGAACCTTACTATAAAGTTCTCGGTAACTAACGTGTGTCGGGGCTGAAGAGCATGTGTTATGTTGGTATGGGCTCGCGCCAATTCCAGACGCGAATAACCAACGCGTGAGGGCTGTTTACAGGGCCATCGCTGACGAAGCCTCTTCGCGGAAAGATACTGAAGGACTATCGACATCGAAACGGATGAAAAATCGGCAATGCTGAAATCGGCGTGTTCCAATAACGATTCTCGCTGGTCTGCTCGGGCGAAATAATGGCGCCCGCTCGGCAATGAACGGTGTCATCGGCAAAGCAGCTCGGCGACCTGACTGGCGGTAATAATTGCCAGCTGAAATGATGACGATATGGTGCCTTTGATTTGTTCCTGCAAGGATTAGCCTTGATGACTCGGTGCTCTAACTGGCGCGTAACCCAATTGTCGGACCGGACACAGAACTGGGCTGGCGATAATGATACGTTTACTGAGATGATGAATATGTTGACGACAGATGAACCGAGCACGGTATGCATGTGGCATCGAGATCCATGACGGGCTCGTAATACGGAAGGATGCGGTTGACGTTCCGGCGTTGTTTCGCCCGTCGAGAACAGCAGTGACTGGAGATAGTTCCGAACTGAGACCGTAGTAACCGGCTTCTGAGACGAACATCGTTACTATGACGTTGTTCCAGCGGGGCAAACGCGGACGGTGTGGTTGAGCTGACCAGGGCCGAAGTGCAATAAATCGCTGGTCTTGTTTTCAAACCATTTTGACGTTGCTGTAACGAAGAATGATATGGCGGCGATTCAAAGAGATGACTTATACTGAAACGGTGTGGTAAAAGACATTGAACATCGAAAGTACTGATGATATGATTAAACAACATCAAAATCTTTGTTATGATGATGTTGTTTACGTACCGCCGGTGGCCAACCAACGGTGAAAAGAACAATATTTATTTTGCTGGTATCATAAGCTAAATGATGTGATTCTCTTGGTTGATATCGTGATGTAATGTAAGGGTATTCTAAACTCAAATCTTGTTGTCGTTGTAAGGCATAAATAATTTGGGCTATGGCGCAGACTGGCAGGAAGGCTACTGTGGCAACGGGTGATAATGAGGCTGCTCGGGGCCGGTGTTGACCAGGCCGTCGCGGTGAAATGTGCCAGCTGGCCTGTCGGCTGTGATTGACTGTAACTGTCGTGCTGTGTTTGAACCGAGGCAACCTTGATGGCATTTCACTGTGAAGGATGCGATAATGACACAATCATTTGTCTGGTGGCAATTCATAAAAACGTGACGAGCCACCAGGGCTTTGCTGACCTCAACAGGTAAAGTTTGTGACGGTGAAGATGAAATCATTGCAAACAGCTCTGAACGTTTGATATTGAAAGCATGCTAGCTGCTGGTCTGACTTGCGGTATCAGTAGTTTCGCTCATTTAGCAATATGCATCTTGCGAAATAATCGGCCACGTTGGGCAATCATCGGACGAGCCAGCGCATTGGTTATATATTGAATTATCGCTGATACAAAGGGTGGCTAATGAGCTGAAGGCTGTTCTGGTCTGGCAGGCGAAATGGTGGCTGAAAATGTGTTCATTATGGTATTCGCCAAAAGCCATGTGTGTGTTGTCTATTTTCTGATGAGGTCCGCACGGTTGTTTGTTGTTGTGTTTCTGACCATTCAGGCAACTCGCACCACAGCCGCTGTGCGCGAGGCTGCGATGACAGTCAGGCATGTGCCTGTAACCCATCTTTGAACTTGTAACGGAATGTGTTTCGAAGAAAACCATAACGACTAATGTTTGGGCGGAACAAGCCAACCATGATTAACCAGCCAGCCGGTGCTGAGATGGTATCTGCGGAGGCTGCACAGATGAGGCTTATTACCAAATGGTGGCTCAATCATGAGAGCTGATATGAACGCAAAATTTTCAAAGTGATTCAGCGCAACTGTTGTTCATGTATGAACATCGAAATATCAACTGCTGACGATAACGGCCTGCGCCGCAATACTAAAAAATGCTGTGTTGAGGCTGGGGACTGCAGGCTGCATGTGGGTGAGCCTGAAGGCAACTGTGAGGCAATGGACTGGAAAACTGTGGCTGGTGGAGAAAGTTCATTGGGCTGTTGCCTGAAGATGAAGACGTGGTAGGCGCTGAGCCAGGTTGTGGGCGACTGGTGTGAAAACTGCTGCCAGCAGCCTGTGACAGGTCTGAGGCACCAGGCGGTCGTGTTTGGGGCTGGCGCTGCGTGGGCAATCGTTGGCCTGGTCGGTGGGACGACGGTGAAGACGGTTTGTTGAGCATCAATGGGACGGCGTGAACGCATCGCGGCATGAGGTCCAGTGTTTGTGGTTAATATGCACGTGACCGCAACAAGACTTGGCTGGGGCTAACAGTGCAATGCGAAAATACGTGTCAGGGACATAGACAGATAACGCCAGTGGAAAACGCAATTGTATTAAGTCTGTTGAACGAAATGACGGAAAAGATGACGACAAATGCGCGAACTGTAGGCTCTTAAGGTAAGGTTCCATAACCAGCGACAACACGGTATCAGCATGAATGGGTCGAAGTTGACAAACGGGCGTGACTGGGCGTGGCTGACTGTTGTTCGGGCGATGGGCGGTTTCGGTGTTGACGGGCGTTTGACGGTCGTTGAAGCGCCAGTAGTGATTCAGATGGTGTCGACGTTTGGAAAGTCACATCGGACGCGTTCAAGGATTTGTGACCACAGTGGCTGGTGGTCAGTGAGACGGGCGTTGGTGAACTGAAGGCTGGTGCAAGTAGTTGTGGCTGGTCGGGCGGCTTGAAACCGACAGCCGATTGATGGGCGTTGGCACGGCCTGGTGGTGGTGGCACGGTGCTGCGAATGATGTGATGCTGACCGTTTGATCGTGTTGGAACCGTGAACCGAACCGTAGATCAGAGGTGGGCTGGTGTGATGTCATGGTGAGGTGTACGGCGATGTTATTGACGCTCGTGACGTTGAGATGCCTGTTTGTTATGATGTGACCTCGAAGCGTTCGGTCGGGTATGGGCAATAGCTGCGTGATTACGTGATTGTATAAGACTCAATGACGGACAACTGTAGTAATGAGCGACGGATGGCAGAAGACGGTGGGCTGAGCTGAATGTTTGGGGCAGAAATGGTGCATTCCATGAGGCTTGACCCGCGGTGATGTGAGGCTGGTGGTCGCGGCAACACGTCGTAAAGACGGTGTTCTGATGCGACTAAGTTCAAAATTCTTCGCTGATGTATGATGTGCGTGGTGGTGTGATTGATCGGGCAATATGACTGGGCTGGCACGGTTTGTTACTGGCAGAAATGACGGTAAATATGATTACCAAACGTTGGATATGATACAATCGTGGTGTGTTGGGGTCGCTCTTATGGTCTAAAAGACATGCTGTCTTGCCGAACAGGTATTGGTCGCCACGGCAATATCTGTGGAGGTTGCCAGAATATTGAGGCTGGCGTGATGGCTCTCGTCGATGGGCTGACATTGTCCCTGGTGTGTGTGCTGTACGATACGACAGAAAGAGACCAGACAATGCCACATCAGATCCCAGGTCAGAGAGCTGGGTCGTGGATGAGCAGGGCTGTTGCCCAGACAGCGTGCGTTCGGCGTTGATGGCCGAGAACTGTTTTGACCGGAAAGACCCGTGACATGTGACGGATGTTAAGAAACAGGCTGGCGAGAATAAATGTTGATGGTGCGTGCTAAAGAGACGGTGGGCTGGGAATGAATGACGGTGCTGGCGCGTGAATACCGGCTGTGCTGGTCATCAAGGGCCGAAATGACCAGGTGTTGAGACGAAGACCAGGCTCAATCGGTTTTATATTGACGATCATCGTATCGTTCCTAGCGTGACTGGCTTTGTTGTATGATGTTCGCGTTCTAACGGGCAGGGTTTTGCTGAAATCCGGAGCCGAGCCAGACGCAAACGACACAGAGATGATGGTGGCAGTTTGCTCGGATGAGGTGAAGATGTGGTGTGATGGCTGATGCAAAATGAAAGGCGCCGTGTCTGATTATGTCTGACGAAGTCTGATTTTGCTGATAATCTGCTCTTGTTCATTGACCACGGTTCTAGGTGACTGAGCGATGGGTTCTCGAACTGAGCTAGCTGGATGTGTTCGATGAAGAACTGAACGGTGAAGACCAGATAATGTTCTGTTTAATAAACGACATGGTAGTCTCTGTGAATTGAGGTGACTGGCATTTGAAGGGACATGTTCCGGTACGCAAAACCGTCGGGAACGGGCAGAATATGAGGCGGTGTGACGTGAAGAAATGGACGGTGGGCGTTTAACTCTGTTCAGCTGTACGTTGTCGGCTGTTGTCTCCGTGCTCAAGCGGTTTGACAAAATGTTGGGTCTTTGTTGTCGCGTTGACGGTCGTGGGCGCGACAGATGGCCAAATGATAAGTGGTCGGGGAATGCATCCTCGAGCGGATGAACTATTAGATATGCGCCTGTGTGTGATGTAAGTAAAACGTGATATTTGTGCGTGACAAACCGTGCTGTATGCTGACCCTTGTTGTTGCGACTGGCGAACAGATTAACTCGAAACTATTGGGGAGTGGTGGGAAGATGAAGGTCAAATGCTGGTACAGATGTTGTGACATGAGGTGATGATTGAGGCTGTGGTCGGATTTAATCTGTTGACAAGGTTGTGAAACATCTTGGTCAGACAATGGTTTGCCTGAGCTCACTGGCTGCAAATGGACTGTGACAGGTGAATCGCATGGTCAGGGTCTCGCGGACACAGCGGTATGGCGGCGGTTGAGATCATTGACCACAGGCATTATGTTATGTTGCAATTGATGATTTCGTGTTAATGGAACAGCGGGGCCGAAGGAAGGGTTCGGTGACGTTGATGATGATGACCACGGTCGGTGAAAACCGCGTGGCTGACGATGACGTTATGTGACCGCGTTGAAAAGCAGACTGGCGTCAGATGACTTCAAGACAGATTGATGAATGAAAGCGGCTCTTGAGGGCTGGTTAACGGTCAAGCTGTGACCGGCTGGTATCAGGCCAGAACGTGATCTGGCGGCGCGACAATATGACGGTGCTGTTGATATAGCCAACAGCCAGAAAATGGCTGATACGAAAGATAAGCAGGTGAAGCAACCGATGGCGGGCCCGATGTTTACCTCGGCACCCAGTGGGCCAGGGGTTGCTGACGGTTGGCGTGTGTGGTGAGGTGATTTCAATGATGATACGCCTTTACGGTGTTCTTTTCGGCGGAGCAAAAGATGCTGTTCTTGGTTGACGTTCTAACTGAGCCGGACCGGTGCGGCGGCCGGACTGTTCGTTTGCGGTTCATCTCGGGTGCCCAGCCTGACCAGCAGTGAGGCCTCGGCAAGGCGGTGTTTATGGAAGAGGCCAGGTGTTCATGAAGACATTGCTGTTTTCATATTGATCGTAGCTGCATCGATATCGAACGCTCGGCGTTCGTAGGCTGAGCGATGACGTATTCAAGCTTTCGCTCTCGTTTGATAATGTTGACGAAAAAGCTGAGCAAGTATCTAAATGGTTGACTGCTGTGTCTGCAGTGGTGAAAGCCAGGCTGCACGTTGCCTCAGCTGCTGGTGGTGAGCTGAGAAATGTTGGGCGTGGCACCCCGTCTGCAGGCTGACGGTTGGCAGTGGCTGATGACTCGGTCGGCCGTGGGTGGGCGAGGTATCGACTGTTGTCAGTCGCCAACCTGGCTGGCTGGCGACTGAAAGAAATCGCGTGCCACCATCAGTTCCGGTATGATTACGAATGCGGGCCGACAGGTTGTGAATTTGAGTTAATAATCGTTAACGCAATGGCTGGCGAAAGGGTGACGATGAGACTGGCGTGACGATTGATACTACAATGACCGCCACCATTAGCGTAACATCATGGCTGATGATGAAGATTTATTATGGTTGATGAAACATCGGCCAGATTATCGCTTATGGGGCTCTGCTCGCTAGTTTGCTGACCTAACGGTTATTACGCCCCGATTTTAGCGAACAGTGGCGCTCGTTATCGCTGTTGGCGATTGGCTGAAGGCCCCGTTCGGAAGCCTGGGCATTGTGATACTTCGATGAGGGACTAAGCCACAGCCATCTTCGCCACGCGTTCAACCAGACGCTCTTGGCGATCGAGCTCAAAGGATGCCTCGGCATGATCTTGATGATGATGAAATACAAATAATTTACCGAGAACCGCGACGGAATTTCCAGCTTATGACGCTCGCCAGTATGAAGTTGAGAGGAAGACCGCAATGAAACGGGAAGTCCGGAGCTGACATTAGAAACGTCTCAAAAATAACGGATTGATCATTTGTTTTGATGGGCTGTTACAACGGTGATCGAACCGTATGATGACCGAACAAAAGCTGGAATATGAATAACGGGCGATGAGGATGCGCTGTGTAACTGGTGCTGACGACGCAACTTCACGACGGTCAATAATAACGGCGCGATATTGAATTGTCTGCCTGTAACGTTGCTCGAACCGATAGAGCAGGACTTCGCACTGAAATGACCGTTTGAGGAAATTAGTTATCGACCGCAATCACCGTGAGGGAACCTGAGGCTCTGTCGGTCGATAGGGAGCGGGGTACAAATGTTGCATGAAGCAGCTATGCTGAACGGCTGATGGGCTCTTTACTGACGGTTTATTTCAGATGAGGAGGCTTTCGGCTCAATTTTCACGGCGATTGTTGACCCGTATGGCGCAAAACGTTGGTGGGCTGAAAGGGTATTGATCGTATCTATTCATCGCCGGAAAACTGAGATGACATCAGCCGACTTCATCAACGCGGGTATCGGCAAAACAACCGGAAGGGCTCTTTCGACCATGAAAGCGGGTTCGCGTTGCGCAACAACTGACAAACAGAAAGGCTGTATCGGCTGGAATGACGCAACGAAGCAATCTGCGTTGTTCGTCGTGGAAAAAGAAACTCTGGCGCGGAGTGGCGTTTCACCGTTATTCGGTACCGAAGTTTCTGTTCGTGCTTCGTTCAAAATTGATGGAGACTATCGACAGCGGGCACAATGACATATGAAATGCGATGGGCAACGATGAAACAGTCACGACAATAAAGGAGAACGACAATCGGCGAATGCGACTCTGTGCCGTTGACGAAAACGAACGGCAATAAACGAACAGAAATGGTTGAAGGAAACATAAGCAACAAAGTACCGTTGACGTTAGGCGTAACGCAACAATGGCAAAGCCAGACCGGTACAATGAATAGGCGTTGACCGCCGCTGTGTGTTGAAATCGTGACCCGCTCGGGGCGCTCCGTCGAAAACGACTCAGTGTTGTAATGGCGGCGATTGATATCGGGCGAAAACCGTTGACGGGCTACACCTGACTTTCCTGAAACTCCGTCTGTGCCGTGTTAACGTGTTAGACAATCGAATCGGCTGGCTGACGCGGTGTTATTGACTGACCGCTGGTGGACGGCTGACCTAACGAGGTGGATGACGTTGGTTTGATACCATCTGTCGGGGCGGCGATTGACAATTAGTCACAATCAAGCGCGATACGACAGTAGCTCAGATTAAGCATCATCAACAGTTGACTTTTTAATCAAAACAACAAAACGATGGCATGGTAACTGTATTTCCGGTAGGACGGTAAAGAAGAGTCAAGGTTGGGTTGGTGCTGACGACTCGAGACCCGCTTGTAACGGCTGTTGCCAGATCAACATCAGGGTATGAAACGGTGAACAGCTCTTCAGACACGCGGTCGAGGAAATTGGCGTGAAACTGCGAATGACCGTTGTATCGGCGGAAATGAGACGCTGTCACGTTAAAATCGAGAACAACTTCGCCTGAAGTTCGCTCTTAAAGGGCAATATGGCTAATATTCCATGTTAGCAGATGAATACAAGGTTACGTTCATGCGGGACTGAGATGACTATTCGGTCAAAGTACGGCTTACTGGCGTTTGTCTGGCTCGAAGTGGTATCTCTGGTCGTCGTTCGCAATTCCGGAAAATCGTATCTGATTCGGTGGTCGGTAATCAGTGAAGAATCATCCGGAATCTTCATCTGTCATCTGAATCATCTTAACGGCTGTCTGGTCTTCGAGATCTCAATCATCGATAAGGTCTTCATCTGGTAACCAAAGCTCGCTCTGGCTTCGGAAAGGTTGCTGACCGTTGCTAACCATTGACAAAACAGACGTTGACCGACGATGTAACGGCGTAATATGATGTTGAGACGGCTATCGAAAATGACTGTTGACGATGCTGCGATGACGTGATAATGTCGTGAGGTTAGTGGTTTAATTTTGACCGGTGATGTTTCCTCGGGCACGGCCGTTGAAATCTTTCAATGGACGTATTCGACCAGGTGCGGCAGAAAGTTGATTACGCCCGCGCTGTGACGGGGTTGAAGATTGCCGTGATTGGGTGCTGGCTGAGCACCGGCTGATGACTCTTTGCGATGAGTTGCGGCTAACCGGCCAGTCGGTGTGATGAGATGGTCGAGATGAGACTGGCAATGAACTGATGTGATGAGCAGAATCGGTTGACGGGTAAGCGAACGTATGAAATCTGCTGAGGGTGTTACGATGGTGGCGACCGTCGTTGCTGGTTGACCAGACAGACGGTTGGGCGGCTGACCGCCGAGATAAAATCAACTTTATCACCTGAGTACAAACGGGCCTGCTCGGCAACCCAGGCGTTTACTGATTCTCAGGCACCTCATTAACTACAATGTTGCACCTCCCTGTCAGGCGAACTGTCAGCCGCGTCGAGCCAACAATGACCTGGCAGGCCTGGTTGCAGACCACGGCGCTGGCTGCGACGTTGAGCAACGTATTTCCCGACAGAGAATACCTGACAACGTGATGGCGCAATCGTGGCTGACGGGCTCGCAGCAGGCTTGTTTCAAGGCTGGGATTGCTATCTGTAACGCTTGGGCGGTAACGGCTTGTGGCGAATGACGGTGTTGAAGTGACGCTGTGCTGAGATGCAATATTTCTGTTGTTTTCGCGAGCGAGAATATTGTTAAGCTACGTATTTTGGGCGACCGTACTGTTTGTTGTGTTGTGCGCCAGCATGAAGAAAGCAGACGTATTTCAACACATGTCTCGACGGTGTCAACTGACGTGGTAAACACTGAAGGCAGTTCTGACCACCGGGCAACGGTGACGTTTTCGCTTAACGACGTCCGGCGCAATTCAATTTCCCAGGCTGTATTCTCTTCAGTAATCAGTCACCAATATTTGAGTGAAAAAAAAGTTCCTGAAACTTTCAGTTAACAGAGGAACACGGCAAGCTCAGCTGTTGACCAAAACTAATGATATGATGGCTGAGCAGGAGAACCGTGATTTGGTGTGTACGGGTTTTCCATTGACTTGTTGGCTGAACAGTGATGACATGGCATTCCAGAATGATTACGACAAAGCTCAATGTTCTTGGCGTGTGGCTGACAGGAGATGGCTGGCGCGATTGACTGGGCGACCGCAATGGCTGGGCCAGGACCCGAACATCGCTTTCTCTGCTGGGCTCAGACCCTGGTGAACGGGGTATTTCAATTCGTGAACCGATGACTCTGGTATGGTGAAATTATCAAAATGGTGACGATTCGACAATAGATAATGTTGTGCCAGCAACTCGCGGTAACATTAACAGGCGCGATCGAAATAACATTCTGGTGTTCTGTCGTGGGCTGCGGTGAGCGCAGGGAAGTGACGTGTGCTGTTTCAATGCTCAACGTGCCGCTCCGTTTAACGTTGACGACTTCGGCAGGATGAAGGTAACTGACCGCTCTTTTCAATACTGAAATAGTGGTTGTTTCTTTCTTTCTGGTTCCAGTGTGTTCCTGTTCGTTCGGCGAAGGCGAGGTCGGGCAGAGGATGATGTGACGGCTCGCTGACGTTATGAGGGTAGAGTGACCTGCGTGGGACGAGGTAACGACGGTGAACCCGTGTAATCGTGAAGAACGGTGCGACCGACGCGTTCGTGTTACAAGCAACGTTTCGGCCGGTGCGCGATCGACTCGGGCTCAATGCACAGCTCTGGCGGTGCTGGTAATGCGTGTCGGCTATTGACTAACTCGCGCGACGAACCGCTAAAGCGGTACTGCTGGGCGATGATGTTCATTCGAACGATGAAAGATGGCTGTTTCAGACCCAATAATAAAAGGAGGAACACTAATGGCGACCCGTAAACAGAAAGGCTGAAGAAAGAAAGGCGTGAGATGGCGTGATCTTCAATTTACGTTTGAAAATACGAAGCTGGGACTGCGGACTGTTCAATGCCCGTGCAAGCGGTGCGAACTCTGTTCGATGTGTTATCTGCGAAAAATCTTAAAAATAGATGACAATTGATATCGTGAATATGAAAGCGTTGGTGTGTCGGGGCAATGAAGACGGGTTTATTGATTGCGACTCGGTTTCTGGAATGAGCGGAAAAGAGACAGGCCAGCAACTGTTGGCGAGCAAACGACGACAAGCAGTTGAAGACACAAACGACTCGCGTTGGTCGCCGTAGCTGCTGTCGAGTAAGCTGTCGGTGCTCTTTCAGCGGGGTATGACCGTGGGTGGCGACGCTCGGCGAGCGCCTGGCCGGGCGGTATGGGCGACTGCTCGGCTTTCGCGAACCGCGAACCCGGTGACGTGAGACACGACACGTTGTTCTTTGTAACGTGCGGCGACGCCGAACAGGGCGAGGTGTTGGGCGCTGATATCGAACAAGCGTCGTCGCTGGTGACCCGTTTGGCTAATGAGCTGACTGGGTAAGGCAGGCCAGGTGTTTGTTCGACTGGCGGCTGGTATTACAGCGCAGACCGGTGCCTTCGTATTCGCTCAACGTGATTGACTATCAGAAAACGACAGGCTGAAAATGCTGGCTGCAAAGGGCGACTGGTATAACTGTGCAGTTCTGACTGATATGGGCTTCAGCGATGACGAACTCGCAACCACTAGTTTCACTAGGTAATTTATGAAGGAAACAAAGAGATCAGCCTCGCGTATCATGACTATGAAAAGATGATAATTCGATCATTCTTTGTTTGTCAGTGTTGTATCGTGCGTATTGAAACCGTGAGGCGTGGGTGCTACCGTCGTTGACCGCTGATCAACGGCGGCGGTTGCTGCTGATGCGCTCAGGTGAGGCGATCACGGATGAAAGCTTTCAAAGGCGTTACAACAGTGGCGCGGGCTGGCGTGTGTTTCGTGTTTTATGCTGGCTGTCGAATGCCTGGCATATTCCGGTGTCTGCCGCCAGAGATGGGCTGACGACAAAAACGGCGTGCGGCAATTGACGACATTGGAGGCATCGTTGTTTACTGCTGTCGGGAAACTCTGTTTGGTGCTGAACGGTGTCGTGAGCACGCCCAGAAAGGCATTAATGTTGCTGGCAACGGTGATTGGACTCAAACGATGGTTGATCGACGGTTAACCAATATCAAGCTGTCTGATAGTGAGAACTGGTGTCAGCACGTTCGAGCCAGGCATGCTCGGGTGGCGACGGCCTGTTCATTTCCAAAATAGCAAAGGCGACCAGCTGACCGTATGACGCGTGGTCGGCCCTGCTGCGGTGCAGTTGACGCCTGTTCGCTGGAAAATGACATGCGATGAGCGTGATGACGGGCCTTGCTGGGCCGTGGCATTCGTTGACGATCGCTGGCTGATACTCGGTGACGCAGGCGATGACCAGCAGGGTGCCTTCTCGGCGAGAATGTTGTGGATGGTCAATCAGGCGTTCATGCGGTATTCGTGCGCGAGTTCGAGACGGTGGTAACGGTAGGCTGGTAAACGAAGGTTCCTTATCGACGGGCGGTCTGGCTGTTCGTGTTCGTGAGGGGCACAGCTGTGAGGGGGCGGTTGAAAGCACCGCGTTTGCGAAATGATGACCTGGGTGTAAACGATATTGGGTGATTCAGTAAACAGATAGTATACTGAGATCGTCGTATGAGGGCTCTGAAAAAAGTTGTGGTCACCTGCGCTGTTTAAATACGTGAGCAGTTCATTATCGGAATACATCTACCAGCGCAATGGTTCGAAATACTGCGAACAGGCTGTAATATCAATGCGTGTAATGACCGCGAGCAGCTGCTGCGGCGAATGTAGCGATAAGTGCAAGGAAGTGATCGAGGGTCTCAAAGGCAGGGGCTTCTGCGTCTGAGACGACAGTGTTCGCTCTTAAACGGTGTCTGAAGACGACGGGCGTGTTGTTTAGTTGAAAGTGCGGCTACTTCGGCGGGCCGGCGAGAAGCGGCGTGATAACGAAGACATCTATCGCGCGAAAATGATGGTCGTAGCCTGGAACAACATGCTGTGGACGACCAAGAATCGACGTCACCTGGTGACCCGCTGAGGCATTCCGCAACGCTGGTGAAAAAGCTAATACATTCAGCATGAAACAAGCTGATGGTGACGGCACTCGCAGCGGTGATTATCTTCATTGAGGCGACGTATTCGAATGTTAGCTGCTGCTGGTGCTGCGGTCAGCGATTTCCTGTTAATGAATTATCTGGCTTCTTATGAGCAATCGTAGGCCTTTCGCCAACATTAACC
>BNJV01001830.1_pt1 | contig 105869 bp, 165 predicted proteins | sample 8540591 | NCBI WGS metagenome assembly BNJV01 (sample SAMD00202457, study PRJDB9452) | human saliva metagenome | host: Homo sapiens
TACTGTAGATAAATCGGTCCATTAAAGGATCTTTTTTTCTTTATAACTTTCTTTTATAGTTATATCCATTTCTCTTGATAATCATACTAACTCTATATTATCTCTACACAATCTACTATTTCATCATCTTCTTCTGCCTCAAGACAGTTTCTGCATATTTGTCTTCATTCGATTCATCACTGTCATAAAAATTGGACTTCCATGTGGACATTCTTTCGGATAGAAAAAGAAATTTTCTCAGTTTTCTGTAACAGTTTGTCACTTGTTACATGTTCGAGCACTTCTGCTTCTTCGTGTATTTCATCCTTATCATATCCTAACTTTTTCTACGAGGAAATACTTCCCATACCCTGTGTTTTCTTATGAGTATTTACTGCAATATCACTTCCTTTCTTTGTAAGATTTGATATTCCCTGCCTTCTGAGATTAAATAATTTTCATTTGACTATCATTTTCGACTGATGCAGATGAAATGTTCAGATATTCAGCTAAATTCTTTATTTGAGATACTGTTTTCTTTTTCAGGAGATATATTCCTTTTAGATAGTCTCTAAACTTTTTGCTCCATTACCACTCCTTTCCATTTTTCTTAAAACCCTAATTCTTAATTTCAGGTTATCCTAATTTCTTTTTATATGTTACTACTACTTACCTAAATTGTCAAGCCTTTTTAAATTCTTATAAATAGAAGCTGTTTTGAATAGATTTTAAACAGTTTCCTTCTGATAACTTCAATAGATAAAATCAAATCATTTTAGTTTAAATGTAGATTAATATTATTTTTAGAAACAACTTCATATATCTACATTTGTTAAGTTCTTTTTCAGCAATTAAATCTTCCAGATTTTCTCTTTTACTGTTACTAATTCCTCAAGACTCATATTTTCATAATTTGTCTGATTTAGAGCTTTTTACGTTTTATACCTTGTTTTCTTAAAAATCATCTATTTTTATTTTGATATACAGATAATATGTTACTGCTACTGCTCCAACTCCTGCTACTGCACCTATAGATGCTCCTTTTTACGTTTTCAAATCCTATCATTTTTACCTCCTAAATTTTTATTGTAATGTTATATATTTATCATCCATATCATTTCACTTACTTTGTTGTTGAAAAATATATGATATATTAAATCATTTTAAATTTTTCAATTGAATTATCATCCTGTATATTTGCTATATAATGATATTTATTGTTTCTATCTTTTTAATCTATAAATCCTAACTATTTTATCTGAATGACTTCGTATTATAGTGTGTCTTCCGAATGTAGTCAGCCACATTAAAAATTATTGTAATAATAGATTTATTATTAAAATACGATTTTCAATAGATATATCGCAGGTAAAATTTCAATATCAAAATCCCTTTTCTCTTTGTGTCACTGTAAGCATGTTCTATTATCGCTGCTGTTGTAGAGTATTAACGCAAATTATTCATGCCAGTCTGAAGATTTTTCAATTTTCTTCCACCCAGACTATAGAAAAAGCCAGTAAAATAGCTCCTCCTGAATACATTGAAAGGGAATTAATCGAATTCTCATAATAACTTCTATTAATTTTACAGGAGACATATTATTTTCAATTGATATCCCTGTAATAACACGATAAATAATTTCCTGTAAATACACTTCTTCCTGATTAAATTGAACCAGAACTGTATTTATTATACTATTATATCGTAAGCATACTCTTATTAGTAGACTTAACTATCTTGGAAAAATTTTTCCATATCCTTAATATGATGTGAAATTTTAAAATCTAATTCTGTTAGGCAGTTTATGCAGTATAGTAACATTTAACTTATCCATATTAACATCCCTTTCTACTTATTGACATTATATTTTTAATAATCTCAAAATTTCCTACAACTAAAAATAGTTATGGAATTGTGTAAAATAGAACTGTAAATAGCGAGGAATCATTCCTGTTGCTCCTAATACAAGAGCTAAAACTGTTTATTCCTATTGCCATCGTAAAAATTTTTCCTTAATTGTTTTATTGTTTTCTTTTGCTAATCCTACCACACCAGGGTATCAAAGAGGATCGTCAGAAGTAATCTGTTACATCTGCTGCTTCCATAGCAACATCCGTTTTCAGAACTTCCTAAAGCAATTCCTACATTTGCATAAAAGATAAAGGCGGGTGCATCATTTATTCCATCACCAATCATAATAACTTTTGAGCCTATTGATTGAAACTTTAGGATATCTTTCGCCTTGTCTTCAGGTAGAGTTCTGATTCATATCTATCCATGGACATTCTTGAAGCTATTGTTTCTGCCTGCTGTCTTAAATCTCCTGTCAAATAGTACAATATCATCTATTCCATGATATCTTAAACGAGTTCATGGCTTTTTAATATTCTCACGTGGAGGATCTGAAACACCTATTACACCTATCAAATTCGTATTTTTGCAGCACATATAAAATTTCACACGATTTAAAATACCTTTTTATAACATCGGAGGCATTATCAGTATAGATATCATTTTCCTTCATATATTTTTTGCTTCAGACACGTATCACATCATCATTTACAAATGTTTCTATTCCCTTGAAATCTTAACTTCTGTATCTTTATGTTCAGGAATCTTTATTCCTCTATTTTTCACTTCATTTAAAATAGCCACTGCTAAAGGATGTGATGATGTCTCTTCAGCTGCTGCAGCAAATGCAAGAAACTCATCTTCTTTCATATCTAACACTTGCAGTGTCTGTATTTTAGGTTTTTCCCTTCTGTAATTGTTCAGTTTATCAAAAATTACTGTATCAGATTTTGATAATTCTTCAGGTAGTTACTTCCTTTTATCAAAAATACCATTTTTGCAGCAGTATTTATTACAGCGAAAAAAAGCTGTTGCCGTAGATAATCTTATTCCACATGAGTAATCTATAACAAGCATACTTAAAGCTTTTTGTACATTACGTGTGAAAAATACACTATTCCCGCTAAAAAGAAAGTTAAGCGGTATCAGCTGTGCTGAAAAAGTATCTGCATAAGACTGAATGTCAGCTTTATTAAATGAAGCATCTTCTACCAGTTTTATAATTCTTGAAACAGTTCTTTCATCTCCAACTTTTTCTGCCTTAACTGTAATACTTCCACTTTTTATTATTGTTCCGGCAAAAACTTCTTCTCCCTGTCTTTTTAGTAACAGGCATATATTCTCCAGTTATTGATGACTGATCTATAACTGCACTTCCTCTTTCAATTACTCCATCGACACTGATTTTTTCTCCTGTTTGGACTAATACAGAATCCCCTTTAACTATCTTCATCAATGAAACTTTTTTTACTACGCCATTATCAATCTGTTTCGCTCATAACTTTCTCCTACACTGAGCATATCCTTAATTACGCCTCTTGTTTTCTTTATAGTATATACTGTAAGTAATTCAGCTATTCTTTCTAATATCATAATAGTTAAAGCTGTTTTTTTCGTTTCCAAGCAAAAGACTGCTTATAATTGCAGTAGAACTTAATGTATCAGCATTAGGCCTTTTGTTCTGTACTAAAAATTTTAGACCATTTTTATTACAGGAAGTGCTAATGAAATAGTTGAAAGTATCTTATAATTAAATAAATATCCTAATCCTGTTCTTTTTAGGTCGGGCAAAACGAGAAGAAGCAAGGATGTAAGTATTTTCTGCATAATCTCCTTTGGAGACTCTTCCTGTAATTTTTCTTTCAATAACATATTTATCTGTTTTCATTTTCTTTTCATTTTTATAAATCTCTACAAGATAGACATTTAAGGTATTTTGTAATAATGAAATCAGATTTTTCTTCAATAATGAAAAATCATCAAAATATATAACAACTGTTCCCTGTTATACTTTGATATTTCAACACTTTGTATATAATGTACCTGTTTAAGCTGTTCTTCTACTTCTTTTTTATACATTCCAAGATATTTTTAATGATTTTGATTTTTATCCGAATTCTTCCGTGTATTCTATGCACAATTTCACAATCAAGTATATAATTTTCTATTTTTCATCAAAATTTCCCTTCTTTCAATATTTTTATAAAGAATATCAATATTATCCTCTATTTCTTCTAAAGATTTGTTCTCATAAAATTCCGAATGTTCAATAATCAGTTCTGAAATTCTGTTCTAGCCAGTTTAATATCTTATCTGCTGAAATATAGTTTATGTCGTAATAAATAAGTACCTTAGTCAGTTCTATAAGAATACTCTATACTTTTTATTCCCTTTTTGGATAGAATCAGTTCAGTTACTCTATCTTCATATTTTTTTCTTAATGTTTCAGGAATATCTGAAAGATTTGGAATTAAAAAGCCTCAGTCTTCCAGGAATACTATGAACCACTCTTACCTGATTAAATAAATGATATGTCTTTTTTCAACAAATTTTTAACATTATGACTTATTCTCCCCTCTTAACAGGGATGAAGCCCACCATAGTAATGTCCATCCTGAAAGAATCGCATTACTTGCTCTAAGTTTTTTTATACCATAAAAACCAATAACTCCTGCTAAAACTGTCTTAACATTTAAAAACCTCTACTTTTATTATATATTGCCAAATCTAATACTTCAAATAACTTCTTTAATGCTACTTCTGTTTTTGAAGATTTTTATTTTTGAATATTTCTTCTTCAAATGTAAAAGTTTTAACACAACCAAATATAAAAAATGAATGTTCTATTGTGTTTTCATCAAAAATCAGCAGTATACTTCCATTAATAGGATTTACAACTACTTTTTCTATTCCTGAAATTCTCTTTATATTATTTTTGAAATTCTTCTCTTAATTCAGTATTTTTCTTCAATACATCTGTCTGAAGTCTTAAACGACCAAGCTGATAATGTTTTACTTCATAATTCCATAAAAATTCTGTAACATATTTTTACACCTTCTATATTTTTATTTCTATTTTTTTGTTTTGACGAATTACTCTAATAAATCTTTTTATTTGAATTTTTATATTACGTTACTCAAACACTTCTGTTGCATTATCAACTTCTCTTTCCCAACGCAACATTTAAAGCTACTATTGCAACTTCAAGCTGACTTTCATCAGGCTCACTTGTAGTTATTTTTTGAAGCCATAAATCCCTGGTTTTCGCAATCAGTCCCTGCAAATATATTATCCAGATGATAACTTGTCCATCTCTGCAGTTCATATGAAATACCTGCAACCATAGGGAACAAACATCACCCTTGTTACAAGTTTATAAAAGTATAAGTAAAAATAGGATTCTGAGGTATTGTAAAGAATGTTGAGAAATACTACATCTACAGTTGAAAATACTAATATACTTATAAAACATTACAAGTAGAAAGCTGGTTCCACATCTTGGGATGAAATCTGGTACATTCTTTTGCATTTTTAGGAGTAAGTTCTTTTTCCATGCTCAAAGGCCATTATACTCTTTATGTTCAGCTCCATGATATTCAAATACTCTTTTTTATATCCTTTAAAAAAATGATATTCCCCATATATATCCTAAAAACAGTACAAGTCTTATTGATTCCGTACATTTTGCAAACAGTCTGTTTTTCCCTGAAAAGATGACTTCCTATAAATGATAGCGTAACACCATGAATACAATCCTACTCCAAGAAGTATTGAAACAGCTACTGTTCCTTTTATTTCCTTGTCATTCATTTTTTCCTCTTCCAGTCCTGCCTGATTTGATGCAAATATCAGTTCTTTTGTTCCTACTACCATCGCATCATATAAAGCCAGTACACCTCTTATAAACGGTACTCTTCAGCCATTTATTTCTTTTTCATTTAAACACTATTTTTATAAACTATGCTTCCATCCTGTTTTCTTACAGCTGTTGCTATAGCTTTAGGTCCTCTCATCATTACACCTTCTACGACAGCCTGACCACCAACAACTAATTTCTTTTCCATCTTTCCTCTCTCTTTCTAAATTTTTCTTAATTTATTCCCTATCTAAGGCTATTTTATTTTTCAATCTTGCTAATGCTTTATGTATATGTTCTGATTTAAATTTGCTTATTCCCTTTATCTGAGCTATTCTCTCAGGAGTTGCAAGCAGAATCATCTGAACATCCTGTAATTCTCCGGTAATAAGATCAATGTCCTTTTTCGTTATTTTATTTATACTGCTAAGAAGACTGTATCCTCTTGATTTTACACCTTCATCCAAACTTATATCCTTTAAATTATATCCAAGAATATTGACAATATTTTCATCTTCAAAAGCTCTTCTTTTGTGAGATTTTCTAATATTTTTCCACTACTTTTTTTCAGCTTTTTCACTTTTCCATCTTGTAATCCTTTATAAGATCAATAAAACTTTCATTTTTATTAAGCATTATCTCATCATACTGTATTTTTACAAGCCTTGACTCTACCCCAAAAGCTCTGCCATATAATCCAGAGTTCCTCAGACATTTTAAAATAACAGATCCCGTACATTCTTATAACTTCAACAACGTCATACAATGTTACCATATTATCAAATTCAAGAACAGAAAGATTTGTCCATCCTTTTTCTATCCCTACAGAATATTTTTTCAAGTGCAGTTATTGCCTGCGAAGATTTCACTAAAGAAGATTGCTCAGTTCATTTCAGAGAATATATGAAAATCCCCCTTATAAACTGTTATTTTATTTCTTCTTTCAGAAACAGCTATTACAAGGTTACCCTTCTGTTTTGCTATTCTGTTTGCCGCCCTGATGCCTTGTACCACTTTCATCTGTCTTTATGTTTGAATCAGGCTGAAGCTGTATATTAGCTCCATGTATATGTTTTTATATTTTTCAGATAATATTATAGCTCCGTCCATTTTTGACAGTTCATATACCTTCTGAGGTGTATATGCTGTATTTAATTCAAATCCGCCCCTCATTACATCTGATAATTTTTTAGGATCTCCTAAAACAATAATTGCTCCAAGATTTGCTTCCTGTATTCTATCTATTGCTGCTCTCAAAGGCTTTTCCTGGAGACATTATCGAAAATAAATGTTCCAGTATCTGCTTTTTCACTAACTTAGTTTTTCACTTATTTCACCCTTTCGATTAACTCGCTTATATTACTTATATAATTAAGTTTCAGTTTTATTTTTTTCCTTCTTCAGATCAGCTTCATGGCTTTTTGGAGATATACACCCTGTAAATCCAAGTTTTTCCAGTTCATTTATTCTATTTTTTTATAAATGAAACTTTTCTTACTTCCCTCTTAGTCCCAATTCTCCTATAGCCGCAATTTTTGACTTATAGGTATTTTATTTACTGAAGAAAGTAGGAAAAAAACTACTGCCAAATCTGAACTTCTGTCATTAAGCTCTATTCCACCAGGAATGTTTATATATATATCCTTTGAATTAACATCTAAATTCAATGAGCGTGACAGAACAGCACTTAAAAATTTCCACTCTGTTTCTATCATATCCTTCAACTAGTTCTTCTAGGGCATTCCAAAATTTGGAGTTCAAGGGTGACTGTATTTCACACACACGACTTCCTTCAAATATAGGTACAATAATACTTCCAATATTTTTTCTTCCCTGTCGCTTATAAAAACTCTGAAGGATTTTTACTTCACTTATTCCATTTTCCTTCATATCAAATATTGAGATTTCATTTGTTGAGCCATATCTGTTTTTTTATGGAACGGACTATTCTATAATAACTGTTTTTCTTCTCCTTCTATCTGTAAAACTGCATCAACCATATGTTCAAGCAGTTTTCGGTCCTGCAAGTTTTTCCATCCTTGGTTACATGTCCCTACAATGTAAAAAGCTATTTCATGTTTTTTGGCGATTTCTATTATTTTTAGGGTTGTTTCCCTTATCTGTGTTACACTTCCCGGGCACTGATTTACATTTTTCAGAGTACAGAGTCTGAATAGAATCTATGACTACTACCTTTTCGGTTTATCTTCTAATACAACTTTTTTTCAATCTTTTTCTATATTTGTATCATTAAGAATATATAAAGTTTCCACTATTTACGTTTATTCTTTCTGCCCTCTGTTTTTATCTGCCTTGGAATTCCTCTCCTGAAACATAGAAATACATTTCCTATTTTTGGAATATTCTTCAGACAGCTGCAGTAGAAATGTTGATTTTCCTATTCCCAGGGACTTCCGGTAATCAGAACTACTTCACCTTTAATAAGTCCTCCTCCAAGAACTCTGTCAAATTCTTCATACTGAGTTACCATTCTAAATTCCTTTTGCTATTTCTATCTCGCTTATTTTACTGATTGAAACCTCTTCTGACTGAATATTTTTCAGCGTTTCTCTTTATATCCACCTCTTCTTCAAAAGTCCCCCACGAGTCACAATTTGGACATTTTCCAAGCCATTTTTGCGAATTATAGCCACATTCAGAACATATATACTTTAGTTTTACCATAATTCCCTTTAGATGTTGCCATAATTTTTCTCTCCTTTTAATTATATTTCTCATTTGTTTAACCTTTTTCAATCATTCTTTCTTCAACATTTTTCTGGAACAAACATTTTTAAATCCCCCTTGATTTTGTGCTATTTCCTTCACTAAACTGGAACTTAAATATAAATATTCCCTTGAGGCACTTAAAAATATTGTTTCAAAATCACTTTTTGCCAAAGTTTTATTTGTCAGAGTAAACTGCAGTTCATATTCATAATCTGATAATGCCCTCAGTCCTCTTACCAGTATATTAACTTTTCTTCCTTGATAAAATCTACCAGAAGTCCATTAAATACTTTTATTTCAGCTTTTATATTTTTCTTTTTCAAGTATTTCCTGTATCATCTGACATTTTTCCTCATCAGAAAACCATGCTCTGTTTTTAGAAGAATTTTTAAAAAAATTCCGATAATAAGTCTGTCAAATAATGCAGCTGAACGTCTTATTATATCAATATGACCTTTTTGTAACCGGATCAAAACTTCCCGGATATAATGCTGTTTTTTTCCATAACTTATCATTCCCTTCATTTATCAGCCTAATGCTTTTAATTTAACACTCTAGCTTTAAGAACTTAAAATTATATTTTCTATTTTTTCTTTCTATATAGTTCAGAGCTTCCTTGGCGGCCTTTTTCTCAGCTTCCTTTTTACTCTTTCCTACTCCATGTCCTATTGTTCTGTTATTGTGTTTAACTGAAACTTCAAAAACTTTATTATGATCCGGACCCTTTTTGTTCCTGTAAGCTCATATTCAGGAATCCTTTTTATATTTACTTTGAAAAACCTCCTGAATATTGTTTTTATAATCTCCTGTCCTTCAATATTATCAAGTTTATCGAGCTTATCAAGAATAAAACCTGAGTGCGACATCTCTTTCGTAGTATAATAATCTGAATCTTTAAAAATCGCTCCAATCAACGCTTCAAAAGCATCTCCCAGTATCGATTTTCCTTTTTCTCCCACCGGAAGAAATTTCTCCATTACTCAGATACAAGTAATTTCCAAGTTCTATGTCATTGGCAATAGAGGAAAAAAACAGGCTCACTTATTATCTGACTTTTTAATTTTGCAGAGCTCCTTCCTTTCTTTTCCTTTTTCCCAGACTGTATATATACTCTGTTGCAATCAGGTTTAATACTGCATCTCTAGAAATTCCAGTTTTTCATTATCAAAATCTTTTAAATTCACTGTTTTTCATTGGCATAAGATCTATGGGTCAGAGCTTCTTTTAAATATTCTTCATTTTTAAATTTGTAGTTTATTTTTCTTCATAAGTTTATCAGTGTTACTTTTCATTTACCATTTCAAAAACAACTCCATTTTATAAATTAATATCCTTTCCTGTCAGAAAAAGGGGCTGTTCTGAACAGAAATTCATTTGTCCTGAAACAGTCCCTCTTTTCAAAATTATCAACTCTCTGAAAAGCTATTAAGCCATCCTAAATTATTTTGTCATTTATTAGATTTTATCCTCTATATTTTCTGAAAGCAAGAATGAGCATTATGTCCCTCAAATCCTAAACGAATTTGAAAGTCCTACTTCTATATCTCTCTTTTTCAGCTTTATTTGGAATGTAGTATAAATCACATGCAGGATCAGGATTATCCTGATTTATTGTTGGGTGGCATCATTCCTTCATCAATAGCCATTGCAAGAAAGCAGCCTCTATTCCTCCTGCACCACCAAGTAAAGTGTCCTGTAGAACCTTTTGTAGAATTTACACCTATTTTATAAGCATGTTCTCCAAAAAAACTGTTTTTATTGCCTGAGTCTCATTTTTATCATTTGCAGGTGTAGAAGTTCCGTGAGCGTTAATGTATCCAACTTCTTCAGGTTTGATATTTCCCTGCTCTAAAGCCATTTTAATAGCTCTTGCAGCTCCTTCTCCACCATCTGAAGGTGCAGTCATATGATGTGCATCTCCTGTTTCTCCATATCCTACTACTTCAGCATATATTTTTTGCTCCTCTTTTTTTAGCATGTTCCAGTTCTTCCAGAATTAATATTCCTGCCCCTTCAGCCAGAACAAATCCATCCCTGTCAGCAGTAAAAGGTCTTGAAGCCTTTTTAGGATCAGGATTTGTAGAAAGTGCCTTCAAGTTAGCAAATCCGGCTATACCACTTGGAGTTACAGTTGCTTCTGTTCCACCAGCTATCATTACATCTGCTTTGTTTAACAGAATAGTCTGAAAATGCATCCCCAATAGAAGTTTGTACCTGATGCACATGCTGTAACTACTGTTTTATTTGGCCCTTTTGAACCTACATAAATAGAAGTATTTCCTGATGCCATATTCAATATTGCAGCTGGAATGTAGAAAGGAGAAACTTTTTTTGGTCCTTTTTCTACAAGTTTAGTGATTTCCTGCTCAATTATATCAAGACCACCAATTCCAGAACCTATTATAGTACCAACTCTTTCAGCATTTTTCAGGAGTAATCTCAAACTTTTGCATCAGCTAATGCTTCTTTTGTAGCAGCAATAGCAAACTGAGAAATCTTCCCAGTTTTTAAGTTTCTTTCTTTTCTATATAATCTTCCGGGTTAAAATCATTAACTTCTCCGGCAATATGTACAGTATGTTCTGAAGTATCAAAGGCTGTAATCTTTATCTATACCGCACTCTCCCATTCAACAAATTTTTCCAAGTTTTTCTTTTCCTGTCCCTAATGGAGTAATCAATCCAATTCCAGTAACAACTTCTCTTCTCATTTATACACCTCACAATTTTGTTTTAGTTTTCTTTTTCATACATTAATCAAGTTAGCTATATTATACTAATTTTTCTAATTATTTCAATAAAAATGGGAAAACCCCCAATATTTTTTAATATTTAATTATTGTTTTGATTCAATGTACTCTATTACATCTTTAACTGTTTTTAATTTTTTTGTGCATCTTCATCAGGTATTTCCACATCAAATTCTTCTTCAAAAGCCATTATTAATTCTACTGTATCTAAAGAATCTGCCCCTAAATCATCAATAAATGATGCATCTTCAGTTACTTGATCCTCATCCACTCCTAATTGGTCTGCTACTATTGATTTTTATTTTTTTCTAGCATTTTAATGCCACCTCCATTTTTTATTTTCAAATTATTATATCAAAAAGAATTGAAAAATGCAACACTTTTTAAATAACTAATGTATTTATTGCTTCAACATTTTCTATATTTGATTACTTCTATGTTCTTATTTATCTTTTTTATAAGTCCCTGCAAGAACCTTTTCCAGGTCCTATTTCATATATCTTTGTAACACGTTTTCAGCCAGTTTGTTTATTGTATCAACCCATTTTACAGGACCGAAAAGTCTGTCTGTACAGCTCTTCCTTTATTTCTTCTGCTGAAGTTAGAATATTAGCTGTTGTATTTGCAACAAAGAAACTTTTGCATCATTCCATGAATAATTTTCAAATTCCTGTTTTCAATTTTTCTGCAACCGGTTTCATCAATGATGAATGAAATGGTCCTGATACCAGCAAGAGGATAGCTCTTTTTGCTCCCTTTTTCCTTAAACATATCAAGACTTTTCTCAATTGCTTCCTTTTTCTCCCTGCAATTACTGTCTGCTTTAGGTTCATTGAAGTTTACTGCCTCAACTGTTCCGTTGATTTCAGTACATATTTTTCAACTTTCTTCTGAGAAGACCTAAAATCGCAGCCATACTACCTTCTATTTCAGCAGTTTCCCATTATTTCCCCTCTTCTGGAAATAAGTTTTCATGTATCCTTTTTCTTCAAGTATTCCTGCCGCATATAACGAACTGTATTCTCCAAGGCTGTGTCCTGCAACATAATCTGCATTTACTCCCTTTTTCCTTTAAAAAGCTTTAGTCAAAAACACTGAAAATAATGCAATTGCCGGTTGTGCATACTGGGTATTTTTCAATTCTTCTTCAGTTCCTTCAAAACAGGACTTTCTTTTATTTCAGGATTTCCTGTACTTTCAAGTATTTCATCAATTCTTTTTTATTTTTCATCATTTACTTCATCATACAGTTTTTCCCATTCCAGGATACTGTGTTCCCTGACCAGGGAAATACAAAAGCAGTCTTTGACATATTTTCCTCCTATAATTAGTTATTATATCATTATCATTTTAACTGTCTATTTATTAAAAAAATACATATTTCAATAATATTTTTATATTATTTTTATTTCCTCTACATCTTCAATATCAGTATTTACTTCAGAATCACTAGCTTTTATAAGTACTTTTTATAAAATTAGCTCCTTCTTTTTCAGATCCTTCTTATTTTTCTCATTAAGTCCCAGAAACAAATATTATGATACCCTGCTATTAATGTATATTAAAAGAATCCAATTTCAAAATATTCACTGAAAAATCTCTGAAGATACAGATATAATCCTATAAAATGATATAGCCAGTCCTAAAAATCTGTAATATAGAGATAAATTCCTATTAATATTATTATTACCTGATAATTAAATACATACATCAATATACCTTTCAGGGATATATTTCTGAAACAGATAGAAACAGACTTATGAAAATTATTATAAGTCCCCATGTAATTTTTATTCATTTTAATCTTTCCTTTCTATTATTTTTTTAATTTTTAATTTATTTTTGACCATTCAAATAAAAATCGAGACCATATGTCAGTCCACCACCAAAAACCGACTATAACAACCTTGTCTCCTTTTTTCAACCTACCTTCCTGTTGGCTTCATCCAGAGCCAAAAGGAACTGATGCTCCTGAAGTATTACCGTATTTGTGCAGATTGACATAGAATTTTTCCATTGGCTGTTTGAATCTTTTAGATATTGATTCTATTATTCTTATGTTTGCCTGATGAGGAACAAATAAATCAACATCATCTGCAGTAATATTTGCCTGTTCAGTATATTCTCAACTGTTTCAGGAATACCTTAACTACAAATTTAAAAATTTCCCTTCCGTTCATTTTTAAATAGACATCTTTATTGTCCAGTGTTTCATGGCTTGCAGGAGTTCTGGATCCTCCAGCCGGAACAAGAAGTTCGCATGCTCCTGAACCGTCAGCAACAAGATGGCTTGAAATAAATCCTCCTGTTTCTGTTTCTCCTAAAACAACTGCCCCTGCTCCATCTCCAAAAAGGATACACGTTCCCCTGTCTGTCCAGTCTATAACTCTGGACATAGTTTCAGCTCCGATTACAAGTACTTTTTTATATATTCCAGCTTTAATAAAGCTGTACCCTGTTGTAAATGCATAAATAAATCCTGTACATGCTGCCGAAAGATCAAATGCAGCAGCTTTAATTCCAAGTTTATCCTGTACCAGTGCCGCTGTAGACGGAGTAAAGTGATCAGAAGTCATTGTCGCCACAAGTACCAGTTCTATCTCATTTTTATCAATTCCAGCATTATCTATCGCATTCAAAGCCGCTCTGTAAGCTAAAGATCTGAAGTTGCTTCATCATCAGAAGCTATTCTTCTTTCTTTTTATTCCTGTTCTTGTACTTATCCATTCATCATTTTGTATCAACCATTTTTGCCAAATCATCATTTGTCAGAATTTTTTTCAGGTGCAAAAGACCCGTTCCCAATATTCCTACTTTTCATTTATTCACCTCAGTTATTATTTTCTTTTATATTTAATTATGACTCTACAGAAGTTTTAATTTTTCCTAATTGCCATATCATTTTTAGAGTATAACAAATATTTCATAAATTGACAATTATTATTTTATGTTTTTATTCTTTGTTTTTATAAAAATTTCTATAACTATAAAAAGCAAGACTATCTCTATCTTGCTTATATATTATTCAGCGTCAGCTGTACTTTCATCTGTAGCAGGTTGTAAAACTTGTCTACCTCTGTATACACCTGTATCTAAATTTAATCTATGAGGTCTTCTCACAGTTCCATCAGCTTCAACGATTATATTAGGTGCTTTGATTGAATCATGTGCTCTTCTCATATTTCTTTTTGCTTTGGACGTTCTTTTCTTAGGTACTGCCATTGTTTATCGACTCCTTTCCAATAATTGGTATGTAGTAAGCATTATTAAAACTAAATATTGCTTTTTGAATAAATTATAATACAAATAATTATAATAAATAAGTTGCCATTTGTCAAAGTAATTTTATAAACTTTTCCTCTTTTATATTTTATATTTTTCTATATTAGTTCAAGTTTCATATATCACTTTAATGTTTTTATAAAAGGGATGCCTTATTTTTAATTTAGTATTCCTCCATTCCTTTTATCCAAATAATTCCGTATGTCTAAATACATTATATAAATGTCCCGTGTTATATATTCCAGCTTTTTCCCTGTATTGATTTTTCAATTTCTTCTACCCGGTAATTTAGCAGATCATAATCTTTATAATAATTTCTCACTATAAATCTTATTACTTTTAAAAACAGAAATGTGAACATATTGTCGTTGTCCTGTCAGGAGACCCCTTTATAAACTCTTTTATTTCCAACTCCAAGATCTCCTATTTTGTATATTTTCATAGCTTTGTCATAACTATAATTTTTATAGTAATTTTCAATATACTTTATAAACTTCATAAAATTTTTCCTTCAGGAATCTTTTCAGTTCAAATATTTCATTTATATTATCCACATAGCTTTTTGTTTTCTTTAACCTATCTTCAAGAAACCACTTTTTCTTTGCATCTTTTCCATTATTTTTCAGCAAAGTCATAAACCCTATTATTTCTCAGTCCGTTTTTCAGTGTCCTGTTCCCTGTTATTATTTCCACATGTATAAAATCAGACTTAAGATTGGTTTTAATAACCTGCTCTATAATATTATCTCCTCCTCTGCAGAAGGATATGAATATTTTCTTCATTTATATATTCCTTTCATTCTGTCGCATGCTATACGGTATTTTCTTAAATCATGTCCTTTAAACTGATTGAAAAATTTCATAAAGTTCTGTTTCAGATCTTCTAAATCCAGCTTTTATTTCTCCTGTTTCCTTATTTATATTGTTTTTCAGATATTCTGAATAACCAAATCCTATTCCTTTAGTAATTCCTGCAGCTACTCCTGCATTTGCGGTCCATCCTATAACCGGAATAACCTTAAGCAGACCTGCCGCAAGCTTTCCAACCTGTGCCACTCCTGTAATAGTTATTAATGCCGCCGCTATATCAGTAAATGTATGTGTTCCTGCATCTACCCTATATACAGTATTTATATCAACAACCATTTTTGTCTGTAGTGCCGCTAATGCAGTGAATCTGCAAATGGTAAAGGTTGCTCCTATTGCGGCTGCTCCTGCGACATACCAGTTAGTCAGTACATCTGCTTCTTTTTGACATTACTTCGATTCTATCTTTCAGAACAGCTGTCTGTGCCTTTTTAATTGCATTTTTCTTCCTTCAGACATATATTTGTATGTTTCCTCAAGAAGTTCCTCTGCACCTTTAGGCTTTAATTCCACAAGGTTGTCTTCTATTTCCACTTCTTCTGTTATACTTCTTACTCTTACAATTGCTTTTTGCTTCAGGGAAGAAGGTTATCTTCCACCACTTTATTTACAAAGCTTGATTCCCTTTTGGATTCTCTTTTAGTAAATACCCCTATTACAGGTATTCCAGCTTCACTTAAAATTTTTAAAAGTTCCCTGTCCGCTTCTTCTACCCTGTCTCCTCTTTCACTTATACATAGCCATGCAATATGAATATCATCATTTTCATCTGGTGAATCCTGTTTTCAATTCAAATATTTCTTTTATATTATCCAATGTTTTTCATAATCTTTTGCTTCTATTCCTTTTGTGTCAAAAAGCGTAATATTATCATTTTCAAGGTCATACTCCTGTATTTCCTGTGTTACAGGCTGACCATCTCAACTTTTTGCAACTTCTTTTCCAAAAATATAGTTTATAAAGTGAACTTTTTCCTACACCTGTTTTTCCTGCAACAATAATATTTACCTTTTCCTTATTAATATTCTTTTTGATTCATATCTCACTGTAAGTTACTTCTCCTGTTGAAGCATCAACTGAGATCCTTTAGTAATTTCTACTACTTGTAATTCTCTTCCTGTTTCATTTCCTTTTTCTTCCATTTCACTTTTCCTCCTCAGAATCCTATATGTTTTTAAATTCCATAACATCCATTTTATCCTCTCTCCTTCCCTCTAATTATATTAATTTTAGTTTTAAATTGTCTAGTATATCTTTTTATAGTTTTGCCATATGTTTCTGTTTTCCTATTAATTTTTACTACTTTATTTTGCTGTATTCATTCCTAGTCATATATTCAATCTAGAAATGTCTTTAGTTTTAAGTTCAAATACAGTTGAGAGATATTGTCTGTAATAAATCAATAAAAATCCTACAGTCTTCTATTACATTTCCAATGAATATTTTTATCCCTATCTTAACATTATATTTATTTAGTTTATCTGATAAAAGCATATTTAAAAACTCTATCTGCTATAATAACAGTATAATTATAAATGGAGATATGGATAAAGACTCAGCCCTCCTGATATAATTCTACTTATATTATATAATTTCTCTGTATTTTTTCTATGCTGAAGTGTCTTGTCATTTTGAATATGTTTGCTATTGTTTATTTCCTGATTTTACCCTTTGCTTTCTTTGATTTCACAACTGTACTTTATATCTATACTATATCAATTCCACTTTTTCTTTTTTAAATCATTCCATCTTTCTACAAATTTTGTCTTGCTTTCAGTTCAAGTTCTTCAACTTCTATTTCTTCCTCTTTTTTTCTTGTTATAAATTTTCTTTTTATTATATTCCTTTTATTCTCTCACTCTTTTTAATATCTCCCATTCTCCTTCAAGCCTTCTAATTCCACATCAAATTCTTTACCCTACTAATTTCACTTGTCATTTTGTGCACTCCTTATATAAAAATCCTTCACTATATTCTAATTATAGCAAAGGAGCATGGACACTAAATGTCCTTTTTATTAAATTTCTTATATCTTTTTCATATTTCATCTTAAGTTTTTTTCTTGTAAAAGGCAAGTCCTATATAAAGTTATTTCAGTAACTCCACGATTTTATAAGCTCTGTATCATATTTCTTTTTCCTTTATCTGTTCAAATCCTTCTTCTGCATAGCTTTCCAGTTCCTCTTCACTGTTTGCCACTTTAAACTCAAATATGTATCCAGGATTTTTCCTTTTTTCTTCGGTTTCCAGTATAAGATCTGCCCTTCCATGTCCACTTTCCCTTTCTGAAAGCCTTATATAATCACTCATTAAAGCAACAAATATCCCTATAAGAAATACTTATAATATTTCTCATCCTTATCTGTATCAAAATAGCTCAATGAAGAAAGTACCTCATTCTGAGTACTTTCTCAAATTTTTTTCATATTTCCTTTCTTTTAAGTCCATTATAACATCTGTAAATGTATTGTAACTTGCTGAGAATCTATCTATAAATCTGTGACTTCCAATTTCTGTGTTTGGTAGCCTTAATGGATATTTATTTCCTTTCATCATTCCTGCAGTTGTTAAATAACCACTATAAAACAGTTCCCATATTTCACTTTACATCAGTTTGTAAATTCTGTAAAATCATCTATTGATTTATATATTTTTTCATTATTAAAAAGCTTTTCAAGATCATCAAAAAGCTCTTTGTTTCCCCTGTCAAAGCTCATTTATTGTCTCATTTCCTGCTGTTCCCTGCCAGTAAGGGCTCAATTTTTCCATTATCCAGAAAATTTATAATTGACCATGGATTATAAACTTCCGTATTTCCAAACTGATATCCGTCATACCAGTCTTTTACATCATTTATTTCATATTCAAGATTGTAATATTTTAGTCCTTCAGAACTTCTTCTTCTGTCATTCCATAATATTCTGAAATATTTTTTTCACTAAATATGTTATTTACTTTGAGATTATTAAGTCCTGAAAATATTCCTTCCTTTGCTATCCTCAAAATTCCTGTCATTATACTGAACTGAAGATGTGTATTACTTTTTCAGTACTGTACTGTATAATGAACGAGTAAAGATCAAGAACTTCCTTCTTATAGCCATTATTAGTAGCCTGAAACTATTGGGTGTCGTATTCATCTATCAGAACTACTACCTTTTTATTATAGTATTCATATAAATATCTCAAAAGATTTTTCAGTGAATTTTTCCCAGTCTGCTCCTCTTCATCCAGCCATACCTTGTCAAAATCACTCAAATCCTTTTTATTCAGCCTTTTCCCTTAAAAAAATTCAAACTCATTATATAAATAACTATCAGCCTTCTAGTCAAGTAATAACATTTTTTCCCAGTTTAATGCCTTTATATCTTTAAAACTCAAGATAAATTACAGGATATTTCCCCCTGCTGATTCATATATTTGCTTTTTGAAATATATAAATTTTCAAATAGCTTTCTGTTTTTCTTCCTTATTTTTAAGATTAAAGAAATAGTTCAGCATTGACATATTTAACGTTTTCCCAAATCTTCTTGGACGAGTAAAAAAAGTGTTACTCTAGCACCGTCATCTAGAAAGTGTTTTCTATCATTTTTGTTTTATCTACATAATAATAGTCCTCTTCTATTATTGTCTTAAAATCGTCAATTCCTATTGGCAAAAGGCTTTTTATCCTCATTTCTTCCACCTCTTTTCCTGTCAGTTTTCTTTTTAATTTCCCATCCTTCATGTTAATTTCCCCTCTTTTATTTTTCTAATCATCTTTCAATAACCCCAATTATTTTTACAATGTATTTTATTTAATTATATTAATTTTTATGTTTTAAATGTCCAGTATATCTTTTTATAATTCTGAAAAATTTTTCTTTTTCGATACTTTTTCAATATTTAGTTTCTGTATTTCAAGATTGTCATTTTCAATCTATACAATGTATTTGTTTTTAAGTTCAAAAGCAGTTCATAATATTTGTATGGAATGCTCTGAATCCAGATTAAAACAGTTATTATAACTGTTCACTTTCATTTTGTGAGTATGGCCATAAAAATACTGTTTTTCCTGTATTATTTTTCATGTACCAGTTATCTCTAGTCCAGACTACGTATCTTCATCCTGATTTTCCATAGATTTTTCAAAATCTATCCCCGCATGAACAAATATATAATTTTTCACTTTTCCACGATGTGGGGCATTTCTTCAAAAAGTCAAAAAGCCATTTTTCTTTATAAAATTCTTCCCAGTAATCTATAATTTCCTCAATTTGTTCTGATGACGGAAAAAGAATATACTGTTCTTTCTCCGCCATTAAACATCCAGTTTGCCTTATGATTCAAATCATTTCTGGATTTTTAGATTATATCTTCATGATTTCCCAACAGATGAATTGCTATAGCCTTCATTCTTCAAATCAATGTATTTTTCTATACATTTTCATATGTATATTCTCCTCTGTCGCAGCTGTCTCTAAAAATCATTAGCAAGTCATTTTTGTAAAGTTAATTTCATCAAATATTTTTCAAAAGATCATATCTTCCGTGAATATCTGTCATAATAAATATTTTTCATAATCCTTCTCGCTTATTCTCTGAACTTTTTTGCCTTCATTTTCTTCCTCTCCTTGAAATTATTAGAACTTCATTATTAATATTTCAATAGTATTTATAGAACAATATAAAAACTCCTCTGCTATTGATAAGTTATTATAGCAAAGGGTATGGACATAAAGTGTCCTTCTTATTAATTCTTTTGTATCTTTATTTATATTTTTTTAGTTTTTCAATTATCTGAAAATTTTTAAATCCTAATTTTTGTCTTCTTCATCTGTTTTTATATTTACATAATTGTTTTAAAAGCTTTTTATTGCTCCTCCTGGAAAATCAGCATTAATTTTTAAAAACCAGGTATTCCATAATCACAACTGTAAAACAATTTTTATTAGTAGTAGTATTACTTTTAATGTCATATATATGAAGTTTTTCTTTCATTTCTTGAGATTTGAATTTTGGGTTTTAGTTGTAAATTCAATATCAACAATATTATGATTATGAGCTGAAAGATTTATCTACTCTTCAAAGGTTAAATGTATACCTTTATAAAACATTACTATACTGATTTCTCCCCCCTATAATTAAAAACCTTTGCATAGGCAGAACCCTGTACTATTTAAAGTACTGCAAAGGTATTGATATGACTTATTATATATTAAAATTTGACAATTGTCAAGATTCCAAATATAAATCTCTGATATCTTTTTGTTCTTCAGTATTTATAATACTCATTTTCTTTCTTTAAAAATTTTTCTGTTATTGATAATCAATACAAAATATCTAAACAATTATTATACGATTTTTCATATTTCATCTTAAGTTTTTCTTGTAGAAAGGCAAGTCCTATATAAATTATTTCTGTAACTCCACGGTTTATTAGCTCTATATCATATTTCCTTTTTCTCTATCTGTCCAAATCCTTCTTCTGCATAGCTTTTCCAGTTCTTCTTCACTTTTAGCTACTGAAACTCGAAATATGTATCCAGGATTTTTCCTTTTTTTCTTCGGTTCCAGTATAAGATCTGCCCTTCCATGTCCTTTCCCTTTCTGAAAGCCTTACATAATCATTCATTAAAGCAACAAATATCCTATAAAAACACCTTATAATATTTTTCATCCTTATCGTATCAAAATAACTAATGAAGAAATTACTTCATTCTGAAGTATTTCACCAAATTTTTTCAATATTTCCTGCTCTCAAATATCTTATAGTATCCGAAAATTTCTGATAATTTCCTGTAAATCTATCTATAAACCTATCTTCAAAAAATTCCATTATTTCCCTGTTTGGTATTCTTAATGGATGTTCCCTGTCTTTTCTGCTTACCTGAAGTTGTAAGATATCCACTGTAAAGAAATAATTCCCATATTTCATTTATATCAGCTGTAAATTCAGTAAAATCCCTTATTTTTCTTGTATACTGTTTCTTTTCTGAAAAAGCTTTTCAAGGTCATCAAAAATTTCTCTGTTTCCCCTGTCAAGAAGTTCATTTATTGTTTCATTTCCTGCGTTCCCCTGCCAGTAGGGTTTTAATTTCCCATTATCCAGAAAAGTTTATAATTGACCACGGATTATAAACTTCTATATTTCAAACTGATATCCGTCATACCAGTCCTTTACATCATTTATTTCATATTCAAAGGTTGTAATATTTTCAGCCCTTCCAGAACTTCTTCTTCTGTCATTCCATAATATTCTGAATATTTTCTCACTAAATATACTGTTTACTTTAAGATTATTAAGACCTGAAAATATCCCTTCCTTTGCTATTCTCAAAATTCCTGTCATTACACTGAACTGAAGATGTGTATTACTTTTTCAGCACTGTACTGTATAAAGGAACGGTAAAGGTCAAGCACTTCCTTCTTATAACCATTGTTGTAGCCTGAAACTATTGAGTATCATATTCATCTATAAGAACTACTACCTTTTTATTATAGTATTCATATAGATATCTCAAAAAGATTTTTCAGTGAATTTTCCCAGTCTGCTCCCTCTTCATCCAGCCATACCTTGTCAAAAATCACTTAAATCCTTTCTTTATTTAGCTTCTCCTTAAAAATTCAAACTCATTGTATAGATAAGTTATCAGTCTTCTAGTCATGAAATAACATTTTTTCCCAGTTTAATGCCTTTATATCTTTAAAACTGAGATAGATTACAGGATATTCCCCTGCTGATTCATATATTTGCTTTTGAAATGTATAAATTTTCAAACAACTTTCTGTTTTTCTTCCTTATTTTAAGATTAAAAAAATAGTTCAGCATTGACATGTTTAGTGTTTTCCCCAAATCTTCTCGGACGTGTAACAAAGTCACTCCGGCACCGTCATCCAGAAGACTTTTCTATCATTTTTGTTTTATCTGCATAATAATAATCTTCTTCTATTATCGTCTTAAAATCATCAATTCCTATTGGTAAAGGCTTTTTATCACGCATTTCTTCCACCTCTTTTTCCTATCAGTTCTTTTTAATTTCCCATCCTTCATATTAATTTCCCCTCTTTTATTTTCTGACTATTTTTTCAATAACTTAATTATTTTATAATGTCTTTTATTTAATTATATTAATTTTATGTTTAAATGTCCAGTATGTTTTTCATATTTCATTTCAAAGTATCTTCTTTGAGGCACAAATCAGTATAAAAATATAGAATTAATATAGCAAATTATATCCTAACTCCCTCATGAGACTTCTTTCGACTTCCTCCAAAACTGCTGTATGTTTTCACAAATAAATCTTCCCTGTGATGAGTAATATTGCTGTTTTATCTAGAACCAGATCCTTTACTTCCATTGCATAAACATTGGATATTCCTGCTTTTCCTTTATTAATGTACTTGAAACCCTTGAGGATGTTTTCTGTTTTCCTTGATTAAATGTTTAGAGTTGCTGCTTATAAAATATTTAAGAACTAAATGTCCCGTTATTATCCTGTTTTATAATAAATATTTGGCAGCAACTTGTATTCAATCAGTTTTGAATCTGCATCAACAGCTGGACTGTCATAAAGTTTTTCAAGCGTATTCTGAGAAATTTTGTCATAAATCCTTTTAAATCTTCAAACTTCATTAATATTTTACCACTTTCTGCAGTCCTTCTATTTTTATTTTTCAGTTTTGTGTTTTCTGATACGGTTTTCAATTTTTGCCATTTTCTTAGTCATATTTAAATTCAACATCTGCAATATCACCATTTTTAAAAAGGTCTATCTACATGATATTCAGAATGATTTTTACACTGTTTAGAAAATCCAGTTTTTCTTTTGGGCTTTCTTATCCTTCTTTTTCCTTTAGTTTTGCTGTAATAATTAGTATTGTGTCCTTGATATAAAAAGCCCTTCTGAATCTCCCTCCACTCTAATAGTGTATACCTTGCTAAAATCTACATTTTCCAAAAATGTAATTTGCTCCGACATAATAAAGGCCAAATACTATTATAGTACTCCAAATAAAATTTTTGGACTCCATTTAGATCGAATTTTTCTTGTCATGTTTATTATTTAAATATTTCTGAGATTGTTCATTTGTATGATTCTGTTTATTATTATGATTATTTTTCTATATTATTCCGATTATTCATAGTTTCCTCCTATAACACGCATAAGATGATCTACTTCGAGCATTCCCAATGGTTCTGTATTTAATCCATCCATTCAGAGATCTTTCTTCGACTAGGTTTCTATATTGTCTGCTTTTGAATCAAGTTTAAATATTCTCTCTACAATGCCTTCATCTGAAAAAGGAATAGACAATTTTGTAGAAATTTCCATTTTCTTCGATAATTTTATAGTTAGAAACATATGTATTTACATCTTTAGACTTTTTTTCCAGTTCTCCGGTACGATTTTTATATTTGGTAAATATGAATCTTTTTCATAAATTGTATTAATTACGAGACTTTTCTTTATCTGGAATTTCACTATTTGCATCAAAAATAAATTCAGCTGTAACTCCATCTTTTGTTTCTGAACGGCTTAAAATATTATTGTTTTTATAAGTATCTATTCTTTTTATTCCACTCTTTTTTAGTTTTTTATATTCCCCTTCTAATTTTACCATCTTTCATAGAAATATCCGCTGCTGTAAAATGTGTCAAATGTAACCTTTCCTGTAAAAATATTCCCTTTATAATAAAGAGTTCCGTTATAGATATCGCCCTAAATCATTTGCAGTTTCTCCTTCTCCTTTGACATTAAAATCTGTCGTATTCAATGCAACAGTGAGGCCTTTACTGATTTTTCAGGTTTCACAATGCTCTGCTGTTTTTCCTTGTCTGTTTTATCTATGTTACCAGGCACTTTTCCTTATTTCCGTTTGAACAGGATATCATCAGATGCCAGAATAGTATTCCTATTGAAAATTTTTCATATTTTTCAATGTCCTTTCTTCAGATTTTGATAATATTTTTCAATAAACTCTAATTTATTTTTATACTGTCTTTTCTTTAATTATATTAATTTTGTGTTTGAAAGTCCAGTGTATTTTTAATTCTTTCAGATGCACTGGTGTTATCGGTTTATCACAGTTGGATTGGTGACTGTGATTACATTTTTATATTTACATTAACTAACTCATTATAATCAATTACTGATTCTAATAAGATTATTTTTATTGGTTAATTGTGTAGGATTGAAAAGCTGTTTAAAGTTATTACTTCAAATAGTATAAATCACCTACAGAAAACATCATTTTTGTTCATTATCATTATTTTTATAATCATTGTGTAAAATTTCAAAGTTTTCACGCTCATTTTGGTATACCTTCATTTCAAAATACGTGATAATAAATATTTTTAACTGCCTATCTCAGACCTTCATAACCCATTTCTTTAAGCTCGTATCCGTTTAATTTTAGGTCGCAAACTTTTGGAACATAAAAGTATCAATAATACTAGTAACCTTCAGTAGAAGCTCATTATGACGTTTTCTTTTGAGATTTGCCTTCATCATCAGCAAAGAGTCAACTCTGCAGGTGCATTATCTTTTTCCAATATTGTGTATCATTTTACGAATTGTCTTTTCAAACTCCACTTCTATGAAATACCATATGATTTTTCAACAAGTGCTGTAATATTATATTTTTCTTCATTTGTGAATTTTTAATCTGTCCAGTATGCCTCCTGTCATTTTTAGCCCCAACAGTTTCATGCTTATAATAATGGAAAATCCAGTAATTTCATCGATACTCCTGTGTTGAAGGTTTTCCTATATCATGAAAGAGCTGATAACCTTGTTATGTAATCAAATTCCTACAGTTGTCCTTCACACTTCTTGTATGTGTCCATAAATCAAGAATGATGCGGATTGTTCTGATTATAGTTATACTGTACTTTAATCTCGGGTATAATTTCAGAAAGTAGGCCTGTTTCTTTCATAACATCAATAGATTTTTATATAATTAGGAAGTTTCATAGGTTTTGTGAACTCTAATCGTGTATTCTTTCTTTTGTAATAGTGTCATTAAATAACCATTGTCATATAGCATTAAAAGTTCCTCATCCAATGTAAAATCCAGTTTTTGCAATATTAAACCTTGACTGCACCTCCAACGATATATCCAGTTGAGTATTACTGTTTAATTTATTTCAGATATTCATGCACTTCTTTATAAATTTTTCAAACATTGTTTCTGCCTTATTAAATTTAAATTGTTGTAAATGTTTTTAATGTGAGCTGTGTTATCAACAACTGCACAAAATAATATTTTACTACTCTTTGATATTTGGGTAATCTATATCAAAATGGAGCAACATTACAGCAAATTACAGTGGTATAAAGGTACTTTTAAAAGTTGTAAAAAGTCTGCACAAACACTTTATCTCCAATAAAGCTTTGAGAAAGTATTAGAATATGAAATTTTTACATCAAATGAAACATTTTCAATTTTCCTCATATTCCCAGATAATTGTGTGGTTACATCTCAGGCCTTCCTCCGAGGATGTATGACTAAATTCCACCCTATAGTGGGTTTAAAGATATGCTGAGGGTGAAAAAGCCATAAACTGTTTTTAAAAATAGCAAGTCCTAAGTTTTTAAAGGAAGTCTTCACACCCCTTCCTTCTCAGCACATCTGGGGGTATCATTCGGAGAATGCTCTATAATGTCACCATAATAACACCTGATACTCCACCGTCATTTGCATCAATAGTTTCATTTATAATGGAATATTTACTCTCTTTACAGTTTTCTTCTAGTATATATCGTCAATATCATTAAGTCATTTTCCATACACAAACTTATTTCCTTTAACAAGTTTCGGGAAAAACTTCTGTATATTCACGAACTTAGATTGGGATATTTTTATTAAATTAATAATGTTTTGAACGAATATCCGAAGATATCACATAATCATTATCAATATATATATTTTTATCTTATTCTCAGGAAATACTGATAAATCTTGCAATGTTGTTTCCAATATTATATATAAAACTTAATTTACTATCTTTTAACATAATTATTCATCATTTTCCTTTCAAACTCACTACAGTTTTCAAGATTCATTATATTAAGTATAATAAAACTTTTAGGGTCTGTTTTTACAGAATAAAATCTAATTGTATTTGTATCTTCTCACATATCTCATTGTACAAATCAGAGCTGTTTTTCAGCAGTTGTATCTATAATTATATTATGCTTGACTTCCCTGTCATAAATCCTAAGTTCATATAAAACTAATAATTTTTTCATAAACTTTCTCCTTTTTAATATCAATTATATTTTTATATTGTGGATATTTTTCCTTTAATATCATCTCATTTAAACGAATATCTTTTATTGATAGTTTTGTGTATTGTCCCTATATTTTCAAGAATACAATTAGATTCCTCTAAACTTTCGTTACCTCTCAGTTTTTAAAATTTTTAAGTTCCGTCTTGCACAGTATTTCCATATCATAATCATTAAATTTTAAATCTTTTAAAGATGTCACAAAGCAACCACTTTCAACCAGTTATGTATTCAATGCAGTCATTATTCTCTCCTCTATACTAAAGTTTTCTGTTTCACAAATTAAGTAAGCGACAATTAGACAAACAAAACCATTCAAACTTGCAGTTGTTAAAATCTATTCTGTTATCACTTATCGCTAACGTATAAATTCCGCTAAGTATAGTATCCGAGATAACATTGTTCCAGCAACAATAGTTTTAGTCCCCCTTTGATATTGGGGTGAGTCTGTATCAAGGAGAGACTCTAGACGACGATCTTAAGTTTTAGTCCCCTTTGATGTTGGGTGGTCTATATCAAAAATGACATATAAAATGGTAAAAAGTTTTGGTCGCTTTGATGTTGGGGTGGTCTATGATCAAGTATGATACAGTGAGAATGCAAAGAAACGTTTTAGTCGCTGATATTGGGGAGTGGTCTATATCCTTTGTGCTAGTCTATATAATAATTCCATTGGTTTTAGTCCCCTTTGATATTGGGGTGGTCATATATCGTAATTGTAATACCATTTCACCACTTGTTGGGTTTTGGTCCCCCTTTGATATTGAGGTGGTCTATATCTATCTTTGTGTTTCTTTTTGCCATCCGTTTAGTTTTAGTCCCCTTTGATATTGGGTGGTCTATATCTTAAACTAAAAACATAATTTGAAAAAGAAAAGTTTTAGTCCCCTTTGATATTGGGGTGGTCTATATCTTAGAATATAGACCATTAAAAGAATCTTTAAAGTTTAGTCCCCTTTTGATATTAGTGGTCTATATCAAATCTCACGGGTAATAAACTACCTCATTTGTTTTAGTCCCCTTTGATATTAGGGGTGGTCTATATCATTGAGTTATATATTAAATGATAATTTTATTGTTTTAGTCCCTTTGATATTGGAGTGGTCTATATCTATTACTTCTGTTTTGTGCTCTTCCTTCATCTGTTTTAGTCCCTTTGATATTAGAGAGTGGTCTATATCTTAATAGCTGTACCGATGAATTTAATCAATCAGTTTTTAGTCCCTTTGATATTGGGGTGGTCTATATCCTATTATCAACTTGATTCGGGATGAGCGTTTTGGTCCCCTTTGATGATTGGGGTGGTCTATCGATAAAGTTTACTGTCTCGTCCATAATAGCTATTGTTTTGGTCCTTTGATATTGGGGTTGGTCTATATCCATAACAGTAGAAGAATATAAAGCAATATTAAAGTTTTGAGTCCCTTTGATGATTGGGGTGGTCTATATCTTTACTAACGCAGGTAATCCTAATATCAAGTTTTAGTCCCCTTTGATATTGGGGTGGTCTATATCTTTTTATCTATATCTACAGAATGCCATTTCGTTTTGGTCCCCTTTGATGTTGGGGGTGGTCTATATCAATATGAGTTGACGACCCATTACAAGAGTTTTTAGTCCCCTTTGATATTGGGGTGGTCTATATCCATTTATAAATTTATAATTTTTAATTGCTAAGTTTTGGTCCCTTTGATATTGGGGTGGTCTATATCAATATCGATGACGTAGAAATAGAAGATATCTGTTTTTAGTCCTTTGATATTGGGGTGGTCTATATCTAAAAGATAGTGAGGAAATGAATTATATGAGTTTTTAGTCCCCTTTGATGTTAGAGTGGTCTATATCTATAATACTTGGTGTTTTTAGTTATATTAAGTTTTAGTCCCCTTTGATATTGGGGTGGTCTATATCTGATAGAAAAGAATGCAACTGCTGAACCAATAAGTTTTAGTCCCCTTTGATATTGGGGTGGTCTATATCCCATCCTAAATTCTTATTGATGAGATATCTATTTTTAGTTTTTCTATTTTCCATCTTTATTTTTAGTATTTTTCAAGCCTATTTTTCTTTTTATTAATGATATAGAACCACCTTATTAATATTATACCACATTTTTATTCTTTTTAAAATTCTAATATTTTACTATTTAAAATTCTTTTCTCCCTATCGTTACTTCTCCAGAGTATTTTTCATGAAACTGTTCCTCTGTAAAAATAATAGATCTTATAGATGAATTCTTAGGAGCTAATACAGCTAACTGTTTTTCAGCCAATTCAATCTTTTTCTTTTTGTTTTGACCTCATAATATACACAGATTTTTGAAGTTGATAATATCCTTTTTCTATTAATTTTTTCTAAAATTCTTTATATCTCAATATTTCATTATCTGTATGCATTGGTAAATCATACATTATAGTACCTATATATTCAATGCTCATAGTCTTCACGCTTAATTTTTGGTATTATTTCTTCATCTTTTTAAAAATAATTTCTTATGTTATCTAGATAATAGTCAACCACTTGAGAAAAAAATTATATTTTTTCCGTTAAAAATACTTTTGTTGTGCTACCAACAAGATTTTTCTGTCTTATTTCTACTCAATTTCACTTCATTTAAAATATCCTTGTAATATAAACTAGATAATCTACCATTGGTCTAAAAATTTCTATTATGTCATCAGAAAAATTATAAGCATTAAACTGAGATTTATGATGTGGTCCTAAACTTGGATGGAATCGCTTTGGCTACGATTTTGATGATATTATAGCTCTTAATATCATATAACCATAATTAAGGCTGAATTTATACCATCTTCATCAAATCTTTTAAAACGTATTGCTATATAGTTCCTGAAAATACATCCTCGAGGCTATCGACTCCTGATGTTCGCACCTATATCATCTCAAAGTTTTCCTTTATAAGATTCTAATCTTGCAATGGAAATATCACTTTTTGCAGATATTTTCAATAATTCTTTTCTGATTTTCAATTTTATTTTTTCTACAATTTTTATCCATAATTTTCTTTTTCTTTTTCTTAGACCATTCAATTTGCTCATTTATCCGTAAAGTTATTTGAAAATGATTAAATAATCCACAGAATGAATTTCAGGCTGATGTTTCTCATTACAAATAATAATCGGAATATTATTTTTCCGCCAGTCTCAACTGTAAAAATAGCACTATCTTACAATGACAATTTTCAATAACTACCGCAGATATATCATTTAAAGAAATCTTATTCTTTTTATTATTATTTTCATCAATCATTACATGACTGATTATTCGATATTGATAAATCATCAGCCCTTGTTATGTGAATTATATTGAGCATTTTTCTTCAGACTCCTTTATGTGTTCAAATAATTTTTAAAAATATACATATTTTTTATGAACTAATTCTATTTCTGGATATTTTTGAGTGCTTTTTGGGTACTAAATTTTCACTCAATTTTCAATTTTTTTATCTGCTTTTACAGTAAAAAATAACTGGGCCTCCATCTTCCTAACAACTTGATATTTCTCAAAAATATTATTAATAACCTTTTGAACATCTCTTTGATATTTTTAGATTGTAATCAAATATATTATAAAAAAATCATTTAATAAATCTAATAGTAGATTTATCTGTTTTCTGGAAATAGTTAAAATGTGCTATTTCATTTCTAAAATTTTTAATTTTTCCATTATATCTTCTACTTTATATATACTATAATCACGCTCTATTCTATATGCCCAACTCAAATAATGACTATAAATATCATTTTATAAAAATCATAACCTTTTTAATCCATCACCATAAATCATATTTTTATAGTAATAAAAATAATTGCTTATTATTATTAATCTCTCTCAATATTAATATCATTATTTATATTTTTCAATATCATTATTTCGCTTATAAAAATATATTCATCAACTTTTTCTGATTTTCTTCTTTTCATTATATAAATTTTTCATATTTTTCTATATCTTCTTTACATAATTTAATGTCATCGTTAAATTAAAAATCCTTCAAAAAATTTAAATGTTCCATTTCTTTTTGCCTGTTCAATACCATATAAAACAATCCAACTACTATTTTCATCATTTCCTGATTTATAAAGAGGTTGATTTATTACTTCCTGATTTTTCATTTTTAATTTTTATTTCGATATCTTTTTATATCTCAATATCTTTTACCTATACATTATTGAAATATTTTCATCATAACTTTCTAAATAATGCTTTTGTATTACTCTTTCCTTATGTTCTAACATTACTTTTCAAAATATGTAAAAATCTTTCTTAACTCTTCTATATAAATTTTATTTTTCTGGATTATATTTTTAAAATATTTTTCTCTAAATTGAATAAATTTCTTTTATATCATGAATTAAGTTAGATATTTCTTTTAAATCCAGAAAACTGTAGTAAAGCGATATAAAAAGCATAAGAATCATTAGAATACGTTATATATTCATTTTTGTTTAAAATTTTCAATAATTCATTCATCATTCTCGTCTAATTTTTCTTTTTCCTATATTCTGATAAATCATCTAATATCCAGTTTAATTTTTTTAGTTGATATAAATTCTATAAATTGAATCATTATAAATTCTATCCACTCATTATTCATTTGTAAAAGCCTGTTATTCAACATTCCTTTCTCTGAATATTTTTCCTCATAATATTTTCAATATTTTTATTATTAACATCTTTATTGTCAATAATGTGACTATATGAAATGCTTTTTTATTTTACTTTTTATAAATTTAAATACTTAAATATATCATTTTTATTATTTTTCTATTTCATATTGAAATAGTAATAATAAATAGTCTGTAGCAAATATTTTCTTGCTCCATTTTTGTCTGTCGTTTATATTCTCTGATTTGCAAATTCTTTTTATATATTTTGTGAAATTTGGGAAATAAGTAGCTTATACTGTTACTTTTCTTTAAAGTCAAATTTATCAATTATTTCAAATATTTCATCTATAAAATTTCTATAAATATTAAACACATTATTTGATTCATATTTTTCAATGAAAATAATTAGGTATTTTCTACTATATTCTCAAAATATTCTTCAATTCTTTTTATTGTAAGCTTTTCCTCATTTTCGAAATCTAATTTTGACTATTTTTTTCTTTTTCTTTAACTTTCTCAGCTTTATGAACATTTTTTTCCCCATAATATTTTTGGATGTAAAAACTTGTTGTCTAAGACCTTGTATGAAATATATCATCCCTTTTTAATAACTTTTTCATTATTATTTGTTCTAGAATAAACTGTGCATAGGTTTTTAGTAGAATTATTCGTACATAATTTTTCCAACTTCTTCATATTTTTCTAATATATCTTTTCTGGATTCACTTCAATAATGTATTTAAAGTATATCCCACTTTTCGATACTGCTGTGAATAACTTATTCAAAAATGTTTCTTCAGCTTTCAAAAATTTCTAAATCATCACTTGATTCTATATTTGATTTTGAAATTTCATTTCAAAAATTTTATAACTATTAACTTTATTTATAATTGATTTTTCAATTTTTCGTTACTTCATTTGAATCAAAAATCTCTTTTTATTCTCTTTTCCTAAATTTTCAAAATCTACATTTTCTTTTTGTTGTAGTTCTAAACATTTTCTATATCTTCCTTTTACATAATTATGAATCAGACTTAAAAATATTTTTTTCTTTATTTTTAGTTCTTCCTCTACATTAACATTCTTTTTTTATAGTGTTCTTTTTATTTTTACTATAATTTCAAACATTTTATCCTTATTTTTCTTTTTACTTTCTACAAAGGAAAAATTCTAAATTTGATATTTCATCACATAACTTATCTATTTTATAATTTTTTTAATAAGTTCTTCTATTTCTCTTTCCAATTCTTCTTTATTTTTATCTTTTTAATTCTTTAATTCTTTCTTCTTTTGTAATCTTTTTGATAATACTTTCTTAAATCATAATCACTATAATTTCCTAATTTTAATCTTCTCTGTAAAGTTTCTTTTTTTCTCAGAAATAGAAAGTACTTTTATTTCTATGTCCTAAAAAGTTTAGAATATTTTTCTTTTTGAGACATATTAGAATATATTTTAAATATTTCTTTTACAGTATTTTTCTCCTTCATGAGAAAACCAGTTTTCTAGTTCTTTTTCCTTTTTCAAACTTTTTGTTTTTACTATTTGCTGAATAAATTCTAATAAGATATTATTTCTTTTTTATTAAAAGAAATAACTAAAAGTTTATCTGTTTCTAACCATTTTCCTGTTGCTTTACAAATCTTCTTTTAGATTTTTTTATATCTTCAAATTTTTATTTCTTTCCGAAATATTTTATATACTTTTTCATCAGTATAGTCTAAATATTCTAATTTAAATATTTTATTACAAATATTAAAAAAATTATATTGTTGAAATTTTTAGGCTTCTTCAAGTCTTTTTCATAATTTGTTTTTCATCTTCATAAAAATCCTATAAATTTTTTTCTATATTTTTATTATTTACTTTTTATTGTTTTTAAAAATTTTTATCAAATTTTTCATATTCTTCTTCAGTATAGTTTTTATAATAACACAATCATTTTCTATATTTCTCTCCATTTTTAGTGACTTTTAAAAATAAATTGTTCTTTAGAACCTAGAAATCTAGCTTTATTATTTGAAAGTATCCTATAATAAGTTTCTGTTATATTTACATCTACATTATCATTCTCATTAATATATTTCACTTTTTCCATTACTAACAACTCTTTTTAAAAATAACTGTTTTTTCATTTTCTCTCCAATTTCTTCCCTATTTTCGTTATTCTATACTTTTCCTGTTCCCCATTTTTTCCTCCTTATCTAATAAAAATTTTTCTTTAGATTTATCCCCATAAAAATATGTTTTCAATAAATAAATTTTTAACTTAATCTTATATCAATAGAAAGAAGAAGTTAAATAGAAATTTTTCTTTTAACCTCTCCATTTTTATTCTATATATATATCTATCTTCTCTCACATTCCTTTAAATAATCTACTAAATTTTCAGCTATCAAATTTATTTTTTTCCATCTGGATTCCATGAAAAACTTTTTCCATTTTTCTGAGACAATTGTTAATAATCCATCTATTCCTAAATTTTTCTAGTACAAAATATTTTAAAGGAAAAATTTTTATTTAATTCCCTTTCTTTTACAGTAACTCTTACAACATCAATATAATCTTCAACATTTAATCCAGTCCATTCAGTGCCAAAAACTTATTGCACCATATTCTTTTTAAATACTCTTTATACTCATTTGGAAATTCCATATTTAAATCTTTTTCAGCTTTTTTATTTGACTTTCATCACATCCTTGTGCATGATATAATTTTTCCTATTTCTCTTATTTCTTCTATTAATTTCATATTTATCCTCTCCTTATTGATTAAATCTATTCATCCAATGATGTCTTCTTTCATCATCAAATTTTTTTCTATCTATCTCTGACTCTCTTCTATTATCATGTAAAAATCTCAAAATTTCAGGTTTTTCTCTATGCTCATTTCTTGTAAGTTCTGCTAAAGGACTGTCCATTTTCTGACCTATATGATGTAATTCTAATGGAATTCTATCTTTATCAAGAGGTGCAAGTCCTAACTCTGCTCTCTCTATTTGTTCTACCCATTGAATCTTTCTGCTCTAGGTCTATATCATTTCTTATTAAACATTCTCTATCATTTACTTTTGCTTTCTGATAAGTTTGCTTCTTTATATATATTGTATTCTCCTGTGTTTCTCAAATTTTCTATTATTTTATCTGAAAAACCGCTTTCCTCCCTTATCCTAGTTTTTATCACATTCAGATATAGTAGGAAAATTTAAATTACTTAAATCAAGATTCTTTTTCTTGATTTGTTAGGGATTAAAGATTCTAATGAACCTGATTTTACTAATTCTAAGTCTGGTCCTATTATTTTTCATTTTTTTAACTCTGAAGAATTAAATTCTTTCACTTTGTTTAATTCATCTGATTTAACTACATTTTCAACAATAGACTTAATAATTTCTTTCATTTTGCTTTTCTCCTTTTTAAATTTTTCTATTATTTCATCAATATCTTTATCTGCTGGTAAGATAAAGAGTGCCTCACACTATTTACAATGTCTACTTCAGAAATATTTTTCTGGTGTTATTTTAGCTTTTATTTCCTGAATTATAATTTCTTTTTATTTTTCTTAATCTTCTTTCATATTCTTTCTCCATAGTTTCTTTTAATTCATTTATTTTTTTCTTCCTCAGGATTTTTGGATAACATACATTATTTTACTAAATAATTCCTCTGATACGATTTTGTTTTAAAGTAAATATTCCATTTTTCTAAAAATTTTACTACAGATTCTCCTATTTTTGATAAAAATTCTGTTTAATTCTTCTGAAGTTGGAAAAAAATCAATTTTATATTTTTGGAAACCAAACTATCTTTCAATATCTTCCTTAACTTTTTATAGATTTTACTACTAAATTTGCATTACACATCATTAAAGTTCTTAGTAACTTTGTTGATTTCTCATCTATAATATTCTGTAAACTTGAATCTATGATGCTTAAATTTATATATTCTTTTTCTTTCTTCAGGATTTTTGCTATATAATTTAGCGTCTGAAACAAATCTATCATAAATATGTCTTACCTTTATATTTATAGGAGTTGCCATTCCTTCTTTATGACAGACTGCAAATCCAGTTTTTAACCTTCCTAAATAAAGAGCTTCTTCTTTAGAAAGTCCGATCGTATTTACTATTATTTCTGATCATCATAAGAAACTATTCTATGTATAATTTTATTTGATGAATTTTTATTACGTCTGAGCTAGTTTAGTTGGTATCTGTTCAGCAATAATAACTCCTTGTCCGTATGAACGCATTTCAGCAATCATATTTGTAAAAATGTTCTACTGCTTTTTCCTTTAGGATTTCCCATATTTTCCGATGCTCTCTCTGTACCAATATTTTTAAGCAACCTATGAGCTTCTTCTATTACCAGTAAATGTTGCAATCCTAATTTTCTATTCCTTCTTCTTCTATTTGCCTATATTCATTAATAAATATTATAAGTAATCCCTACACAAAAAAAGCCTTATCTGAATCATCTGCAAGTCCTTCCAGTTCAAAAACAGTATTTTTCATTTAACAGTTTTCCCATATCAGCAAATTCATTTGTATTAAACATAAATCCTTTTTGCACCATTACACAGACTTTCAAGTCTTGTTTTTTTATAGCTGATTTTTATATTTCCAGAAACTTCTCCTTCATATTGTAATTCCTCTTTTATATATCTTTCAACTTCATCTTTTTAAATCATGCATTGTAGGAAAAAGAAATTTATGTGATAAAAGAGAATACTTCTTACTCATTTCATCAATATCAAAAAAAGATTACTGAAACTTTTTCATTTACCAGATACGGATGATATCCTAACACTAAATTCCAACCTTTTTAATGTATATATTTTGAAGACATTTTTCAAGAATATATGGCATTGGACCATAAAATGAAAAAGAAGCATTAAATAAATCCTTTAAAAAAATCAATATGCATCTGAGGACTTATTCACGGAAGTATATAAAACGGATTCATTTGTAAAGTAATTTATTTCAGGTTTTCCAAGAGTATAAACTTCAACATTTGTATTATTTTTAAGCTCAATATTTCTATATTCTTTTTAGCTGGTTCTATTACCATAAAGGATTTTTCACAATTTGATAAAATATTTTTAACAGTTGTTGTTTTTCCACTTCCTGTAATCCCACATACAAAAGTATGTTTATTTAAATCATCTTCTGTCATTTTAAAAACTCATATTGTCTATAATATTCCCATTATCTGAAACTTTTCCAATTTCAACAGTTTTCTCCATTTGAATCAGGTATTCTCAATGAATACTGCTTTTTGATTTATTAATTCAAAATTAGGTGTACTATCTGTTGGTAATGTACATATCATACTTAATTCTGCAGAATTTAAATAAGTTACCAGTGGATTTTTCTCCATCTTCTCCATCAAGAAATTCTTTTTGGAATGAGTAAAGTTTCAGTAGAATTATCTGAACTAAAAAGCTCTCGTGGGTAATAACTTAGAATTAGGCTTTGCAATTTCTCCGCTTAATGATGATTGTATGAGGATTTCTTGCCAATTTTGAGTCTGAAGAATAAGTAATTACAGTCTTCCACATTCCAGAAGTTTGTCCCAGCTTAAATCTTTCTATTCCTTCTTCTGCATATTCCATCAACTCTAAAAGCAAAGCTATTTTGAACATCTCCTGAAATAGTATCATTTTTGAAAATAGACTTGAAATACTTGTATTATAATTTTTACTTTTTGTAATAGTTTCTGAAGTTGATACAGTTTCAGATTTTGAAAAATTATTTCCAGTAGACATAAGAATAACATTAAATCCGCTATTTATAGACCTTTGAATTCGTTTCGCTTCTGAATCAGCTATCGCATTTTGATATACTTTTCCCTTTACTTTCTGATTTTGTCCTTGTTATCCCTTCCTGTCTTGCAATATTTCTTTTACTTACTGCAAAACATTCATCTTTTTATTTTGGATTAAATTTCCAATTTTTAGATACTATTTCACCAGAAACAGGAGTAGCTATAAATAGTAAAGTATAGTCTTCTCCATTTAATCCTCTCATCAGAGAGAAATATCAAACTTTTTGTTTTTCATCTTCTATTTTTATATGAAGGAATAGCTGAAAATATTCCTTTATAGTTAATATTTTTTGTTTAAACTCAGGCTCAATCTCTTCCAGTTCTATTCCTAATAAAAAGTCCAGAGATAACTCTTTTTATTAATTCTATATTTTCAGTATCATTAATACCCAAAAACTATATTTGCCATTCTGTTTATCGTTACAATACCATATGTTACTGTTAATCCCAATGGATAGATAGCTGAAAAACAGTTTTTGCATCTTTTGATATAAATAATCAAACTCATTTTCTACTTTTTCAACGGAACAGCTTTTTATTCTAAAAATATTTGAAATTACTTAAAATTGATGAAGAATCTTTTTCAGTATATAATTCCATTTCATTTTCAGCAATTAAATGATATGGATATAAAACTTTTAAAAAGTTCATTACCTTGTATTGTAATGACTTTTGTATCATCTCTAAATTCTTCTTCATGTTTTTCTAATTCTTTCTCCATATTATTTCTCCTCAAAATAATTAATGATATCTTTTACCCTTTTATTATAGTATTTTTTTCAATTTCATCAAACCATGCAATAAATTCTGTTTTATCTAAAAATTCATCTACTGCCTTTTTCTAAATTTCTTTTTATTTGCTGAGGGCTTTAAAAATAAGATGCTCCAAAAGCCATAACTGCTCCACAAATTATAACAATAAAAGGAATATTTATATTATTTTGTAACACATATTTCAAAATTCCACCTATTGCCATCGTTCCTGCTGCCATTCCAAGTGAAGTGTATAATTTATTTGCTTTCTTTATAGTCAATTTTTATTAGTCACTTTAAATTTATACTTTTTCTAATATTTCATTTTGAATATCTATTTCATAAAAATTTGCTCATTCTTTCAATATCTTCAAATTCCTTTGACAATAATGTTTTTTCTTGACATTTCAGAATATAAGTCTGTAATTAACATTTTACTTTTTAATCGTTAAATCTAATGAAATTTTATCAATAATTTTTACTTATAATATCGATATTTGAACTCAAATTAAACACTTCATATGATTCTTTCTTTTTAAATCTAAAAATATTTCATCTATATCTTCTTCTCTATTATACATATTCTTCTATTTCCTTTCTTAAATTTTCAATTTTTCTTTAAATGTATTTACTTCTTGAATTATACATCTTAGTTTCTCAATTTTTCTTTTTATTTCTTCTATTCGTGTTTTTTTCTTCGAGTAATTCATTTTAATTTTTGTTTTTTGTTCATTTGCATTTTTGAATAATTCTTTTTGTATTCACTTTTTCAATATTTTTTAGCTAAAAACTTTAATAAATTATACACAACTTTATTTTGAATGTCCTCCATTCTTTCAAGTATACTTTTTCTTTAATATTTCAAAATGTTTACTTCTTGAATATTGAGAACAGTATGTGTTTTCTTAAATGTTACTCCTGTTTCATATGATCTCTTTCATAACCGTCTTTCTTACTTTCTTCTCTCATATTTTCAAAAATCTTCTTTTGAGAAACTTGGTTTCAATATTGAATATGGTATTTTAGATTTATCACTTAATAAAAACTAATGTTTCATTACATTCTTTAACTATATCTTCCTGCATAATTTCTTGAAATTCTTCTTGCTCTTCTATTTTTCTAAAAGATATTTTTCTAATTCATTTATAGAATTATCATTTTTGCATCAAGAGACTTCAATTTCTTTTTAGTTCCGAAAATCTTTTTCTTCTGCTTTTTACTCCTATTATTCCTTTATTACCTGTATATTTTCATTTATTTCATCTGATTTTTCCAATTTTAACATTTATTTCATGTATTTCCGTTTTAATTTCATCAATTTGAGCTGCAAATTCAGTAGGATCCTTTTGTAATTTTATCTTCATATAAGCTAATATCACACTTCATACTGTCTTCTATTGTTTTACAGATATTTGAAAATATTCTTTACTACTTCATCTAAAAGCATAATACTGTGCCTTTCTTGCAAATTTTTTCTATTAGCTTCATTTATATCTTTAAATCTCGATTTTCTTTTTAAATATTCTATATAGCTACTCTTTTTCTCCTTTCATTCTTCTCGGTGGATTCATAAAATCTTCAAATTGTTTCTTTTTCCAGTTTATCTAAGTATTCTTCTATATCATCATATTTTTCATATTCTGAAATTTTATTAACAAACATTTGTACTTTACTATCTACTGCGATTATTTGACCTTCACTAATTTTACTTCCATATAATTTCTTAGCTTCTTTCTTTAATTCTTTCCAAATTTTTCACCATTTACGTTTACTGCACGTGTAAGAATCAAAAATAAAGTTCCCTTATTTCTTTCTACACTTCCAGTATCCAAAAAAATTTTTAAAAGAACTTGATTCTAATGCTTGTCCTGTTATAGGTTTTAAAAACATTATTGCATTTGCCTTTTTCTATATAATTTTTCACTCACATCTCCTACATGACCTGCTGCATTTACTCCTGGACTGTCTATTATTTCTATATTTCTAAGTTCCTCTGTTTTAAATGGATATGAAATTACCATTTTTGTAATGATATTCTGCCATTTATTTTTATTTTCTTCAATATATTTTTTGTATTTTTTTATATTATATTTTTTCTTCAGATAAATTATATATATTATCTTCCTTGACTCCTTTTTATTAAATCATTTATTACTCTTTCAGGTATTGTACCCTTATATTTTTACTAATATCTCATTATTAATAGTTGGAACTGGTATATCCCTATAATTATCATTTAATGCTGCATTTTCTTTTAAAAACTTTGCTATATCATCTCTACCCTTTATTTCACTTTTTCTCCCATCTGCATATTCTGCTGATAAAGAAAATTCTGTCCCATATTTTATTTCTATAATTGAACTTGTACATTGTTTAACATCCATAGGAAGTATGTCTTCACCTAAATAAGCATTGATAAAAGTAGACTTTCCACTTTTTCTCCTCCTGCTATCATAAGTACAAACTTATCTTTCTTTATGTTTTTCAATTTGGTTATTCAAGCCACTTATTGGTTTCTGAATTTGTCTTACTTTCTCTTTTACGTTATTTTTTCTATTATTTCCTGAAATTTTCCATTTAATTCTAATACTTTCTGCTTTTTCCTCATAACTTTTTAATATTTTCTTGAATCATTTCTACACTCTCCTAATTTTAAATTTTTATTTTTCATTAAATGTCTTCTTCTATCTTCCTTTCAAATAATCTAACTTTTATTTTCTAAATGAACTTACTTCTTGAATTATATGTCTCAATTTTTACAATTTTTCTCTTCTATCACTTCTCTTTCTTCTTGTAATTCTAATAATTTTTGTTTTTGATTTTTCATATTCTGAAATAATATTTCTATATATTTATTAATAATATTCTGTATAAAAATTTATTAAATTGATTTTTTTATTTTTGTTGTTAATTTCTTCAATTCTATTAATAACATCATATTTTAATATCATAAAATGTTTAACTGTGAATATTCAGAATAATGATAGCTCTTCTTAAATAAAAAAATCCTTTTTTCATAAGATTTTTTCATATGCATACTTTCATTTTTCATATTTTCAAAATCTTTTTTCGTAAACTCTCTTCCAATATTCAAATATGATATTTCAAATCTATCCTTTAATGGAAATATTTCTTTATTAAATTCTCTCACTATGTTTTGTATAATTTCATAAAAACTCTTTTAATTCTTCTATTTTTGAATACCTTCTCTTCTAAATTATTTATATAATTTTCACTTTTTACCATTAAGATTATTAATTTCTTTTTATTAACTTCAAAAAATTTTCTTCTACTTTCATTTCTATTATTCCTTTTAGGATTATAACTCATATATTTTTCTCTCATTTTGTCAACTTTTTATAAATTCTTTCATTAACTATATTAATATTATTTTTGAATTTTTAAAAATCTGAATATCAAATTCAGTAGAATTTTTATATATAATTCCATATCATACTTTATACTATCTTCTATTTTTACAAATATTTAAAATTCCTTTTTACTACTTCATCTAAAGCATAATACTGTGTCTTTCTTGCAAATTTTTCTATCAGCTTCATTTATATCTTTAAACCTTGATTTCTCTGTTAGATAATTTATATAGCTATCTTTCCTGATTCTTCTTGGTGGATTCATAAAATCTTCAAATTGATTATTTTCTTCTAACTCATCTAAATATTCTTCTATATCTTCATAAGTTGAATATTTGGAAATTTTATTAACAAACATTTGAACTTTACTATCTACTGCTACTATCTGTTCTTCTCTTATTTTTACTTCCATATAATCTCTTAAAGCTTCTTTCTTTAATTCTTCCAAATTTTTCACCATTTACGTTTACTGCGTGTAAGAATCAAAAATAAAAGTTCCCTTATTTCTTTCTACACTTCAGTATCCAAAAATTTTTTTAAAGAACTTGATTCTAATGCTTGTCCTGTTATAGGTTTTAAAAACATTATTGCATTTGCCTTTTCTATATAATTTTTCACTCACATCTCCTACATGACCTGCTACATTTACTCTGGACTGTCTATTATTTCTATATTTCTAAGTTCTCTTTTTTAAATGGATATGAAATTACCATTCTTGTAATGATATTTTGCCACTTATTTTTATTTTCTTCAATATATTTTCGTATTTTTGCATTATATTCTTCTTCAGATAAATTGTATATATTATCTTCTTTAACACCTTTTATTAAATCATTTTATTACTCTTTCAGGGTATTGTATCCTTATATTTTTACTAATATCTCACTATTAATAGTTGGAACTGGTATATCCCTATAATTATCATTTTAATGCTGCATTTTCTTTTAAAAACTTTGCTATATCATCTCACCCTTTATTTCACTTTTTCTCCCATCTGCATATTCTGCTGATAAAGAAAAATTCTGTCCCATATTTTATTTCTATAATTGAACTTGTACATTGCTTGACATCCATAGGAAGTATATCTTCACCTAAATAAGCATTGATAAAAGTAGACTTTCCACTTTTTGCTTCTCCTGCTATCATGAGTACAAACTTATCCTTTTTATATTTTCAATCTGATAATTCAATCCATTTATAGAACTACGAATTTGAGTTACTTTCTTTTTATGTCATTCTTTTCTATTATTTCCTGAAATCTCTCATTTAATTCTAATACTTTCTGTTTTTGTTTATCATAACTGCTTTTTTAGAACTGTGTGTGATTTTATTTTTATCTAAAAACTTTCTATTCTTCTATACTGATTCTCATATATAAACTTAATAATATCTTTATAAATATTATCAGTTTGATTTTTCCTTCAAATATTCTATATATTCATTATTAAGTTCTTTCATACGTAATGGTGGTGTCATAAAATCAAAATATAATTTCTCTTTTTCTAATTTTTCTCAAATGTTTCCTCTATTTCATTTGGACTCATTTTCTTTAATTTCATTAATGAAAAGTTGTACTTTACTGTCCAAATATTTTTATTTGTCTGAGGCTCTATTCTATTACCATACATTTTTATTGCTTCTTCTTTTTAATACTCTAATTCTTCTTTTTACATTTACAGAATGAGTCAGTAGTAAAAATATACTTTCTTTATCTTTACCATTACTGTTTTCTTTTAATAAATTCCATAAAAAGAACTTTTTTTCTAAAAGCTTGTCCTGATATTGCTTTTTACAAATATTATTGCATCCATATCTTTTATAATTCTGTTTGTTATATCTCCTAATCTTCCTTCTGCATTAACTCCTGGACTATCAATAATTACTACATTTTTAATATATCATTTTCAAAAAGGATAAGATATTTCTATTTCAGTTACTATATTATTACAATATCTTGAATATAATTTCTAATTTTTGACTGTATTCTTCATAAGAATATTCATAAATATTTTCTTTCTCTACACTTTTAATGAATTTTTCTATCATTTTCTCATTTATACTATTCTGATTTCTTAATATAAATTCATTTATAAGAAATACTGACAAACTTCTATATTCCTTGTTAACAGATGCTTCTTCTTTCAATTTTTTTGCTTAATTGTTTCAAAATCCGTTATTATTTTTTTGATTCATTCATATATTTTAAAATTAGAGATAAATTTTCTCCATATTTTATCTTTATAATAGAACTTGTACATTGTTTTAACATCAGTAGGTAAAATTTCTTTTTCAAGAAAAAGCATTAATAAAAAGTAGATTTTTCCATTTTTTAGCTCTTCTCCTGCTATCATCAAAGTAAATTTTCCATCCTTTATTTCTCTATACTCTTTTTCCAAAATTTCATTATCTTTATTTACACTTATAAAATTTTTATTTTTGAAAATCTGTATAACTCTCTATCATTTTTCTTAATTCTTCAATTTCATATACCATTAATTTTTATCTCCTTAATTTTAAAAGTAGTGATACTTTAATATCTTCAAAATTTTTCCCACTTATTATTACTGAGTTTCCTCTCTTTTTCCTTCTTATAATCCAAATAACATGCAATAACTGTTCCTAAAAGCTCCTATTGCAGCCGTTACAACCCGCTCCATCATCTACTCATCCAGCTATTGGAATAATATCAGGTACAGCATCTAATGGAGATATAACATAAATTACTGCTCCTATAATAACTGGTATAGCCCATTGTAGGTACATGATATTCTCAGACGTTTACTGCTTTTAACATTTCAATCAGCATTAAAAATCATTTTTCTTATCTCCTAAATTTTTAGCTTTAGCTTCACCTTTTTCTAATATCTTCATTACTTATTTCAGTTTGATTTAAATTTTTCATAAATACTTTTTTCTTCTCTTTCATTCATTTCTATCTTCTCCCTTTTTCTTTTTGTATAAAAGTTGTATTATGCCTTTTGACTGAATTTATTTTTAAACAATTAGTTTTATAACCTTTTATTCCCCTACCCTCACCTCCAGTTTTTCTCCCAATCAGTTCATCTGCCTTCCTGTTTCTTTTTCCTGTGAGAAATTCACATACATCAAGTTTTTCTTCCTCATTCATTACCAATGATAGCTCAGAAAATGCTTTTGCCCTTGAGGCTCCCACATAAAGTACCCTTTTTCTCTGTATCATCTTTAAATGTATTTTTTATCAATATCTATTATTATTACTACATCTGATTCCAGCCCTTTATATTTTCTGGCTGTCGTAAATAATATTCCTTTTTCTCCCTAATGATTTCCTTATTTTGTATTTTTCCAATTCTGTCAATATCTTAGACAGGATTTTTCTCTGTTTTTACTGTTAACAGGACTATTCTTTTTCTGTTCTATATCTTTCGTCAGTATATTTATTTATCTCACTTTCAATTCTTTCCAAGCAGTTTTTCGTTTTTCCTTGACTATTATAAAAAGCGGTTTTTCTCCTATTACATCATTCTTCAGTTTCAGTTTTTTTCTATTCCAAGAATTTTATTTGATGATGAAGCTATGCTTCCTTGTATTTCTACAGTTTGCTGTTAAAACTAATCTGCAATCTATCCTGTCTATACTTCTAAATTCTTTTAATTTATATACAAGCTGGTTCTTATCATAAAATAAATAGAAACATCCTTCTTCCAGTTCAGCAATAGTATACATAGACTTCAATCTGTTCAGAAAGCTGAAAGTCCTGCCCTTCATCAATAATTATATGCTTTATAATCCCAGCCATATTCACTATAATTATTCAGAAACTCGAGTATTTCCTCAGCAGAAGCATATTCTCCCTTAACTTTAAAATGATTTTTCACTAATTTATCAATACTGTAAAATGAAACATTAGGCAGCTCTTCCTTGTATCTATTTTTTTCAGGAAAAGTTATGAAGAAACTCGTTAAAAGCATAGGAACAATACCTTGTCATCCTTTGTTTCCTCATTTTTCATGTATCCTTCTGGCCTTTTTCTATTCCAAGCATTGTTTTTCCAGTACCTGCTCCACCCTGAACAGCCGCTACCTTCTGTTCATCAAGATATTCTATAAGCCTGTTCTGTTCTTCCGTCATTCTATTAAAAGTAATATTCTTCCTCTTCAATTATATTTGAAATAGTAGGAACTACGCTAAATTCAGGGAGAAAGCTTTTCTTATTGCGTTATCCATGTCTGCTTTATCATACAGGCTGTTAATCTTAAATCTATAATAATCAAAAAAACTCTTTCCAGCCCTTTTTTATATTTTTCAATATCTTTTTGCTATAAGGACATTTCCTTCCTTATAAATAGGTGGCATATCTCCCTATTTCTTCAAAACTTTGAGCACTTGTAAACCATACTGCCGTTTCTACCCCTGTATTCCCTGAATCCTCTACTTTTTCCAGAATATCAATAAACGTATGCTTACTTCTCTCTGCCTGTACCATCGGATCTTTCATTTTAGTTATTTTTCCTGACATCGTATTTCTCTGTGTCCACATACCGTCACGATGGTAAATTCCTCCTGATTTTACTTCTATAACTATAATTCCCTCTTTTTGGATGAAATACCGTAAAGTCACTTTCTCCCCACTCAATGTAGTTTTTTCTTGTTTCTTTTATTCCAATGCAATGAATAAAATACAATATATTCGTCAGGGTAAAATCTTTTAAGAGCCTCGTAAATTTTCTTTTTCTCCATAACTTGCATGAAATTCTTTCGGATCAACTTCACTTGGAATTATTCTAGCCATTCCAACCTCCCTTTATAGTGTATTTTTTTATTTTCAACCCAATATTCTATAATTATTCCTTCTCTCCAATAACCTTTACCTTATCTCCCTGGCTTTTTCAGCCACATATCTATACCTTTTTCCATATGCCTCTGCTGTTATCACATATTTTTTGTATGCCATCATCCATTTTACTTTCTTCTACAACCTCTGCTGTTGGCAGCCTGTCCTGAACCACTTCCAGTATTCCCGTATATTCAAACTTCACTGTACGCAATTTTTCCTGAAAGCATAAACTGCACCCTTTTTCTAAATTCCCCATCTTCAAATCTTTCCAAATATGGCACCTCAAAATTTTCTCCTGTTCCCTTCAATTTTTTTATCCTGTCTATCCTAAAAATCGTCGGCCCGTCCTCCACAAATTTATCAGCCATAAAAGCTCACTATGTAAAAATAGTACTCTGAAAACATTATTGATACCGGTTTTATACGATGAACCTTTTGATTTTTCCTTCTTTTTGTCGTATAACTTATAGATATTATTTCCTGTTTTTGTTATATACTTTGACAGTTCCCATATTAAATCAAGAGTTTTTTCCCATGTTTTTAGCGGAACATAATTAAATTTTCTCGTTTTTTTATCATTTCTTTTACCTGTTTCATTTCATCTTCTTCTGACAGAAGACGCAGTTTTCCTTAAAAGTTCATTCAGTTCCTCCTTACAGAATGCACGACTTTCAAGAAGAATCTTACTTATTGCAAGTATTTCCTCATTTCTGAAATCTATCTTTATTATTTTTAAAATGTATCCCTTCTTTTTCTTATCATATTTTATTTCTATTTCAGGATTTATATTTTTCAGTATAAAATGCCCTTAAAAAGTCTATGTCCCGTTGAAATGTCTTGTCATCTATATCAAATTTTGCTTTTTATTTCTTCTTTATTTATGTTTTTCCTTTTTCCAGATCTTCTCTTAATAACAGTAATCTGACACCTTGCTTTTTCTTTTTCGATTTTGAGTCTCGTCCATAATATGCTCCTTTTTCTTATATATGACAAATAGAATTCTTAGTATACTCTAATTTATATCACGATATTTTCAAAAATCAATGCTTTTAAAGATTTTTTCTCAAATATTTTTAAATTATTTAAAAACTCTTTTTATATCCTATTTATCTGTATCTTTTATACTTTTTTAAAAATTATTTTTTATATTAATATTATACATATCAGATAGGACACCACATGTCCTTTTTCAACTTTTTCACAACAAAAGAACATTTCAAAATAAAAAAACAATGATTACCTAAAATTAAATCCTTAATTTAAGTATGAAAATAGTATTTATAAATTTATTCAAAAATTTTTACAATTTAAAACAGGAAATAAATTATAGAAAAAAATCATTGTCTGAGCCTTCAGGCGAGTTTATGATTTTTCTTAATGAAACTAACTGTTTTTAAATAAGTAAAATCTGTAAAATGAATAAATATTTTTTTACTTCATTAAGAATATTATATTTTAAAATCAATCATTGTTTTTAATAATTTCATTTTGAAATGTTCTTTTTCTCAATCCCATTGATAACCTATCAACTAAACTGTTCCTTCACTTCTCCTCAACTTCAGGAAGTTCTTCCAGCCATTTTATAAATCCCTGAAAAACTTCAACCTGTCTTATCTGCTGCAGATATCTGAAATCAATCATTGTTCCTGACTGTTTATGACAGAAAAACTCTGCATCCCATAATTCAGTGTCGTAAAAATCCCTTCTGGGGATGATATTTGCAGAAGGAAAACTTATCCAGATTCTTTCTGAAATACTTTCAATTTTGCAAAACAGAACTGATACTTTCCTGAACAGAAATTCCAGTATACCATTATCCATAGCAAACTTATGGGAAAAATACACACGTTCAGGAGTCTGGTTCTTTTTGCATACCCAACGTCTTCTGGAGTTAAGCTGCAGCCTATATTTATCAATAAACTTCAGCTTCTCCTCAGACAATTGGCTTCTCAATGCTCTTTCCAGCTCTTCTAATTTTTCACCTTCCATAGATTTCACTCCATTCATATATTTAACATGAACTATTTATAATGTGAAACAATGAATCTCCAGAAATAATTCATGTTAGTTTTTTGAATTTTCAAATTTCTTTCTTTCATTAGCATTCAGATATTTCTTTTCTTAATCTTATGTTATTAGGCGTTATTTCCACAAGTTCGTCATCTTCTATATATTCCAGTGCAAGTTCCAGCGTAAATACCTTTGGCGGTGCAAGTTTAAGTGCATCGTCACTTCCTGCAGCACGCATATTTGTAAGTTTTTTACCTTTACATACATTTACCACAAGATCATTTTCCCTTGAATGTTCCCCAACTATCATTCCTTCGTATACTTCCACTCCGGGCTCGATAAACAGGATTCCTCTCGGCTGAAGGTTATTCAATGAATATCCGATACTTGTACCTGCCTCCATTGCAATAAGCACTCCTCTTCTTCTTCCTGTAACATCTCCCTTATATGGCTCATACTCAAAGAATGAATGGTTTAATATCCCTGTACCTCTAGTTTCTGTAAGGAATTCATTACTGAATCCAATCAGACCTCTTGAAGGTACTTTAAATTCAAGTCTTGTATATCCGTCACTTCCCTGAACCATATTTACCATTTCACCTTTTCTAAGTCCAAGCTTTTCTATAACAACTCCTACAAACTCATCAGCAACATCAATTATGGCAAGTTCCACCGGCTCCATTTTTCATCCCATTTTTCTTCCTTGTAAATAACTTCGGGCTTAGATACTGCTACTTCATATCCTTCCCTTCTCATATTTTTCAATAAAGTATTGATAATTGAAGTTCTCCTCTTCCCTTTTACAATAAATGCATCCGGAGAATCAGTCATTTCCAGTCTCATACTTACGTTATGATTTACTTCCTTTGTAAGTCTTTCAAGAAGATTTCTCGAAGTAACGTATTTTCCATCCTTCCCTGCAAATGGTGAATCATTTACCATAAATGTCATTGCAAGAGTAGGTTCATCAATATCAATCAATGGCAATGCCTTTGGATTTTCCTTATCTGTAACTGTTTCCCCTATATCAATTTTATCTATTCCGGCAATAGTAATAATATCTCCAGCAAAAGCTTCTTCCATTTCAACCTTTTTCAGCCCTTCATAACCGTATATTCTGGAAACTTTTCCATTTACAAGGTCTCCATTTCTTTTTATAAGGGTAATTTCCTGATTTTCTAGTAAGCTTTTCCATTGTAGATTCTCCCTGTACCCTAATTTTCCAACATATTCATCATATTCAGTATTAGTTACAAGCATCTGCAATGTTTCATTTATATCTCCTTCAGGATCTTCCACATGTTTAATAATCATATCAAACAGAGGTTTCATGTCCTTGTCTTCATCTTCAATATTGATTTTAGCAAAACCGTTTTTAGCTGAAGCATATACCACAGGGAAATCCAGCTGAATATCATTTGCCCCTAAATCTACAAACAAATCAAATACAGTATCAACAACACCGTCAGGATCAGAATTAGGTCTATCTATCTTGTTTATTACTACAATTGGCTTCAATCCATGTTCCAATGCCTGTTTCAGTACATATTTAGTCTGAGGCATTACTCCTTCAAATGCATCTACAAGTAATAATACAGAATCCACCATTTTCAGTATTCTCTGTACTTCCCCACCAAAATCCGCATGCCCCGGAGTATCAACTACATTTATTTTGTAACCTTCATAATGCAGGGATGCATTTTTTGAAAAGATAGTTATTCCTCTTTCCCTTTCCAGATCATCACTATCCATAATTCTTTCTTCCACTTTTTCATGTGCGGCAAATGTTTCCTGACTGTTTTAGCAGGGCATCCACCAGAGTTGTTTTCCCATGATCGACATGGGCTATAATTGCTATATTTTTATTTTTATTACTCATTTTCTTACATATATAAAATATTTTTGAAACTGCTTAAATTTCATATTTCTAAATATCACCTAATTTTAAAAAAATTACTTTTATCTGAAAAATTCACTTTGAAACAATTTCTTTTTATTTTTCTATACTTCCTCCTTAATTCCAATTTTTATTACTTATTATATCACGTTTTTTCTCAAAATAAAATTTTTTCCTACTTCCCATTTATTTTTCTCATTTTTCTTTAACTTTTTTTCGTATATAATAATCTCACTCAGATATATCTCAAATTTTTCATTTAAAAAAACTTCTATAAATAAAAAAATTTATCAGATTGAAAAGGATATGATGTTATGTTAAATTACTTGAAAAAGGCTATTTTGCTTTTGTCTTTTTGGCTATTTTTGCTGTTTCGTGCGCTTTGGAGAAAGCTGAAACAGAGTATAAAAAGGAAACTATATAAAAAGTATTGAAATCACATTAGACTACTTTGATTCCCACAATAAAAACTGGAGTCAATCAAACCTAAAGATAAAGAAAATGATTTCAGAAAAAAATTTTTCAAATATAATAAACTCATTACAAAAAAATCTTGCTGAAAATGGTACAGATACTGAAAAATTGAGCTAACTTAAAATTATTTAAAATCTATACTCTTCTTGATACAGAAGCTATGCACAGAATTTTACTGACTTTACGGGAAAAAAATAATCCTGAATATTTTTGTTAATAATGCAAAAATCTAGTATTACTAGAGTCTTTGATTATGAACTTTTCTGAAAACAGGGAAGAAACATTCCTAAATAAGAAATATCTTGAAAGTCTTATAAATGATGCAAATTTTTGCTCACCAGAAACAGACTTACGAGCTCAGCAGGGAAAACTATGTAAGAATTGAAAAAGGAAGCATATGAAACGTTATCTGAACTTTATTTTAAAACTGCCGAAAAGAAACTACGTTACTCACACTATCTTCCAGTAAAGAAATTTTTGATACTGCAGTCAGCTCATATTCAAAAATATACTGACAATGTTGACGAATTTCACAACAGATATCAGAATGTCATTCTTAACAGAGTCAATGAAGAAATCAAAGCAAAAGATTATGAAAGTGCATATTTGATTCTTGATATGCTTGACTATAGATTTTTATCCTAAAACTGCACATTACTACCAAAAATTGAAAACATAACAGTAAATACAAAAAGCAGACAACTATATAAAACTTGCTATACAGGCTGAAAAAGACGGAGCGTACAGAATTGCAGAAAAATCTTATAACAGTGCTTTTTGAATTAAATGCAGATTATATGGAGATGTATAGGGAAAAATCGTGACAGCAGTAAAAATGCTGATTTAAAAGATGCTGAAATAAACTATAATCTTGGAGCTCAAATCATTAACAAGGGAAGCAACATAAAAGAAAAGATTACAGACAGGCTGTGTCATATTTCAAAAAGGCTCAGAAATTTGTTCCAGGATATAAAAAAATACTGATGAACTGATAAATAAATACAACAGCATGGGGAAAAGTAAGATACAGCGTAGTAAGTAATTCATCTGAATTTAACCGTATTGTGAATTTCTATATGAAAGACATAGGGTACACAGAATTTTAGCGGTCAACCTGATATTGTCATTGAATACAGGGAAAATCAAAGTATAATATTGTAAAATTATCCGGTTAAAATAGAAAATTTATCTAAAACAGTAAATACAAATAGAGTTAATGAAAAAGGAGAATTCATCTACGAAACAATATATTTCACTAAAAATACTGTTAAATCTGAAGAATATGGTGAAATAGAATTTTATATTTCCACAAGAGGAGCAATTGGAAAAATTATAAAGACACAGTTACCTACAAAAATTCCATTGAAGAAATTACATACACAGGAAATGTTCCTTCAGAATATAGAAATACTAGAAACGGTTCCCTTATAGGAAAACAGAAAATAATGGAAAAACTGCAGGAAGAATTAAATAACAAAATAAAGAGTAAAGTTAAACAAATATACGATTTTTCACTAGAAATCTAAAAATTGTCTCAAAAAGAAAATTTGAAAACTAAAAACTATATTTTTCGAGTTATTTAAAACTTCACAATATAAGATTGAAATATTTTTTTGAAATTTCTTGTCTCAAAAAGAAAAATTTAAAAACTAAAAACTATATTTTTCGAGTTATTTAAAATTGCACAATATAAAGCAGAAACTATATCAAAATTTCTTACTCAAAAAGAAAAATTTGAAAACTAAAAACTATATTTTTCAAGTTATTTAAAAATTGCACAATATAAAGCAGGAAATGAATTTAGAAAAAGTCAACTTTTTGACTTTTTCTTAATGAATGACTGTTTTTATATCAGTGAAATTTTCAATAAACAGTAAAATATAGTTTTTCTAATATTCTTTTTAACAACTTTTTCTTTATAGACAACTACTTTATATCAGTGAAATTTTTAGTAACCGAACAAATATAGTTTTTACCTTTTCACAGTTTTCTATTTTTATCTTCTGTATAGGTTGCCTCTTTCAATACATCCTCAGGTATTTTTTATCCCAAGCATTTTCCATATTTTTCTATTTATTTCAATCTTCAAATTTTTTTATTGTTTCTATAGGAATTTCGCTCGGCTTTTTACCATTCTTTAAAATCTCCCGCAGCTATTTCTCCTGCCCTGTAACCTATTTCATAGTCAGTTGCCCCTTGAAATAAGTCCTCCACGGTTTGTATAAACATTATTTGTAGCAAATACAGGTATTTTTATGTTTATCAGTTATTTCAAGCAATGTTGGGAAATATGAAGACACTGTGTTGTCCTGTATAGCATAATACAAATCTATATCCTTCACAAGAATATTTGCCGCTGATACTAGTTCTGTCCCATTAGTTACAGCCTTTTCCACAACTTCAAAACCATAATTTTTAGCCAGTTCATTTAAAGTTTTTACTTCTGATACCGAGTTTTGTTCAGATGAATTATAAATTATCCCAATTTTCTTTGCATCCGGAAATACTTTTCTCATCATCTCAAGATTTTCTTTTGTTGGAGCAGCTCCACTTGTTCCTGTAATATTTGGAACTCCTACAAGTCCTGCACCTTGCGGATCAGTAACTGCAGCAATAACTACAGGTATATCTGTAATTTGACTTTTTGCCGCCTGTGATGTTGGTGTCGTAATAGCGTAAACTAAATCTTTCTTACTTTTCAAAAACTGCTGCATTTGCAATGTCTGAGTTGCCATTTCCCCATTTGCCACTGTTTCTTCAAATTCCGCCTTCACTCCTGCTTTATTTAAAGCATCCTTGAATCCCTGTCTTGCATCATTTAAAAGCCGGATGGTCCACAATCTGCCCTATTCCAATTTTAAAAACCTTTTCTTCGCTCTTTGTCTGAGCCTGATTTTGAGAATTATTCTCTTCTTTCTTACTTCCGCATGACAGTAACATGCCTCCTAACATACCGAATAACAGTACACCTCTCATAATTTTTCATCTGAATTTCCTCCTAAAATAATAATAAATTTGAAAATTTTCTTTTATAAATTTTCATTTTTCAATTTCTACCACAATTTTTTTAAAAAAATAAAAGCTTTTATGTACCGCTTTTTCCTAATCCTTCACTTTTAAAAAAATTTCAATCTTAACGCATTCATAAGCACCGATACTGAGCTCAATGACATTGCAAATGCGGCAATCATAGGGTCAAGTTTAGGGTCCATTGAAAAATGCATAAAAGATTCCCGCTGCAAAAGGTATTCCTATTACATTATAGAAAAATGCCCAGAACAGATTTTCCTTAATATTCGTAATTGTCGCCTTTACTTAATGCTATTGCCCCTGCCACATCGTTTAAATCATTTCTTATAAGCACTATATCTGCTGATTCTATCGCCACATCTGTTCCACTTCCCTATTGCAATTCCCACATTTGCCTGTGCCAGTGCAGGAGAGTCATTTATTCCGTCACCTACCATGGCTACAAATTCTCCTGCTTTCCTGAAGCTTTTTCACTTCTTCTGATTTCTGGAATGGAAGTATTTCAGCTATTACACTGTCTATTCCTACTTCCTTTGCAATATATTTTGCAGTCTTTTTCATTATCTCCTGTCAGCATTATGACCTTCAGGCCAAGTTTATGCATTCTTTCAATTGCAGCCTTTACTTGTTTCCTTTACTACATCTGCCACAGCTATCAATCCTGCAAGTTCATTATTCACAGATATGAACATAGGAGTTTTTCCCTCATTTGACAATATTTCATAATCTTTTTCAGCATCTTCTGTACTGATTTTTCTTGAAGTCATCAGTTTACGGTTTCCTATCTGAATTTCCTTATCATCAATCGTTGCTCTTATTCCATATCCAGGCATTGCCCTGAATTTGTCATATTGCTTAAATTCAACATTTCTTTCTTTTGCACCATTTACAATTGCTTCAGCCAAAGGATGTTCCAATTATTTTTCAGCACTTGCAGCCAATTGTAAAATCTCATTTTCCGTCAAAATTATTATACACCTTCAAATCTGTAAGAACAGGCTTTCCTTTTGTTATTGTCCCCGTCTTATCCAGCACAACTGTTTTTATTTTATGGGCAGTTTCAAGAGCTTCCCCACTTTTTATAAGTATTCCGTTTTCAGCACCTTTTCCTGTACCTACCATTATTGATGTAGGAGTTGCAAGCCCTAATGCACATGGACACGCTATTACAAGAACAGATATGAAGAAAGTAAGTGCCGCTGTCAGTCCTGAACCGCTTATAAACCATATTATTCCAGTAACGGTTGCAATTCCTATAACAATTGGTACAAAATATCCCGCCACAATATCTGCCATTCTTGAAATTGGAGCTTTTGACCCTTGTGCTTCCTCCACTAATTTTATTATTTGTGAAAGTACAGTATCCTTCCCTATTTCTGTAGCTTCAAACTGTATACTTCCATTTTTATTTATACTTCCACCGATAACTTTGTCACCAGGATTTTTACTTACAGGAATGCTTTCTCCCGTAATCATCGACTCATCTACTGAAGTATTTCCACTGACAATTTTTACCATCCACAGCTATTTTTTTCACCAGGTTTTACTACAATTATATCTCCCACTTTTTATATTTTCTATAAGAACTTCCTTTTCTACCCCATTTTCAATGATTTTAGCCTTTTTTGGCTGCAATCCTATCAGTTTTTTTATTGCTGAGGAAGTCTGACCTTTTGTTCTTGCCTCCAGAAGTTTTCCAAGCAGAATCAATGTTATAATAGTCCCTGCAGACTCAAAATACAAATTCATATGATATTCAGGATCTACAGTTATTGTCATATATGTGGCATATAAGCTGTAAATAATTGCCGCTGAAGCTCCCCATTGCAATCAGTGAATCCATAGTCGGAGATTTTCTTGCAAGATTTTTAAATCCATGAATAAAGAAATCCCTTCCTGCATAAACAACAGGTATTGTCAGTAACAACTGCACTATTGAGTAAATAACGGCATTTTTCTTAGGATTTACAATATCCGGTAAATGTATTCCCATCATATGACCCATTGAAATATATATTAACGGAATAGCAAATACAGCAACCAGAATCAGTTTATTCTTAAGACTTTTTATCTTATCTTCATACATCTGCATTTTTTTCCTCTTCACTTAATGTTTCAACTAATCCATATCCTGAATTTTCAACTATTTTTCTTTTATTTTTTCAAAATTATATTTATTTTCATCATATTCAATGTTAACTTTTTCAGTTGCAATATTTACATTTGCTTTTTATATCCTCATTTTTATTGAGGGCATTTTTCCACCGTTCTGGCATAGGCTGCACAGCTCATACCTGTTACATTAAAAGTACTGTTTTTCATTTTCCGCCTCCATCATTTGTCTTCTTAATTTATAATATTTATTATTCTGAACAGCATTTTTCCCATTTTTCTTTTCATGCTGATGCTCCGGACAGTTGCATTGTCCCGGCAGACAATCACATGGAATTTTCCACAGCTGTCTTCCTTTTTCTTCTACTGCCTTGCTTATATTTTCAAGATCCTTAAAACTGAGTACATTATTTTTCTATAAGTTCCGTTATCATACTTCCAACCTTTGTCCTGCATATTCTGTTAAAGGTTTCCATAACATACTGTTTTGCAATTTCCTGCTCATTATACTCTGTATAATAAATATATTTGTTCCTTTCTCCCTTTTTGAGAACTTCTTTTTCTAAAAAGCCTATTTAACAATGTTTTTCACAGTTGCATCTTTCCCAGTTCATCTTTTTCTCCCAAAACTTCGAAACAAATTTACTCGTGACTTCCTCATTAGCCCATACAACTCTCATTATTTCCCATTCTGCCCCTGTTATGTGACAGTTACTGTTTTTCCTCCATATTCCCTCCTATTCTGATTTTTTCTATCTTATAGCATATTAAATTTAAAAACTCCCTTCTATAAATCGTTTACAATTGTAATTTATATAAATAGTTTACAACAGTAATCGATTTTTGTCAAACATATTTCATTGCCATTTCTGACAATTTTTTTAACAATATTCAGTATTTTCAGTATTTCTATTAAGTAAATTATAGAAATACTTATTAAAGTATTTTCCAAGTATATATTTATCAATGGCTTTTAGCCACTCCGTCGTTTTCATTAGTATCTGTAACAAACTTTGCAGCCTTTGGTGCATCTTCAGTGGAATTTCCCATAGCCACACTTACTCCTGCATATTTGAGCATTTCTACATCGTTATTTCCATCACCCATTGCCATTACTTCTTCCTTTTTATTCCCAGCCTTTCTGCAGTCTCTTTTACTGCTAAACTTTTATCAGCATTGTAAGGCATTGTTTCGTATATGCTCACCTGACTTCTTATTCCGTTATACTTCTCACATAACTTTTCTCCGTATTTTTTCCTGAATTTCATCTATTTTTCGAGGTTCACCCACATACATTGTCTTATAAATTTTGTATTCTCCATTTAAAAATTTCTTCCATTGAAACTTCTTTTTACTTTGGTAAATACAAATGCTCCATCCTTTTTCTGTGTATTTATTCGGTTTTCCTATACACAAATAGCTATCATCATCAAATAACGTAAAGTTTACTTCTTCAAATTCCTCTGAGAAACTGTACAGATACTCGAGTTCTTCCTTTGGTAGCATTTCACAATCTACAATACTCCAATCTTCTGTATTATGGATAGCACAACCATTATTTACAATTGCATATCCTTTTCTATCTTCCAGTGCCAGTTCTTCATAAAAAGGAAGAACACCTATCAGAGGTCTCCTGTACATAGAACAACATGAACTCCAGTATTTATCAGCTCTTAATTGCCCTTTTTCTGTTCTTCTGCAATATGTTTTTATCACTTAAAAAGTGTTCCATCCATATCAATTGCAAGTAATTTTACCATTTATTGTCCTCCATAATTTTTATTTTATACTATAAATTCATATTCTTTTCTATTGTACTATTTTTCAGATTCAAATTTATCATATGAATATTTATAATTATTTTCAGTTCTTTTTATTATATCACATTTTACTCTTCAATTATATAAGCTGCCACTATTTCCCCATAATATGCAGTATGCGGATCCCTATTTGCACCAACTGCAAATCCGTCTATATCCTGAGGATAGTTTCTATTCACTATTTCTTCAGGTAAATCCTTCCAGTTCCTGCGTTTTCTTATACAGAACCTTACATTCCAATGTAATTGGCAGTTCCTTTATAGCCGGTACAGAAACAGCTTCAGGCTCACCAATGTCATTCCTGCTTCCTTTACTTTATCAATATTTCTTCCACTTTTGCATTCCACACACTGAAAATATTTTTAGGATCCATTTTTTCTAAAAGGAATATTTACTGTAAATTCCATTGTTTTATCTAAAATTGGTTTTGTGTATCTATTTTCCCTTACATAAGTTACAAAAATTGGCTTATTCCATTCTATTGCCAAAGCTCCCCAGCTTATAACCATGCTATTTACCTTTTTCATCTCCCTTTACTGTAGAAGTATCCCCTTTGATAATGCCTTCATAATTTTTACCTGAATTTTCCAGTACATCAATTTTTCTTTTCATATTTTTCCTCCTCATGTAATTATATAATTATCACTTTATTTGACACATTTAATTTTACATTATTTTTTTGTATTTTTATCTATTACTTTTTCTTTTTGCCTCTTCTATCAGCTTATCAAAATTTTTAACTTCATCTCTATCAAATACAAGCCATATATCTCTAAATCTTTCATCTTTATTTCTTTTGTTCAGCAGCAAAATCAATAATTTTTGATAAAGCTTTATTAGAGTATATTTTTTTATTTGTAAATCATTTTTAAACTGTCTGGAATGCGATTTTTTATTCCTTCAAAGTAATATTTTTTTCAGTTTTTTTCTGCATCAGTAACAATTAAGTACGCACCTGATTTTTAAAAAGTACTCTTTCACTACGTTTTTGAGTTAATTTATTAATTTTTCAATATTATTCCCTCCTAATAAGTTCTTTAAGTTAGGAATAGCTCCATAGTTTCCTAATAAATAATGTTTTTCATAATTAGAATCTTTTCTTACTTTTCTCACCTTTTTCATTTGTAATATCATCTAAAGAATATAAATTTGATACTCCATTATCTTTTTCAACAAACCATATTTCATCTCTACGTAATAAATCCATATCCATATAGATTGTATTATGTGTTGTAAATATTAACTGAGCATTATTAGGATTTTTTTCTTTATCTGTAAATGTCAACAGTATATTTCTCATAAGTAAAGGATGTAATTTAATATCCAACTCATCAGCAAAAAACACTGTTCCTTTTTCTAAAACATCTAACAGAGTTTGATATAGAAAACATTTTTTTGGTTCCTGATGATTCTTCATTCATTGATATTTAATTTTGCACCTAATGAAACCAGAAGTGTTTTATCTTTTTAAAGAAATCTCTAAATTCTCTCTGAACTTTTTCTATTGAAGAATCTAAATAAAGTTTCTGATTTCTTTCTCTTCTAAAAAAATATAAGTATATTCCTCATTTCTTTTTTTACTTCTGTTTTTTTGTATTTGAAGCTAAATATTCTTCTAAAATTCCTTCACCTTCAAATGACCTGTAATTTGAGAAATAGAATTGTAATAACATTCTTCTTTCTCCTTTCTATAATTGATTTATTTTATTATACATCTTTTTTTATCAAAAAGCATTTTTTTGAGTTAAAAAGCTCAAATTTTATACTTTTTGATTTCAACTCCATCTTTTTGATAAAAGATTTTTGTGATATAATATAAATCATTAAACTTTAAATTTATAGGTGATTATATTGAAAAATATAGATGTTATATATAAAGGTCAAATTTTAACATTAACAAGATTTTGGGGCAATAACAAATTATGTTTATGGATCAAAAATTCAAATCAAATTAAAATGCCCAAAATGGAATTTGTTGGTGGATATCCAAATGAATATTGTATTTTTGGAAAATCTTTCTTCAGAAGAATTGAAAGAAATAAAAAGCAATTAATGGAGAGCCGTTAAATTTTAATGAAGAATAAATTTATAAGACATAATTTTTAGATAAAAAGACTCTATAATAAAAGTATGCCTTGTTTTTTTATTAAAGCATACTTTTTATATCAAATCTCAATATTTTAAATTAATCTTCCTTCATTCCAGAGAGTATTACATGATAAATCTATATTATCATTCCAACTTATACCATACCCACCTTTATCTATTTTTAACCTGCTTGAATAGTCCCTTTATATTTATTAAATCCTTAAAAAGAAGAATATTTCTCAATCAATGGTTTTTACATCATATATATACATTATTTTGAAATTCTATAAGCAAAGTATATTCAGATAAAAGATTAACATTTTTATTTTTATAAAACATAAGAATTTCCTCCCTTATATCAATGATAGCAATTCAAAGGAATTGTTGAGTATCCACATTTTAATCAATTCAGTTCTATATTTTTCTCCCCATTCTTTTCACTAAGTTCAATGCTTTGTTTGGTAGATCTCCTTCTATCATTTCAAGTGTATCAATTCTGATTACTCCGACATATTCTCCGTAAATACAGTGAAAATGTGGTGGATTATGTTCACTTTCCCTAAAATACATTTTAATAACTATACCATAAAACCTCGCTATAACTGGCATTTTATCCCTCCCTTTTCATTATAACTTATTTTTTAATTATCAAGTATATTTTTATTTAATATTTATAAAATAAAAAAATCATGAAACATCTCAAAAGATAAAGTCCTATAATATATAAACAAATAGCATTTTATAATATATTATAAACCGTGATCTTTAAGATTGTTCCATGACTTTTCATATATTTTTTATGCTTCCTTCTTGGACATCATATCCTTAACCTTCATAAGTCTTGTTATGCTTCCACGTTCATTTTCATCAAGTTTCATCTGAATGAATCTTATTGTTTCCTTAAGCTGTGGTATTGTCATGTATTCCAATGCATTTACACGACGTCTAGTTTTTCTCAACTTCATCTGCCATAAGCTGACAAGCTTTTTCCACTTCAGCCAGTTCCAGCAAATTATCCATAACACTGCTCAGTCCATCAATTGCATCATCCAAATCCGCAGATGTCTGTGCATACCCATAAGGATATATCATTCCCTGATTTCCCTCATTTTCCTTGACAAAAGTCATTTGAGGTACATTAACGCTCATTATATTTTTCTTTTTTAACTTCCACTCCTATTTTTTTCTTTAGGATAGGCAATGGCGTTTTCAAGCATTTCATCAGACATTACTCCTCTTGATAAAAGAAAATCCTTGAAGGAATTTTTGTAACATTCCTTCAACTCTTTCACGTAATTTTTTTATTTTTCTTTATCATATCAATAAACTGACGCATTAATTCATCCTGTTTATCCTTCAGTAATTTATGTCCTCTTACTGCTGTCTTAAGTCTTATTTTTAAGCCTTGAAAGCTCCATACGGGTAGGGATTTACATTCAACTTTGCCATAACTATTCATCTCCTGCAGGTAAATATTTTTCCAAATATTCATCCCTAATTCTCTTCAACTCTGTTCTTGGCAATATTTTTAATAATTCCCATCCTAATTTCAATGTTTCCTCAATACTTCTGTTCTTTTCAAATCCTTGTGCCACATACTGATCTTCAAAAAGCTGTAGTAAATTTAACGAAAGCCTTGTCTGTATCAGATAAAGCAGATTCTCCCAATATTACTGCAAGTTCTTTTTGCTTCTTTTTCCTGTAGCGTAGGCCGCAAACAGCTGGTTCATTGTATCCGCATGGTCTTCCCTTGTTTTACCTTTTCCTATCCCTTTATCCTTCAATCTCGAAAGTGAAGGCAATACATCTATAGGAGGCATCAAGTTCTGTTTATATAAATCTCTTGAAAGTATAATCTGTCCTTCAGTTATATATCCTGTCAAGTCAGGAATTGGGTGTGTCTTGTCATCTTCAGGCATTGTAAGTATAGGAATCTGAGTTATAGATCCTTCCCTACCTTTTTATTTTTTTCCTGCTCTTTTCATAAATTGTAGACAAGTCAGTATACAGATATCCTGGGTATCCACGTCTTCCAGGAACTTCTTTTCTCGCTGCTGACACTTCACGAAGAGCCTCACAGTAGTTAGTTAAATCTGTCAGTATAACAAGTACGTGCATTCCCTTTTCAAATGCCAAGTATTCAGCACATGTAAGAGCCATTCTCGGTGTAGCTATTCTTTCTATCGCAGGGGTCATCAGCAAGGTTCATAAATAATACCGCCCTGTCAATCGCACCTGTCTTTGTAAAGTCATCAATAAAGAATTGAGACTTCTTCAAATGTTATACCTATTGCTCCAAATACTACCGCAAATTTTGATTCTGAGTTTAGTACTCTTGCCTGTCTTGCTATCTGAGCCGCAAGTTCAGCGTGAGGAAGTCCTGATCCTGAGAATATAGGTAATTTTTGTCCTCTTACAAGTGTATTAAGTCCGTCAATTGCTGATACTCCAGTTTGAATAAATTCTGAAGGGTAATCCCTTGCAACTGGGTTTATTGCCACTCCGTTTATATCCAAACTTTGTTCAGGTATTATTTTTGGACCGTTATCTTTTGGTCTTCCCAATCCATCAAATATTCTTCCTATCATATCTTCGGAAACCCCTAATGATAAAGGTTTTCCTAAAAATCTTACTTTTGAATTTTTCAAGTTTATTCCTGCAGAACTTTCAAACAGCTGAACCATTGCTTTATCTCCGTTAACTTCCAGAACCCTTCCACGTCTAAGTTCTCCTGTCTGAATTTCTATTTCTACAAGTTCTTCGTATTTTACACCTTCAACACCTTCAACAACCATCAAAGGACCTACTATTTCACTGACTGTTCTGTATTCCTTAAGCATCTAATGAACCTCCTTTGTTTATAAGGTTATCTACTTCATTTTCGATTTCATTTAAAATATCATTCATTTTATCCAAATCACTTTCAGGCATATATTTTGCCCTTGCAATTTTTTCCCTTACAGGCATTTCAGAAATTTCTTTCAAATATGCACCTGACTCAAGTCCTCTATTTCCTTCATCATAGAATTTAAGAACTAGCTGAAGCATTTTATCTTGCTTTGTAAGTGAAGTATATGTATCTGATTCCATGAAGGCGTTCTGTTGCAGATAATCTTCCCTTATTGACTTTGCAACTTCCAGTTTAAGCTGATCTTTTTCTGAAAGTGTATCTCTTCCTACCAGTCTTACGATTTCCTGTAGACTTGATTCTTCCTGTAACAGAGCCATTGCTCTTTTTTTCTATTTTGAGAGAATTCAGGTCCTACATTTACATCCATCCAGCTGTCTACCTTTGTCTGATACAATGAATATGAATTCAGCCAGTTAATAGCCGGGAAGTGTCTTCTGTATGCAAGGTTTGCATCAAGTCCCCAGAATACTTTAACTATTCTAAGAGTAGCCTGTGATACCGGTTCAGAAATATCCCCTCCTGGAGGTGATACTGCTCCGATTACTGTCAATGCTCCTTCTCTTCCATCTTTTCCAAGACATATTACTTTTCCTGATCTTTCATAGAAGTCAGCCGCTCTTGATCCAAGGTAAGCCGGATATCCTTCATCCCCCGGCATTTCTTCCAGACGTCCTGACATTTCACGAAGTGCTTCTGCCCATCTTGATGTAGAATCTGCCATTATGCTACTGAATATCCCATATCCCTAAAGTATTCTGCAATTGTTATTCCTGTATATATACTTGCTTCCCTCGCTGCAACCGGCATATTTGAAGTATTTGCTATAAGTACAGTTCTTTTCATCAGAGATTGTCCTGTATTTGGATCTATTATTTCCGGGAATTCCATAAGAACGTCTGTCATTTCGTTTCCACGTTCTCCACAACCTACGTATACTATTATCTGTGCATCTGCCCATTTTGCCAACTGGTGCTGAACGACAGTTTTTCCAGATCCAAATGGTCCCGGAACACAGGCAGTTCCACCTTTAGTTACAGGGAAGAATGTATCAATTACTCTTTGTCCTGTTACTAGTGGAGCTTCAGGATTCAATTTCTGTTTATATTTTTCTTCCTCTACAGTACAGGCCATTTCTGCATAAGCTGTATATTTACATCACCATTTGCAGTTTCCACCACAGCAACTGTATCTGTAACAGTAAAACTTCCTTTTTCTATTGATTTAAGTGTTCCTTCAACTCCTAAAGGAATCATTATTTTATGGCTTATAACTGAAGTTTCCTGAACTGTTCCTATTATATCTCCAGGCTTCAACCTTTTTCCCCTGCACTTACAACAGGTTCAAAATCCCATTTTTTTCTCTATTTAAAGAAGGTACTGCTACCCCTTTATTCAAATAATCTCCTGCAACTTCCTGAAAATTCCTTTTAACGGTCTCTGTATACCATCAAACATTGCTTCAAGAAGTCCTGGTCCTAATTCAACACTTAGAGGTTCACCTGTAGAATAAACCGGCTCTCCTGGTCCAATTCCTACTGTTTCTTCATAAACCTGTATAGAAGCCCTGTCACCTCTCATTTCTATTATTTCCCCTATTAATTTATTATCGGAAACCTGTACAACGTCATATACATTTGCTTCATCCATTCCTTCTGCTACGACAAGAGGTCCCGATACTTTTATAATTTTTTTCCTACTTTCAATGAACATCTCCTTCTTTCTTCAAAGTTTTCGAAGTATTATTTTGCTATTTTTCTTTTAAAAATATATTTGAACCTATGGCTTTTTCTACGTAATCATTTATTTTCTGAATTCCTATTCCTGAACTTCCCTGGTTATTCGGTATTAGAATAATAGCAGGTAAAAGCTCCCTGTTATATCTTTCCACTGTTTCCTCCACAAGGGCGGCAACTTGTTCAGTTACAAATATAATTCCATAATTTTCATTTGCCAAGGTATCTATAGTTTTTCTTGCTTCTTCTTTACTTACAACAGGATAGACATCCACTCCCAATGCCTTGAAAGCTAAAATTGAATCCTTATCTCCAACTACTCCTATCTTATGCATAAGTATCACGCAACCTTTCTTTAATTCTGTCAGAGTCTAGGCTGTTGATTTTTCCCAACCATTATCATTCTTATGGCATTTATTTCTCTTTCTTTTGCCACAAGATAAGTAAATAAAGGTTCCGGTCCAAATACAACATATTTAGATTCCCTGTTTAGCGCCATCAGGTAGTTATCTGAAATCTTTTCAAGTTCAGACAGTCTTCCTGTATTTTCAAATGCTTCTATTCCTGCTGTCAGATATGTTTCCTATCTTTTCTTTTCTGAATTTATTGGCTATCATTTCAGGAGTATCATTCAAAAGAAACTACAATTTTATCCTTTGGTATGTTTCCTCCTTCATGTATTACACCTTCAAGGAATTTCAAATCCTATTCTGCTTTTTTAACTCTTAATAAAGTGATTATATTTTTGAAAGTCAATAAGTCCTGAAACATAATCCCTCATTATTTCCCACATCTATTTTTAGACGCAATTTTTTTGATAGATGTTTATAATAATATTTATCCACTATCAGATCAATTTTTTCTGAGGATCATTATTTTCAGCAAAATCCTTTTCCACTTCATCAATTGCCTCAATAAATTCTTCAGGCAGATCTTCATAATTCTGTATTTCAAATTTCTGTTTCAGTCTGGAAGCCTTTACAGTACCTGCATCCATTAGCAGATCTGTAAAATCCCTTCCTGAAAGCTTACTTTTCAATAATACTTTTAAATTATGATAATCATATTTAATTGAAAGAATATCTACGATTTCACTGTCGTTGCTCATTTTCCCTAACGAGGAGAAACACTCTTTCAGTTTCTCTTCTCAATATTTTTTCATAACTTCTGCTATCTTTTTATATCAGCCATATTGTGAGAGTATTCCGTTTCTCCCAGCTGTTTCCAGTACATCGTCAGGGAGACCCAGGGCTCAATCATTCTTTCAAGCCTGTTTTTTTAGTCGAAGTCTCTTTTTCCAGCACTCTGACAGTTACGACGCTTCGCCCGTAATCCATTCTATTCATGTACTTTCTCCCTTACTATATGGATATTATGAAAAAGAAGTTTTGAAATCTCAACTTCCAATTCATCTCTCATAAAGTCAAGTTTTACTTCAAAAGTATAATTTTTCCTGTATTCCATTTTTCTTCAATAATAAACCCTGAAGAAACAGACTCATCTTCTGCTACATGTATTCCGGAAATTCATTCTTGACTTTACCAATATATTCTTTTTACAATCAGCTTTTTGTTTTCATTAAATGAAGCTGTATCTATATTTTTCTCAAATAGTTCATATATTCTTCTTCATTTTAAATTAACAAGCCTATCCTTTTAATCTTCCTATAACTCTTTTCAATTACCGTCTGTTTAGCCTTCAATTTTTTTCATTTCTTGCTTTAAGTCCGGCACTTGCTTTTTATTCTCTCTGATATTAATTCTCTTTCCTTCGCTGCAGCTTCAAGTATATCTTCCTTTCTGGAATCAATCTTTTTCAGGCTTGAATTAAATTTTTTTCTTCAGCCTGAACTTCTGCATTTTTACAATCTCTGCAGCTTTTTCCTTAGCATCATTTAATATTTTTGCTGTTAAGTTATCCAAACTAGACATTATTTCACATCAACTTTACGTCTTATTGTTTTCAGTTTATATCACCTCAAATGATTGATGAATATCTTCTATTTGAAAGATACTCCTGATAAAAGCATAATTGATACAACAAATGCTAACAATGCGTAAGTTTCAACCATTACCGCATAAACTATACCTTTTTGTAGACTGTTCTTCATTTTTAGCCAGTAAGCTGATACCTGAAGCTGCAACTCTTCCTTGGAATATTGCTGATCCATATCCTGCTATCGCTATTGGAAGACAAGCTATAAATATATAAAATTCCTTCTAGCAATACTCATTTGCGATTTTAAGTCTACCTAATACCATAAGTCCAATAACGAATCCATATAACCCTTGTGTTCCTGGCAATAATTGTAATACTAATGATTTACCAAATTTTTCAGGTTCTTCAGCCATAAGACCTGCTGCAACTTCTCCAGACCATTCCAACTCCTTTTTGCTGATCCTATACCTGATAAAAATACTGCCACTGCTGCTCCTAAAGCTGCAAAAATAAGTCCACTATTCTCCAAATAATGTTGATAAGTTCATGTTTTTCCTCCTAAAAATTTTTTTATTTTTTTATATTTAATTTTTCAATAAATAAAGTTTCTAAATCTCTTAGTCATCTAAATTTGATATATTTACTTTCAGTTCTAAAATCTTTAAAAGGTTTTTCCTCCACCTTCATAGAAATTTCCCCAAAAACTCAACATATATCAATCTTGAAAGTATGAACATAAGCTCCAAGGAATGAAAGGAAACAGATTGAAATAAATGTCCTACAAACAAAGTATTATAGGGTATAAATAAGAGTCCTATCCAGAACTTCCACCCAGCATTGCGGCTATCATGTTCATTGCCTGTGCAATAAATCCTCCTGATAGTCCAAAGTGCCATAAGTCTTGAATATGATACAAAATCTCCTACATAACTTGAAATTCCATAAAGGCTGTAAAGTCCTCCTCCAATTTTTCCTCCGATACTCTTTGAGCTTCTCTTCCTCCAGTAAGAACAATTCCTACCATTCCTACAATCATTATCCACATGGATACACTTTGTAATAACAGGTGATAAATTCATAAGAGTAAAAAGTTAGAATAAAACTATACCTCCACCAAGTGCCATATACCAGAAACCTACATCATACAATGCATCTAATGGTTTTCCTTCCTTAAATAGAAGATAAGCTTTTATTGCCAATCCAAAGAATAAATGTATCAATCCAAATGCAATTGATACCTATTAATAATTTCTGGAATTCATTTGCAGGGTTAACAAGTCTCCATAATCCGGAATTTCATATCCAAAGTATGAACCATAAAGAACTCCCCAGATAATTACTGAAAAAAACTTAAATAAAAGAAAAAAATTGCTACAAAAAGTTTCGATCTTTTTATTCAAGTTGAAAAACTTCAATACAAACAAAGTTCCAAGTAATAATGTAAGTCCATATCCTGCGTCTGCTCCCATCATTCCAAAAGAATACTATGTAGAAAGGTGTAAGCAGAGGTGTAGGATCTATTTCATTGTATTTTGGATAAGCATACATTTCTGTCAGACTTTCAAAAAGCAGTAACTATTTTGTTATTTTTTAAGTTTTATCGGTACTTCAGAATCATCTTTTTCCGCTTCCTCAAATGTCACATAATAGTTTTTCACCTGTTATTTCCTTTAACTGCATTTTTCAAATTCATCTTTTTGTCTGAAGGAATCCATCCATTAATAATACAAGTATTTTTAGTTTCAGCTAATTTTTTCAGATTCAGTTATTCTCAGTTTCTTATTTTTTTCAAATATTCATAAACTGCTTCCAAATCTCCCTAATTCGCCATCATATTTCCTTAATTTCCTCTTTTATCTGTTTCTTTTCGTTTCTCAATTCTTCAATTTCTTCTTTAAATTGTCTCATATGGTCAGAAGAATTCATCTATATTCAAATCTGTAACCGAAAAAGCTTCCTGCTCTGAATACATCATTAAGCTTAGCTTTTTCCTCATTGCTGTTATCAGATATAACAAGATAGTACATGTCTTCCTTTGTTTCATTAAGCTCTTCATAATACGTCTTATCCAGTTCACTTATTCTGTCTATGAATGTACTTTTCATCTTCACAGGAACTGTTCCAAGATATCCCGTAACTCTTTTTAAGCTTTTTCAAATCTGCAGGGATTTATATCCAGCTTTTTCCATAGGGAAATATGCTCTATCTCAGTATATTTCTTTGAAATTTCACTGTTCAGCTGATTTCAGTTTTGCTCCCAGCTTTTTTTCCAAATCAAGATAGGTTTTTCTTCCAGTCATACGTTTCAATTTTTCAGACAATTCTTCAAAAGTATAGTTGTCATTTCCTGCCATCATTGCCTTTAATCCCTTTTTAGACACATGATATTTTTCTAACAAGGGATATTGCATTTTCCACTCCATTGAGTCTTTCGTCAATTCGTGTCAAATCCTCATTATTTACAACTTTTTTTACTATTTTTTTCTTCATCGGTATTCATATTTTCTTCTAAGTCAATATCGATAAAAGCTGACTTCCTAAATTTTTGAAGATTCTTTAAAAGTTTAGATTTTTGAGATTCGAAAGCAATCAGATTAAACTTGCTCATTTTAACTATTGCCATTATCTCACTATCCTCTCTGTTAATAATTTCACGACTTCATCAATTTTAGCTTCATCAATATTCAGTATGTTGTTAATATAGCCTTCCTCTTCTTTAGAAGGATATTTACAGCATTGTCGGCATCTTTGACTACTTCGTTTTTCAGCTTTTCCGATTCCTGATTGACATCAGATTACTTTTTCATTGTTGCTTTTTATTTTTCAGTTCCATGTCTTTGAGTATCCTTTTAGCACTCTCGTGGGCACTGGAAAATAATTTCATCTACCTCTTTTTCAGACTTCCTGTATTTTCTTTAAAACTTCATTTGCCAAGACTATACCTCCTTTGACTCAAAATTTTTCTACTCTAATTATAACATATTTTTCACAAATTGCCATAGTTTCGTAGCTTTTTCTTTCTGACTCATTAGTCATTTTTAATCTTACCATTTTTATGCTTTTGTCAACAGTAATATTAGCTATTCTAATGTAATATAAGTTTTTCTTATGACAATTATTTTTAATATTATTCAAATGAAAAATCAATCTAAAAATTATATATCTTTTTCTTTTTACTTACTAGATAAAATATATAATTTAAGATTGATTCAACAGAAAAGTATAATAGTATAAAAATTAAATTTAAAATCCCTTTATTATTTTTATATTGATATATTTTATATTATCAATTGTTTCAAAACCTAAAGTCTTTTGCTTTTTCTTCAGCCCTCTGCATATTATAATTTTTTTATAAGGTTATAATCCAAAGCCTCTACTTCAGTTTTAATTTCTCTTAGCTGAGTTTCCAATGCAGTTTTTCTTTGCTCCCTAAATTTCCTATTTCATAAGTAACATACATTTTTGTCATAGCTGCTAGTATAAAAATAATGCTATAAATTAGAACTAGAAACTATCTTTTTCCATTTGCAATTGATACCTTTTTCTTTTTCCCTTGCTATTTCTTCAGAATATATATATTCAGGAGCTACAGGACTATAATTACTTTCAAATTCTACTATTTTTAATTTTTGATTTATTTCTTCTTTCCATAACTATCTATACTCTTTCCTTTCAAATATTCTCAATTTTTGCCGAATGTGCCCTATTATTTTTCATTCAGTTCACTTTCCTTTTGCAGTTATAGGCTTTTTTGTAATTACTTTTCCCAAACTTTTTATTACATACACAAACTAGTATTTCCGGTGGACATGTACAAGGATTTTTCATATTCCTGAACTTTTTCCTTTACCATTCTATCTTCAAGCAGAATGGAAGGTTGCATACAAGCAGTTTTCCATTTATTGTTTAACAGGTTAACTGCTTTATCCAATGCTTCTTCCAACACTTCCAGTTCTTTATTTACAAATATTCTTATTGCCTGAAATGTACGTTTTTGACGGATGTTTCTTCATACTTTTTCCTATAGATTTTTATTATAATTTCAGACAGTTCCAATGTTGTTTCTATTTTTCTTATTTTTCTATATTCAACTATATTTTTAGCAATTTTTTTCTTGACTTTCAGTTCTTCTCCATATTTATAGATGATATCAGCAATTTCCTTTTCAGAAAAATCATTGACTACCTCATATGCACTTATTTTCAAGTTTCTATCCATTCTCATATCAAGCTTTTGCATCATATCTGTATGAAAAAAACCTCTTTCAAGATTATCCAGCTGATTTGAAGAAACTCCTATATCCATAAGTATTCTATCTACTTTATTATGTCCTGCCAGATAGATTACAGTATCAAGATTTCTAAAAGTTGTCCTGAAAAAAATCTCAATTTTATTTTCCATATTTTTCAATCTTTCTTTAGCAAAAATTTATTGCTTCCTTGTCCTGATCTATACCTATGACTTTAGATTCTGTCGAAGACCTTTTCAAGCATCCCTCCGTATGTCCACCTCCACCTAAAGTACAGTCTACATAAACAGCATCTCCTTCACTTATTATATTTTTCCATCACTTCATCAAATAAAACAGGGTTTATGATATTCCAACTTAGGGCTCCTTTCCGACTGACATACTTGCTATATTTATTTACAGTCTATTTTTTTATTGAAATCTATTTCATCACTATATCTTCAATTATTCCTATTTTTTTCATTCATATAAGTTTTCCCATTTTTCTTTCAGACCATATTTCAATACGATCGTCACTTCCAGTTATTATGGCATTTTTATCTATTTCCGAATATTTCATTAAAGATGCAGGTATACTAAGTCTACCCTTGATTATCAAAGAAAGTTTTGTGGCAGCTGATAATATAAAACGTTGATATGCCCTATGTTTACTGTTGGTCATCTTCAGTTCCTTAAGTCTGAGCTTCAACTTCGCTCCATCTCTCAATTGGAAAAAGGTTTATGCAGTTGTCTAGTCCCCTGGTAATAACAAATTCCTCACTTCCCAATTGTTCCCTGAATTTTATGGGCATCATTACTCTTCCTTTGTTATCTACCTTACAGGAAAATTCTCCTATAAACATAGCGTCCATCCTTTATTATCAGTTCTTTCTATTATTTTTCTCTACCTTTTTTTGTTTCTATTTTTCACCTTATTTTTATATTTTTACACTTTTTACCACGATTTACCACTTTTTTTACCACTATAGTTTACCTTTATTTATAATTTTTCAACTACTTTTTTATATGAAATGTTATCTTTTTTATATATTTTTAATTGTTTATACTGTATATAGCAATATAAAAAAATAAAAAACACACTATATTGTGTTTTTTTATTTTTATATATAATATCAAATCGTTATTCTTTTTAAGAATGAATTTTTGTATATTTTTATAGTGCTTTATATTCATTTGTATTATTTTTTTACTTGTATAAGATCTGTTTTTTAATTTCTTCTGATTTATTTTTCCCAGTAATTCTTCAATAAGTGCCAATGAAAAAGTCAATTGCTGTCCCTGCTCCTCTGCTTGTTATTATATTATCGTCTTTAACAACATCCTGATTTACAATAATTGCTCCACCTTTTTCTATATCCGGCTCGCATTCCGGAAAGCATATCGCCTGTTTTCCTTTTAATATTCCCAATGCTGATCAATATTGTCGGAGCTGCACATATAGCTCCCAATTTACGATTTATTGAAAATTCCTTCAATTTTTCCTGAAGTTTTTCTGATTTCATATAATTTCCTGTTCCAGGTCATCCAGGTAAAACTATCATTTCATAACTTTTCAAAAATTTATTTCATTTATCGTTTTTATCTGTCAGAACTATTATTTTTCCTTGAGCTTGCAACCTTCTTATCCTCATTAATTGAAACAGTATCTACAACGATTCCTGCTCTTCTTAATAAATCAATTGGAGCCATTGCTTCTATTTCTTCAAATCCATCTACTAAAAATACTAATACTTTTTTATCAGTCATTTTCATCGCCTCCTTATATTAACAGAAACTGCCTCAAAAGAAAAATACAAATTTAATATGAATAAATAGATTTTTCATATCATCTTATATGATTTTTTTCCTTTTTGAAGGCAGTTTTATTTCACACTATAGTAATAAATGTTTCCAGAACTTCTTCCGGTGTATTTTGCTGTAATATTAAATCTCTATATTTTTTTGAGCTTCCTCATAGCTGCTGTTTCTTATTATCTTTTTAACCTGAAGTCCTGATGAGCACTCATACTGAATGAGTCAAGACCCATACCTAATAATAATTTTTTGTCGCTTTTTTATCTCCGGCAAATTCTCCACACATACTTACATTTATGTTTGCATCATGTGCGGCATCAATTACCTTCTGTATTCTTTCAATACTGCAGGGGTTGAATGGGTGTATAGTGTTGAAACCATTTCATTTCCTCTGTCTACTGCAAGGAAAGTATTGTGTTAAGTCATTTGTACCAATTGAGAAGAAATCAACTTCTTTAGCAAATTTATATGCAATAATTGCTGTTGAAGGAGTTTCAACCATTATTCCAACTTTTATGTTTCTATCATAAACTTTTCCTATTTCATCCAATTCTCTTTTTACATTCTTCAAGAATAGTATTTGCTTTTCTAATTTCATTAATAGAGCTTATCATTGGATACATTATTTTTATTTGACCATATCTGGGAAGCTCTTAAAATAGCTCTCAGCTGTGTCTTAAACATATCCTTGTTTTTCCAATGAAATTCTTATTGCCCTGTATCAAGGAACGGATTTAATTCTTTTGGTAAATCAAGATAAGGAAGTTCTTTATCTCCACCTATATCCATTGTTCTTATAGTTACAGGTTTTCCTTTCATTTTTTTCAGCAACTATTCTATATGCCTGATATTGTTCTTCTTCTGTAGGAAAATGATCAGAATTCATGAATAGAAATTCAGTTCTGTATAATCCAATTCCTGTAGCACCAGATTCTATAACAGCATCTACATCATTAGGACTTCCTATATTTCCCCAGATATCTACTTTTTCTTCCGTCAGTAGTTATTACTTCTTCCCCGATTAATTTTTTCAGTTCTTCTTTTTCTTTTCTCAATTCTTCTCTTTTAACTTCATATTGAGAAAGTAATTCTTCTGCCGGGTTAAGGAACAGTTCTCCTGCTTCCCCGTCCATTATAACTGTTTTCACCTTCCTTAACTTCGCTAAGAATACCTTTTACCCCAACTACTGCCGGTAATTCAAGAGATCTTGCCATGATTGCTGAATGGGCAGTCTTTCCCCAACTTCTGTTATAAATCCTACACAGTTTTCCAAATCAAGTTGTGCAGTATCTGAAGGTGTCAAGTCATAAGTTACTACTACTGTATCAGGCTCAAGATTACTTAAATCATATATTTTTATACCTAATAAGTTTTTAAGCCATCTTTTTCCTATATCCTGAAGGTCAGCAGCTCTTTCTCTTAAATAAGCATCATCCAACTGAGAAATCATTTCACAGTACTCATCTATACCTTCTTTCAATGCTCTTGCCGCAGGCATTTTTTCCCCTTTAATCTTATCCTGAACTTCCATAAGCAAGTCTTCATCTTCCAAAAAGCATTATGTGCCCGTCAAAAAAATTGCAGCCTTGTCTTCTCCCATTTTTTTCCTTTACTTTTTCTCTAATGGAGATTAATTGGGTTTTAGATTTTTCAATCCTTCTTCCAATTTTGTCAATTCAGATTCTATTGTAGAATCTGCAGCTTTTCACTTCAGGTATTACCATTTCTTCTTCTCTGAAAAGTAATACTTTACCTATAGACACTCCTTCCAGAGCTCAATTCCTGTCAATCTTCTCATTTCGTTTCTCCTCTATATATAAATTTTTTTATTACTAACAATTTCTATATACTTTCCTATGAAATATAACTCTATTTTTATAAATTAATTCATACTTTCAATAATTGATTTTTACTAAATTATCTAGAACTTCTTCCTGCTCAGGTCTTAATGCAGATTTTTACATCTAAAGGTTCTCCAACTACTTCAATTTTTGAACTCAGTTTCAAATTTCTTTTTCATTGCTCCTAAAAGCTCCTGTTGCCCATGTATGATTTCCAATTAAAGAAACCTTTCTGTTTTGATAACTTAATGCTGCAAGTTCATGAAGCATGAATCCATAACAAGATACAATCCAGTATTATAGTAGGTGCTGCCAATACAAGGTTGCTGTATTTCCATGCTTCAGAAATTATGTATGAAGGATGTGTTTTTGAAACATCAAAAACTTTTATATCTTTTACTCCCTTCTGTGCTAATTTATTTGCAATGCAGTTAACTGTATTTTCAGTATTTCCATACATTGAACCAAATATCAGAACAACTCCGTCTTTTTCTGGAGTGCTTGTACTCCATTTATTATATAAATCAAGTAAATAGTTTATATCTTCAGGTGTTCTCCAGATTGGCCCATGTAAGGGTACTATCATATTTATAGTAGTATCTTTCAATTTTTTAAATACATTCTGTACTTGCATTCCATATTTACCAACTATATTTGTATAGTATCTTCTCATTTCAGAAAGATAATATCCTTCAAAATCCACTTCATCCTTAAATATATTTCCATTTAGTGTTCCAAATGTTCCAAAAGGCATCAGCTGAAAATAATATCCCTTTTGTTTCTTCATATGTCATTGTTACTTCTGGCAGTGAACCATAGGTGCTCCAATGAATCTTAGCTTTATTTTTCTCCTAAATCCAGTACATCTCCTTCTTTTTATTTCATAATAGTTTTCTGCAGCAGATGTATTATAAAACTGTTCAAAAAAAGCAAATGTCTTTTTATTTCCAACTATTTTTCAGATTTGGATATAACATCAGTAAATCTTCTATATTTCCACAGTGATCAGGTTCCATATGAGTTAACTATCAGGTAATCAAGTTCTCTTCCCTGTAAAAGATATTTTTATATTTTTCCAGATACTGGGCTCTTATTGATGCATCCACTGTATCAATAATTGCTGTTTTTCATCTAGTATAAGACTTGAATTATATGAAAACTCCTTTTTGGTATAGGAAACATATTTTTCAAATCTTTTCCAGTCTTCTGTCATTTCCCCCAATCCAATAAATTTTTATCAGTTATTTGCTGAACGCAATGCATTTTCACTACCTCCTATTTTTTTCTACAATTAATTATTTATATTCTTTATTTTTATTATGATTATTTTTCTATTTTTTTCTTTATATTGTCACGTAACAGCTTTTACTATTACACCTTTACCAAACTCAGTTGCCATATCCAGTGGAGTGCCACCATGAGCATCTGTCAGTTGAGGATTTGCTCCATATCTTAATAAAATCTCCACTATTCTGGCATTTGATTTCAGTGTAGCATCCTGTAAAAGGTAACCATCCATCTGTTCCACTATGAACATTTACAAAGACTTTCCTATCTGCCTTCAGAAGTATTTCTACAGACTTCTTCATTTTCGTAGTAACAGGCTGTATGTAATGTCAACTTACCAAAAACTGGGATGTTTTCATATAAATTTGCTCCATTTTCCACTAATACTTTTAAGAATTTCATTATTTCCGGATTCAATGGCTACTATTATAGGAGTATACCCTGTTTTTATCGTGAGCATTTATATCTATCAGGTTTACTTCAACCTCATCAGAAACTGCTGTAACTAAATCACTATATTTAGGTCCATAATAATTTCCATTATCATTTTTTTCCCTCTTTTCAGTATTTTTCACTGAGTTTCTTCTTATTCTCCTTTGTTGCAAGATGATTTTAATACAAATTTATTGTTATTCTTTTCTTATAGGCTTTCAAAAAGAACTTTTTAGTCTCATCTCATTCATGCTCATAAGTTTTTCTTCAGTTACAAGATCGATAGTTTTTCACTTATACCGTTACGCAAAATCATTTTTCCGCATATATAAAATTTGATAAAATTATAAACAGAAAAAAATATTTTATATATTAATTTTTTTGTCATGGTTTTCACCTCTAATTATTTACATATTATATCATATGATTTTAAAACTGTAAATAAAAATTGTCTTTTAGACACCTTTAAAAATATACATAAAAACTCCCCTATTATTTATAATAACAAGGGAGTTTTTTTCTAAATCTATAGTTATTTTTAATTTAATTACATTTTTTTCTATTTCTTCAGAACTTCATCAACATGACCTTTAACTTTAACTTTTTCGCCATTCTTTTTACAATTTCTCCTTTTTTTCATCTATAAGGAAAGTTGAACGTTCTATTCAAAAATATTTCTTTCCAAAAGTTGACTTTTTCCTTCGAGACTTGGTATTTTTCACATACATCACTGTTTTTCATCCTTAAAGAGTAAAAAGGAAGTTCATTTTTCTTCTTAAAGTTTTCATGTCTTTTTATACTGTCCTTACTTATTCCCAGTACCACAACACCTTTTTGCAGTAAGTCTGGCAAAAGTTATCCCTGAAAAGAACAGAACTTCCTGAGTACATCCCGGAGTGCTGTCTTTAGGATAAAAATAAAAGTACAACTTTCTTACCTTTATAATCACTCAGACTGACATTTTCTCCATTATCAGCCAGTAAACTGAAAATCATAAGCTTTCATTTTCATCTCCTGACATTTCTTTTTATTTCATAAAGAAGGAATTTCTATCTTTTTCTCTTTTTTTCTTCTTTTTACTAAGTTTTCTTCATTGATATCATTATTTTTCCACATCATTACTAATAACATTTTCTTCTGCTTTTAACTTCTTCCTGAACAAATCCTCAGCAATTCCGCTAAAATTATTAGTATCCACTTGTAGTTCTTCTGTTACACTATCTGCAATGTTATGTTTTTGTCCAGTTTCTTCATTTCCTTCAAAAAAATATTCTCTGGAACATTTCCTGTTTCAAAGATTTTTCTTGAACATTATTTCCAATTTCATGAAGATTTTTCTTTAACTTCCTGAATTTCCTGAGGAAGAATATTTTCTTCATTCACAATATTTTCAACATTTTTCTGTATTTTTGAGGTTGTGCAATCTGCTCAATATTCTCAATATTTTTCAATAGGTTGAACATTTTCTATATTTTCAATATTTGGAATATTTTCAATGCTCTCAACTGGTTCAATAAATTCAGTATGCTCAACATTTTTCAGTAACACTAGGAATTTCAACATGTTCAGGTATTTCTATTTTCTGTGGCTGTCTTCCTGCGGTTCTGAAACAATATTATTTTTCCTGAGGAAGAATATTTTCAACATTTTGGAACTTCTGCTACTTCTTTTGTTTTCTCTAGTTCTGTCTGCTCTATCTTAGGTTCTTCTATTTTCTCTTCCTTTTATTTCTTCTTTCACTTCTTCTTTTTTATTTTTCAACAGGTTTTTTCTTCCACTGTTTTAACTTCAGAAAGGCTTTTTATCCTCACTACATTTTCTGGAACAACTTTTTACTTCTTCAGTTTTTATTTTTCCTGTTTATTTCCTGAATCAGAAGCATCCTTTTTTAGGGAATTATTTAACAGTTCCTGAACTGAAACTCCTGAAATTATCTTTCTTACTTCATCACCAGTTATTGTTTCTTTTTCAACAGCAGTTCAGCAATTCCATCAAGTTTTTCCCTGTTTGCTCTTAAAGTTTCAACTGTTTGACGGTATTCATTGTTAAGTATCTCTCTTATTTCAAGATCAATTTCTCTTATTGTTTCATTACTCTTATTTGAAGTAAATGTAAATTCTTCGTCAGAGTTTTTCAAGGTTTACAGGTCCTAATTTCTTACTCATTCCAACGCTTTCCACTATGCTCTTGCAAGTCTTGTAGCTCTCTTAATATCAGAATAAGCCCCTGTACTTATGTCATCCAGAACTAAATCTTCTGCTGCTCTTCCTCCAAAAGAACCTTTATTTCTGCTAACATTTCCTTACTTGTAGTCACAAGTTTTTCTTCAGAAGCAGCATCATAAATCCTCCGGCATCTCCCCTAGGAATAATTGTAACTTTATGCACAGGATCTGCTCCCGGTGTAAGTTCAGTCATTACAGCATGTCCAGCTTCATGGTAAGCAAGCAGTCTTTTTTCCTCAGGTTTAATGATTTTACCTTTTTGACCTAATCCCATTCCAATTTTATCAACAGACTTCATCTAAATCTTCCATTGTTATTGTATCAGAAGCTTTTCTTGCAGCCAGTATCGCGAGCTTCATTTAATAAATTCGCTAAATCTGCTCCTACAAATCCTGGAGTTATTTTTGCTATATCTTCAAGTCTTACATCAGAGCAAGTTTTCTTATTTCTGGCATGTACTTTTTAATATCGCAATTCTTCCTTGTAAGTCAGGTGCATCAACATTTATTCTTCTATCAAATCTTCCTGCTCTCAGCAATGCCGGATCCAGTACATCTTCCCTGTTTGTTGCCGCTATAACTATTACTTTTGCATCAGTTTCAAAACCGTCCATTTCTACAAGAGCTGGTTTAATGTCTGTTCTCTTTCATCATTACTTCCACTATTTTTCCAACACTTCTTTTTCTACCGATTGCATCAATTTCATCTATAAATATTATTGAAGGGCTTGAAGACTTTGCCTTTTCAAATAAGTCCCCTTACTCTCAGAGCTCCTACTCCGACAAACATTTCAACAAATTCTGACCCTGAAATACTGAAGAATGAGGCTCCCGATTCTCCTGCAACAGCCTTTGCAAGCAATGTCTTCCCAGTTCCGAGTCTTCCAAGTAAAAGTACACCTTTAGGAACTCTCGCTCCCTGCTTTTGTATATTTTTCAGGATTTTTCAGGAAAATCAACTACTTCTTTCAATTCTTCCTTAGCTCCGTCAACTCCTGCTACATCATCAAACTTCACATCCGGTTTCTTATCAAGCTTATCAGCTCTTGATTTACCAAAACCAAAAATATTTCCGGGACCTCCCTGTCCATTTCCCATCATTTTTCTTTGCCAGATAAATCATTAATATTATCATTATTATTATTGGTAAAAAGTTAACTACTAGTGCTAGGAATACAGCTCCTGTGAAGGTGCACCAACTACAAGCTCTACTTTTTTTACTGTTAACTGCATTGATGATAGTAGGATCATTCCCTACTCTTTCAGTTATTTTTCTAGTTGAATAAACAACATTTTTTTATTGTTTTTCTCTGACAACTGCTATTAACTTGTCATCTTTTTCTTCTATTTTTACTAAATTTTTCCACTTTTAATATCAGCTACAAATTCTGTATATGGAACATCTTTCTTTTTCCTGAAAATAGTTTTGTACATCCTGTGTATAAAATACGAATGCAAAAACAATGCTATTATCATAATAAATACAAATGCCGAACCGAAGAAAGGTGATCTTCCTCCATCGTTCCGCCATTTTTCTATTATTTTCTTTTCGTAATTCTTCTAGTCTTTTTCTGATGTCATCTTTATTTTTATCGTCCATTTTTCCTCCCTATTATTAGTAACATTTTTCATTTTTCTGTATTGTCTTTACTTCTTTCTTCCTTAAATATTTTTGAAAACTTTATATCACCCACACTCAATATTTCAGTTACAATTTTATTATTTTTCTTATATTCCATTTCCAGAACAGGTATCTTTTCCTGTCCCATTTTGAAAATTTTTTTCATCAATTAGTATTTTTGACTTTTCTTATGTCCCAGATTATTTAATGAAATAACATCGCCTTCCAGCTTTTTCTGACAAATATCCTATATTCATTGAAATTTTCAGTGAATTTCATTAATTTTACATTTTCCACTTCAGTTTTAATTATTTTTTCAATCTCAATATACTATCTGTCAACATTATAAAGTAATTATGCCATTTTACCGGAACATCCTTTTTACTTCAACTCTTTCTTCATCAACTTCTTTTTCTTTCTCTTCTATCACTTCCAATTTATTATATTTTTTTCTTAATATCTTGCCATTTCCCAGAAAAATTCCTTTGAACCTTCAGCATTAAGATTTCCTTTTTATCATAAAGTGTTTCATAAATCTGGTCTATTTTTCTTTCTTGAAAGTTCTACATCATATTTCTCCAGATACTGGACAAATCTTTCCTTTAAAAATGCTATCTTCATTGTTTTTCCCTATTATTTATTTCATGAATAAGTTCATTAACTTTATTTCTAAAATTAGGATTTATATTCACAAACATTGGAAAAATTTCATTTCGTATATAATTTCTTGTGTAGTCATTTTTATTATTTGTATAATCTATTATATAACTTTTTCTATTTTCCTGCAAATAGTTTAAAATTTCATTTTTCAAACTGCAGTATAGGCCTTATTATATTTCCCTCTCTTCAGGTATTCCTTTAAGTCCTTTTAAGGAAGTTCCTCTTACAAGCCTGAAAATAAATGTCTCAATATTGTCATCAAGGTTATGTCCGGTAGCAATTCTATCATAATTTATATTTTTCAAGGTTCTTTCAATTCTTCATACCTCAATTCCCTTGCTGCCAATTCTATAGACTTTTTATTTTTCAGCGCATATTCCTTCACATTTACACTTTCGATGTATAGTGGAACATTGTTTTTCTTCAGAAAATTCCCTGACAAACTTCAAATCATTCCCTACATCTTCCCGTAAGTTGTGATTTATATACATAAGAGATATTTCAAGGGAATATTCTTCCTTCAGAAAAATTCAGCAAATTATACAAAAAAACTGAATCCGGTCCACCTGAAAAAAGCTATTAATATTTTTTTCATTTTTCTTATTAAAGCCACTTTTTTTAAGTTCTTCCACTTTTTTTCTTCATTTTTCCTGTATCAAACATATTCTTAACCCCTGTTTCTTATTTTAACTGACCGCTTTTCCCTTCTCTTTTTCAAATGTTCTTCATGCGTTTTTGAATAATATGTTTTTCCTTTATGTGTAAAGAAGAACAAATCATCTGTAACTTCTGCATTTTTCCACTGCTTTAAATGTTTTCAACAGGTGGATTTCCAATCAGTGTTGGCGGAAGTCCCTTTTACCTTATAGGAATTATAAGGTGTTTCTTTTGTTTTTAAGTTCTCCTCTCAACGCCTGTCTTCCCAGTTCATATTTCAGTGTAGCATCCGATTCAAGTTTCATGCCTATTTCAAGTCTTTTTATAAAAAAATTCCCGCAACTTTTGGTTTATCAACTTGATCAGATACTTCTCTTTCCCACTATTGAGCCAGTTTTAACTGATCATAGAATTTTTGCTTATCCGGATATTTTTTTCTGGTGGAAATTTCTTTAAAAATTCATTCAGAATAGTTGTTAAAACTTGTTTTGTCATTACTCCTTCATTAAAAATATATGTTTCCGGATAAAAATACCCTTCAAAGTTGTTATTTTCATGCGGATAAGAAAATCAATTTCACTTAAGGCCTTATTTATCTCTTCTTCTGACCCTAGTCCCAGTCTTCAAGTCTTTCATAAACCTGCTTTTTCGTAAATCCTTCAGGTATTGTAACTCTTATACCGTTTGATTCTTTATTTTTTTAGTTTTTCAGAACTTCATATTTTGAAAGTTTCCCATTAAATTTATATGTTCCTATTTTTTTAACTTAAAAGTCTTCACCTAATGTTTTCAAATATACTCTATCCAAAAATTCCAAAATTTAGTTTCAGATCTTTGTATATCTGGGTAAAAGGTTGTACCTTTCTTTATATTTAAATTTACATTTTTATACTCTTTTTTGCTCCAAAAAGTTATAAAAAAATAGTTAAAATTGTTATCAGTAGCACTGCAACAACTACATAAAATGCCTTCAATATTTTTTTCATAATTCTCCTAAATCATTTTTCTTTCTTATAAACTTTTACGTTATATATTTTTCATATTTTTAACCATACTACTCTTATCTTTTTACTATACGTTTCCTTTTTTTAATTTATTTTTAAAAAAAGTTATCATAGTCTTCCATCAGCTGCTTTTCTATTTTTCTCTGCCCTTTCTTCCTGTTCTATCTTACTACGATTTATTTCATCTTTTGGATTTTTTCATCTCAGGATTATAAGTTACATCGTACAATGTTCTCATATCTTCAATTTTTTTCAAGTTCCTTTTCCAGCTTTTCCTTTTTCTTCTCCTGTAATCATTATTTTGTTTATCGGATACTTGGAAAATACTCTGATTACACCGTCATTCTCATAATTTATTATCATATATTTATAGTCCTTGTCAAAATACAGGATTTTCATTCAGTGAAACTTTTAAAACGTCTATTTTTCTGTTTTTCAGATAAACTTTTCCTTCTTTTTCCTCTATCCACCCTTTAGTATTATTTTTCCCTCCATATGTTTGAGCTTGGAGAATAATACGTCTTTACTATTCTGTAGCCACTTTCCTCCTGATTAAAATTATACTTCACATTTTCATATTCAGACTCAATTTTTATCCGTTGTTTTTTATCAAATACCAGCTTCCATATGAAGAAGGATGTAAAATTTAAGAATCAGATTCACTTTATCATCAATTTTTATTTATTATTTTTAGTTATTATGCCCGGGTTTTTCTTAGACTTCCTCTTCCTTTTTCCACTTCAACTATTCTGTCCAGATAAATTAATCCGTCATCTTGAGAATCATCTATAATTTCAACTTTTTTCTCATTTATATTTTTCTTTATTTTTACTGTTTTTCATTAGTTGTTTTTGTATTGGAAAAATACTGTCAAGTTCACTAAAAATAAATATAAAAATTTTATATATCTTATCAAAATATTCTCCCTTTCATTTCAATTTTTTATAAATTATACCACATATCTCACTTTTTTTATAAAGTATTTATTCATTTTGATGAGAAAAGAAAAATTTGATTTTTATGAAATGAATGGAAAAGAAGAGACAGATTAAAATATGTTTGTTATTTTTTACTTTGATTTTTAGTTATCTGTTCTCTAATAAAACGAAAAATGAAATAGAAGTCTTTGACGGAAAGTTTCCGTCTCCTTTCGGAGTTATCTGTTCTCTAATTTAAAAGGAGGTTGTAAATGATTAATTCAGAATTAAATTGTTTCCGTCTCCTTTCGGAGTTATCTGTTCTCTAATACAACCAAAAATCTATATTAATAACTCTTTGATAGTTTCGTCTCCTTTCGGAGTTATCTGTTCTCTAATAAATAATCAAACTGACGAATATTACATAATAAATAGTTTCCGTCTCCTTTCGGAGTTATCTGTTCTCTAATATTTGATTAAAAAAGTATAGAAGAATATTTGATTTTTGTTTCCGTCTCCTTTCGGAGTTATCTGTTCTCTAATGAACAAGGAAGGAGAACATATGAAAGAAAAAGAATAAAACGTTTCCGTCTCCTTTCAGGTTATCTGTTCTCTAATAAATTTCTCTTTAATTATATTAGCTAGCATTAAAGAATGTTTTCCGTCTCCTTTCGGAGTTATCTGTTCTCTAATCTTTATATAGCTGACTTATTACTAGATTCCTTTACTAGTTTCCGTCTCCTTTTCGGAGTTATCTGTTCTCTAATTAAAGCTAAATCCTTAAATGATACTATTAGTAAGTTTCGTCTCCTTTCAGAGTTATCTGTTCTCTAATTATCTATAATATTAATAACTATAATCTATTATATTTTAAGTTTCCGTCTCCTTTCAGAGTTATCTGTTCTCTAATCAGATTGCACACGTACAATGATGACAGGGCAGAAAGTTTCCGTCTCCTTTCGGAGTTATCTGTTCTCAATAATAATTGAAGAAATGTTAGAAAAATTCTATCCGTTTCCGTCTCCTTTCGGAGTTATCTGTTCTCTAATGAAAAGATGGATAGAAATATAGTAAAATAAGTTAGTGTTTCCGTCTCCTTTCGGAGTTATCTGTTCTCTAATTGTCGATAGGGGCAAGGCATACGACAAATAAATAAGTTGGTTTCAGTCTCCTTTCAGAGTTATCTGTTCTCTAATAATGTTACGGAGAGGTATTCAAAATTAATATAGAGGGTTTCCGTCTCCTTTCGGAGTTATCTGTTCTCTAATTTACCTATTGCATTATCTAAAGCAATTCTACTTAAGTTTCCGTCTCCTTTCAGGGTTATCTGTTCTCTAATTTCGGAACAAGAATTTATATAGAATTATCAGAAAAGGTTTCCGTCTCCTTTCGGAGTTATCTGTTCTCTAATCTGTTCCATTTGGGAGTATTATTTCCCTTTTTGTACGTTTCCGTCTCCTTTCGAGTTATCTGTTCTCTAATTGACACAAATTATACTTATCCTTGTTACTTTAAAAGTTTCCGTCTCCTTTTCGGAGTTATCTGTTCTCTAATTTACGGAAATCCGAGTATAATATCACAGTATTCAAGGTTTCCGTCTCCTTTCGGAGTTATCTGTTCTCTAATTATACAGGAGAATATCAAAACGTTATAAAATATCTTGTTTTCCGTCTCCTTTCGGAGTTATCTGTTCTCTAATCCTCACATGAGGAAAAAGCTCATTTTATAAGAGTTTTTGGCTATTTTTCGTGTGAATTTTTAAATTTCTATTTTTTTCAATTTTCAAACACATGTTAGACTCCTTATTTTTCAACTATCGTGTAAGTTTAAAAGAAAATAATAATCTTCATTTTCTGTTTTCTAATCTTTCACCATAGACTACTTTTTACATTTTTGATTCAATTTATAAATTCTTATCAAATCATCTTTTTCTGCAAAAAGCTTTCAATAAAAAGAAGGCACATTTTTCTTTTAGTTAAGACACATTCAAAAGCCGATCTCTGGATTCTATACCCATAAGAATTTAATAAATCTTTTTAAAAAGCTCTCCTTTTTGTTAGATATAATATCATATATTACTACAACTGTAAAGGTATCTTCAAAATATTCACTTTCAAAATCTTCATCTAATAAATCCCATGTTTCCATTTTATCACCTTATTAATATTGGTTTTGTAATTTTCTGGATTATTATCTTCCATAGCTTTTTATAAGTTGTATTATCTGATATTCTATTATTCTTCTAAAAGCTCATTTTGTAAGAAACTTCAGTAACGTATCCAACTTCCTGTTTAAGTCTCTTTTCAAAATTCTCAATAAATTTTTACAACCTGTCTTATCTAAATATACTCCGCCATTTTCTTCATTATGTTCAAAATTTTTCTTTTCCTATTTTATTATTATTTAATAATGCTAGTACCAATGAATCAACTAATACTGGTCTCCCATTCTTCTATAAGATCAGAACAGAGAGCAGGATGTTTGTGTCTATCAGAATGTAAAAAAGAAGCATACGGATTTAATCCTTTTGATACAACTAAAGTAAAAATTTCATAATGAAGTAGCGTATATCCAAAACTCAAAACTGCATTGAATGGGTCTTTTGGAGGTCTCTTAGTTCTCTGTTTAAAGGAATATTCCTTATCTATCATAAAATTTACTCCCTGATAATACATTTTTGCTAAGAAACCTTCCATTCCCATTAATTCCTCTACAGTTTTTCTTCACCTATTTTTGGAATATACTGACATTCGCAAAATAATATCTTCTAATTCAGGATTTTTAAGAATTTTATTAGCCCTCATAAGAATCGTTCTCTGATTAGTCACTTTTCCTCTTATAAATTGCTTGCTTATTTTCTAAAGAAAATTTTTCATCATCACTTTTTCTAAATTGTAACCTTTGTCTGTCTATGTTTATAAAACCTGTTGATTCTAACCTTCAAAATAAGAGCCCGTTTTTAGAAAGCCGTGTCAAATGAACTCCTTTAGCCAGCATTTGCTGCATACAGGCTACTGCTACCTGTATTCCACCAAAAAGTATTATATTTTCAATATTTTTCAATTGGAATTGATTTAAAATCATCTTCTGAATAATTTATAATTAATCTATTTTTCCCGATATCCTAATACTGCTCCCTGTTCATAAACATAGACATTACTCATTTTATCTCTCCTGTTCTAAAAGTTCGTTTATAAATTTATTTTATTTCATCATATACATAAATCATACTTTCTTTATATCCAAATTCTGAGATAATATTTTTTGAAAAATTCTAATATTTTTCATTTGTTTCACTTATACTTATTTTTCTTCTTTTTCAAAATCATCTCTTTTATTGATTTTAAGCTGTGTGCTAATCCATTTCTTACAGGTTTAATTTGGGATAAAGTTGTTGTTAAATCTAAAAATCTTCTTCACCTATTTTCTTCTCTTTTTATTATAATATTTTTATGGTTGAACTTAATATTTTTATCAGAAATATATGTATCTGATTTAAGTGAATATATTTCTGAATCTTTTTCAATATAATCTTTTAATTTAGCATCTAACTTAGAAATATCAATTTTATATCCTAAACTAGTATACTTAAATATTTGTTTTTAAATCTTTTTCATTATATCTTCCAGTATTGACTCATAAATTTTCACAGTTATTGGTTCTATCATCAGAACATATCCTAGTTATATCTCTTGTTTTCTGCTTAATGTTAGCAAGTGCAAAATAATCAATAATTTTATACCATTCTTTTACTTTTTGTATTTTTCATTTTTGTCATAGTAGTACAATCCGTTATATTTTTATTTTTAAATAACGTAATCTTTTATTAGACTCTAATCCTTTTTAAATTTTTCTATCATTCGCAAACTTAAGTAATACACTCAATTCTTCGTTTTTGACTGAAAATATTTCTTTTAATAACTCTATACAAGTAGTATACTTATATTGTTTTTAATAATTCCTGAATTTGATTTTTACCAGTACTCTTGAATATTTTTCTTAAATCAGGTTTTTATAATACGATTTGTTAAAAAGTACCTTCTTTATTATCAAAATTCATTTCTGCTTTCAAGTTCCACATTATAGTTTTTATCTACTAGAGGGTTCTCTATTACTATTATTTTTCATGAGTAGCAACCTGTAATGATACTATTCTAATATTTGTAGCATCGATAATATACGATATTAAATTAGTTGTCATTTGAGAAGTTCTGATGTTAAATTTACTAAAACCTCTGTATCTGGATATTTTGATTTTATTTCTTCAAATGTTTCATATAATACTTCAAAATAACTATCAAATAAATGGGCTTACTTAATATCTGTATATTTTCGTATAATTTCTGGATTATAGTTTTTCTAAATTAGCCTTGATTGCTTTTTCATAAATATTAAATGGATTTTTCATCACGCTCTACCATTTCTTGAGTCAAAAATCAGATATATATCAGGCTTATAATATCTGCAAATATGTAATATAGGCCCGTCATGCTGACCTCTTGTTGGGTCTGTATTTCCTGCAAATATCAAAGGACTCTCTCTACATCATCTTCTTTTCTATACTCCCCAACTCTTATTCCTCCCATTCCTAATGCTGTTTTTATTCCCAATCCTGTATATTCAGATGATAAAAGTAAAAATCAATAACTGAGTTAACATAGGGGTCTTTATTTTTAATTTCAAAAATCATATTGCCAATAAATCCTTTTACTCTTATTTGTTCCATATAAAAATATCTTGTTCTAAGATTGTATTCATCGATATACACATTTTCTAAAAAGTTCATTTATTATTTTTCATCTTCCAGACTTCACAGTATCTGAATGCTGATTTATTTTATTATTACTCCCATTAGCAATGTAGAAATATTAGGAAATATCTGTATACACCATTTTGATTTAAATGCAGTTGAGGGTTAAAAATTTATTTTTATTTCTATTTTCATTATTTAAGTATATTTCTTCAAAAGATGTTTTTATATAATGAAAAAGATTTTATAAAAATTTCTAATTCTTTATGTTCCCAGATATATACTTTCTATTGTATTTTCAATAAAATAAGAAACTATCATGTCGTATGCCTTTTTATTGAAAGTTGTTATTCTCCAGTAATATTTCTGCTTTTTCTTTATTCCAGTACACACATGAAGTAAAAAGGATTTGTAGTATTATAATGAAAATATTCGAGCAAAAAGCAGGATCAATATTTTTCATTATGTATCCATGAAAAGAGAACCCATATTAATATTCAATCCTTCTCCTTCTATTTCCATCTTAATCTGTGCCAACATTTTTTTCCATCACCCTATTTTCTGTATTCTTACTAAACCCTGCCAATTCTAATTTTCCATTCTTTCTTACTCTATTTATAATTCTTGGAGAAAACTTATCATTTAAATGATTAAGTATGGCATCTTTTTATTTATATGAAAGCAACCTTTTTGTAACTTAATCTTTTCCTTTTCTCAGGAAATAAAGCATGTACTGCAGTTTTTGATGAAATCTGTATTTGCTCCCAATATTAAATTCTGACTTTTTCCATTCTCTACTTCTAGAGTATTATCTATCAAATAATCTACAGCATTTTTCGAGTGCAGAAATCAAATCATCATAATTCCTTATTTCCAGTTTACTTTTCATCTAAAACCTCAAAATCTAACGTTATATCAAAATCAAATTTATTTTTTAGTTATAATACATTCTCTTATAACTGGCATATATGCTTCTTTTTCCATCTTTTTCTTTTCATCAATATCCTGATAAAAATTTGTTTTTATTTCTTTTTATGATTTCTATAACTGTCTGATATTGATATTCCAAATTTTTGTTTCCTCAAAATTTTTATTTTTCGTTATAAAAATATCTTTCAATATTTTTAACTATTTCTTTTACATCATTTTTAAATTCTTTTTATACTTTTTCTCATCAACACTACTATATGCTAAATCTATGATTTTCTTTTCTCATCTAAAAATTCTTCTCTGTTATTTATAATGTAATCAACTATTAATAAATTTACCAAAGCACCTTTTACAGAACTTCCTGTATATAGACTTCATCATATATATTTCTATTTAATAGTTTTATAGTGTTCAAACTTTCTTTTTACCATAATTTTTCAATTCTATATCCAATATATATTCTTTTTAGTAAAATATGTTAAATCACTATAAATATTATTTTCTTTTTAAAAAGGGAGTAATTTTATATCCTTATTTTTCTCTGAATTACCATTTTCTTCAATATATTTTATATATTTATCAAAAAGGTTTTTCTTTATCAAAATTTCTGAAAAATTTAACATTATCTATTATTGTTAAATTATTTGTATTAGGATTAAATAAATATTCTTTTTATCTAATTTAGTTTTGTAATCCACTCCACCAATATGTACTGGTGTAAGAACTTCAAGTTCCATTTTATATTTAACTATTTTTCCCATAAATCAACCCCCAAATTATTGGTTTTTCCCATTCTATATATACTATGATTTCCATTTAGCTTTAAATCCATTAGTCTTCCTTCTGGTCTAAAATTAAACACTGATCCTGAAGAAATCATATATACCTGTTTTTCTTTTTTTGTGGATTTTTCACTATATGAAGAATTATTTACAAATCCACTTCTTTTATTAAATGATATCCATTGCCTTCTTCTTTTATTTTTCAACTTCATTTTTGTTCTAAAGAAGGTGAATAGGAAGACAATAATAAATATTCATTATTTTCTCTTCTATATAATGCCCTATTTATAAAGGCATCATCCCTCAGACTCTATCATTTCAAAATCTTCTCCATCAAATAGCATAGGGTCTTCTTCTAATAAAATTGTCCGTATCCTGATGTCTTTTTGCCACCCTAATTCCTGTCAATGATAAACTATTTAAAAATATTTTCAAATTTATCCCTGCCATTCTTCAGGGAAGTTCTACTATGAAATACAATCCTGATTCTTCATTAAATTTAAAAACTTCAATATTATAAAAGCTCTGTATCTTCTCCTATTCTTGAAATTTTTATTTTTTGTATAAAGCTGTTTTTCCAAACTCTGATCAATTTCCGGAAAATCTGTACCATTTTCTAAAAAAATGAACAGTACTCTTTTAATCTGCTTGCTGGAATATATGTAAGTGCTTTTTACTTTTTTTCTATCAACTGTCTGTTCTTCATTTCTTCTTTCGATACTTACAAACGGTTTAGGAAGATAAAAAGAAACTTCCATATTCTTAGTATTTTTAAAAGGTAATAAATCTGAAATTTTTAAATTTTCCACTTTCAGACATTTCTAAAAGTTCATCATCATTGTATAATTTCATATATTCTGAATATATTGCACTATAAAAAGTATCAGAAGGTACTGTTAATGCAGTAGCCTCTAAACCAATAGAACCTCTTCTCCAATATGTATTCCATTTGGAAATTTCAATTTATATAATAAATACATTATATCACCTTACTTTCCAAATCTTTCTTTAAATCTTTTATCATTTTCTAATCTATATTATCTACTTCATCTTTATTTTTCTTCAAGATATATTTTTATTCAATTTTTAAATTTTTAAATTTTATACGTCCATATCCTCTTGTTCCATGTCCTCCTAAATAGTCATCTTCCAAAACTTCCATCATTAATAAAATATTTTTCATATCTTCTTCAAATTCATCTGTTTTTCTACGTTATATACCAGTTTTAAAAATCAAATTCTGAACCAGCTGGCACTCTTTCCTGCTGTCTTGGATTTGCCACTCCTGTAGCTCTGTCTATTGTATTTTTCATATTTTATTTCTGTATATGGTAAATCTGTATCTAATTTTTCAAGTTTCTTGACACTTTTCATCAGAAAAGCATATCTTGAAACTGCAGTCTTGCTAAAATTATACTTCTTCCTTATCTTTTCTTTATTTCCTGAACTTCCAAATAATCTTTTTATACATATATCTTCTTTTTATATCTTCCAAATCTATAGAGTATTATATTTTGTTCTTAGCTAATAAATATCTCATTTTTCCTTTTAATGAAGAACCAGGTATCATGGGACTGTTTGTTACAACATCTCTTATCACAATATTATCAACTGCTCCCTATTGCTGAAAAGTCTCTGACGTTCCTATATGTAATCCCGTTAAAACTTCAATTGTTCCTTCTATAATAATTTTTCCCCTTAATTGTATTTTATCATAAATCTTCACTCCTTATTAAATTTATATATAATATTTGATATTTTTATATAATCTTATCCAACATAATATTTTACATATGCAACTATTTCTTCAAGATAACGATAAAAACTTATTAAATTTATCTTTTTGAATTTCCAATTTCTTTTTATTTTTCGGATATTTTAAATTCTTTATCAAAATTTCTCACTTTACTATCTCTACCGCATTGATATATATGTTTAATTAAAAGATATTTTTATTTCTTCTTGTAACTTTTTGGATAAAAGTTTCTTCATTTTTCCTTCAAACTCTACTTTATATATAACTACTGCATTAGATAATAATAATCTTAATTGTGTTGTAGTAAAAATTTTATCTTTAATTCTTTTTCCTTTTTCTTCCACAGTTAACTTCAGAAGCATTATTTTGTGCACTGCCCAAAATCTTGGACACAAGATTGGAGGTGCAGTTTTTTATAGTAAATTAACAAAAAGATAAAATTGAAATATATGAAAGAAATAAAAATGGTGAAACTATTGCTTCCATTAGCCAAAAGCTTTTTAATGTTAACAAGATTGTCCTTCATTATTTAATCAGATTGATTAGAAAACATGGATATGATATTATAGGAAATGGTGAAAATAAACACTATTCTAAAGAATTTAAGTTACAGATAATTAATAGAATTCTAGTTAATAATGAGTCCATTAATTCTGTCGCCATTGATGTCGGTTTAGGCTTCTTCAGGTCTTTTACATAATTGGCTTTCAAAATTTAAAGAAAACGGGTATAATGTTATAGAGAAGAGAAAAGAGGAGGAAACCTAAATCTATGACTAAACCCAAGATGATAAAAGCATTATCTGAAAAAGATAAGATTAAACAATTAGAAGATGAAAATACTTTACCTAAAAAGCTGAGAATGAATACTTAAAAATTGAGAGCTCTAGTTCGGGAAAGGGAGCTAAAGAGAGAGAAAAGTAAGGTAATAGCCGAACTTAGAGTTAAATACCCTTTTCAAAAAGTGCTGCTAAAGATTGCCGGAAATATCAAGATCAGTATATTACTACTATATCAACAAGAAAGATATTGATGAGAAGAATAAAGATGTCATTGAAAAATCAAAGAAATTTACTATGCAAATAAAGGAAGATATGGTTATCGAAGAATAACATTGGAATTAAAGAATCAAGGAATAAATATAATCATAAAAAGTACAGGAAAGCTTATGAAGAAATTTAATCTGCAAGTATTATCCGTAAAAAGAAAATATTCTTCATACAAAGGTCAAATAGGAAAGATAGCTGATAACCATATCAGAGAGATTTTTGAGCAACAGCTCCAAATCAGAAATGGTTTACAGATGTGACAGAATTTAATCTAAGAGGGAAAAAGTTATACTTATCTCCAATATTGGATGCTTATGGAAGATATATAGTTTCATATGATATTTCGAAAAGTGCTAACTTGGATCAGATAAATCATATGTTAAATTTGGCATTTAAAGAAAATGAAATTATGAGTTTAATATTTCATAGTGATCAAGGCTGGCAGTATCAGCATAATTTATATCAGGAAAGGCTAAAGAGAAAGAAGATAACTCAAAAAGTATGTCAAGAAAAGAAACAGTTTAGATAACGGATTAATGGAATGTTTCTTTGGTCTGTTAAAAATCAGAGATGTTTTATGGACAGGGAAGCAACGTACAGGACATTAGATGAATTGAAAGAACAATGAAGATTACATATATTATTACAATAACAAAAGAATAAAGGAAAAATTAAAAGGATTAACTCCTGCTTCTTACGAAGTCAATCCTTATTAACGAGTTAATTTAATTTGTCCAACTTTTTGAGGGTCAGTACATTTCCAGTATATTTTTTCTTTTTATATAGTCACGTAATGTATCTTCAACTGTTTTTCTTTAACTATTTTTCTTTTCCATATGTACCCTTTTCTCCTTCCTAATTTCCTCTCTCTTCATAAATTATTACATTTATAGCTGTTAAAAGATGTTTTGCATCTTCTTTATCTTTAATCCAGTTAAATAGACTTCTCTTTTAAATTTCAGATAATTTTCCTTATTTTTAGAATTATTTCTTATTCTTGCTAAATGTGTAAGCAAACCTTGCAATATTTATTCTCTCATCTTTAGATTTTTAATCGATTTTCTATTAAATTCATTAGACTGTACCACTTTGATTTTCCAACAAAAAAATCTTATCAAATTATTATTCTCTTCAAATGTTACTACTGATTTTAAATATGCATACTTTTCATTTAAAACCTTATCTATAAAAGTATCCCAATCATATACATGATTTAATTCATTATTTATAACTCCAAATAGGGCTACTGCATCCTTTGTTGGAACTTCTGAATTTTTCCTTGCTATAGGATTTTGCCATTTTTCCAGTTCTCCTGTTCTTTCTGCCATTTTGATAAACAGGGAAATTTTTCAGAAAAAATCCAATTCCTGCTGACATTGTTATCTTTCCATTAGTAAATTCCTTAAATGCTGTTCTTAAGTCAACTGAAAATTCTATAATGTCATTCCATGTTCCTATTGCAAAAATATCATCTCCTCCAGAATAAACTACCACAATATTTCTAGGTTTTATCATTGTTATTATTTATAATATCGCAATATCTTTTTAAAATATTCATTTTTCTTTTGCAGCATTTTTCTTTTCAAGAATTAAATTTATCTTTCTCTTAAAATCTGATAAATATCTTGATAATACAACAGATTTTTGATAACGTAATGTATCTATATTTATTATCAGTACTGTTTCTATCTATGAAAACCTGACTGAAACAAAGTTCCTAAATTATCAACATCTGCTCTGAAGACTGCCAGTCTTTCAATTCCTTTAGCTTTCTCTACTAATTCCGTAAATTCTATAAGTCCTTGAAGTTTATTTTTATCATCTTTTTCAGAGTTAATATTGTAGTTTCCTATTCTAATATTTTTTGGTAATCCATTACCCTGAATAGTAACTATTTACTGCGTAAAAATCTATAAATATTTCCCTCTTTTAACTCTTTTTCAATTTTATCCTTTTTAGGAACTCTACACTGACATATCCATCCATATATTTTTGGAAAAATTAAGCTATTTATATGATTTTTATATTTTTCAACTATAGAATTTCAGCTATAAATACATCCTTTTTCAAGTGATACAATCTAGAAATATTTTTCCAAGTTCTATATAATTTTTACATGCATTACATATCTCGATATTTCCGACATTTTGTTCTGAATTATGTTCCAAGATACTTTTTCTTCAGATTTCTTACATATTTTACACTCTCTGGTTGAATCATGAATTTTTATTAATTTCGCTATTTTTCATCAAATAATTTTTCCAATTGTTGAACAGAATACCTATTTAATTTTTGATTTTTGAAGTTGATATTGATGTTTTTCTGAAAATTTCTCTATTTTTATTTTTCATCTTTTTCTCTTTACTTAGCCCATTTCCTAAATCTTCAGCACTAACAGAAATAAAACTCATTTTCATAATAAATTCACTACCAATTTCTTTTTAATAGAAAATCATTAATTTTTCTTTATAATTTTCTAAAACTTCCCTAGATTTCTGGATATTTGGTAACAACAGATAAAATTGACTACCACCTGAATAAATTAAATTCATTCTTGAAAGTTCTAAAGTAGATAAAATCTCATCTATAATATGTTCAATAAAAAGTTCAAGATAAAAGATCTTCCCTTAATGATTTCATTGCCATTTTGGAAGTTATTGTATATATAAAATTCTGTATTCCACTAAATTCACCTGAAAACAAATAAAAACTTTTCTTTTGTTTCTCAATTCTTTATTTCCAAAATATTCCTGTTTATAATTCTCTAGATTATTTTCTATATCATACAAATATAAACATGATGCTACGGCTGCTGTTAATTTAACATGATCATAATACGATATATCTGGATAATCTACATATGCACTCGAAGGAAAGTATATACAATTTTTCTTCTAAAACTGTCATTAATCTCTCTGGAAAAAGATTTTCCTTCATATCCTTCATATTTTCCTTTAAATTATTTAATACTCTTAAATAATCTGTTTTTATCCAGTTTTTTTCATTTTCCCTTTTTCTTTTTGGCATATTGAAAATTTCTTCTTTACTTGTTACATCAACTAAAGAAAATACTTTTTCTTTAGATATTTTATCCATCTTTACTCTATTAAAAACTGAATTTAATGGTAACATTTCATTTCCAACAGGTTTATCATCATCATATTTTACCCGGTCTATTCCGGAAGATATGTTGTCAGACTTCATAAACTATATAAGCCAGTGAACTTTCTGATAGATTTGCATTTTTTAATTCCTTTGCATGATGATATTTCACTATATCGTATATTTCCTTATATTCATTCAATAACAGTTCATTCTCTTTTTAAAAATGAGCTCCCTCTTCCCTGATGTTTTAAATTACTCTCACCTGCTCTTCTTACTATTTTACCAATATCATGTGAAGAGCTCCCAATTGAATAATATTCAACTTTTTCATTCATTTCTTCCTCCTTTAAAATCATATTTTATAATTTCATATTATATGAAACTGCATTCTCACAATAAGTATACCACATAAAATATTTTTCATAAATTATTCTTATAAATTCTTTATTATAAAAGATATTATACATTTAAAATTAAAAATTATCTCAAAGTAAGAACTAATAATATTCTGAATTAGACATCCCATTTTTCTTTCTTTTTCAACCTCACACATATTATAGAGTCACAATTTATATAGTCAATGTACAAAAATAAGGTTTCTTATACTTTGCCAATAAGTATCGATAAATGTTGTAGGTACAATCACCTTATTCTTATTTCTATTTTTATCCCTTATTATTTGGATTTAATCTATATCCCTTCAGTAATTCATCATTTTCCATTATAAATGGTCTTGCATTTGGCTGATCAAATTCCACATCATATTTATTCATCAGATAATCATTCAACTGACTACGGTTATCAAACTTTATAGCCTGAAAAAGGTTCCTGGAATGCCAATTTCTCAATAAACATCAGTTTTTCCATCTGAAGTTGGTACTAAAAACTCCCTACATGACCTATAAATAAAAAGTTTTTCTTCAGGAGTAATCAGTGAGTGAAAAAAACACTGAAACCAGTGAAATCTTATTTTCATTGGTAAATTTAATATTCTTTTTGCCCAGTCTTCCTTTACTTTTTCACATGAACTGACACATCTTTTGTGTTTTCTGTATTTATTGCAGAAAATAAACTTTCAAACTGATTTCTTTCACTGTCAGTAAATACTTTTTATTGGAAAATTATTCAATGCATCTTCATCAATAAACAGCTGCTCTGTATTTTTTTATCTCAGGTTTTTCCTACTGAAATAAAATCCCTCATAAGTTCATATGAAGTTATTCTACAGTTCTGACCTACAAATTTAGGACTTTTTCTTACTCCATTGTTCCTGTATTTCTGCCTGATCATAAGTTGGACTTAGTTCTTCTGTTGTTTTAAATCCTTCTTTTACAAATGTCTTATTTTTTGTCCTATATTATTGAAATAATTTACACCTTCAAGAAAATCCTTTATATTTTTCTCTGAAACCCCAGCATTTTTAAGTTCCTTCTGAACTTCCTCCTGAGTTGCCTTGTCCAATAAATTTGAATAGGTAATTTTTCTTCAAATATTCATTTTTTCTTCTTCAGATTTATTATCATTTTTAGTAACTTCTTTACTACTTGAAACATCAGTTTTTCTGCATTTCCTTTTATCTGCTGTTTTTACTGAGCAGCTGGCTAGAAATATTCCGCATATCAGTAAAATTAAAACTTTTTCTTTTCATTTCTTCTCTCTTTCCATTTTTCATATGATTTTATTTACAAATTGAGTTTACTACTTCTTTCTTAGATATTACTGTATTTATTATTGCTTTTTGTTTTATTGAACTAAATCCAGCCTGTCATTTACTTTGTCAATAATTTTTACTATATTTGTCAATACTTCTCTTTTTTATTATCAAACAACTGAAATAAACCTCCAAATTTGTCTCTACTGGAAAATCCTTTAATTCTTTTCTTATCTATACTCCCATTTTTTACTATGTAATCTACAATATGTTTTACAAAAGTTAATTTGGTCTGAATTTAGATTTTTCGTTACTTAAAAATAGTGAGAATTCTTTTTCAACAGCTTTTCCTGTCCATTCCTATAATTTTTGAAACCATTTTTAACAAAGGAATTTTTCCCATAAGTTTTTTCATATTCTTCCTTCGTTCCCCAAATCTTCCCATAAAAATTTTTCTAAATATTTTTATATCATACATTATTAATGGAATATTATTCTTTAATTTCTGAATAACATCGTCATTTTTGTATTCATCAAGATATTTTTCTACTCGTTTATTATACTTTTTCAAACTTATTTACAATTTTTGAAACTTTTCTCCTGTCTCATGTTCTCCATAGTCTACTATTTCATCTCTAAAATCTGTATAATAAATTTTTGTTGTTATTCTATCTAAAAAGTATTACTAAATCCCTTAATTCTTTTTCTTACTTCTTCAAACTGAAACAAATCTGCATTTTTCCAAAATTCTTCTTTCTGAATTTTAGTTATTGTTTCCTTTTTAGAAATTTTTTTCTATAGTTCCTTTTTTTCACTAAGTTTTTCTGCTGTTTCTATCACTCTATTTTTAGCTCTTAAAAAGACTTTTTCCCAAATAGGCATTTTTCAATTACATACATCTGATAATCAAATCTTTTTGACAGTTCCTCTTCTTCTGTATATGTTATGAGAGGAGCAATTATATTTTTTAATTCCTGTACATCTTTTTCATTAAGAGCTTTTATAATTATCTAGTTTTTATATTTATCAATTATTGCTCCCTTCATACGTACATCAAAACGATTATTATTTATATCTAAAATACTGGTAATAATATCATCTATTAAATTATTTCTATATTCAATTAGAGATTTTTCCTGGTAATTTAAATGCTGTAAAGATTTTTATTATATCCACTTTTGCTCCAAATATACTCTCAGAAATTGATTTTTGTAGTTTTTATTTCTTTACCATCAACATTCACTTCAAAAAATTCAAAATTCTTATAGCAATCAAAAATCATAAATCTTTCTTTATCAATTCCAGGGCCCAAATAAGTCTTTACATAATCTCGTTCCTCTTCCTATCATTTGCCAAAATTTAGCTTTTGATCTTATTTTCTTAAAAAAAACAAGGTTCAGTATTTCGGGAACATCAATTCCTGTGTCAAGCATGTCCACTGATACTGCTATTTGAGGATATAAAACCTTATCTTTAAAATTATCAATAACATCATCTACAAATTTTATATCATGACAAACTGCTTGGGTAAACTTTCCTTTGTATTCAGGATAGAGTTTATTAAATCTGTCTACAATAAAATTTGCATGTCTTTGATTTACAGCAAAAATTATGGTTTTACCAAGTTTATCTCCACCTTCAACTTTTTAGTCCGTTATTCATTAATGTTTTAATGACAAGATCTACTGTTTCCTTATTAAAAGTGTTTTTATTTACTTCTTCACTTGAAATTTCTTCTTTTTCTTCATCAAAAGTTTCTTCAAATTCTTCTTTTTCCTCTTCACTTAATTCGCTATATTTCAATCCATCTCTTACTATTTTCAATCCAACATCTATTGGCTTTTCCATAATGAGACTAAATAACCTTCTTCTATAGCTTTTGGTCCTAACTCATAAGCAAATGTAGGATTATCATTTTCCAAATCAAATATTCTATATGTATTTTTATCTATATCATTTTTAGGAGTAGCTGTTAATCCTAATAAATTTGCATCAAAATAATCAAATATTGCCTGATATTTCTTATAAATACTTCTATGACTTTCATCCACTATTATCAAATCAAAATATCCACTTGTAAAAATTCTGCTTCCGTCTTTTATTTTTAGTTTCATCTATCGCATTCATCATTGTAGGATATGTGGAAAAATCATTCTACTCTCACATCATCCTTGTTATCTAAAAGATTACACAACGAAAAGATTTGGTAAATATTCTTTAAAACTATTTTTGCCTGTTTTTACTAAAAGCTGTCCTGTCTGCAGAAATAATATATTTTTTCACCCAATTATATCTTGTCAATATATCCACTATAGATGCAGCAGTTCTTGTTTTTCCACTTCAGTAGCCATTACAAGTAACATTTTTCTATATCCTTTTTCCAATGCTTCTGTCACTCTCACAACAAACTTCTTTCTGATAAACTCTGTTTGTTATCTCATCTTTTATGTCTGTACTTACATTCTTTAAAGGTTTTTGTTTCCTCTTCTGAATATTAACTTTTCCAAATCTTTTTACTGTATATACTAGACACTTGTCTTTCAGGATAATTCAAATCATCCCAAAATATAATAATCTAACCCATTAGTAAAAATATGATAGGTCTCACATCATATTTTTCAAGTACATCTGCATATTCTTTAGCTTGATTTTTCCCTATCAGAGGATCTATGTCTAACTTTTTGCTTCTATTACTGCCAGTGGAACTCCATTATCTCCATAGAGTACGTAATCTGCTTTCCTTTTCCACTTGGGTTGTAATACCTGAAATTTCAACTTCCGGTATACAATCTTCTCCTATAGTCCAGCCTTCATTTTCTATAACCAAATCAATATATCTTTTCCTTGTTTCAGACTTCGAAATTTCATCTATTTTGTATTCTCTTTCTTTTTCATTTATTTTACGCTTTTTCTTCATTTTCTTTTTCTCAATGTCTGATTTTCATTAGATAATTCTTCAAGCTTTTTATTAATTTCTGCAAGCTGTTTTAGATAATTTATCTTTTTCAGATTGAACCTTAATTATTTTATCAGTTTCTCCAAGAATTGATTCGTCAAAATTTCACATCTGAATAATATCTTGAATATGAATAATCAATCCATGCAGCAAAACGAAAACAAATTTCTAAGACTTAAAACTAGCTTCTTCTCTTGTTATAACTCTTCCGGAATGAACAGCCTTATTTCCCTAATTGCTGTATGTAAGAAAGTAGACCACTCATATTATAAGGAATTATATCTCTAAATTTTTCCTTTTTATCAATGTAGCCAAATTAGCCTGCTGTGGCATTCTTAATTCAGCATCATTTGCATAAACCCATTTTACAGCAAGTTCCAATGCTTTCCTTACAAAAGTTACTGTTGCCGAATAGGAGACATTCATAAGTTCTTCTGCTTCTATACAGGCATCTGTAAATATTTTATAGCTGTTATCTTTTTTAAAAAAATTCAAAGTTAGACATTTTCTTCCACTCCCTATGTTTATTATTCTAAAATACTCTTATTCATTTATATATATTCAATTGGTAAAACAAGAATATCATCTGATAAGTAAAATTTATTATCATACTGACATATAATTACCCCTGTCCCAATTTCCTTATCTATTTTACCTTTTAAGAACAGAAAAAAATTCTTTGCCATTTTCTTTATCAGGCGATGCACTCATTTTTAATTTCAATAGGATATATTTTTCTCTTCTTCTATTATCAAGTCTATTTCCTTTTTATCCTTGTCTCTGTAAAAAAATATAACGGCGGATTTATAATACCGGCATTCAGATAGCTTTTTACTATTTCTGATATTACAAATGTTTCAAATATATTTCCAGCCTTAGCTCCATTTGCAAGTGTTTCAGGGAGTTGGCCATTTTGTAAGGTATGCTAACAAACCTACATCCATAAAATATATTTTCGGTGTCTTTATAACCCTTTTTAAATGATTATTAAAATACGGTTCCATTAAATAAATTATTCTTGAAGTTCTCAATACAGAAACCCATCTCTTTACTGTCTCATTACTTACTCCAACTTCATTGGCAACTGCTCCATAATTTAGTAATTCTCGACTTCTCGAGCTAAACTTATCATGAACTTTAAAAATTTACTTTCATCAGATATAGTTATCAAATCTCTTACATCTCTTTCAATATACGTCTGCACATATGAAGAATAAAAACTCCCATTTCTTTTTGTCATTAAATACAAGTTCAGGCATATATCCTCTATGAATTCTTTGCCATAAATTTGTGTATTCTGTTATATTTTTCCCTCTCAGAAATATATTCTTCATTAGGAATAAAAGGCTTATTAAACTCTACATCAAACTGTTCTCTTAAGCTTATTCCCTGAAGTTCTAAAAATTCCTACTCTTCCTGCTAAAGTTTCAGAAACATTTTTCATAAGAACAAAAAGCTTGCGAACCTGTCATTAAATACATTCCGTCTTCTCTATTCTCGTCAACTTTCATTTTCAAATAAGGAAATATTGACGGTGCATATTGTATTTCATCTATTATTAATTTTTCAGGATTATTCTTCAAAAATAGTCTTGGATCATTGATTATTTGTTCTTTTTAAAATCAGGGTCATCTAATGAAAAAAATATTTGTACTCTTCTCGAAACAATTCCTTGAAAAAGTGTACTTTTTCCTACTTGTCTTGGCCCAGTAAGCAGTAATATTGGAAATTGTTCCTTGTATTCATTGATAACCTGTTCTATTGAACGTCTATAATATTTCATTTTCCTCCCTTTCGGCTAATTCAATATACAATCTTATATTAGCCGAAAATGCCAAAAAGTCAAGAAAAACAATATTTCTATTGTCAACTTTTTAGTAAATCAGTAAAAATATACCATATAAAGTTGTAAAAGAAACTTTAATTTATCCGTTTTTCTCTACAAATTCTGCAAATTCATTTTGTAATTTTATCTCTGGTAAAGATATTTTTAATTTTTTAAAATCGCTCATAATAATTCTTGGCATTTTTGCACCAGATACTTTCATTTTTAAAAACTTAAGTACCGATTCTGAGGTTAAAACATTAAAAAGATAAATTCTATTAACCTCATTTCTTGGAAGAATAGGTATTAATTCACTTGTTCCTATTCCCTCTTCTAAAGGTAATACAACTTTTATTCAAATAAGGTCTTAATTTAGAATATAATACATAATTTTTCATCGAGATACTATTATTGAGTAGGTATTTCAAATTTAGTTATCATTTTTCTTTATAATTTTTACCAGTATTTTTTGCTCTATATCTTCTAAATTTAATAAGCAAATTAAATCATTACATTTCAAATATTTTTGTTATATTTTTAGACTCAAAACTCGAAATTTTTCCAAAAATTTCTGTTCCCCAACCTTTTTCATTCCTAATCGGATCCCCAAACATCTCTATAAATCAGGATTTGAAATTTTTAAAACTATCCGATATATTTACGATGAGAAATTTTTACATTATTCTGATTTACCATTGCATACTGCAAAGTAGTATCTATTTTTGTATGTCCTAACAATTTTTGAACTTGTTCTATTGGCATCCCTTTATCAATGGCTCTTGTAGCTAATGTTCGTCTAAATTTATGAGGATGAACTTTAGGAATATTTAATTTTTCCTAATTCTCTAAGTCTAATTTCTACTCCGCTTATTTTTTAAACGTGAATACGGTTTTTAATAAACTGACAAATAATCTTCATTATTATCTTTTTCTTCTTTCAAGATATCTTGTTAAATGAATTTTTGTTCTTGCATCAAAATAGACTTTTTCTTTCTTTATCACCTTTTCCTAAAAACTATACATTCCCTATTTTGCAAAAATCAATATCTGATATATTAAGTTTTACTAATTCTCCTACTCTCATTCCTGTTGAAGAAAAGTAAATCTATCATAGCAAGATCCCTTATGTTTCCAGAAAAGTCTCTTAATAGTTCTAATGATTCATCTGAATAAGTTTCTTTTATCAGCTGTCCCGTTTTTTTACTTTTTGATTCTACGAACAGGACTTTTTAGTATATAATTTTCTTCTTCAAGCCAAGAAAAAGAAACTAGAAAGAATTCTTCTAATGTTATCTATAGTTACTTTTCCAGCATTTCCCTTATTCTGATAATTTGACAAATACTCTCTTAAATCATTTTGTATCAATATGTTTTTATTGTTTTAGTAATTTTTTTGAAACATATTCTGTATAGTTGACTGATAATATAAAATTGATTTTTCTGAACATCCTTCAATCTTTTTGCTGCTAAAAACATTTCTAATACTTTTTCGTTAGAAAGCTCTTCCTGCAGAGAAATATCTTCACTCTCAAATAATAGATCAAAACTTTTATGCAAATGTTCCATTTTGAGCATTATCAAAATTCAAGCATTTTTTTGTTCAATTTCAGTAATTATTTTTCATATAAATCATCCTTTCAATTATCTATATAATAAATTATACAATATAATTTTATTTAAACAAATATTGAAATTCTGATTTTATCAAACTCTTCTAGTTCTGTTTAAAAATTTTTGCATTAAAAGATTCATATAAATTTTCCATCTCTTTTAATGACTTTTCGAGCTTCAAACTTTAATTTATCAATTTTAGTTACAAATTCTGCAAATTCATTTTGGAGCGAAAGTGGAGCAATAAAACTCTAAAATTATTAAATTTTTCTTTTTGATAATTCAATCTGGTTTGTTGAACCATTAACACATTTATTTATAAGATATTTTTGAATTATCGGTATTCTAAAAATAATTCTTTAAATAAATAGAATTTGACTTCCACTGTTTCAACCTAAGCAAAGTAATGTGCGTATCTATAGTATAAATAATATCTTTTTCCTCATTTTTATAAAAATATTAACTCTACCTAAAGTTCCTGTTCCATGTTGAATTAATTAAAATATCTTGATCTTGTAAAAATTAATATATCTTTTTATCTTCATGATATTTTTATATTTTCAAATTTAATTTTTCCCCAATATATGCATGTTGATTTATTACTCCTATTTTTGATTTTTCAACATATTTGGGAGTTTTTCCTCTCGAAACCAAACTTGCTATTTCCTCTGTAAAAATCTTATCCCAACCTTTTTCATTCTTAATTGGATCTCCAAACATCTCTATAAATCAGGGACTTCACTAATTCTTCTAATAAATTTATTTGATTTTTCTCTTATTAATTATATCTATTATTCTATCTAAAATATTTATTACTTTCTTTTTGCTCACTTTCAGAAATAAGTGCTATTTTTCTTTTTATATAATCTTTGAAATATATATGTGGAATTGTAGCACCTGAAGAATATTTTGACAAATTCTTAGAAATTAAAAGCATAATATAAATACTTAGTATCTAAAATTCCATTTGGAATTATATATTGCATTATTACCAATAACAGAAGACTTTGAAGGTAACAACATTATTCTTCCAACTCCTGCACCATCTTTTTACTATTCCTATATATTCCTTATCTTGTGTATAAAAATCTACTTTTTATTAATCCACTTGCACCGTATATTGGGTAAATTCCTTCATTTTCTTTTAAATCTTTTTGCGATATATTTGATGTTCTATTTTCACATACTTCTTCTAGAGTAATATATTTTCATAAAATTTCCCTCCCTAAAAATCGGGATTTAACTAATTCATCAAATAAAAGTATTTGTTTTTCTCTTTTATCATATTTTTGATTTTTATCTAATATTTCCACTATTGCACTTTGTATTTTTATTTTCTGGTAAAGGGACATACGTATTTTTTTATTAAATTTGATACTTGTAAATTTTGTATCCCTGTTGTTTTATTATAAAATTTATGTACTCCTTTGTATTTATAATTATAATAAAAAAATAACAATAAAAAAATCTACTATTTATTTTATTATCTTTAACTCTTAATGTCGTAGTAAAATTATTTGTTAAATATACATCATTAGGATCATTTTTATCGAAAAACAACTCTTCCAACAGGATTTTAGATCAGTTCCACCAGATTTTTCTAAAATTATATCTCCATATTTTAATTTCTTCTTCTCACACTTTTGTATATTCAATGTCTCTCAATGTAATATCTGAATAATCAATTTCTCCGTTATTAGTAAAAATTTGTTGTTCTTATAACTTTTACTATATGTTGATTATTAACATCTGTAATTTCATTTCCCCATTCACCTGTGATTGGGTTTCAATTAATTCAGCTAATTGGACTTTTTCTATTCTCCATCTACTTCACCAACTTTTCAAGTTCTTCCAAACCTAATGTTATTTCTTTTTCTAGTTCCTTTTATTTTTCCAATAATAACTTCAGGCTTTTCATAAAACAATTTCTTCATATTCTATTTCCTTGTATTTTATTTATTGATAAATCATAATCATTTTTCAACGATTTCTTCTTTTTGAAACAAAGAATGATTTTTCTGTTCTCTTTCTTTCATTTTCATTTTCTAAATTTGAAAATCTATTAATGATGTCCTCTATATCATTATCTTCTATTTTTAGTTCTCTTATCATCTAATGAATATCCATCTGCCTGCATATCATAAAACCATACTTTGTCTGTTCCTCCAACACCTGTTTTCGTAAATAACAATACAGCTGTACTTACTCCTGCATAAGGTTTAAATACTCCACTTGGCATCGAAAATAATTCCCTGTAAAGTATGATTTTCAATAATTTCTTTTTCTTAGCTGTTTGTGTGCATTACTTGTTCCAAATAAAAACTCCATCTGGTACAATAACAGCACATCTTCCGCCTTTTTCAATATTCTTATCATAAGTGCTAAAAATAACAATTCTGTCTTTTTGTTTTTAGTCACTTTTAGAATGTCATCTGCAACTGTCTCTGCATCTAATGAACCTTTAAATGGAGGATTTTGCAAGAACTAAAAGTATATTTTTCCTTATCTGTGTTTAATTTTGATAGTGAATCTTTATAATCTATATTAGGATTTTTCTATATCATGTAACATCATATTCATAGTACCTATTCTAAGCATAGTCGTATCCATATCATTTCCATAAAAACATGTCATTCTGAAAATGCTTTTTAATTCAGGAGAATTAAATATTTCATCATGATTCTTTCTTAAATATTCACCTGCTCCTACCAAAAATCCTGATGTCCCACACGCAGGATCAACTATTATATCTGTAGGTAATGGCTTAACAAGTTTT